>Ga0315913_1000618_pt1 | contig 33421 bp, 18 predicted proteins | sample MpolsnodulesMG_FD_207736 | JGI IMG/M metagenome (GOLD analysis project Ga0315913, IMG submission 207736) | Medicago polymorpha root nodule microbial communities from Los Angeles, California, United States - small nodules | ecosystem: Host-associated > Plants > Roots > Nodule | place: USA...
TTAACCAAGACTTTAGTTTCTTCGCATAAAAGAATAAGAACCCAAGAAGTTAACGGTAAAAATAAAGAAAGAAAAAGAAGAAGAAAAAGAAAAAAAAAAGAAAAAGTTTTTTCTTCTTCTTTTCAGACTAACTGTTATATAAAAAAAAGTTAATCAAATTACAATAACTACCCGACAGCGGCGCCAAAAACTTGATGAGTAAAACCGTAAGTGTACGGTTCTACCGAAGTAGTAAAAAGAGTATCGTTCCGACTGAGAGTTATGAATTCAATTAACTTTTAATAATGATTAGACGAAAGTTTCAAAGTTTAAAAAGTTTGGATTTTTAATTAAAAGAAAATAATAAAAATAAAAGCGTCTTGGGATTATTGGTTCATCTAGATGACAAATCCTTCACAAAACAAACCTTAAACCTAAACTTTATATTCGACCTACTTTCTAAAGACATGTTTCTCTTAAGCGTATCAAAGCTTCTTTGAAAATGTAGTGAGTGTGTTCCTCTAGCAACCACGCCCATTCTCATGGTTGATTGCTATTAGAATCCTTGAAGAACGAAACTTTATATGTCTCAAGGTTTGCTAGACTATTCTCATGTTTCGCAACCCTTGTCTAATTTCACTTGTTCCATTATCAAAGCTCCGCTGTCGCTTTATAAATTGATATTTGAGATGATGAATTAACAAATACTAACCCTCTACTGTCGCTTTATGAGTTTGATATTTGTTAATTCATTATAAAAATAGTGAATTAGATTAGAAAGTAGATTTAAATAAAATTAAGGTTTATGGCTTGGTTTGAATAAGATTATATCATTAGACTTATCCAACAATCCCAAGACAAGAAGAGTCTACTCACTAACGTTCCTTGTAGACATAGAAGAGAAGAAGAAGAAGAACATAAAATAAAGGTGAACTTTTATTCAAAAAAACAATTGTCACTTATTATTTCCAAGAACAAAAGATGAATTGTTGTGATAGCTAGCTACTCTATTTATAGTTTACAATGACTTAAGCCCTAAGAAATATAACACTAGAATGTTTCACAAGAAACCACGGGCTTTTAGGTCAGATGTAAACTAATAGGTAGGTTGTCCATGAAGCAGAAGCAACAAAAGAGTATCCTGAAGGTTGGCACGGCCATGTTGCTGGTGGCACGGGCCGTGCCAAGTTCCTGACTTAGGGGGTGACATATTTTTGTCCCATATTTCGTATTTTCATCCCGAATTAGCTCCTAATCCTCTTTCTTTTGCTCCAAGACTCAATCTATCAGATATTTGTTCCTGAAATATAATAACTTGCAATTGAAGTAAAATAATTCTAAAAAGAAAATAATATTAAATAAAACGAAATCAAATCTAAATAAAATGGACTCAAATAATATATTAAAAACACTAATTTATTGACTCATCAAGAAGCATCAACATTCACATTGATAACCTCCCAAACAATTTCATTGAAATCATGTGCCACATATATAGTCTTTCATGGATGTTGTACGTAGACGTGCGACGACTCTGCTTTAGCACTCCGATGGTTGCTCTAATGGAGGGTTTAATTTCTATGTTTTACTATTGTGTATGAAAATTACTTTATTAATCTATCATAATTAATCATTTGTTTGATTTTATAGGTGGTTACGATAAAAGTCAAATATTTCAAATGAATTTAGTGTAATTTTAATTGACAATGTAAAATATGTTTATATTATCGATGTATATGAATTAAATCTTATATTGAGATATAACTAAATGTAATTTTCTACATGGTGAATAAATATTTATTTTTATTTTGTGTTTGCGAGTTTAACGCAGTTGGTAGGAAATTGTATTATATATACAGGGTTGAGGTCAAACTATGTACATTTTCTTTGTTCCATCTTAAATTTCTAATCACTAAGTTATTTGAAAATAAAAATCTTTTTAGGAGGTTAGTTAACAAAACTGGTTTGGGTTAAGGGATAATGAGTTGAAGATTATGGGATCAAACACGAATGAAGAAGAAAAACTAATCTAACAACTAATTATTAACATTTTTCATTAAAAAAATTATATTCTTGCTTAGGTTACTTCCATAAAAGTTTCGCCGATAATTAATCATCAAGAACGGATCGTGAGAAATAACAAACATGAAAGAGTATTCAGATGATTGTTTCTACCGTCTCTCATTCATAGTTTTTTTAAGGGCTCATTCATAGATTGTTGTTGCTACATATCGATCACCATATAATATATAGTTTTCTTAAATGTAAATAATAACGTGAAAACTGTAATATACATGTATAGTTGAATGAAGATTGTGGGATGCAATTTCTGGCCGGGTTGAGTGGGAGTTTGATCTAGAGCATTCTCTTTATGGCTTACAGTTGGAGGCTATCAAAGAGTTAAATGATGGTGTAATTTGATAGCCTTTTGAGATAATGATGCAGACAAACAAATGATTCGTGGGAAACCAAAAGGGTCGGTGTAGCTATCATTGTGGGTGGAGGGACCAAATTTTGTTATAATTCAAATTCAAACTGAATTACAACAATTTCAAAGTTAAAAAGTTCTTGTTAACTAGTGTGTTTGAAATATTTTTTTTAAAAATTTAAAATAAGAAATTACTTTCTTTTTTTAGGATGAAATAAGAAATTACTTCTCGTATTCTTAATTATAAAATTAATTTTAGAAAAAAATTTCTTTAAATATAAGACTATCTATAAATTTTTAGATGCATTTATTATTATTTTTTCAACTATAGCCTTGTTAATACTATCAACTATTTTGAAAAATGAAAAATCAACATTAAATGCAATTATACAAAAAAGATCAATTTAGTTGTAACATATTTTTCAGACAAATTTATTACATCAACAACTTTTCTTAATACATGTGATTTTAGTAAAATAGTTTTATGAAATGTAATGGAGGAGTATTCTTTCAAGAATTTAAATATTTCGATTTTTCAATACATTGATTTCAAACATTTCGTATAAATTGTCCTTTAAAAGCTTTAAAAAATGCTTTTAGAAGTAACATAATTTATCTGAACAATTTTAAATTGTACAAAAGTTTTATATTTATCAATGTATACATCTGAAATGATATTACGGTAGAGAAACTTCAAGAGGGCAGAGGATAGGAAAAGCGAAGAGGGAGAGATCCATGTCCATCTTTTCTCGTGGGCAGTCAAATCTTCCTTTTTCATTTTCCTTGAGATTTTTTTTAGTAAAAGTTAAACTAACAGATGTAAATAAACAAAAAAAGGTGCCAATCATTTCACTAAATGCTAATCAACATATATATCATGCTCTCCATCCTTAAATTTAAGTTATTTACTAAACCACTCGTGATATTGGATAATCAAGAATATTAGTTCTAAATCTTTCATAGGTCATATTTTCTCTTTTCGTCAATTTCAAATGATGTTAGTATATACTAGTAAGTATTTACAATATTGATGACCAAAAGTACTCACAGTATTTCTATTATTGATGAGTAAACAATCTTAGCATGATAAATAATACTAGTTCATTACAGATACATGTCCATCATAGAAAACGAGAGGACCTAATCGTTGATGTGTCGTTAGGATTATCTTTCAGGATACCACAGCATTGTAGAATATGAATCTTTTTTAGTAGGCTAAGAATAGCTAAAGACACTGGAGCGAAAGTCCTAAAAATATGCACTTACTCTCAACTGGAAAGATCTACGAAAATTGCCTTTCTCCGATCAAAGAACAGTCACTCCCAACTGAAGGGATGAAAGTATCTCCGCGTGAGTTAAGTCACGTTCGGTACTTTCAGCGTGAGTTAACTCATTATGTGGGTTGTACTGCTTTAGTACAAAACCCATCGGTCCAAACACCATTTTCTTTCGCTCTCTAGCAAGTGGCGGAGCGAAAAAAAAATACTTGGGTGGGCCGCCAAGAGTGGGGGAGCTAGATTTTTTTTTAGTGGGAAGGCAATTTGTTGGTGGCCAATTTGTTTAATACGCTAAAATTCAGACTAGTTTTCAACTCGATCAATGTACTAGGTCTTTATCGAACAACAAAGTTATCAATTAAACCACATGATCTAACTAAATAACTCCTTTTTGTAACTCAACTTTTATATAAAAAAAAATATATATATAGATATTAAACTAGATGACCAAGTCTAATTTTTTATTGATGAAAAAACTCACGACATACACTAAAATTAGTAAATCATTGCATGAAAAATTATATTTATAATCAAGTTAGATAGTGAAATTTGTCCAAAAAAGTAAAATAGTGAAATATTTTTTAATTTAACAAAGAATATAGTATTTACAAAATTAACTATTTGTGTGATATAAACATTATAAAGGATATTTTACATTTATATTATATCATATGTGTTTTATTATAATACATGTAACACCTTAGGCTCTAAAAGCGATAAATTACGCCAATGATACAATCTTATCAAGAATCTAGATGTTACATCTTCAATAAATCACCTAGCAATCTAGCATGCATAGATTATACATTTTATCAAAACATCACAACGGAATAAAACATCATAACAACTACATTTAAATAAACATCTCCAATGTCAACCAACCTATCATATTTAAATCCTAATAGCCATGTCATAAGTCATACTACATCGCCAAGTAAAATATCACTCAACAACTAAGTCAAAGACACCAAAAAGTCATAAGACTCAAAACAATAACAAAAACATCTTAATCAGAGCCGGCACACTAGACTCCAAAAAAATGCGGTAAACGAGGAACCTCCAGCTTTCCTCAAGCAACTCACCAAACAACTACTCCTGCACGACGTCTATCCATTCATACGAATAATGAAGGCGGTCAACCAAATGACAACTGGGGGTTAGTTCAACATTCATAATAAGCATAATCAAAAGAAAATGAATAGTACCATTCATTTTAATTGATTAGGCAATTCAACATCATAAATATCCAACAAGTATACAAACACAAATATTCACCACACATTCCTATATAACTATAGGTTCACCAAATTTCACCAAGTATACAATTCAACAAGTTCACAAATCAACCATGAAAGCATTCCCCGAGCACATATACACCGATTCACATAATCACATAAGACTTTACTCACCAACATCAACAATGCATGTATGTTCTAGACTCATCTAGATGCATGTGGTACCAAAGGATTCCGGAGATAATTATACTGTTTTGAATCCACACCCACGTAAGAGTACACCTCCTCTTACGTATCTCACCTATGTAAAAGTACACCTCCTTTTACATTCTCATATGACTCAATATGACCATGATGCATGGACATACAAGTAAGACTCGACAATGCGCCTAATTCAAACAATGCACCAACAACATAATCACCAATCAATGTAAAAGCACACCTCCAATTACATTTCTTCATAAATCAACACCATAGGCACTATCAAGTTTTACAATCCACACAACCAACAAGTCATAATTCAAACAAGAGTCATTAACATTTCACACCTCGAGAAATGAATTATGTTTCAATTTTATAATTCACCTAAAAGACAGACATCAATCTTCATTATGACATTCATCACATCAAACATCCAAACATCATCAATTCATTCAAATTCCATCATATAAACTTGAATTCAAAATCTACTAAGTCTTATCCGACCATAAGACATTAGTTTGACAAAGTTCGACTAAGTTTATGAAAACTAGCATTTTCCGATAAATCTCCTAAAACCAAAGTAAACGAATTCAAGTGCCTCAACTAAGTATAAACATAAATCACATATAAGGGTAGTAGTGTGTACACATATGTTTCATGGGCAAAGGCCAACAATTACTCAAAATTCCCAAGTTCGTATCGTTTCTTTCATTTTCCAAGTTATGCAACAAACCAAATCAAACTAGTTTGAAAGCCACCACTAAGCATACACACAAGTCACATATGAGTGTTGTAGGGTATGCATATATGTCTCATAGACCAATTTACTTCAATCTCAAAGTTTCACAAAGTTCGTATCATTTCGCTGTTTTTCAAAGAATTCAAGTTTTCAAAGCAAAACCAAGTTAAATTCCATGAGTCCCATCCAAAACATTTTTACAAATCATTACAATACTAGACAACCCTAGTCCTATCCTTTTTCCTTGAGAAATCGAGTTTTCGGAAAATTTATGTTCTTGAACCATTTTCAAAAAGTTATGATACGATTCACAAGTCCAAGTCCAATTTAACTCAATTGATGTTTTCAAAGGTTTAGAAAGCTCAAATACATTTAATTACATCAAAAGGATCAGTTTGGAACCATCCGGATCGCCCCCGAATGCCCGGAACGACCAAAACGAAGGGGTCTTGATAAGTGCCAGAAAGTAGTTAATAACACAATACATTTAAGGCACATTTATTACTTGTTTTATAAGTTATTTAGGGAAAAGCCAAGAAAATGTGAATAATTGCCCTATTATGCTTTTTATACCTTACTCTATCCATTTGTGCAGGAATTGAATGTCAAGACACTAAGCAAGAAAGAAAAACAAAGAAATTGTACAAAAGTCAACTCGCCATGGCGAGCAAGTAGTGAGCTTAGGCAGGGAGCACCAGGTTATACTCGCCTCCAATGCTCCATGGCGAGTGCAAGGCAAGCAAATGTTCCATGGCGAGCCCAAGGCGAGTAGATGGCGAGGAGGGACAGAGAATCAAGGTTCAGGGGAAGCAAATTTTGCCATGGCGAGCAATATCTCGCGAGGCAAATTAAAGCGGCCAAAACTGCTTAATGCTGACGTGGCAGAAACCCACTAGTGAAGTAATGTCAACTCGCCATGGCGAGCATATCTCGCGAGGCGAGTTTATCAGATTTTGCAGAAGTATAAAAGCCATTTCTTTCATTTTAGAAACATTATCTTATCATTACTTTAGAGAGAGAATAGGGCGAAAATAGCTGTTCTTCATAGGGCAAGAGTGATTGAGTGTGGATTCATCAAGAAACTTTGAGAAATAAAGCTCTTGGCATGGATCTTCATCTTTTCTTGCGCTTTTGTATTGTTATCATGACAATGATCAACTAAATCTCCTTAGTCGGGATTAGAGGTACTTGATCAAGCTTATAATGTAATCTTTTGATCCTTTGAATATATGATTCTAGGAATTTATGTGATATTGAGTTTATTTTTGCATTTCATTCTTATGTTTGATTTGAATGTTATTGAGAAATACTTTTGAATCTAAGTTTAGAATATTCATCTATCAAAACAATGATTCTAGACATAGGGTTGATGTTTTGATAATCACACAAAGTATCAGAACTTAAAGCTATCATATCGTTTAATAGATTGAGAAATCGACGATTAAACAATATGATTGATCTCACAATATCATTTAGACATAGATGATGTTCTTGAGTGATATGCGATAATATCGGTAAAAATCTAGAATCTGTATATGTGATCATTAGGTTATATTCATGGTTTGATTAACGAACTCTAATCCCTACACTTTTACGCCTTGTTACTCTCCGTTTTATTCCCGTATATAGTTCACATAGTTTTCATAACAAACAATCAATTAAAATGATAATCAATGTTGAACGGTTTATGGTCTCGCACTAGTCCTTGATGAGACGATTGCAAATACTTACTTTTGATTGATAAAAAAATACTACATCAAAATGGTGCCGTTGTCGGGGTCTGGCGTTTAGATATCATAAACATCGCGACTATTTCATCGTTTTAAGCAATTTTGCACATATTAATTTTTGCATATATATCATTCATTATCCATTGTGTTTCTAATCTTTTTTGGTTAGGTCTTTGAACTCTTTGTATGCGAGGTAAAGTTCTGGAAGGTCAATTGGTCTACGACGCTGAGATAGAAAGAACGCCTCGTAAGAATAATAGTAAAACAAGAAGAGAGAAAAGAAAAGCCAGACAAGCGCAAGTCGAAGGAACCTCTACTTTTATTCCTTCATTACCTCCGATACCAGAAGAACCAATGGATGCAAATGGTCAAAACCTTCCTGAAGTGGGGGCAGCAGCAGTGTGATGCCATGCTGGACAAGTCCAAGACAGCTAGCTCATCTTGGAAAAGAAAAGGCAAAACAGTCTGAGATGAAGTTCGGGATTCTCCAAATTATTTATGCTAACCCTTTTGTAGGTCTTCATCATGAGGATCCGTTCCAACATCTCACAACATTTTATCAACTGGTCGGTACTCTTGGCGCATCTGAAGAGGAGGAGGAGCCAGTATTTGTGAGATTGTTCTTGCATTTATTAATTGGTAAAGCAAATGAGTGGTATCTGGATCAATTGCAGCAAGTTATGACTGATTGGACTACATTAGAGAAGAAGTTTCAAGACAGGTTCTTTCAAGAAAACAAACACATGGAAGCCAAAACTACGGTTGCTATGTTCTCTCAAGGTGCTAATGAAACATTATGTGAAGCATGGGAGAGCTATAAGTCTTTGCTAAGAAAGTGTCCAAAGCACGTGTTTGATGATATGACTCAAATCCATATCTTCCGTGGCGGACTACAACCACAATCAAAGCTTCTCTTAGATGCAATTGCAGGTGGTTCATTAATGTCAAAGAGTCCAGAAGAAGCATAAGCAATCATCAACAAAATGGCACTTAATGATCGTCAAGAAAACCATAACATGAATTCTCCACAAAAGAAGTCCGGAATCCTTGAATTGGGATCAAACGGTGCAATTCTTACACAAAACAAGATCTTGACTCAACAACTCGTAGAAGTGAAAAAAGAAATGAAAGAGTTCCGTCAACAAATCAGAGAACAACTACAAAAAGAAAAGAGGCATCATCAAGTGAATTTCTACGAGTTATGTTCAGGTGGTCACCCTACAAGTTATTGTCCACCACAACTTGAAGAAGAGGTGAATTTTAGGGGCAACCAACAAAGGTTGGGGCAATATCAAGGTCAATATCCGGGAACTTCCAATCAAGGACGGTATCTGGGTAACAACAATTACCAAAGAGGGAGCAATGCAAATTTCATTCCTTATGGCTAACCCTATAGACCTAATGTAGGGCCATCAAATCAGCAGCCATTCAATAATATTCACCTCAACAAGACCGTACTCAGAAGTTGGAAGACACTCTAAATCAGTTCATGCAACTATCCATGGCCAATCAACAAAACACCAATGCGTCTATAAAGAATCTTGAGATGCAAGTTGGACAATTAGCTCAACAAATGGCCAGCCAACAAGGAGGAACTTTCACAGCCAACACACAAGCGAATCAAAGGAACAATGTAAATCTATGACAACAAGGAGCGGCAAAGTGATTAGAATGGGTATTGGTGTGAACTTCGAGGTGGAGAGGAAGGTAGTAGAAAATGAAGAGGAGGAGGAAGAAGAAGGAAGTGAGAAAGAAGGCGAGGTAGAGAATAAAGAGGATGTAGTTGAAAATGAAGAAAATGAAGAAAAAAAAAGGGTGAAGTTGAAAAAGAAAGTGAGAAGAAGGATGTGGTGAAAGAGAAGAACAAGAAGAAGGAAGTCGGGAAGAAAGTGTCGGCTCACAACTTACCATATCCCCAAGCCTCATCAAAGAAGGATAAAGAAAAGCAATTCAAGAGGTTTCTAGACATCTTCAAGAGATTGGAGATCAATATTCCATTTGCGGAATCCCTTGAGAAAATGTCAACATATGCAAAATTCCTGAAAAAAATTCTATCCAAGAAGTGTCGTTACAATGATGATGAGATGATTCAACTTGACGCAAACTACAGAGCCATCATTCAAAGGAAGTTACCAAAGAAGGAGAAAGATTCGGGATGAGTAAGATTACCGATAGCTATTGGTAACGTCAATGTTGGTAAGGCACTCATCGATCCAGGCTCAAGTATCAACCTTATTCCATATTTCGTTGTCAAGAGGGTTGGTGGCATAGATATAAAGCTCACAAGGATGACCTTACAACTAGCGGATAAATCTGTTGCCCGACCAATGGGGATAGCTGAGGACGTCTTGGTGAAAGTTGACAAGTTTTTATACCCTATTGACTTTTTGGTAATGGACATCGAGGAAGATGATGTTGTGCCGCTTATTCTTGGAAGAACATTCATGTAAACAGTAAGAATGATGATTGATATTGACGACAGTTTGATGAAGGTGCGAGTAGATGTTGAAGAAATCAATTTCAACATCAATGAAGCAATGAAGCATTCTAAAGATAAAGGGGCTTCTTTCAAGATGGATGCAACCGAGGAAGTAATTATGGATACTAGAAAGCAGTTGCACAAACCTACAACCATTGAAAGAGTGCTAATCGACATACTTAATGTCAATAGTGCGGAGGAATTGAAGAATGTCTGAAAGAGCTAGAGACTTTGAAAGAAATTCCTCCGAACAAAGCCAAAATTGAGGAATTGAAGAATGAAGACAAAGTTGAAGAGCCAGAGGTGGAAATGAAGGTATTACCGTCTCATTTGAAATGTGCATTTCTTGAAGAAGATGGTACAAAACCAGTCATCATTAGCAGCTCCTTATCAAGAAATGAAGAAAAGAAATTGATTGAAGTGCTCAAGAGCAACAAGGGAGCAATAGGGTTGAAGTTATCTGATCTTAAAGGGATAAGTCCTTCATATTGTATGCATAAGATTATGATGGAGGAGAATTACAAGCCAGCGGCTCAACCTTCACGCCAGTTAAATCCAACAATGAAGGAAGTAGTCTAGAAGGAAGTTGTGAAACTACTTGAGGTTGGCATGATTTATCTGATTTCGGATAGTGCGAGGGTTATCCCGGTACAAGTGGATCCTAAAAAGGGAGGCATGATGGTGATCAAGAATGAAAAAAATGAGCTCATTCCGACAAGAACCGTTACCGGTTGGAGAATGTGTATTGATTACCGTAGACTCAATCAAGCAACTAGGAAAGATAATTTTCCATTGTCGTTTATGGATCAAATGCTTGAGAGACTCTCCAGTCAAACCTTCTATTGTTTTCTTGATGGCTACTCCGGATACAATCAAATCACGGTAAATCTGGAAGGTCATGAAAAGACTGCATTCACATGTCCCTTTGGTGTGTTTGCGTATAGACGGATGTCGTTTGGTCTTTGTAATGCGCCTGCAACGTTCCAAATATGTATGCAAGCAATATTTTCATATTTGATTGAGAAGAGTATTGAAGTTTTCATGGATGACTTCTCCGTATTTGGAGCATCCTATGAAATTTGCTTAAAGAATTTGGACACTGGGCTGAAGCGGTGTAAAGAGACCAGCTTAGTGCTCAATTGGGAGAAGTGCCATTTCATGGTGACCGAATGAATTGTACTTGGTCAAAATATCTTCCAGGGGCATTGAAGTTGACAAAGCCAAGATTGATGTGATTGGAAAGCTCAAAAATTTATAAGTAAGCAAGTTCAAACGCCTCAACCGAGTATATACACCATTCACATATAAGTGTAGTAGCATATACATATACGTTTCATAGGCCAATGCCAACAACTACCAAAATTCTCTAAGTTTGTATCGTTTCTTTCATTTCCTAAGTCATTCAACCAAACAAATCAAACAAGGTTGAATGCCTCAAATAATTATATACACAAGTCACATATGAGTGCAGTATTGTATACATATACGTTTCATAGGCCAATTCACCTCAATCCCAAAGTTTCACAAAGTTCGTATCGTTTTGCCGTTTTTCAAAGAATTCAAGTTTTCAAAACAAAACCAAGTTAAACCATTCATAAAGGTCCAATTATACATGAATGCATTAGCTTTAGGTGTTTAGGAACCATTGGCATGATTAGTAGTACACAAAAACAAAAAGAAATGAGGTTTTCGGGCACTGCAGGACTGACACGGTCGTGTCATGAGTATACACCGCCGTGTCACCTAACGAGAAGGTTCACACAAGGTCGCGTTTTAGCGTTTTCGTGCGTAAAATCTTGTTTGTAAATCCGATTTCGATTCCGTTTTCGCCTATGTGTTCCTTACACTTAACTTTATCATATTCTACCGGAAAAATCATGTTTCTCCCATCTAAAATAGCTTACTCAAAATCACTTATAACCACTTATTTTTCCAAAATCACTTAAACTAGCTTTTCGTATAAAAATCCAAGTTTCTTCCAAAAAAATTCACAACCAAGACTTATAATGAAAAACAGAAATTTATCTAATCTATCTCAAAACAACAATATCAAAAATTCACAACAAATCATCAATAATCTCAATTCACCATTCATAACCCCTTTTCTCCAAAACTCATTAAATTAACAACAACTTAACCATAACTTCACCAATAACAACACTCAAGGTATAAATCATTATCAACAACACAACATAACATTAATCAAAGCATAATCTCATAATTTCATCAACAATCAATAACAACAATTTCATTTTTACCAATTTACGCAAAAATCATCAAAACAACTTATCAATAACAACAGCCATGAGTTTTAAGCACACAATACACCAATTTTATGAAGTTTATCATACCCATTAATTCACATGAACTAGGAGCACGAATTTCATCATTCAAAAACACAAAGAGTCACAATTATCACAAAAGCACTTGAACCCATAAGTGAAAATACTAGATTATGACTTAATTAGTGAAAAGAGACTATCCCCCTTACCTCTACTCTTCAATAATTCAATTGCTAGTTTCAATTTAGCTCCTAGCCACCAACCCCAAGCTTTCTCTCTTTAGTTCTTCTTTGCTCTTCAAGATCCTCTTTCTCTCACTACCTCTATCTTAAAATGTTGTGAAAGTGAGTAAATGAAGGTAATGACCAAATTTCTCATAAGACTAGTGTTTATATAGTCACTACTCAAATGGGCTCAAACCCTAGTTGTCTTAATGTGCTCAATATTCTTACTAACTAATTCATTGTGTTACTACGCACTTAAACCGTCAAAATATCGAATAATTATCGTCTCTAATTAATTACCACGACTCGCTAGTAACTTAATAAAAATAATTATTCCCACTTAAAACTCTAAAAAAAATTCTTGCAACCAAAAGGCTATTTTACCCTTGCTCACCAAATGACCAAAATATCCCTAAATCCAAAATGACTAAAATACCCTTCTTAAGCCAAAATTCACTAATCCCGAATAAAATGCACACAGAGACAAATAATCACATACAAGCACACATAATAATTAATTAAAATAATTCTAGCGAATATCGAGTTGTTACAGAGGTTTCGAGCAAGTATTGCTCCTAGAACTTGGATTCACTAAGGAGCACAATAATTTTATGTATATTTTGTTGGATATTGTTTTTAAATGAAAAATTTCTTATGCAAAAGACTATAAAAATGTCTAGATTGGTGATACAAATAAACGGATTTTATTATTACATTTGGCAGTATAAAAATTATTGAAGGCTCCAGAAGAGCCAATATATGGAGGAATAAAATCAGACAATGAGAATGCATTATATTCCTCTAGGTCTCGTAGAAATTTATTACGTTTTTTAAGAAAGAAAATAAAATGTGAAATATCTCTATATTACGAGATATACTCTGGAGAAAATAAGTGTAGTGAAAAAAATATATTTTTATCTTTGATTTATACTACACTTATATTAGTACAATGGAAGCACATATTATTGTACATCTAAAGTTTACATATTATTAATGCAATAGAAGCACATATTATTGTAAACCAGAAGTTTACAAATCGTTGGCAAGACCAGTTCGGTTATCCCGAATCTATTATGATGTAGAAACTAATTTGTGAGATTATTAGGTCAACAATTTTAGTAAGAGTTTATTTTCTGAACTTTTCAGAAAGCATTTGATAAGTATCCTTCGTCAGTTGAAATTAACATTGAATAGTTGATAGCATATGCTCATAAAAATGGACTTGAAGATTCATTCTTTAGACGTCTAAAGTTAATTGTATGATTGATACTTATGAGACTATACCTTATAAACTCTAGTTTGGTTATGAGACTGATGAGTCATAAATTAGTGTTTTTTATATATTATTTGAGTCCATTTTATTTAGATTTTATATGTTTTTATTTCCTTTTTAGAACTACTTTACTTCAATTCCAAGTTATTTAATTTCAGGAACAAATATTATAAAGATTGAGTCTTGGAGCAAAAGAAATGAGATTTGGAGCTGATTCGGGCCAAAAATACGAAGATTTGGTACAAAAATATTAAGCCACTACCACAACACTCCTTTTGCTGTTTTAGCTTCTCCGACAAGCTGCTTATTTAGTTTCTTGTGGAACACTCTATTGATGTATTTTGTGGGGCTTAAGTAGTTGTAGACTATAAATAGTGCAGCTAGCAAACATATTGAATCATCTTTTGTTCTTGGAAATAATAAATGACAATTGTTTCTTTGAATAAAAGTTCTTTATTTTCTTGTTATTTATTTTATGTTCTTCTTTTTCTTCTTCTCTTCTACGTCTACAATGAACATGAGTGAGTAGACTTATTTGTCTTGGGATTGTTGGATGAGTCTAATGACCTAATTCCTATCAAACCAAGCCTCGAACCCTAATTTTATGTAAATCTATTTTCTAATCTATTTCACCGTTTTTATAATGAATTAACAAGTATCAAATCAATAAAACGAAAGTCGAGGGTTAATACTTGTTAATTCATAATCACAAATATCAAGCAAAGTATCGAAAGATGGAGTTTTGATATTGGAACAACTGAAATTAGACAAGGATTGTGAAACATGAGAATAGTAAAGTTTCGTGCTTCAAGGATTTCAATAGCAATCAACCATGAGAATAGGTGTGGTTGCTAGAGAAACACACTCACTGAAACCGGAAGGAGATGTGATAGGCTAAAGAGAAACTTGTCTTTAGAAAATAGGTCCATCATAAAGTTCTAGGTTTAGGGTTTGGTTTGTGAAGGATTTATCACCATGACGAACCAATAATCCCAATGCGCTTTTTATTATTATTTTCAAACCATTAAAAATCCCAACTTTTCAACTGAAACTCTCTTCTAATCATTCATAGAAGTTGATTAAATTCATATCTCCCTATCGGAACGATACTCTTTTATTACTACATCGGTAAACCGTGCACTTGCGGATTTACCACATCAGAGACCATATCTTATAAACTCTTTTGGGAATCAATAATCTTGTATGTTGAGATATTGATTTGCATCAATCCAACACATTACTATATAAGTTCTCCTCTTAACCTATCCCTTTAAAGAATATTGGAAAAATATATTTGATAGAATCTCCATCTATCATTCGTTATGTTAAGCCAACTTATTTACAGTCCAGTAGGCTGATTATCAATTGATGGATTAGTTTTCCCAATATTGGGGGAGTTAATAAGCACCTGAAAATGTGAACCTGAAGTTTAAATAAATTATTTGAAAGGAAATATTATTGTCTCATCTTGATCCTCAAGATATAACTCATTTGCAAAGTTAAATAAATCAAATATAAGCTGCTAATGCTCCAAACGGAATAGATGTCCTTGTTGGATAATCTAATATGCAAATGAGTTTCAACCGTGCCTGAAGCATGGTAGATCAATCGGTTCCAAATATAAAAAGCCTCGAATAAGAAAAGGAGCTTAAAAGAATGATAACCCAAACAAGGATAAAGAAACTTTAAAAGAGTTTTCTGACATAATTGATTTTTCGGTTCCAGAAGAACTAATCAAGTACCTGAAACTTATGAAATATTAATAACTTATGTCATGAATGAAAGATCTCAATGGAATGAGATGGAACCGAAATGAAGTCAACGTCGACGTGTTTTTGGATATAATATAGCGCTATATGTGATAAGTAATAATGAGGATTGATGACATCTCGTCATTACGTAATTTTTATTGTAAAATCATGGTATTTGGAGTTCATAAGCAAGCTAAACAACAAGAAGAGAAGGAAAAACTGAAGAAGTCAAGAAGTATCAAATCGTGTCACGGTTTTTAGGAAACGTGACACGATTTCACAAGACCAAAAACATGTCACGATGGCTATTTCGTGACACGATTTCAGGAACCCTAATCTGTGAAGTTTGTTTCACAAGGCAAAAACGTGACACGATTTACTTAAACCATGACATGATTAAGCAAATTTATGTGCCTATTTAAGGAGAAGCCTATTCTCAAAACAGGGGTTACGATTTGGAGAGAGCAAAGTGAGATTTTGAGACCAGAAGACTGCTAGGAGGGCGATTTCTTCAACCTTTTACCAGTTCATGTATGTTTTGATTCCTATATTGAATATGCTATTTGTAAACTCAATTATGAGTAGCTAAATTTTTTAGAGATTAGGTCTGAGATGATTTTGATGTAACCCTAATTGAACCATGTTGTTGTGAAACTCTATTATTATGATTATCTGTCTTGTTTTATTCAATTCAATTGTTCTTAATGCTTTTTATATCCTAATCAAATATAAACATGTTTTAGTAAGAATGAATGACTACTGACCATAGCTTTCAACTTAGACCTAATTGAATTGTTCGAATAAACTTGGTTAGTCTAGGAATGGATAATCATTTATTTGTGATATTAGGTTAACATTCCTAAAACCTTCAAAGAATATTAGCTCACCTAAGGAATTAAGGACTGTAATCTGAAAAGAGGGTCCTAAGTCAAGGGATTGATTAGGGCTATTTTAGTTAACTGTCGTAAAACTAGAGAAGTAATCATAAGAAGTAGGTTCAGTGTACCAAGTAGGGGAACTCAGAGGATTCAAAAGATCTAGTCTCATCTCTCTTCATATTTTCTAATCAAATCTTTATTTTCTACTATTAAAATTTTATGTAATCAAACCAAATCTACTGCCTAGGGCAAACAAAATAACCTTTTCACATCATATTAATAACACTATTGTTTTATTGAAGTTAACACAGTCCCTGTGGAAACAAACTTTTATTTTATTACTTCGATAGTTTTTAGTACACTTGCAAAAACTCTATCAAGGATCATGAGTTAAAGTCTATTAAATTTATAGATAATGAAAATATTTACAAATGAAAAAAGACAATTCTAGTGAAATCAAACTCGCTTCACAAAGTAGACCTCATCCTTGAAAGTATGAAGTTAAATGGATATGTATGATTTTCCGCGCGAAAAGGGAATTAGAATAGTAAAATACATATATATAGAGTTTGATATGTTCACCTGAAGTGAATAGGTAAATGTCTACCATTTATTTTTAAGAGACATATATTCTTTAAAGACATATTCACCTGAAGTGAATTCAAGAACTTTTTTGATTAAGTTCAGTAACACATGAAAGACTCAAATTATATGAAATATGTGTTGCAATTTATTTATATGACTCAATTGATAGTGATATAAGAAACTCCCTGAAGGATTTCGTTTGTGTAATACATACTATCGAAATTATTGAAAAGATAATATCATTTGTCCAATTTAAGGATTTGGAAATGAATTCTCTATAATCGATTTTATGATAATGGTATAAAAATAATATTAGAAATCCTGAAGAGATTCTAAAATTTGTTATTATATAAAGGTTGATATGGAAAAATCTAATTGATTATGTACTAGAATGATTGTGATGCCACTTGATGTGAGTAAAAATCATGCCCTCGAGAAAATTATGAACAACTTGAATTGGTCAAGTGAGGACACTAATGCATTTTTCTTATTATATATCGTGGTATTTTAGTTTTGTCAATACATATATTGCAGCAAAGTCAAGCATACAATTTGTACCTTAGAGAAAGAACATTAAAGTGTACAAGGTTAGTCCGAATCGAAAATTTAATCAAATTTGTTTTGCCTATATGAAATCGACTCGTAAACCGACATAAATTTATACTAGTTTACCTCGTATAAAAATAACATTAAAGTGTGTGTGTATTTTGAAATGATTACAAAGAGAAATTCTCCTTGGATTTTTGCATTGTTGGTTAATTGAAAGAAACATTTGGTTTATTCCATGAAATGGTAATGAAAAACATCGACCCAGATGTTTACACTTTTAATATATTGGATTTCACAAGGAGACCCTTCTTCTTCTTCGGTGTTACTAACACCAACTACTGCACACGCTGCTTCATCGTGAATACCATCAAAACCTATCGAGTATCCAGCCTCGCTCGCACCCAACTTTTCTCCCATATTACATCAACCATGTTGCTTTAGGAGTGATTTTGAAGAAGCTATGACCAATAAAGAAAGAAGAACCTCTAGAAAAAGATTTGTTTACGACAGAAGTTATTGCATAAAATATAAAGAGACTTTTAAAGTGTCTTAAAGGTGCATAGTTCCTGGTAAATATCCAGGGACTGTTCTATTTTATTTTCAATCACAAGATGTTACCAAAAAGGGGTGGCAATTACAGAGGGGCTGTCGCAGCAGTAAAAAAAGTAAACATTATAACGGTAGTGACAAACAAAGCCAAAGAACAAGACGAGTAGCCACAAAACAACAACAATTCTGCTACGCAATACTCCACATAAGCACATAAAAAGAACTTCTGCTGAGAAACACTGAAAATATCCATGGGTTGCTTATTGTAAGTGTTCAATTTGCAGTGCAATCGTAGTAAAAATTATGTCAATCTCAGGGCTGCTATTAATATGTGTGTGTATGCATCATTTTGATTTTGATTTGATCCTACGTTGCATAAATTGTACCATATGGGTATAGAACACTATATTGCAAAGCCGAAGGTTGATAAATTTCATCAAATTCATCAGCGAATAAAGCATTTATAACATCGAAAATCATATTAAACAGTACCAATGTGGTTAATAAAGTTTTCCGGTCAACAGATCATTTTGGAAAACTACATATTAACAAAAATTATAACACAACAATGAATGAGAAAGTAAACAAAATAAAGAAATTTCTTTGGTACTCAATTGAGCTTTAAGACCTTTCAAGTTCTAGATTATTCTTTAATTCCAAACTTGCTTAAATTTCGTTGACCTGCAACCATCTTCTATATAGATCTCCGGTAACCTGCAGCACACACAATGAATTAACCGTGATAATTTGCCCTTTTTCAAATATCACTTGATTGACAAAACAAAGACCTGGTTAGAAGGACAAAACAAATCTAGATTATAGAAACAAAATTCTACACAGATATTAGGATCAACAAAACTTGAGAAAACCATATGATATGTGAAAGAAAATGAGAATTTGTGTGGTAGGGTTACAACAAAACTGGACTCAATCTATATGAATTTACGGGTTCAATCAAAACATGAAATATTTTTTACCAGCTTTTCAATTAAAATTATCAGAATTCTTCATAAGAATCAAGTTTTCCAAACAAGGACTTTATCATTTACTCTTATCTTATGTAACCTCGGGATAATTCAATCAAACACTTATTAATATTATTGTGTCGTACAAGTATCATATGAGTGTCGGACACCGGAGCGTGTCCAAAAGAACATGACTATAATAACTCATGAGTTTGTCACTATAATGTATAACTTTCATAAGATTTGAAAGGTGCAGTAGTTTATTCTGGTAGTATTAGATTCTTGTGGCTTAAATTCACTCATGGAAACATATATGTTCAAGAATAATCAAGACTAATAAATTTACCAAACAAATTGTAGGCATCACAACAAATCAGCATCTGATCTGATGTTCAATAGCTTTATCAAATTGAGATTGAGTTCCTGTTAATATGTTTTCTAAATGAGCAAAATCTGATATGAAAGACGGCCAAGTGCAGTAGTTCTAAAAACAATTTGAGAAGTTCGAGCTTGTTATTGGAAAACTTTAATTACTCAAATTTGAACAATTTGAGAAGTTCTAATCGATTGAATACTCATGCCTTCTAGTGTTTGTATCTCACATACGACTGTTTGAATCAATTATGATAGCATTCACAAACTTAGGACTTTTAGCTTTAACATCCCAATGTGAGTCACATTGGTTTAGTGTTCTACGAAAATAAATATAAGAAAATAAAAAATGAATTGGTCTTGAAATGTCAGTCTTTTAATTAACTGTTTTTCACACATGTTGAAATCTTCCTATATACCTCAACATGTTTAGAAGATCCCTGATACATGTTTTTCTATGGATAAACACCTAAAAGTTTATAACACAGTGCAGAAAAAAGAGAGTGAATATGTATGGTCAACGAAAGATGTCAAATGAAAACCTAGAATGAGGTTTCTAAAGACAAATGAAAACCTAGTATATTGTTTCAATTAAATAATAAACAAGTATTTGAATACCACTCAAAGAAATGCATGCAGCGTACCGATCATAAACACGACATTGTGGCCTATGGTGCCACCATAGTAGACACCAACTTTCAATCAAAAGTTACCTATGGCTGTTGTTAAAAATCCGCAATTCCACCATGGTGCGACACCATTTAACAACTATTGCATTACACTGTACATTATATAAAATGATTGTGAAGCCTACACCTAATTAACAACAATAACCTCAAAAATAAAGACCGCGCGGCGATACTAGAACTTCGATGATGCGGCGATACTAGAACTTCGATGATGGAAACATAATGACTTTGGATTATAATCATATATACATCTAGATTCCATTAGGAAAATGGTATACAGATAGAAAGCGGAGCAACGATTTGTTCATTTGCAAATAGAAGATAAAAGGAGCAAATTTGAGGAACCCTAAGCTCTTACTCTTGAATATTACCCCTCTGCCTTCTGACATTAAACCTCAATATGCTAAATAATTCAAAAATGTTAGTAGTGAAAAACAAAACTACATCTTTTACAAATATTCTAGTTAAATCAGACAAACAAATGAATCAATTTACATGAATAACAAACACAGCCAGACCAAACAACCATAGTTGAAGCCAAACTCAGGACCCGTCCAGACAAAACCAAGAAGTAACAAAAAGCACAATGAAGCAAGAAACAGAAATGCGAAGAAAAACACAAATGTGTCTACGGCTACAACAAAACCTCTGTTGAACACTAATCTAAAGGAATCGAAAAGAAAGAATGTCAACTCTCTGACACCGAAACGCAGAATCCACCTTGCCAAACCAGCCAAAAAAAAAAAAGTGTCACCGACAACTCATCAAGGTAGTTCAAGGATTCTATACGATGATTTAGCTGAAGAACTCATGGTGAGTTATTAATATAAAACTCACTATAGCAACTAATCACATATCTCAAAACAAATTGCTAATTTAATACCATGCAATATGAGTGTTCAATAGCTATACTAATTCTAATACGATTACTACTATCTCACTGGTTCAATTTCTCTGTTTACTCATGCTAGCATGCCCACTATTTTTTTTTAAACTCTAAAGTACTCTTACAAGAAAATGACCGCCAGGTTTTGCAGTTAAAGTATCAAATACCTATGCAAGAAACATGTGTACAATTGGAGAAGTAATTGTTCAAGGTCAAAACAGAACACTCAGAGCAGCATGCAGAAGCAATTAGAGAAATTCATATATTTCACACCAATTGATTCTAATATGTCTCTAATATTTTTATATGATGGGTTACATGTTGATTATTCTCAAAGCCATACAAAACACACTTAGGTGCACATATTATCAATTTCAACATGCATAAATTATCATATTTCAAACACTTTTCATTATTCAATTCATTAGTTATATACTTCGTATTAGCCAGCAAGTTCAATCAAAATAGAAATCCAGGTTGACTGCCTAATTGTATTCTTCCTGACTCCCAGTCCAACTGTCTAATTGCGGCCTATGGTGCCACCATGGCAGGCATCGGCATTAATTCACCAACTGTCTATGGCAGTTACAGTTGTTAAATAACCGCATTCCGGCCATCGCGTCACCATTTAACAACACTGTAACCAACTGTTTGCATTACAGTGTACATTATATACAACTATCACAATATTATTAAGGGAATTGTCATTTACAGGCTAATGAGTTAAGACAAATGTTATTCGAACAACCACTTTTTGAGACAATTTATTGGACAACCAAAATATACAAGGAAATGTAATGACTGACCCAAAAACCAAACCAATGAAGAGAGAGAAAGTAAGAATACGATGTGAGTATGAGAGAGAAAATTGTCACGGAGGTTGTCATAAAAGGTTGTTCAAATATCATTTCTCATGAGTTAATGCATTTGTAACTTGACATTTAAAAATAAATTAATTTCTTAGAGAAGTCAATTTAAAAACAAAAACAACTTACAGAGTTCAAATTTTCAGAATTCTATAAGGCATCTATGCTCTCTCAGTTGTGTGCTGTTTTATACCACATGTTCAACTCCTTTCATTGTGACATTATCACAATTTTTCAGTAGTATTTGCAAAAGCCCACAGCAATTCTTTGAGATCACAGATAATGTTTCATCATCAACATTTGTATATGACAAGTTCAACACCTCCAGCTGGGGAATTACAAAGTTTATTCCAAGTAGCTTCACTCTTCGACATCCAGCTAAGTTCAAATGCCTTAACTTACAACATCTCCTTAAGAATTGACAAATATCTTCAGATATACGATTGCACCAAGGCAAATCAAGATGTTGCAAATTGGGGAAATTAGAAGCAAATATTATTATTATTTCATCACTTAACCATCGATTATTACCCAAGTAGAGAGACTTCCATTGAGGATATACACCGAACGGCACTAAATAGATGTGTATTCCATTTTGATCTCATAAAGTGAAGGACAGTTTCTAACTAGTGAATACAAGGCTAATTCTGTGAGATGCAAACAATCACTAAGGTTTATAGACACCAAATCAGCAAGAAACAACTCGGCGACAAGTTGATCATTCAGGAAATAAGTTTTATGAAGATCCAAATGTTGTATACATCGACACATGGATAATAGAGAGCAAATTGATGTAATGAAGTTAGTGGGATTGTTGATCGATGAAGGGCGACTGAGGTTGAGCTTTTTCAACGAGGGGAAACAATCGGCAATGAGTAAGAGGTCGTTGTTATCAACCCAAATACAGGAACAAGTGAAAGAGGTCAAAGTTGTAATCTTTTGGGAGAAAGCTCGCAATGCATTTGCGGGAGTTGCTGGTAATAGCGAGGGATGTGAGTTTCTTCAATGGGAATTGAGATAGTAAGCAAAGAATGTCGTTGACAACGTCAAAGCGGGAGTTGAGGTGAAGGGAGTTGAGGAAGAAGCCATCTTCTTCCTTTTTCATTGGCAGTGAACTAGGTGTGCGTTTCATGTTTCTAGGGTTTTGATCAAAAGAACTAATGCTATAGGAAAATTCAGTTTTTCTATTTTTTTTATTTTTGACGTTAATGGCCTTTGTGGATTCAATTTCTGTGAGTAAACTATAATTTTGATCTATTATATTATTTATGGATTTTATTTTGGTCCTCTAGGTTTTTCTTTTCAAATTGACTTCGTAAGTTCCAATAATACAATTTAATTTAATCCTTTCTTTTTTTTGGTTTTTATCTCTTAATGACAAAAACGTTAGATATCTTGGCATATTTTTTTTAGGGAAATGTTAACCGGTACCACCGGGACATTGATTGGTTAAAGAATCAAATGTAACAAATATTGCATTGGAACTTATGTTGTCAACTATTCAAAAGTATGAAAAGTGTTATTTTCACTTTAAAAAAACTTTCCTAACAAGACCCATTTTTTTAATTTATCTTGATCAGTTTTGTTGTTTGTAATTAAAGAATAAAAAACGTTTAACATATAAAATTGGTTGGGCCAAATGATTTAATTGTATCACCGAACATATAAAATTAGAAAATTTATATTCCAATGTGCTCTAAAAAATCCTTCAATTCTTCCATTTTATTTGTATTTGGGTTATAAAATCCAGAAGATAATTGTCAATGATTTTTTTTGTTACAATCCAAAAGTAGACATGGCGAAAAAACTCGCCCCCGTCCATACCCGACTGCCCCGCCCCGAATTTAACGTGAAAAACCTGATTTAACTGGGTGCAGGTGTGGGGGAAATCAGAGTTTTTAGTACGGGACCGAGGGATGCTTATACCCTCCCTGCACCAACCCCGCCCCGCACCCGCTTTTTGAAATCTACTTTATTAAATTTTGGCTTAAATATGTCTATAGTCCCTGCAAATAGGGCTCAGTTGAATTTTAGTCCCTATACTTACTAATCCTTCCAAAACTTCCCTGCAATTTCTAATCACTTGAAATTTGGTCCTAATTACTTCTAATTGCACATGTGGCAAGTGATCACTGACGTGGTGCTTATGTGGCTCCAGCTGATTGGGTAAAGTCCTCGCTGACTCAATTTTTTGTACATGAACTTCCATTTTTCCCTTAATGACTTCAGCTCCATGTGAAAAGACGAAAATCTCCCTCTTCTTCTTCCCTCTCCAAAAAATTGAAACTTGAATTCACCATCAACAACCTCACGACAACCTCTCTTCCACCACCACTAAATTCATCAAACCCCTTGGAACTTTGATTGATCATGTCACACAACATCTTCAATCAAAAGTGGTACCTATATTTTTTTTTCGTTCTTGTAATGTTTGAAAATAATATTTTTTATGCGACTGAACATGCTATGATTAGTAATAACACAAAGGAAGCAAAATCATTGTGATAACTAGAATGATGAATATTTTCAGAAAACTTTTCAGGTTCATGTTCACAAGCTACAACTTGTCTCCAAAGAAATCATTAAAACTTCTTTAATTGTAGCAAGGCACTTTTTCTTTTTGTTGAGGAATTGCAGCAAGGCACTTAAAGGGAAGTGTCCTATATGGTTTTTAGTAAATGTCCTATGAAATTGTTCAAAACTATGGAGGGTTACTACTTAGAGAAAAAAAATCCAGCACATTTCATTGATGATGAAGTAATAGCAATTTAGAGATAAACAAATCCAACACCAAATGCATCGAACCCAGAAAGAAAGAAAGAAAAAAGCCAAAATTCATCTCATAATTTCATCTCAGAGAAACCTAGAAAAAAGAAAGCGATAATTCCCAGGAGAGTAAAGTGACGGTCGTGATTTAGGTGGTGACGGCAATAAGAGAGGAAGTAAGAGTGGATTGTGGTGGATGTTTCGGAATCAGGCGATGGCGATGGAGATGGTTTTGGAATTGGTGTAGGTATTAGTGGTCAATCGGAATGAGGAGTTGGAGTTGGAGATGGGGGTGAAGTTTCTGGAGAAGGAATCAAAGTCGAAAAACGTGATTTTACCGTGAGTGCATTAGTGGAAGAAGAAGAAGTAAGAAGAGAGAAATTCGTGGATTTGAATTGTTGGATCTGAAATTGAGTTTCTAACCCTAATATGAAGGGAGAAATTCATGGAAGAAGAAGGAAGAAGAGAGGGAAGAAGGAAGGGAAAGTCAAGGGTATTTTAGTCATTTCGCGCGTCTTAGATTTTATTAAGGGTAAAACTGGAACTTCATGTCTGAAAAGCTGAGTCAGCGGAGTGGTTACCCATCAGTTCAATGCCACGTACCTAATCAGATTCCACATATGCTAAAAAAGTTAATTAGGACCAAATTTCAAGTGATTAACAATTGCAGGGAAAGAATGGAAGGATTAGTGAGTACATAGACTAAAATTTAATCAAGCCCATATTTGCAGGGAGGTGTTGGTTAGGGGTGTAGGTGGTGTAAATGAAGATTATTACTTGAAATGTCTGAGGGTTAGGAGGTTTTGAAAAAAGGAGGGAGGTGAGGAAGGTGGTGGGAGAAAAAAATATGTTTATTCTTTGTCTGCAAGAAACTAAACTAGTGAATATTGATGATTTTTTGTGCTCGTCGTTGTGGGGTATTTCTCCCCATGGTTTCTCTTTCAGACCTTCGGTTGGGGCCTCTGGCGGCTTACTTATTTTGTGGGACAACAAGGAGGTTGTAATTAATTCCTCTTTCTCTTTTGATCATGTGCTTGAGATGCGTGGTCGGTTTGTTCATTCCAATGAAGATTTTGTGCTCTTTAATGTATACGCTCCTTGTGATGTGGGGGGCCAATCTGTGTTATGGGGGACATTATCGGAGAGGTTGGCTACCTAGGTTTGGCTCAATGTTTGTGTGTGTGGAGACTTTAATGTTGTACGGTGTTTCAAAGAAAGACGTACTGCGGGTGCAGTACCTCGAGTTTTGGGAGCTTCTGAGTTCAATGGCTTCATTGATACTAATGTGTTCGTCGACCTCCCAATTATGGGTCGGCGGTTTACTTGGTACCGCGGTGATGGGTGTTCCATGAGTCGCCTTGATAGATTTTTGTTGTCTGAAAATTGGTGTCTGTGGTGGCCTAACTGTATCTAGGTTGCACAGTTGCATGGACTGTCTGATCATTGTGTTGTGGTTCTTTCAATTGATGAGCAAAATTGGGGGCCTAGACCCTGTCGTATGTTGAAATGTTGGGCTTATGTATCAGGGTATAAAGATTTTGTGAGAGAAAAGTGGCGGTCTTTTCAAGTGGAAGGGTGGGGCGGTTTTGTCATGAAAGAAAAATTGAAAATGATTAAAACGGCGCTCCGAGAATGGCATCAAAATCACACTATAAATATTCCTAGTAAAATTTCAAAGCTGAAAGAGAGGATCTTTGTGTTAGATGAAAAAGGGGAGGTCTCTTCTTTGAGGGAGGAGGAAGTGGAGGAACTTCATGGATTATCAAAAGAATTGCACTCTTTATCTAGGATCCATTCGAGTATTAGTTGGCAACAGTATCGCTTGAATTGGCTTCAGAAAGGGAATGCTAATTCTAAGTACTTTCATGGCACTTTATCAGGAAGGAGGCGCGTTGATGCTATATCTGTTATTAATGTCGAAGGTGTTGTGAGTGAGGGTGTTAGTAATGTTAGAGAAGCAGTTTTCAATCATTTTACGGAACACTTCGCAGCGCCTAATGTGGTGCGCCCCCGAGCACTTGATTTAAATTTTCGCCTCCTTTCATACAGGGAGGGGGCGGAACTGGTAAAGCCTTTCACTTTGGATGAAGTTAAAATTGCAGTGTGGGATTGCGAAAGTTATAAGAGTCCTAGCCCAGATGGAGTTAACTTCGGCTTCATTAAGGATTTTTGGGAGGACATGAAAGTGGAAATATTGCGGTTTGTGACGGATTTCCATCAAAATGGAAAGCTTTCGAAAGGTATAAACAACACCTTCATTACTTTAATTCCTAAAAAAGATTGTCCGCAAAGTTTAAATGATTTCCGCCCGATCTCTTTGGTGGGAAGCTTGTATAAGGTGCTGGCAAAATTATTAGCAAACAGATTGCAGAATGTGATTGGTAGTGTTTTCTCATATACTCAATCTGCTTTTGTGAAGGGTCGACAAATTCTCGACGGTATTTTAATCGTTAATGAGGCAAAAAATTTAAAAAAATATTTGTTATTGTTCAAAGTAGATTTTGAGAAAGCTTATGATTCTGTGGATTGGAACTATTTGGATGATGTAATGAAGAAAATGGCTTTTGCTACTCTCTGGAGGAAAATGGATGAAGGATTGTGTAACTACGGCTTCTGTGGCGGTTTTAGTTAATGGGAGCCCTATCGAAGAATTTTCCATGGGTCATGGGTTATGCCAAGGGGATCCACTTTCCCCTTTTTTTGTTTCTTTTGGCTGTGGAGGGGTTTCATATGATGATGGACTCTCTGATTAATAACAATCTTTTTTCCGGATACAAGGTTGGTCGGGAGCGAAGTTTATCAGTCTCTCATCTTCAATTTGCAGATGATACTTTAATTTTGGGTGAGAAAAGTTGGGCTAATGGTAGGGCTATGAGAGTTGTTCTCCACCTTTTTGCTGCTATGTCTAGGTTGAAAATAAATTTCCACAAAAGTGAGTTGGTGGGTGTTAATATTGGTCGTTCTTGGTTACTAGAAGCAACGATTGTTTTGAATTGCAAGATGAATACTCTGCCTATTTTGTATCTAGGTCTTCTTGTTGGTGGACATCAGCGTCAGTTGAATTTTTGGGATCATGTTGTCAATCGAATTGAGTCCCGCCTGTCTAGTTGGAAAAGCAGACATCTCTCTTTTTGTGGCCGTCTTGCTCTCCTTATGTCTATCCTGACCTCGCTTCCTGTCTATGCTGTTTCCTTCTTCAAAGCTCCCTCAGGTGTTATTGCTTCTATCAATTCTCTTTTACTTCGTTTTTTTTGGGTAGGGGGGGCGGTGAGGAAAATGGGAAAATATCCTGGATTGATTGGGAGTCCATTTGTGTGGAAAAGGAGGTTGGTGGTTTGGGGGTAAAGAGTATTAGAGAGTTTAATTTAGCTTTCTTCGAGAAATGGTGTTGGAGGATGTTGGTGGATAGAGAAGGGCTTTGGTTTAGAATTTCGGTCGCTAGATATGGCCTTGAGAGGGGGCGGTTGACAGATGGGGGGAGTGAGAAATCAGTGTGATGGAAGGTATAACAACCCGATTTTCACTAGATTAATTGTTTTTATGTGTGTTTAATTATACTCGTATGTGATTAATTACCTATCTATGTATTTTAATGGGTTTTCGTGTTAGAAGGGTATTTTAGTCATTTTTACGAGTAAGGGTAAATTAGTAATTTCATGATGAGGATTATTTTTAGTGCTTATTAGTGAGAACCATTATTATTTTACTAAGTTACTAGTGGGTTGCAGTAATCTATTTTATAACCGGTAAGTGATCGTTATTATTATTTTTACCGGTAAGTGAGTAGAAACATTTTGAATTGGTGAATTGGTGAATTGAGCCCATTAAGACATTAAGGGTTAAGCCCAATAGTGTGGACACTATTTAAGCCTTAGTCTTTAAGAAAATTAGGGTTCACAATCATTTTACAAAATTTTGAGAAGAGGTAGAGAAGGAAAAGGCAAGAGAAAGGGGCAAGAGGAAGAGAAGAGGGTTGTAGAGAAAAACTTGAAGAACCAAGAGGAGCTAGAGATTTTAGGAGCTTAATTGTAGATTTTGCTAGGATTATTGCTTATTGAGGTAAGGGGGTTAGATTTCATTCATAATCTCTTAGTTATAGCTTCTTCCCTAATTCTATGCATAAGTGCTTATTTTGCAAAGTGATTATTATGATTTTAATTCATGAAATTCGTGCTTATGCTTTGATGTAATGTTTGGGTATTTGAATTTGATGTTGATTGAGTTGTTGATGATTAAATTACATGCTCAAGATGTGTATATATGTATACTTTGTATTTTCACTCAAAATTGATGAAATATAATATTGTTGTTGATGAATTCATGATTGGTTGTTGTTGTTGTTGTTATGAGATGTTGTTGTTGATGATTGATGCCATGGGTAATCATAATCAGAGAGCTTGAAGTGAATTTGTGTTGTTCATGAAGGTTTTCATGAAAAATGGGTCAAATGGTGATTTTTTGTTGAAATGATGTTTGATTTCAAGTTCTATATAGTTTTGAGTGTCTTTTGTGTACATAAACCTATAAACAACCTTTGGGAACACATCTGGATGTTGGAGGATCAAAATTTGGATTTTTGGGTGAAATAACTTTGATGAGTAGGAGAAACATACAAAATAATGGTTCTCACTTGAAACACTAATAAACTCTGCAAGATATGTATGACCAAAGGTTGTGAGAAGACCTCTATCCAAAAACAAAAAATAAACAAAAAAAGAGGAAAAGAAAAAAAAAAAATTCTCGGAAGAGCGGTCCAGGAAAATATTAGGGATTCAAAAAAGAATACATTCCTAGTGTACTAAAAACCCGAAAAGGCGGTCTAGACAAAAATTAGGGATTAAACAAAAAACACACAAAGACGGAGGCATGATAGTTCAGGTGTGCCAAATGGAAGAATGCACCTTATGCTAGTTTACAAATGGTGACTTATGCCAGAACCAAAGGTTTGATTAATGAGATTTACCCCATCAGTGGTTTGATCCTTCTCCAATGGTATCATCTCCAATAAAGATTGCCGAGTGTTTGTACTGTGATGTTGGTCCACCTCCCATCTTACTTGTCCAGTTTTGTTCCATCAAGTTATATACAGTCATACAGTGACACCGTCGTACAAAGTTGTACTTTCAATCATACATTTATACATTCATACATGCTTACATTCAGTCATACATTTATACTTTCATACATGCTTACACTCATACATTTATACACTCATACATGCTTACATTCAATCATACATTTATACATTCATACATGCTTACATTCATACATTTATACATGTTTACATTCATACATGCTTACATTCATACACTTATACATTTGTACATGCTTACAACTATACATTCTTACAATCATTAAGTCATAGAATCATACAACTCTACAATTGTAAAAGTTGTACATTCTTGAAATCATACAATTATACGGTAATACAAGTTTAACATTCGTACAATCATACACTTATACGGTCATACAAGTTGTACATTCGTACAGTCATATTCATACATTCCCACATTCATACAGCTATACATTCTTACAATCATATAGTTATACAATCATACAATTATACAGTCGCCAAGTGGTACATTCATACATTCACACAATCATACAATCATATAGTCATACAATCATACAGTTGCCAAGTGGTACATTCATACATTCACACAGTCATACAATCATATAGTCATATAATTATACAATCGCGCAAGTGGTACATCCATACATTCATTCATGTATTCATAAATTTATACAATCATACAGTCACATAATCACACAGTCATACAGTTATACAATCGTACAAGTCACACTCATACATTCATACATTCATGCATACGCAGCATATACAGAAGCATCATTCGTACATGGTTGCATTTCTCAATGTCTAAATGTCACCTAGAGTCTTGTTTCGCAATCTCTCTTTAGTTCGGTCTTCAAAATATTTCAAGTGGCAGGTTCTACAATCAAACAACTTACAATCCATTCCATTTCTCAAAAAGTGTCATCCCTGGTATGTCGGTTTAAGAGATGTCACTCGTCATAAGCCTAGTGGATTCCAGCAAACATTTTATCAAAGCCTGGTGGATTCTGGCAAACCTTTCGTCAAAGCTCGGTGGATTCCAGCAAAACTTTTACAAAGCCCAGTGGATTCTAGCCAACTTTTTATAAAGCCTAGTGGATTATGGCCAACCTTCACATAGCCCAGTGGATTCTAGCAAACCTTTACAAAGACTAGTGGATTCTGGCCAACTTTTACAAAGACTAGTGGATTCTGGCAAACCTTTACAAAGCCGAGTGGATTCTCGCCAACTTTTATAAAGCCGAGTGGATTCTCGCCAACATTTACAAAGCCCGGTGGATTCTGGCGAACCTTTACAAAGCCCAGTGCATTCTGGCCAACTTTTACAAAGGCGAGTGGATTCTCGCCAACTTTTACAAAGCGCCAACTTTTACAAAGCCCAGTGGATTCTAGCCAAATTTTTACAAAGTCGAGTGAATTCTCGCCAACTTTTACAAAGCCGAGTGGATTCTCGCCAACTTTTACAAAGCCTAGTGGATTCTCACCAACTTTTACAAAGCCCAGTGGATTCTGGAAAACTTTCATAGGCCAAGCAGATAGCTTGCAAATTCTTATCTTATCAAAATGTGTCATCCCTAGTGTGCGTGGTCAAGAGGTGTCACTAAAACAAACTGTTGTCTTTTTTAAGCTATCGTTTTGAGCCAATGCGATAGTAGACGGTCTTTTCCCCAATGGAACCTATGTTATCCGCCAGTAGAGTCGGATCCCTTTCTTTAGCGAACTAGGGTGTCCTTTTGTTGTTTCTTTCCCCAGTCGAATCGTCCTTGCCGTCTTGCATTCATACTTGCATCACGAGCATTCATGGCATTTTAGGGTCAAAAATGGTATACTCTATATTTAAGTATCTTCGGCCCGTCAAATCAAAAATTTCACTTTCAAGTCTCCGTACGAAGAAACTTAAATAGGGGCATCTGTCATACCCCATTTTTTTACCTAATTTTATTTTTTTTACTCGTCTTTTTAGACTGGTATTTTTCGTCGCTTCAGATGAAATTTCGGCAGAGGTATTTTAAAATACCTCATTTTGTGGTTCCGAAGGCAACAGTTTTTTATTATTATTATTTTATTTTATTCATGTTTTTTAATTATTTTATTTTATTTTTTGAATTCTTTATTATTATTTCGATTTTCGTTTTTTGTGTGTCCTATTTTAATTCTGTTTTTTTATCATTTCACTTATTTTGGTCGAAAATTAGTCCTTTTGCCTTGCTGTCCCATTCTAGGGGCTTTTTTGTCCAATCAAATTTCACCAACCCTAATTCCCACCCCCTATGTATACCTTTGATTTTTCAGAGGCTAGAGGGAGAGAGATCAGAATTTGGCACACATCCCAAGAAAAAAAACCCTAATTTTCGGATTCATCAAGAACAGCAAGAACAGTTTTTTCCAGAATCGAACACAAATCCACACAAATATCATCACAATCCATACACACCAACACAAATCCGAAAACCAACACAAATCCATATAAACTCACAAACTGGTCCAACCGAACCGAAACAAAACCAGAAGTTTCGAATCTCGCCACCCTTTTTTTTGAATCCAACATATCCGAACAAGAGAAAAGATAGGAGAAGAAGTTGTTCTTCAGTTTTTGTTTACAAATTTAGATCTAGGTTAACCAAAGTTTTTTTTTTCCAAATTTTAAGTTCAAATTTGTGTAAAAGAAGAATAAGGAAGTTTAAAAAGCGTTTTTGTTTTGAAAAAAGAGGAGGTTTGCCTTTCGGCATGGTGGCGCCGCCCTCCTGGGCCGGCCGGCCGCAGTGCCGGAAGCTTAGAAGCTCGCCAGAAAGTTCATACTTTCCCAAAAATTTCTAAGAGAGAGAGTGAAGATTAAGAGTAAGAGAGAGAAGGGCTGATGGAAAATGAGGAAAAGGACAGAAAAATGGTATTTATACCCTCTTTTCAGGCCCAATCCGAAAGGATTCAAGCCCAACCTCTCTCTTGAAGTTGAAGTAAATGTCACTAGAAGGGGGGTTGAATAGTGACCCTTTAAAAATTTCTCTGTTTAGACTCTCAAGAGTTTACTTGGAGTAAGAAAATTAGTAACACAATAAACAAATATGCAATACTAAAGTAAATGACAAGGAAAGTAAAGAGTAGAGTTTAAGAGAGATCACACAGAGAAGTTATCCTGGTTCACCCAATATAGGTTAGTCCAGTCCCCACAGCTTTTGTGAGATTATCCACTAGTTCTTGGGAGTTTCTTCCTCCACTTTGCAATGTGCAAAACAATATGTATTCTCTAAGCCTCACTAGGCTTACACTAAAGCTCGAGCTCTTGAAGAGCTTGAGGTTATACAACTATGTATTCTCTTAGCCTCGCCAGGCTTACACCACTGATATTATTAGCTTCAGCAAGCTTACACTATCACTCAAGATTTTACAGGCTTGAGGATATACAATCAATATGAGATTTGATGTTTGGATCTAATTACAACTTTCAAGCTACTAAGAGAATGAGAGATTGTAGTTTGTAATACTCTTAAGAAGATGATCCGAAAATATGATTGGGTACTGTAAGAGTATTTTTGATATTGAGATTGATTGATGAATTTTTCACTTGTATGTAGGCTTGTGATTGTTTGTAAAATTCATGCTTTCTTTGTTGAGAGAAAGCTTCTATTTATAGCCAGCCTTCATCC
>Ga0315913_1000623_pt1 | contig 33258 bp, 15 predicted proteins | sample MpolsnodulesMG_FD_207736 | JGI IMG/M metagenome (GOLD analysis project Ga0315913, IMG submission 207736) | Medicago polymorpha root nodule microbial communities from Los Angeles, California, United States - small nodules | ecosystem: Host-associated > Plants > Roots > Nodule | place: USA...
AAACTTAGAAAAGCGCTCCAAAAGTTGCTTGGGGAACAAGTGTGCAAGCTGTCTTCAGAGAACGTTCTCAAGAACGTTTTTCAGTGATCCAACCATAACTTGGGCATGAAGCAACACGTTTTTGCAACGTGTCTATGAGCTGTTTGCCTATTTTTAGAAACTTGGAGCCCACTTGAGATGATGTACTTATGATGTCATTGCATGATGTCATAGAGTGATTCCTTTGATGATGTCTTATGAAAATATCATTTGAAGAAACTTTCTTTAATGGACCTTTTTCCATTTATTCCTTAATGGGTCGAAAATCTTCATGGGGCCTATTCAGATTTTATTCCTTTGTAGTCTTGTGGCTCATGTGCACATATTTGTCTTTGATTGCATTGATTTTTTGCCTTTAAAAGCTTTAAAAGAGTCTTTATCCTTAAGATCTTTTATTTCCATCTTTAGTGAGACAAAGAGAATCAATTTCAATTTAGATCTTACTCATGTAGATATTTAATGTGTGCAAAAGTTCCCATTTGTCTATTGCTTGCTCTTGGTATTTTGATGGAAATGCCTTGTGATCATTTTTGTGAGGCAAGAACGGTCTCAGGATCATTCTCATGAAACATGCTCACAAAATTCATTAGTAGATAACAAGATAAAATTTGTTTGTTATCTTTAAAACATTTAAAAGAGGATTTTGCTTTCAACACCAGTAAGTGGTCGATCATCTCCGATTTCACTGAATTCAAGATTCAAATTCGCTGCCAGATTCAATGTCCAATCTATCTCCGCATCCACATCTTCATTTGGATCCTCTCTTCTTCTCTGGGCACGTTGAATACGCAATGCGGCCTTTACTAAAGAATATTTTGCAATATCAATCCTTGCATCAAGGAGAGACTTTGACCCTTCAGTGTAAAAAGGATACTGCAGATCATCCTCAGCCTCATCTTTTGGAGCAGAAGTTGCGGGCTCTTCATCCTCAAGAGCTTTCATTAGCTTTTCCAGCTGACCATCAGCATCCAGCTTTGCCATAATCATCTGCAACCTATCTCGTCTCTCCATCTCCCTCTCACCAAAGAGAGTAATCGGCTCACCAAGATGGCGAAGACGGGCCCTGACTGCCATGTCATTGGTGGGAACAGAGAGCAGCAGCTCGCCTCCTCATCATAAGGTCTTGCATGGCTTTCTCCTGCCGCTCCCTCACCAGTCTACTCTCTTCTGATATCTCATACTCCCTAGTACCTTTATTGATTCTGGTGTCTGTATCATCATCGTCGTCGTCTGAATCAGAATCACTAGACCCAACCTCACCATTTTGTGGTACCGGCGGCCTAATAACCGGTGAGCGGATTGGGAGCGGTGCCAGAGGTCGGACAAGAGAGGAAGGAGCTGTAGGAATTGGAGCCAGAGGTGGCAAGACAGGAGTATTAACCGGTGGTTGAGTTGGCTGGGACGAAACTAGAGGGGTTTGATCTTGAACATCAGAACCAGGTACAGACGATTCAGTCAATGTTGAATTTTCCATCTCCACTTCCATGATTCCTAGCAAAGAAATTAAACAAAGGTTTAAAATTCAACTAATCAACATTAACAACAAGCTATAGCACATTAATTAAAAACAAAAGTGTTGTAATATCTTGAAAGAACCAGAATTACAAAAGCAAAAAGAATGCATAAAGGAATAATTCATTACATATTACACTAACACGATTTTACAACACACAAAAGTAGTTTTACAGCATCATCCCATAAATCTATAACTCACATTATCTTTGAGACAATTTATCGAACAGTTTAGATGCAATTGAAAAACTAAAAAAAAAGAGTAAGAATGGTTACCTGAAACGACCAACCTTCAAAATTCTTATGTTCCCTTGTCTCTTGCACGAATTCAGTGTCTCTGTTCCTCCAATTTTGTATTGTTCTACTTCAATTTCAATCTCTTACATATGTTAAAATGAACATATATTTGGAAAATCGAAAATATAAAATGTTTAACGAGGAACAAAAAAAGGAGAAATAGATGATAACATTCCTATCATGGTTGAAAGCTTGTAACAGTGTGATGGCGGCAGCAGTGCGCAGTTGCGGCAGCGGCGGGAAGTTACGGCAGTGCGGCGATGGAGTCGGAGTAGGGCTAAGTAGTGGTGAATGTTTGCTGCTAAGTTTGAGCGTGTTTTGTTTCGACGGAGAAGAGAAGAGAGATAAATCGTTTTCTATTTTTTTGACTAATCGTTTTCTTAACAAGGTATGAATTAAATATGAATTTTTAAGCGCTAAAAACTTAAAAATTCATATTTAATTTATCACTTGTTAAAAAAAATTACACTTTTGCAAGAGAGGTTTCTACAACGTACTAAGCATAACTACAAAAAAAATAATGCAAAATTTCGAAGGACGCACATGATTTTACTTACTCGACGAAAATAAATTTAGGGACCAAAAATCGATGAAATTTTTTATAAGAGATTAAAACTTGAAATTTGAAAATTTTATAGGATCCAAAAATATATTTAACTCTAAATTATTTTATCATAAAGAGTTAGGCTCATGAAACATGTGAAATTAAGGTTCAAACTTCGATACACCTCTAATGAGATTTACTAGTTGAAGAAATTTTAAAAACAAGATTATACGTTAATTTTATGGGTCATGTTAACTTTTGCCCTTATGACACATGTTAAACATTCATTTCATTCCATTAATAGTAAGAATTTAATGTAAAAAATTAGTATTAACACAATTTCCAATACATAATTACTAATAATGGAATTCTTAATATGTGTCCTAAGGGCACAAGTTAACATTTCTCTAATTTTATTTGCTAACAAATCGATAATAGACTCTTAAAATGAACAATTGTTTTAATATATTGAGAACAATAAAACTGTCAAAATATTGTTTCGTTTTCATAGATATACCATTTTTTTTTGGTCAAGCAATTTGCATGGTCGACCCATGACATAGGCCCGAGGTGCGACGGCCTATAGCCCATACATGTAAGGGAGCCAAAAAAGTTTTCTATACGGAGGGTGTATATATCAATACATGCTTTTTAATAGGATTTGTATAGACAAAAAAGTTTCAGCCCAGCAACCTTTATACCTTTTTTTTATTTATTTATCAAAAGGCCACATACCAATGCAAAAGAGTGGTTTGTATAGCAACACAAAGTTTTAACAAACTAAATCACAACATAATACAAACGAAAACTCTGCAGAAACGCAAATGCCAAATTGAAAAAAGACATCAAGGGTGCCAAATCGTTCGTCTTCGATCTTGGTTATGATGTGTCAAATGCATCTAATATTGAAATTGCTTATTTTAATATTTATGATCCGAGAAATTGGAAGAATCTTGATAGAAAATCAAGAGATATTTTAGTTCAAAATGAGCCTATTATTAAAATAAATCTTAATTTTCTCAATGATAAACATATTAGGCATTTCTCAAGCGGGTTATTCAAGAAAATTAAGCAATGATGAGATTAGTGAATGAAAATGGATAATATATTGTCGGCTGTCATAACTAATGCACGTGTCATTCATCGTTTATCACAAAAAAATTATGATGGATTATACAAGGGGCTCTTTTCTCGTATTATGAATAAGGCCCAGAAAATGCTAGGACTGGCCTTGTCAGTCTGGTAGATAGAAATTAACCTTTTAAAGTGAATAAGTGTGGTGTTCGAGGTCGAACATCAATCTCTGTATATATTATACATTGTTTCTATCAACTGAATTAAGTTCACGAAAATCATAAATACACCATTTTAAACTAGTGGTTCATCTTCTTTCCATCTTAATACCTCACTTCAAGAATCTCTTACATATGTTAAAATGAACATATATTTGGAAAATCGAAAATATAAAATGTTTTCACGAGCCTTTTATATTTTCTAACAAAGACACCAAATTAATGTTTACTACACTTTAAAGAACTTTGTAGAACTTTAGAGTGGCCGTACATATGTACTTTTGTTTGACTGGTTAGGGGTAATGTCTTCCACTTGCTTGTTAAATATTTCAAAAAACTTCCACTTACAAATATTTAAATTTAAAAAGTTAACCAAAATAAGTTGTTACACTGTATATAGACTACTTATAATCAGATTCTACATATATATAGACTAATTACTTTGCAATATATCATCCACTTACTCTATATGTTGCATGAGTGAAAAACTGATATTCCACATATATGATAAGTGGAGTTAGTTATTTATTTACAAAAGTGATATATGCGATAACAAATCAGAGAAGGTCATAATTCATTGACTCTTATTTTTCAACCAATGTGCCTTTATTTGTTTTCTTCTTTATTAAACAACCATATATCAACCGTGGTGGAAAACAACTCAGTATCCACTTTTTTTAAAATCACTGTTTTTGCTTTTATCCCCACTTATGTTTCTTGAGCATATACGTTCAATTGTGCTTATTATAATATCTAACCACATTACGTACGACTTCCACAAGATCACGTTGAGATTGGATCTATCAAATTAGTCGGTTATTAGATTGAATCACGAGTTTTCGAAAATAAAATATATAACAACACTAGGCCTAATTTAAAAATTAATACTTCCTCTCCTAGATCATGTACAATAAGTTCATTTATGTGATAAAGACACTTTTAAATAGACAACGCCATCTTGATGTAAAAAGAAGGGATGTTTATAAAAATTGGTGATGAAATCTAAATGAATGATGAAATAAGTCTTTTTTGGATGTTTAGTTGGACTCAATTATGGTGATGAGAAGATGGGGTGCACTTGTTAGGAGTTTTGAAGGTGTGGTGATTATTTTGGAAGGGTTTTGGTGTGAATAGAGGACGGTATGTGTTTGAATTTTGTATATGTGGTCATTCCCGATGAAGTTTGAGGTTTTTGTTCAAGTTTTTCGTTTTTGCAGAGTTGTGGGGGTTTAACTTCGTTTTGGTGTTGATTTTGGATCGAGAGGTTTGTTTTTTTATTGGTATTGGTGGTAACCCTCAGACCTCGGTTGAGTTATGTCTTTATTGGTGTTTATAATGTACTGTGTATGTTTCTTTTGAGTGTTTTGCTGTATACGACGCCTTTTGGTATATAATTTTTGCCTTGCTTGTCTCTGTTCGCCTCGGCAAGGACTTGGTTATTATAAATTTGTCGTTAAAAAAAAAGTATGATATTCATTTTCACTCTATTGCATAGATATGATATCTATGTCCATCTCATATCCGTGCGAGTATCCACTAGATAGGCTATCCACAAATTTTGAAGTATTCACGGATATTTACAAACGGATATTTACAAATATCCATGAATAATAATTTTTTTTATAAATTGTTAAAAAAAATATGTAATTACATAAATTTTAACCATAAAATTGTGTCACATTTGTTTTCTTCTTTTTAACAAACATAATAATAGCCAAACATAATTACATTCATACATTTCATTTCTAAACAAAAAAAAATTAATCATATTAACAAAAAAAACAAAAATATTCGTTCCAGCTCCTAAACAGATGATGAAGTTAAGTTGGTTGATCTATTATGTTGTGTTTTATTATGTGTTCTTGTTGGATACTTCGTTGTTGAATTAAGTTTAATGTATGTTCTTGTTATTGTCTTGCATGGATTTGATTTGAATACTCTTTTGCATGTGTTGTTTTTTTAAAATGTGTATTCCCTATGGAACGGTGGTTAATTGTCGTAGTTGCCAACGTAGTTAACTATCGTAGGAGAGCAAATAACAGTTAATTGCAGTTAGGGGTAATTTCAAGAGTGTCTGACATCAATTTTAGAAGCAAGAGCAATTTTCATTGAAAAATTAAGAGATCGATCAAATGTACAATTAAATCTTTTCAATACATGTGAATGGACCATTTTTTGAAGAGAAATGATATTTATACAACCATTTTATAAAAATATTTGTGATAATTTTCTCTCTCATACTCACATTATATTTTTATTTTCTCTTTATTATTTTGTTTTTCGTGTTAATACATATTTCCTTTATAAAAATATGATTGTTCATTTAGTTGTCAAACAAATAGATGTTTAAATAACACTATTTTTTTTTAATGAGTTGGTTTTGCAAATAGAAACTTCTACTTTCTTCCCTGTTGTTAAATGGAGATATTTTCTCCTTCTTTTATGTAACACCACTATCTAGCTTTGGATAATGTTTGGTTAATAATGAATACAGCTAAACTGGCCATAAATGAGGTGATACGAAAATTTCATCACCACAATGACTGATTCATGACTAGATAAGCTTCTCTCTTGTTTGAGGAATAAAGAAATCTAAGACTCATGCGAAGAGTGGAATGTAGTAAAATCAATGTTTATAAAACGTACATATTTAATATTTCGTTTATATGATAAAGGGATAAATATATTGTATTAACAAAAACAAAAACAAAAAAGAGACACATATATTGTTAATTTTTTCTGTATTAGTTATCAACTTCTTCTTTATTCCCATCAAAAAATTTTCATTAAGAGAGAGATAGATGATAGAAGTGGAATAGTTATGTCCACATTAATTAAAGAGGGATTATATTTGTTGAATCATTTTTGAAATAACTTAGAGATAATTTTTGTGACAAAAGCAATAAAAAAAAGAGTAAGAACACAATGTAAGGTTAAAGAGAATAATTTTAAAAATTGTCAGTAAAATAGTTATACAAAATAGGTGGAAAAAAAATAAGAAATTACACTTTAAACATCGTAGACATGGATATAAATGAGTGTCTCATAACACTCTTATTGAAAGTGTCTCTAATATTCATGAAGATCTCGATACTTTAGAAATAAATCCTACCAAAAGACTGAATGTTAGAAGTAATGTTAAAAAAAGACTATTGTTCTTAGCATTTCTCCATGGATATATCATTAAAAAAAAAGACTTTAAAGACTACTAGGAGGTGTCTCCACAACAAGAAGTTAACATATTTTGTCTTAGAACTATAAGCTCGTAAATAATTTTGGATTGAAATAAGTCACTTATATTGAAACGGACAAAGTATTGGAGTGTACTCCAAAAAAATAACTTGTAAATATTAAATTGGAGAAACATTAGTATATGTTTGATATCAAAATGAACATCAAATTACAGTAATTCATTGTGATTTTCTAAAAACTACACCCAATAACTTTTATAAAATCGTGCGGATCAATGTGATTTTGATATATTTTCCGTAAGACGATAAATACACTTTAAAAAAAAATGTCTATCATAACTAATGGTGAAAATAGAGACCGACTGGCAGATTCTGCAATCTTGTATATATATGTTAAATTTATGTCAGACCAAATTAAGCATAGGCTTGCAAAGTCTAATTCGATTAGCTTATTTCCACCGTTAATCAGAAGCAGAGCTTATTGCTTACGACTCTTAATTGTTACGAAACATCAAAGCAAGTTCCATTTTTATTCAACAAATTAAATGGGCTGGTGAAAAGCTTTAATTAATCCACTTAGATGATTCCACTTTTCTTTGCAGCATAAAAATAATACAATAGCAACAGAACATGTGACATATAGTGACTGACCAAAATTAAAAGCCATACCTGTATATTAAACTAAACTTATTTATTTCAGAGGATCATGATAAGTGATGAGTGAAATCAAGTTACTAATAATGATAACGACCGAAAGGTTTTCCTTACCTATCTTCCGTAGTGTACTTGGATCATAGTGGATTTAGAGTGCATGCATATATTTAAGTTTTTCTCTTTATTTTTTTTTTCTTTCTTAGAAGTCAATTCTGAAATTTTATAAAATATTGGGTTAAATTTTAAATAATTATAATCTTAAAAGTCTATATGTTTCCTCTATCATGTTTAATTATTTTAAGTAATTAAAATATTTTGAGAGACAGGGGTATGCGCTCGGATTTTGATAATGTTTTGGATGGTCTTTGTGGTATGATTTCTGATTTTAACTTTAATTGTTTTACATGTATGGACACTGTCCCTTCTAAAGCACAAATGTTTTGACGAGTGCTCTTTTTAAAAAAAGTGTGCAAGATATGAAAGTTAAGTTTAACACGACCACTAGACAAAAGACACTTTTAGGGTGTTTGCAAGCAATACATGCTTAGGATTTTCTTGTAGCTATCATGATTGATGGGTTAGGTCATCATAGATCATTAGTGGAGTTCCATATTTTCCGTAGATATCATCATTCCACTATTTTCTATTGATGAGTTGTGTCATGTTTGTCGTAAGGCGTGCCTGAATACTTTTAGGAGCATGTCATTCATTATAAGGAGTTTCTTGGTTTTAAGTACATGCATGACTTTGTTAGAGATGTCCTTTTTGATATATTCAGGCGAATGCAAGTATAATTAAAGAAGGACGCGAACTTCATGATTGACCCACTAGATGGACGATGGACACTTGGGCCTCCAGATGTTATGTTTTACGAAAGGGTAGGAGAAAAATATGCATGTGTGGACTTGACTGAGGTTTCACCACTTGTGGTATTAGGGGTCGGAGCTTTTACGGTAGGACAGACAGCCTTAAAAACAACGTCAAGCAAAGTGGACAAACATGAGAAAGTGTGTTCTGACAATCAACATATTTTTATATCATTTACTTTTGACACTTTCAGCTTTCTAGCAGCAGATGTTGTTGACCTTCTTCATAGAGTTCAAAGGGTCATGTATAACAATGTCTTGTCTACTAGGTCCATGATGTTATGTTTATAAGGATTGATTTTACCATCCAAAAAGGCCTAGCAGTACTTCCTGTTATCTGCTTGTCTTCTATTCATGTGTAAGTAATCCTTGATATATACTAGATCCTAGCACTGCTATATCTCTAGAAAAGTAATATCACAACAGCTTCAAGAATAAAGAGCAGCCAATCACAATGCACTATTTACCACAATTCAAGGAGGTGCGATTAGACAATAGGAAGTGAACAAATAAATCATGCAATTAAAAATTGTCAGCTGTGTCTAGAAAAATTCTTGATGCAATTAAGGCTCATTGTAGAAGTTAAAAGCTACAAATTATAGCTTCAAGTAGAATCAATCAATGTTACAGGCAACATCACTTATCCATTAAACCATTCAAACATGATAAAATCAATTTTACAATCCCTAAAATCACTGTTACCCCTCCAAAATTGAAAAAAACATATGCATAGTGGAAAAAATTAACTAGGATGACGTTTGTCGGTGAAATACATGAATTATATTAGTGATATGCTTATTCGAGAGTTTATATTGGGTGTAATATCCAACCTTCGATATTTTACAAATTATTTTTTCACATTTAATTATTTTAAGTCAATATAATTTCTGATGGGTATCAAAGAATTCTCCAATTATATTAGTAGTATTACTTATGAAACTTAAGTTAACAAGCTTATATATTTTTGGATTTCCCAGATCACACGTAAAATAATATTGCTTGAGAATTTGATAAAAGTTCTAGTTTAGTAAATTTCAGTTGCTTAATTAATCATACTTGTGTTCTTCATACGCTAGTTATTAATATTACCTTTTTTTAAGTAAAACGTGAAGGTGGATAGGGGAATCAAATGATAAGTTCCTATAACTGACCTTATCAAATGTAGTTTACAAAATTGACAAGATAAATATGTTGCAAATAATTATTATATATATACATATATTTAAAATATTGCTTTATGAATACCAACCACACAATGGAATAAAATAAAAATGATCCTCATTAACCATTAAAAACTCAGTACAAAATGAACATTATTGTAGAGCAAACTAATCTATATCAAAAATGAAAATGTTACTAATTATAGGGGTATACCAACATGGTATTTTTTTTTATTCAACTAACAAAATTAAATCGCTACTAGAAAAAGCAAAATTAGTGACGGAAAAAATGAAATTCCTCACAAATTTCTTGGTCGCAAAATTTAGTGACGGAATTAGAGAGGGATTTCACGTCTTCCCTCACTAAAGATCCCTCACTAATTTTTGTTTTTTTAGTAGTGAATTATGTCTCTTGATTAGTCTAATCTGATTAGTCAAATTTTGTTACATTTATTACATTTTGAATCTTCAACTATAATAACAACATGTGAATTCTCAATCTTAGGATCTGGTTCAGCACATTCACAAGTTTGAGATTGTGACACTTCTTTAGGTGATTTTTCATCTGTTTCATCAACATCAAAATTTATGAGTGAAGCAAGAACATTAGCAGAATCAGCTATTTCCTCAGTGCAATCAACAATATCAATCAATAATGAAGCAACTGTCACAGCTGGTATAACTGATAAAAGATCTGCTTCTTTCCATAAACTTGATTGAAGCAATGAGTTAAGGCTTTTCATTGCAGCTTTTGCGTTTGCGACGTGAGTTTCCGGCGATGAATTTCTTGTCATTGTTTTTATTGATGAACTCAATTGTTTCAAAGCCATGCTTGATTCTAAGCACATTTCTGTGCATAGTTCTTGGATTGTACTACGAATTTCGTGTGATCCCTACATAAGAAACAACGATAAATTGCGTCAAATTAATAAGCAAGCGATCAACATTTTTCATATATTCTCAATATTCGTAGATCTAAATGTAATTACGTTTTAATCTTAGACTTTGTATCTAATTTGGTTGTTTATGGTCATAATTTCCTTGCATTCACGTGATCAGCAACTCAAAGTCGTTGGATCAAGAAGATCAAACGATCAACTTTTAGTATATTTGATATCGTAGTCGTATGATGTTAATCTAATGACTCTGGGCTATTGATTGCATGGAGATTATGACGGCAAACGATCTAAATTTAAAAATGGACTAGACTTTATAAATGCATATTTTAGATTTATGGTATATGATGTATACTTTGGTGTCAGAATTGAGTTGTTCCTTTAGAGCTTCCATTCGATATGCACATTGACGAGAAAGTGCACCAATTTTAAGGTATTGATTCCAAGGGTGACGAAATTTGAATTTGCCATGACCTGGTTCCCATCTTGCAAAATTGGCCTATAATAAAGTAAAGATAAAATTTTATTAGACATTTGCTATGAATAAAATTTTCACATATGAAAAGAAATGTGTAACAACAACTTTAATTTACCCACCAGTGACTCATCATTGCTTTTAGAATTTAGAATGCTTTTATAACCTTCAAGAAATGACTTTTTATCTTTAGATTCTTCTGCCTTTGTTGTTTTAAAGTACTCACCTACAAATGCTGCAAAAAAATACATGTTTATATATGTAACATATAATTGTATTAGACATGTCACATGTGCAATTAAGTAACATAATTGTTGGTATAGTAAAATGTAATTTATACTCCTTCCGTCTCAAAATAATAGTCGTTTAATGTTTTTGCACGATTTTTAGGAAAATGATTAATTATGTTGATTTTATTTGTAAAATTTGTATCATTTACTAAAATAAGATTATTAATTGTAGTTAGTGGAGTAGTTAAGTTAGATGAAATTCAATAAATAAAAGTATAATATTAAAAAAAATATAATTACTATTATTTTGAAACAAATGGAATGGAGTAATAACTTTATAGATACATAATTTTGATTAAATCTAACCTTCTAAGAAGTCACCAAGTATTTCCAACTTGATAGCAATTGAATCATGCAACTCTTCACCAGCCCAAACAGGACAAACAAAAATGGAAATCATAACACAAGCAGAACCTCCAAGAAAAATGGTAGATAACCTCTTATGAGCCATTTTTAATACTTCATCATCACGAAATCCAGACACAGATATTAAAGAGAATGTCAAGATAAATATAAGCATCCCATAATCATATCTTGATTTCACTTTGGGAAAGAACCTTATAAAAGATGCTATAGCAGCTGCAAAACAACAAAAAAAAAACCTCATGTTAATTTTCTCATCATTTATTTTATTTTCCACTATATCTTTATTATTACATTTTTTTTGGTAATTATGTTTTTGTTTACCTTGTAGAAATACAAAGAATCCAATTAGAATTGGTTCCCCTGTCTCTCCAGATAAGCTAGCCAAGTAATGAGCCCCAACACCTAAAGCACCAGCTGCCAATGTTGCCATTGTCCTATTCAAACCTTTTCCTAAAGTAGCTCCTAAAAATGTGACATATTATATATAGTTAGTTCAACAAATTAAACAATTAATACACAAAATGAAAGCATATTTCTAACACTTAATCTCTCCGATCAACACCAAAAAAATTCGAATAAACGAGTTTTACTAATAATTTTATATCAAGTTATATCATTATATCTTAATGTTAAAAAATAGTGCAACCAGCATATAGATATAAAGTATTTAAAGTAGAGTTTCTCCTTATTAGCTATCTATTAGGTATCATATCTTATGAAACTAAGACTATTCCATTGAGATGATCTAAAATCTATAAAAGCAAATGAAATATACTTTTCATAAAATAAATAAATATTTTTTTATGGAAAACAAAAGGGCAGCTTAGTGTACTAGGCTTCCACCAGGTGGGAGCATGGAGAGGGTAGAGAAATGTGCCACCGTTTGCACCGAGACATGCCTCAGTTTGATTTAGAAAAAAAAAATGAAATTCAATGTATTTATATATAGTTTTGTACTATTGTGTAGAATATGGTAAAAGAATGTGCTTAATTATGTAAACTCACCAACTGTGTACTCAAAAACTACCACCACAGTCATCACTGCCCACATTGCTGAAAGACCAAAGTTTTCATAAAGTGGTTGATAGTAGTAAAATAGAGACACCAAAGAGATTGCAAGTCCAACTTTTAGTGAATGAATCACTTTTCTTGGGTCATCTTGTGCTATCTCTTTTGATAACCTACAAATGCATAGCACCTTCTTCATAAGAACCTTTGGAAAAGCTTTTATTTGCTCCCATACTCTAACTAGTACACATGCTTTCTCTTGGTTCATGTTTGGAGACACCATATTGTATCCACTAGAAGAAGATTATGAGAGGAGCAAAAGATTATTGAAGATGTTGTGGAAATGCTATGCTACTTAGATTTTCTTGTAGTCACCTTAAATGTTTGTATGTATATATATAGAGAAGGCCAAGACAAAGCACCTGATTGAAGTTTTCAAGAATAATAATTTAATGATATAAATTTCGATCAGTGGTCGAACGTAGGTTGGTCCAATTAGTAAGAAATTGACTCATATTTCGTAAGATGTGAATTCAACTTCTGCTGTTAGCAGCATAAGGATATCATTGATGAATTATTCGTAAGTATCATTAGTAGCGTTTCTCTACGTCTGAAGATTTATACTGGATCTGGTCTTCTGGACCTAACTCGCGTAAACTTTTTACACAAAAATGATAATAATATGGATTAGTGGATTAAATTGTACGGTTAGAGTACAAATACAAAGACACTTCTGATTACTAAAGTGGATTGAACTATATAAGGTGGGAAAGCAAGGATTATTGTCATAAATCTTTGAATAAAAAATATTACAATAATTAACTTGGTGCTATACGACAAAAAATGACAATGATGTGCATTTTATGAGACGTGTATGGATGTTATTACACATTGCAAGTAGCTAGCCCACAAGTCTTGAAATGTTAAAATCAAAAGGTGGTGACACTTGGCATTGTCAAATTAGGAAGGAAAAAATAAGTGACTATAGCCACTTGAATTAAATGAAGGTGTAAAAACTGAAATTATATAATTGGAGTACAGCTAATGGTAACTAGATCACGCAGTAATGTTATAGATAATTACTCTAACTTGCTATATATTCTGAAAATATTCCCTTATGTGAAAAAGTGATTGTATCATAGATACTAACTTGATAGTGATAAATTTATGATACGTACTGTATCATCTTTGATATATGATATTGATCATTTGTTTATCTACATGATTGTATGAGATTGTGATTGCAATGGATGTAAATTTTAAGATGATATTAATTTTATTTAAGTTCTAATTGGTCATCTACAATCAGATTATTCGGATCACATTCAATATGTTCTAGTCGATCATCCACAAGAAGATTAATTTAATTGCATGACTGTATGAGATTGTGATTGCAATCCATCTAAATTTTAAGATGATATTAAATTTATCCAACTTTTAGTCGGCCATCCACAATTAGACTACTCGGATCACACTCCATATATTCAGTATTAGATGTAATGAGTGTGTATTGTGTTGGGAAGTCTCACGTTGTACGTATGACGCCAACCCAAATTCTAAACATATATATGTCTGGATGTGCAGCACGTTTCTGAAAACAACGACGAAACAAAGTTGATTCAAACATACGTTAAGATGATATTAATTTGAGTCTATTCAAGATCTGTTCGGCACTTGTTGCCTAATCATTTAAGTCACAATTCAGATGTCGAGTCCTAACTGTGAGGAGGGTGTGTTGAGAAGTCTCACGTCGAATAACAAGTCCCGACACTACAACCAGATTTTGTAAGTGTTGAGTATAATTTTACTTTTAAGTTTTCAAATTTTTTCATGAGAATAATGCTAAAATATGGATCATGGTATAAAGGTTTAAAACTCAACTCAATTCATTGTCCTCAATCTTATAGAGAATCAAATCACATCAAATTGAGGTTACAGCCTTACAGGGACCCCTAAGGTTCACATCTGTTAATTAAAGATTTCGCTAACCATACAAAATAATTTGTAACTTACCATCATTTTCAACTATTCAATTTCATCTTGTATGACATTTTCATGAAAAGGACTAGTCTTCATTTATTCAAATAGGATTTATTACACAGGGATATCCTGTTTAATTTTTCCTTAGTATGTCATTGTTCTATATATTATTGCAAGAAAATAAACTTCTATATTATTGCAATAGTTGCAGTTTGTCAATTGCAAAAACATATTCCCATATGAGGTTGTCGATAGAAACAAATAATGTACAATGGATACATTCCAGAATTTGTTACATATTTTCCCTTTTGCTAACATCTAAAAATATATAGTCATATTTATCCAAAATTCAAGTCACACTCAATGATAATGATTAATGAGTTTTGCATCCAAAAAAAAAAAGCCCGAAGAATATGATATGAGTTGTACAAATAAGGGCCAAAAGAAATTTCATCAAGATATTGACAATAGTAACAGGGAGAATAATCATCATGCACAAGCTTCAAATTATGTATGTTACCATCAATCTAAATTTTTTAAATGATATGTGACAACACATTGCATATTAAATTCTAAAATTAAAATCATATGATATATATTAATTGTTCAAAGTGAATGGATATACTTCTGATTTTTTATATAAGAATATGTTATAATAATCTTTATGGATATTAGGAAAGAGAGAAATGAATAGAAAGTGATTGTTATTAGATGAATTGTCTGTTACAAGAGGTTATATATACATCAAAGAGAGAGTACAATAAGCTAATGTAAACTGTTATGTAGCTAATTATTCGTATCTAAGTAACTTGAGCTGCAAGCAATCATTTGTACTTAGATGAGTTAGCTTCTTCTTCTATATGATGTAATAATGGAGTTTTAAGCAATATTCAATTATTAACTAGCATGTGTGTTTCCACCTAAAAAGAAAATAAATGGCATATGAAATCCTCATTATAGCATTTTATTCCTAATAGGCATACTGAAAAAGTGTATGACTAGGTTCAATTGGAATTTTTTTGGATTATTATAAAAAATAAAAATAAATTGAATTTTTTGTTTTGGATTTAATAACAAATAGACATCTTGGATTTGAATGTGTATTTTCTAAGGAAAATTGCAGCGTCAGTGTGAGTTGTAGTCGTATGAAAGATATGAAAATGATATGTGGTTTCAAACATGGAGATCATTTGACACTTTTTATTTTTCTTTTCATGTTCAAGTTTTAAATAATTATTATTTTACTTTATTTCATGAGTTTATGTGTCCATTAACTTGAGAGGATCACCCGTTTTATCTTTTTCTTCCTATCACAACATCAACTTATCATATCTCTTTTATTTCTATCTTTCTCAAGGTGTACACATCTATTTAGGTGGCTAAGAAACATTTTTCTTATTTATTTGACTTTGATAACATGTCAATGACAAATCATTAGTTGATGAAGAGTGTATTGATGTTTGTGGGTTAGGTTGGATTGGATTTTGCCAAATCTGTTATTCAATCCAATCAATATTTAAGGTATAAATTGGGTCCAAAATCCATATTCTTCTGTCAAATCCAAACTAATCAATCCTATCTGATGATGAACGAGTTCGTGGTGTTGGGTTAACATGTCGTAAAATATAGCCTTTTGAAAAAATCCAAAAACTATCTTATTAAATTACAATATTTTTCATGAAAATTCAAACATTTATACTAAATTCTATAATTTGAAATTTTAGCACTTGATTTTAGCTAGTTGAAATACTCAATTCAAATATAGTGAGTATAAAATTTCAAAAAAGAATGTGATATTTTGCATAGTATATAAATTTTAGTTTGTATGAACATTGTATAATATATGTAAGGAACAAGGTTTAAATATGAATTTTTCATTTATTCCTCTTCTTCTCTATCCTTCTTTTTCAACAACCGATATACCCATTCAACCATTTCTCTCTCCTTTGAGTCTCTCTGTCGCTCTTTGTCTCCCATTAGTTCTCTCTCTCAATCTCCACCGAGTTGTGACCGATGACGAACCACCGACACAGGCGTTCGTGCTTGATCTGTCTCTCACACTCGGACTCTCACTGTCGATCAACCACCTATATCGGTGTCGTCTCCGTTCTTCTCTCTCTAGTCTTGTCATACCTTTGCAACTCTCTTTTTCGCATAGTTCCTAAGTTCTCTCTTTCTCTCTTGTCCACTACCTTCTCTCTCTTTGACCTCCCAATTTGTATCGTCGGGGACCTATATTAGTGGTGGTGTATCGTCGGGGACCTTATTGACTTGTTCTTTTCAAGCAATTCACTTTATTCATTTGAAGATAACTTCGACGAAATTGACCTTTGTTGAATTCGACAATAATATTCATCTTTTACTGAATAATATCAAGAACATTCATTGGTTTCGAGAAAATAACAAACACAATATGTCCCAAAGATTTACTAGTTGATCTTGCAAGTAATTAAATTTAAACCAGCGGTTGTTTACCAAAAATCAAGGTAAACAGAGTGTAAACTGTTTTAGAGAGAGTGTGCAGACAAGATGATAGAGAAGAGGGAAAGAAAGGGGAAAAAAAGGAAAAAATATAGTATAAAAAATATGGTGTCGTATTTGTGGCAAATTTTTTGTATCATGTTATCATTTTTCTTCCTTAGAATACTTCTATATGTTATATGACATGTATCATACGGGTGTTATTGAAATGTAAGCCAACGAAAAGTTGTCTTTTGTGTGTTTAACCTTCTAGTTCTTAGGAAAAGGACCCCTAGTAATCCGGAGTTAATATGAGATCTAAATAAAGTTTGGTAATAAACATACTTTTAATAGTTTTATCTTTATCTTTTTGTTCTACAGAAGATGGATGATTTATGATCAATTTTGGCCCAAAGTCACCCCTTCAAATAGTTTTTTCTTTATCTTTTAGTTCAACAGCTGGGTTTCACATACTTTTAGTCTTCACTCACATGCTTTTGTGATTCAATGTCTTAGCTCGTCATTGTTTGTTTTTATTTTTTTTCTCTTTATGTGGCGCTATTTTATTTAATGTCTTTATGTGGTGTTTATTTAACTCGGATGGAAAATTAGCTTGACCATACATGTAGGTATAAGTATTTTGCTGCTTTATGCAATTGACGTGGATCTTGTAAGTTTGCTTACAAATTCAACTTTTTTATTTTTAGTAACTTTGAATTTTTTTTACATCCATGTTGAATGAATTTGTTTATTTTTGAAAGAAAAAAATCTATGAAATGAATGCTCTGATATTCTAGAATTCTGCAATGGCGGGTTTCTTTAGAAGTTGGAAGCATTGATTGTAATTCTTGTTAGGTAAATATTATGAAGCAAGGTGATTGCCAAAATTTCATATGAGACAAATTGCAGGAATGAATTTTCATTTGTCTTTTTCGAACAAAATAACAATGTACGTGATCTTTCTAAATACATTTTTTCCCTAATTTGTAACTTGTTATCCTCTTATTTCAAAATAAGAGTTTGCATACTTATTTTCAATTTCTATTTGGCAAAACCAACACAGAAAATGGTTTTAAACATGACAATCACGCTACATTCTCGAAGAAAGTTTAAATTATGCTCCTCTTTGCCCTAACGACTGAAACAAGATCCTATCTGTGCTGATTTTAAAAATTAAAGAAAAAAAGATAGAGGTATAGTATATTTAGTTTTATGTTTATTTTTTTTTTGTCAAATTAACATGAAAGTTAACACAAAAAAAAATAACATTGACTTGATCATTGGCAAAGATGTCGTAACAAAAAGGACCATAAATTTTTACCAAGAGGATCATGGAGTTTTAAACGACTATTAAGCATCAATTTACGATGGACAACCTATCAAAGCGGGACTTGAGCGACACTAGTTTGTTAAACCATCCACAACAGAGCACTTCGATTTAAGTGTTTAAATGAGACCTCTTTATCCACATCATTCATTTTACAATAATACTTAATTAGCATCAATTTTTTCAAACCAAACACCACAAAAGAAATTACTAAATAGGTCCCACAAATAATTCTATAACATCACATTTCAACAAAAAATTATTTATTTCATTATGATTTATTAAATGGAGTCCACAAAAAGTAAAGAGAGATGGTGCTTCCATAGTCACCTTTTTCAATAGGCACCCAAATATTATACTCCACAATATGGGTGCCTATATAATATGGTGTTAAATAGGTGAAGCATCCACCACTGTGGATGGCCTCAGTGTCAAGTTTGGAGTCTAGCAAGCTTTAGGGTCCTCTAAGAAGAGTATGGTGTTTTGTAAATGACCTAATTTGTAATTATTTGTGATAATTGTATTCGGCTCATTGATTGATCTCATTGAGATCCTATTTTGTGTGATTGGTGACCCATTTATGAATAATGAGAATTGTAATTGATCATCACCTAATATATATGTTATAATCCTCAAGATATATACTAGACATGACACATGTTCTTCCTTTCCATTTGGAGGGTGCTTAAGGCATAAGAATATCTCCAATGGAGAGTCATTTACTTAACAATAATTTTAACCTGTTATGGTCCTCCATTAGAGGAAGAAAAAAATGGTAATCTATTAGTTGTGGACAATTATACAAGAATTTTCTCTCTCATAAGCAATTAAAAATCTCACAATCAAAAGAAGAAATAAAATATGCATAAGTTGGTTTCACCTTTCAAATTCATATTATTCTGACTATCTTTAATTTTTTTTTTTTTTAAATGGACACACATAAATGGCACAATGCATATGCACATAGTGGGACATATTTAAGAACTCTAAATTGGAGTCTCTCTTAGTGTATTATCATTGGAGTCATTAGATCATAAATAACCATTTTTATTAAAAAGTCATAAATAAATGATATGTACACATGAGGTCAATTTAAAGAGTCTTTATTAATTTACTACATTCTAACAAACCTAACAATAGAACTCAAATCATATGACATCGCAAAGAGAAGAAGAAGAAAAATACTCCCTCCAGTCACATAGATCCTTTTAGGTTTATTGAATACCTAATATATCTCGTATATATTATAGACCATTTTAGGTTCATTGAATACATAATGTATTTGATATATACTATAGACCAAATACATTAAGTATTCAATGAACCTAAAAATAGTTTTTTGACTTATAAATATGATCGAAGGAAGTATATAGTATTGATAATGATATAAAGCATCATTTTCAATATCTTTTTCCTTTCCTTACATCTCAGGTGATGCTTTCCATTACCTTGTTTGATTCTTCTCGTTGTACCTAAAAACAAAGCATGCGGTTGAGACTTGACCCTTTGTGTGTACTAAATTTGGTGAAATCTAAAACGTTCATTAACGTAGCTGTACTTATGAACACTGCCACACTAATGATAACCTTATGGTAGACATCAAGAATATACATGATTTGAATATATTCTTGTATGTTATGCCAGGTAGCAATTTAATCTTTTAGTTCACTTAATGAAAGATTTGCAATGTAAAGTAGAACCTTATCAATCACTATCATTTAGATCTTTGGTGAAATTAAACTGTGACCATTATTTGGATATATATGATTCGTATATTAGATTATGGTTCTTCTCACGTTGCATTTGCCCTCTATAAACTTAACCAATATGCCTAATAAAATTCGATATATTCGATGATATGCTAGACAGAATATGTGGGGTGGTTATTAATATTAGAGGGTGAACATGTGAACAAAACATGATCTATATCACCTACTAAGATTTGTCTTTGTACGTGAGACTTTATTTTATTTTTTCTGATTGGTTATTTTTATTTTTATGTTATGCTAGCGTGATATTTGAGTACTTAGAGCCGCATTTTATCAAGAATATTATGATAGGGTGCTTAATATTCAACGGTTGGAGAATGATGTTGGAAATAATTTTCTGTCTATTAAAGAATTGAGATAATAGGAATACAAATAAGTCATTTTTAGCAACTTATATAAGATGGATTTAAGAAGTATACAATTGATAAAGAATTAATCTTGATCATGAATAGTTTTTTTATGCAATAATGGTTTGTTTTTTTATGAAACGTTGATAAATAATACTAAACGTTGATAAAAAATATCATGAATTTATTATTTCTGAATTGTCGAAAAACAATGCATGCATGATAATATTTTAATAATTGAACATGCTTTGGTTGTGCATGTTTGTTAGTTTGAATCCTGCTAATTCCTTTAAAAATAGGAAATATATGAATTTATGTGCGAATGATCGTCAACTCTAAGGTGCTTTATATCACGGAGTGAGACAATAATCTTGAATTTTTCATATTAAAAAAAGAGATAGTGCAGTTAGATTGTTTAACAAAAATAACTTTTAATAATTTTTACATAATAGAATATAAATTAAATTGACAAGACTTTTTTTAAATAAGAAAAAGGTTAATTAAGAGACTTCTATACATAACAGTTCCAGACCGGTATAAAGCCTAATGAGAATAGCTCACAAGACTAAGGTACATAACACTCAAAGCAGAACACCGCGAAGGTGCACGAGAAGCTTTGTGCGGATTCTCGCACAGGAGCACGTCCAGATCAAATCTTGGTCATCCAAGCCATCTTTAACAACTTTCATCATCCACGGCGCAAAACTCGGTGGCAGTTATCAACCTCCTCAATTATACAAGGGTGACTCTACGTTATGTTCCAGGTGTTGAAGTCGGTTTTGAAGTTGTTTATAGTTTGTTTCTAATCCTACATTGCTCAGGTTTTCGGGCTGTTGAACCTATAAATATGTTTGAGTACCCTCATCCTTTGAGCTATCTTTTAGGAGCAGATCCAAGCCTATTTAACATAGTATCAGAGCCGGGTTAAAGATTGCAATGTGGGAATTGGACCCAGGCCCACGTTAGGCGTGAAGGTGGATGTTGAAGTTGGTTTTGAAGTTGTATGTAATTTGTTTCTAATCCCACATTGCTTAGCATATGAATATGCTTGAGTACAATCATCCTTTGAGCGAGCTTTTGGGATCAGATCCAAGCTCATTTAATACCAAACATATTTTCATTCACCTATTTTCGTGTACAATCCACCTCTTTCATATACCGATTCGAATGCATCATTCTCCTATGGCGAAGAAGCTTGCACTCCTCCACACCGGAGCTCCGCGCACCGTGCACCACCATGACAGCAACGACAATTTAGGAAGAATCACCACTATATATCTCTTATCATTACCAAACAGATCATAGTAACCAAAAAAAATAAAAAATAACTAGTGCGCTTAAGTAGTGGCTTTGGCATTAGCTAGGGACAGGGTTAGGCACTATCTTATTTCTAAAAACTCTAGTCGTGGTATGTGGTTGAATGTACGGTGCATCGGTTATCTGGTCTAAACTTGATAATGACATGCACTTATATCAGTCTCACTTTGGGCATTTTCTATTCACTATTAAAGTAAAAAAAATCGTCATTATGCTCTTTAATTCAATGTTTTCAACACAACTTTTTATTATTAGTTGAAGCATAATACAAAGTTTAATTTGTACGGAAGGAAGGTCCAACCCTTGCTTTCTTTACAACAATAGAGAGAAAAATATGGTCAACTTCCAATGGGAAGAAGCCCTCAATGGATCACGAGGGATACAAATGGAAATGATTGAGTTTGTGAGGTACACTTAGTACGTTCTCCCTTTTTAATCAAATTTTCTTTTAAACAGAAGAGTTGTATTAGAGATATAGGTTAGTTGCAAGTTAGCATTAGTGTTAATAATAGTATATATAGATGTAACCACCTCATTAGAAGGTATCTCTTATCATTTATAGAAAGATTTTGAGTTTTATTTCGTTCCTTCATGGATATCATGTTTCCTAACAAGTTGGAAATCAAATATGTAACCATTTATTTAAATAACTCAAATTAAATTCGCAATCATTCGTTTAAAGAACTCAAATCACTTATCCCTTAGATCACTTCATTATTGATAAAATTCATATATTTTAACAATTGAGAATTTGTTGGAAAAGAAAAATGTTGCTAGCATTTTTGTACAAACAACGCTCTATTCTTTATTAAACTAGATCTACTTGATCGAGACATCCACTCAAATTTGCGCCTTCTATTTTTTTTTCTTTTAATTCTACAGATGTACTACAAGTAGTAAAGGTTTAAGCTACTAGAAGGCTCAAAAGAAAGCATCTACAATTAAGTTAATAAAAAAATGTAAGCAACGTTCATTCTGATATTTTATCTTATACAATATATCTTATTAGGTGAGATTTATACGTAGGTTTCAATACATTTTTAGCCAATTTTTTTTTTTTTTTGAGCAATTAAGTTATACAATTTTTTTTAGCCAAATATTATATTTGCTCCTTTAGGTTATACAATTATAACCAATTAATCCTACGTTTTTTAGTTATAAATTGAACATTTAAGTCATAAAATATATACACCACTATCTTATTTTCATTAAACTCAGTCAAAAAGTATCTATGTAGACGTTTAATATTAAATTGACATGTTCTAATTCAACACTCTCAAAATTATGGAACACATGTATGTTATTTGATCTTGATTTGAAACAAAATGAATCCATTATACTTTATTTATAATATTGTTGATGAAATATTTATTTGTAAAATTAGGCTTGAATTCAAAAACAAGAAAAATAAAATGTGTACGAAAACATGTTTGATGTCGTAAGCACCAACTACATAAATGTTAAATGGTTCATAAACACTTTTTAACGAAGTTGGTTGAAAAAATTGGTGATAGTGTAAATATTTTATGACTTAAAGATTCTTCAAAAATAAAATTATGCCTTAAAGGATGATTTTGTAACAAAACAAAACATAAAAGGCCAATTGGTAACAACAAAAAATAAACTAAAAGAACTAACTTGATATAAACATCAAACTTAAAGGGCTGCGAGAAGTATTTGACCTATATTTTTATAAGATCTATTTTTAAAGTGGTAGAAACTACATAATTTTCATTGATATATAGAATAAGTATTGTCCATATGAATTTAACGCAGTTGATAAGGACAACGCATTATATATGCAGGGGTCGGGATATAAACCTCAAACTCCCCACTTATTCATATTAAAAAGGTGAATTTTTAACCACTAAACTTGACAAAGAAAAAAAGAATAGAATAAGTATTAAAAAAATACTAGAATAATTTTCCAACCCTCTTAAATTAATAGTTAAGAACATAACTAGTGTATATTAGAAAAATATTTAAATCCATTTTTTAAGTTTATAAAAATTTAGATGAGTTAGATTCTCGGGACTTAATAAAGATAAGATAGACCACAAGGAACACCAAAATATGTATTAATATACCATACATTAAAAGGTTTTCATATCTGTAGAGGAAGTTGACCCAACCTAACTAACTTTCATTGGCAAAGATATTTCAATTTAAGTACAACTAAGGATGACAACAATAGATAAGTCTGGTGTACTATGTTTTTTTTTTTGTTAGCTCTGGCACATATTGGAAAAAACGTCGAAAGGAAATCTCCATGCAAGAAATAAAAATAAGTAAAATACAAGTCACAATAAAAAATTATTACTCTACCTCCAATTTTACAAGGAGAAAATTGCAAACCATCTTATGCAAGTTTTGCATGGAAAAAATGAAAATCGTCTCAACTACAATTTCTGCTTAGAAAAATTACAAACTCTCTTAAAACGACACACAAATATTCAAACTCGTAACACAACCAAAGAACCGGAGTTGTGGTGACGAAAACTCAAACTATATCTTCATGTTTATTGTTATTATTTATAAATATAGTGTGGAGTATTCTAGAATAGCATATTCCTTGTATTATTCCTATGCATATTCCAATAATTGTAATTAAATGCTCTTTATCATTGCCTACATAATACAATATTTGTGGTGCAACCTAAACACATAAGTTTTACGATATCTCTCTCTTATTCAATAATTATACGATATGTCTCTCCACTCTTTTCACCAAAATACTCAATGTGTGACTTGGATGAATACCAACTTTGACACAACGTATCCTTCATTCATCGGAAGTCTCAAATTTATTTGCTTTGGTGTCAACTTCATCTTTAGAAAGAAAGTAAGGTCATTTTCAAGTCTAACGACATTTGTAGAAGGATGTTCTTCAACTTGTATATCTTCTCTTTTAGGTTGTACAAATCCTTTATAAATTTTGGTTGTGCATTGTCATAATGAAAAGTCCATCCTTCAAACAAAACAAAGAAACTTTCAACTTCAATGCAACCATAACACTATCCAAGAAAAATAAGATGAAAATTAACCTCTCTTCAAATGAATGGCGCAACAGACTACTATGTTTCTCTTCCGCCCTTGATCGGAACATTTGCTCTGGTACTCATTGTTGGAAAACAACCAAACGAAATCTCAACACAAACAAATCACAATAAAAAAATTATTATTCGACCAGCAATACTTACAACGAGAAATTTGCAAACTCTTACATCCAATTTTTTTTATAAAAAAACTGAAACCATCTTAACTACAATTCTTGAACAGAAAAATTACAAACTCTCTTGTACTTGCAAAAAGTACAATAATCGTATTAGAGTTTGTATTGTATTGGCCATGCCTTGAGACCTTCTCAAGGACTGTATTTATAGCCCTTTGTGAGCCTGATTTGTGGTTACTTGGGCAGCAGGTAACAAGGGTATTTAGGTATTTTAGGCGTGCTCTAGAAGCTTCTAGAGGCGGCGCCTTGTGGAGGGCGCGCCTTGGGCCTCAGGGCTCTTATGGAGGGCGTTGAGGCCTCTGAGAGGGTCTAAAAGCCCTTCTGGAGGTCTTTTAAGTCCTTAGAAATATATTGACGGTCCATCTCTCAAAACACGCAACGATTCAAACCTCCAATACACTCAAAAGACTAGAGTTATGGTAAAGAAAACTCAAATTAACTCTTTATATTTATAATAACTCTATTTCTTTCTTCTTCACACTACTCAATGTATGACTAGGATGACTAATCACAACTTTCTCCCATCTTCAACACCCACCACCACTCGTGTTCCTCTCCTTTTCATCTAAACTCACTTATCTTCAATCCCTTAACACTACTTCGTCACCATTTTCACCCACAAAATTTCCTCGAAGAAAAAGCCATTGCTGCAACATTCCTCAAGAACACAATATATCAACCATCCACACCAGATCTGTCCCTCCCATGCCAGATAACCATAAACCTCTTTGATTTAAGATTTCGAATTTGTGATATATGATTTTGATTTGAGCTTGCTTAAGTGAAGAGGGTGGTGCTTTAAGGAGAGATGTGAGATAAGAGAGAAAAAAATGTGTTGGTATGTGATGGTTTTTTGGGGTTGAAGATGAAGACCAATTAATGAAAACGATGAATGTTCTTGGGATTTTAGTTTTATTGTTGCAAATCAAAATTTATTTAATTTGATCTTTTAATTTTCCATGAAATGTTTTTGTTTTAATTTCTGAAATGTTTTAATTAATTAAAAAAAATTGATTTGATGACATGTTAATGTCATTTTCATGATGGAAATGCCACCTAAGTGCTTTTTAGTCCACATCATTAAAAAAAATTGAACATTTTTGGAGGCCAAACGGGGGTTATGACTAAAATTGCAAAAAAAAATACAGCATAGGGACAATTTCATTCGATTTTAAAAAAAAAACAGGACCAATTTTGTGGGTTGATTAAAACGTGAGGACCAAAACTACAATTAAACCTAAATCTTATTAAATGCTTCGACCTCGACGTATCTATCATAAAACAAATCTTATAAAAATATTTATAAACTAATCCAATACACCCTCTTAAATAAGAAAGTGTTGAGATTTGAGCTTGTTAATCCCCCAGCAACTATAACCCACCACTAAGCAAATACAGGTAGTTTAAGCCTCTGAAACTCACTGGAATCAACATAACTACATGAACTCCAAGACCAAAACTTTGTTATTCAACAAAGGATCAAATCAAACTCCCTACTTGGCATCACCTCCCAAGAAATTTCATGAAGAAGAAAAGCACATGAATCGCGATCCTCGACAACATCAACTTAGATGATGTCAAGCTGCTGTAGTGGTGGTCGGCCACCTGCTGCCTCCGTCGAGAAAATAGATGATCCATTGACAGTGTAAAATAGTTTTACACTTGACATTCAATAAGCACCGTGTATTCCACCAAATCAGATATATTTTCAAATTAGTTGTATGACATTGCGGATTGATGATTTCTTACTAGATAATAGTGTAAAACTATTTTACATAGTCAATGATCTTCTGCGCACGTTGATGCTCATTTTCATCTTGTGAGCTTTTTTGGTCTTCCAGTGTTAGATTAATCTTAGTTTTATTGACGATAAAAATGGACAAAATAAACAGACCGAGAGGATCTGGATCCCAAATCGTGGGAGTAGTTTTGTTAGTAAACTATAACAAGTTTGTTTGTTTTCTGTTGTAACAGATTGAGAGGATCAACCCTCATATCAAAATTAAACTTCCCAAGCATGGAGTAACCTTTTTACCTTAACTTTCACCGAGGATCATTAGTGCAACGCCAACAGAAAGCACGATAACAACAAGGCATATTACTCTAATTTAGCATATAGACAACACAAATACAAACCACACAAAGCTAATATTTATAACATTAGTATTTATAACACAACAAAGATCGCTACTCGAAGAAAGAAAAAAAGGTCAAAAAGAAGAATAATTGCATAGGCTGATGGTAAACACCTTGACCCCCCTTATGTCCAAATCCTACAATATCTATACATCTAAATCATAACACCAACACACCAATCAAATTACAGGAAAGAAAGAGAAAATGCAAGTTAACTAATAGTTGCCTAAAGCATCGAGCTATCTTGGCAAAGTACAGAAGGAAACATTTCTTATGCCAAAGCATATTAATATTGAGATGCTCTTCACTAACTGTGGTTAGAGAAAGTTAATATCACCTGAAGTCTAATAAGACTAGATTTGATGTCAATCATGGCAATCATGTGCTCTCAACAACATTCCAGACCAAGAAAACTAGGTGGGTTGTGGGATAGAATGATAAACCATCATGTTATCAACTGGAGCATTTGATGAAGCTACGCCTCCCTTTGCTGTTTGCTCCAAAAGTCGAACTAGTGACATGAATATTTCCATCCTTGTTACGTCCCTATTTGCCTGCAAAAATTACAAGTGAACGGATGTTTTGTTAATGATGAACAAAGCGTCGATATAAACGCGCATTTTTTGCTGAATTTAAAATGGTGACAGGATAGATTGGTGAGGAGTTTGGCAAAATCACAGAGCCAATGTGCAATCGTGATTTTGGTAAAAGCTACACTTTGGAGTTTTAACAAAATTACGGTGTTGCTGTAATTTCGCCAAACTCACCGCCAATCCAAACATGCACTAAGGATATGTTTGGATGGAGGGTTTGAAGGGCGGTGGGAGGGCTTACTTTTCTTTTTAAATTATGAGCACTATAAAATATTTTTAAAAAATGAATTAAGTGTGATTGAAGTATTGAAGATTTATCATGTTCTTCCTTTTTAAAAGATCAAAAATATTTCAAAATATAGACTTAGCCCTCCAAAATCAAAATAACTACGCAAGCAGGTTTAGGAGGTAATGTATAAAATATAGTATTAGAATATTTTCTTAAACCAAACAGGCTTGCGTGCAAAATTAAGGTTCAGTCATAGCTGAAATTGTGCTAATATTGAAGACACTATAACTACCATCTTATAAGATGAACAATTTATTATGAGTTGCAATCAACTACTTGTTTAATACCTCAACAGAAAAGCGTGCCCAGATCTTGTCATTGCGAGCTTCCATGACCCCTTTCAAGATGGTTAACCCTAATCCTCTTATTAAATCGGCTATTTCCAGAAAGAAACCCCGTTCCTCACAAAGCATCTGTGAGAATAACCAAGCAAGCAGGTTAAAGAGGTAACGGATAAAGTACATTATTAGAGGCAAAAGAATGTATAAAAGATTATAGAGAATTTGTCAGTCAGTACCTCAACTAGCATCTGACGGGGATGATTAAGATCCTCAACTATGATAGGGCAAACCATTGATTGTGAGCCAACCTCATATGCCCATGTAGCCCCTCCCTCAAAGTTATCTTTTAACAACAATCCACCTTCTTTACTAACAATCTGCACATTTAGAAAAATAAAGATCAGTTAGCAGACCTCAGACTGTAAATTTCTTGAAAGAAAAGCATTATCCATCTTCTTATAAAAGATATAGATAATTTTTTTTTCCTGTGTGAAGAGTTTGGCTAATATTTGATGTGAGAGTCCAAATACATCATAAAAATAGTTATCAAATGCATTCTCTTATTCAACAATTGCAGTTGTATGCTGACAATGTGCTTGTCTGTCTGCTTTTCTCGGTCACTCATTTTTTTTCCTTCTTCTCTTTGATTAGATAACGGACAAAATTGTAAATAAAAAAGTTACAAAAAGGTAAATTGGAAGAAAAGAATGTTATACCAAAAGTCGGTATCCCTTCATATATATGCATAGAAAATTCAATTATTTGATTGGTAAGAAAAGGAATACACCAAAAGTTGGTATTTTTAATTATATAAAGAATGTAGATACATAGGTATAGATACCAATAAATACCAATGAAAATGAAAACTCGCCACATCAAAATTCAAAATGGGATTAAATGCCTAACAAACAAGGGAAATGCAACAGACGACGTCTTTACCTTGGATTCCCCCGTCTGTTTCAGCTTATCAGCATGCTTTGTTACACTTTGCAAGAAAAGCATATGTTTGATAGTCCTTTCAAGAAGAGCGTCTATGCTACACTGTTGAATCGTTATCATTATAAATTCAGCACCACAATGTGATATGTAATAAATAAATGTGGAATGAGATAAAGGCCAACAAAGAGGTATATACCTTTGCTCCATTAGGCACAATTTCACGTAACTCTTTCACGCGATCTTGAATCATTTGGCGATCTTTGGGTCGAGGCCTTGGGTTCTCTCCAGGTTTAAGCCTTTTACGATTTGATTTGGAAACTTCTTCTGGTCGCTTAGAGTATCCAGTTGAAACACTATTTTCACGCTTCACATTGCTGCTACCACTCTCCACCCATGAACTAAGTTGAGAACCATATATGGAAGTGGTTTGAGAACAGTTTCCAACATTATCTTTGCTGCAGCCAGATCTAATAGAACTTGTTTCCGCAGGGCTTGTTTTGACCTCCGTCTTGGGAAAACCAAACAATGCCCCCTCGCTAACATGATCGCGCATAATCTGCATGCTGGTAGGAGAAGGTACAGACGCTGTACTAATCCTTGTTACTGTGGTCCTACATGACATTTCATCAGAATTCTGATTGGAACCAGATTGAGTCTTCGAGACCACAGCATCTAAGAGATGATCAATGTTTGTTCCCGAAAAGATGCCATTGCCTGATATTGCTTCTTTAACCAGAAAATTATCATCATGACCTACATCCGGAAAATTCGTAGACATTGCCTTTTTATCCAGTGTTTCTGCATTGCCATCCAATTCATCCGCAAACAACGTATTCCAGTTTCCATTCAGCAGTTTCATTTTGAAGTCCATGCCCAAGACATCAAACAAGTCATCATCGCCCGATGAAAGTTGCGTACAAGATTCTCCGTGTTCAAAATTTGTTTTCATCATGTGTTGGTTAGTAACATCTTTATCGAGGCAATCATGAAGAAAATCAGGGATGTGATCATTCATAGACACATGCTCCTCACGATAAAGAGACGGTGATGGAATCTTCAGGGACTGAAGCAAATCATCTATCCTTTGATCCGAGGTAGCCAAAGCATCTTGATCATGCTTTAAATCAACTGGAAGATTCTTCTGATAAGAGCCTTCTAGATGCATGTGATTGGCAGCTTTAGTTGAATTATTGTTTTGAATTCCAAACCCTACTTTTTGTTTTCCAGAAAAATTGGTAGTGGATAACTCGGGAGGGTTTGACTCTGAGCAGTTAATCATATTTGTCCTTAAAAGGTTATTATTCATCCCACTACTACATATTGGGATTCCTCCAAGAAGTGAAGTGTTGTTAGAATTCTGATAATAAATTTTACCTCCATCAGTTTTTGGTTGAGACATATTGAAGACACTTGATGATGGATTCATATTAGGGTTACCATGACCTTTCCTCCCAATACATGAAAAGACTTGTTGCTCCATTTGTTTAAGACCGAAACCATTCAGATTGGAATCAGTTAATTCATTGAGTGCAGATCTTGCGTTATATGAAACAGAACGCCGCTGCAGACATGAAGAATCAAGACTCGCAGGTATAACTTCAGCTTCAGCCTTCACATTTGTATTCTCTCGTTGAGCCTTTGGTTGGCAAAGGCTATCAAATATCTGGTTTAGGTTTTGGGATTGAGGTGTCCATACAGAACTGTGGTAACTATTTATTTCTCCCCTTAGAACAGGCATTGAATTATGCAATGAATTACTTGGTTGGTTAGATCCATTAGCTACTAAGGGAGCACAGTTTGAGGTAATGACGTGCGGATTAGAAGACACGGGAACAGAATCAGTCACAGATCCGGTGTGTCTTTCACTTGAAAGTCTTGTTGAATAGTCTTCAGATAGAAGCGCACCAGGAACATGCCCCAATTGAAAGATCAAGTTCTTCACATCATTCACAAATCCGATATTCTCCATTATCTAACAAGAATTATTAGAGAAATTTGGTTATTCCCTAACAAGAATTATCAGAGACGAGGTCATTAAGTTTCTTCAAAGACGGAACAATTAGAAAAACTTACCGGCAAGAAAGAACCAAGTTGAACAACCCCATGGGGAAGCACAGGAATAACCACCACTGTCTGCAAGCGAAAATATAATGTCGGATAACTTGGATCAGGAAAAGTAATAAACAAATTATAGCAAAATGTGAAGCATAATTAAAATCACAAACCTGCATTCCAGCTGAAAATTGGCAATGCACCTCGTTTAATACCTAAAGGTACACAGAATAGAGAGAAATGAGAATGCAGCTCATGAGTCATGAGTTCATACCAATGAAGCACCGACATGGACACCGGAAAAGGACACCGATAATAATTTGAGAAAATGACATAGTTCAATGTAATCATATGTGTCAGTGTTGTGTCGGACACCGACGTGTGTCCGACACCAAGACACACCTAATTTGAGGAGTGTCCGTGCTTCATAGGTTCATACTCAACATTTAAACATTCAAAGAATATAACTTGAAGCAGATCATCAAAACTTCATACCTCTGGTGGATATACATCTTTTATGAAATTGTTCAAAAGAATCCACTGATGATTTCCTGTGAATGCGGCCCGTCCAAGTATCCTGCATAACAGCAAAGAACACCACTCGAGTGAGACGGCAACGATACGAAAAACATTTAAAATTGGGATCCTGAATCTCAATAAATGAGGAAAAGGCAAAAAATTAAAACACCAACCCTTGACCAGCAACATTGACAGAATTATTCACCATCATTTTGTTAATCAATGAGCAGACTCTATCGTCTTCTTGAATCCTTAGCTGAGAATCGGAAGAAAACCAGCACCCTTCCCTGTCTTGGTAAGGCAAATTAGACGTTCCAACGTTTTGTGGAAGGAAAGTTGATGGCAAAGGTTCATAGTAGCAATCTTCCCAGATCAACAGCCTGCAAAGTCAAACATACTTAGTTTCTCAAATACAAATAGGCTTTGTTTGGATAAACAACTTAATTAAGCGCTTATAGCATAAGGATTTATCATATAAGTGCTTATATTATACAAAAGCGATCTCAATAACAAAAGATAAAACAAAGCTAAACTATTCTCATACATAAGCTATAAGATGTTTTCATAAGCTATTAAATAAGCTGAAAACAGCTTATGAACATGTCATAAGTTGTTTCCAAAAGCTCTTTCAACTAGTCTCACATGTGTTTATATCAGTAAATAAGCTCAAATAAGTTAATCAAAACAGACCATTACACCAATAAGGACATAAAGTCAAAGGCAAATGACTTATGACCAAACTCCAATCATATGGCTGTTTGGAGTTTGTTGTGTACAAGCAAATATAAAACTGAGAAGATAAGCAATAATAGATTCAAAGATTCAATAAAACAAAAAATTATGAATTCTTTACTATTATTTTAAAATTTCTCGATGTAAAACAAAAATAAAATGAAGATCAATGATTTGTGCAATTACAAATATTAAATTTAAGATTCTGATCCAACCAAACCTTGATTCCATCTCCTGATTGATTCAGAGACATAACTAATTACATGCAAGGAAATTATCAAGACATTAACATATTTTAATTATTGAACTGATTTTTGAACTTATTAGAGCATCATAAGTCATTAATGGCAAAGATAGATCAGAAAAAGCTGAGCATTTCTACTAGTGGAACAAGAATATAAAACCAAACAGATTCAAACAAGCTAAACATGTACTGAATCAATAGATTCTTTCACAGACAAATCAACCTAAATAGAAAGTGCATCTTACAAAACAATGCAAGAAAAACTTTTCTTTAATTAAAACAAAAAAAGGAAACAAAGATTCTTCAAAACAAACCAGAAACAACAAAAGCACATACAAAAAAAGTTCCAAAACAGGAACAAAAATGTGGACTTTATCTTGAAAATGAACCAACCACAGAAATAGAATCTAAATCTAAAAATCTAAATCATCTAAATAAGAATTTAACATGA
>Ga0315913_1000624_pt1 | contig 33255 bp, 18 predicted proteins | sample MpolsnodulesMG_FD_207736 | JGI IMG/M metagenome (GOLD analysis project Ga0315913, IMG submission 207736) | Medicago polymorpha root nodule microbial communities from Los Angeles, California, United States - small nodules | ecosystem: Host-associated > Plants > Roots > Nodule | place: USA...
CATCAAACTATAATATTAACCATGTTTATTTTGAAATTCATACCTGGAAAGCACATCATAAGTTGGACGATATATGTGATATCAGTGTTGATTTCGTATCAAATTCTGCTAAGAAGCTATTTGTCTGCAAGCAATAACTCTCAACACTAACTCCATATACCACTTCCCACCTATAAGTCTAAGCGAAGAATTAACTCCAATTAATATAGTTATTATGAATAGTAAACAAATGGATTTATAAATGTGTATATATATAATATATATTATAGCCTTGCATGTCCATTATTGCATGATGAATTTTAATAATATAATGGTTACATCATACCACTTATAAAATCTTTCTACAGGAATAAAACAAAATCATGTTTTAGGACAGCGTGCATTTTGTTAGAGAATCAAAACACTATACTCATTGGGAGTTGATAACTTATTTGTGTATTTCATATATATTATTTATTTAGATAAATAGGAATAAATATAAATTCCTTTTATTATTTCAAATTTTTTGTTACATTACCTTGATAGATTGGGCCTAACATATTCAGTTACAAGCCCACATGTTTTTTTAGTCACAAACACCAAAACACAGCACACTTGCTTTTTTACTCACGAACACCCAAATGCAGCTTATGATTCAAATTTTTTATTTTTTTTCTATTTTTTCGAACCTTTTAAAATAACTAACATTAAATTAACAATATTAATTAAAATTTAATCAGCCAAATCACATTTTTAAGACTTTCCTTTCAACTTTTTTATCTAATTAAACATCACTTATTCGGTATAAATTTTCACAAAATATTGTTTTTGCTATTAATGCATTAATTATCTAAATTTCCCTTCCAATATTGTAAATAATAAACTCTTATTGAACCCGTGCGTTAGCACGGGTATATTACTAGTTTCATTCTCAAATTAATTGAAGCTAAAAAGTCCCTCATTCTTATAATGTTCAATCAATTTGATCCCTGAGTCGACTTGGATCGATAACAACGTTGTTATGTGATGCAGACTTCAATGTCAGCTCACACATAAGCAAGGACGATTTTTTATCAAAATGATTTATCATTGATTTTTTTTTATTGTTTATGACCAACGGATCTATGACATTATCCCCCATAAATTTGAAACCCTAAATTTTCAATCTCCCCTTAACGATATGAAATCCTTAATTTCTACTATTTCCTAACATTTATAAGCTTCAATGCAATTTTATTCCAATGACATCCCCTAAAACATTTTTCTTATGGTTATTTTAATGGTTTAATTATAAATAACGTTACAGTAAAAAATGAATTTATTTATTAAAGTTAGGACAAATAGTTAACAAAAAATTAAAATATTTGTTAGAATAATTATTTGATTTGGTTAATAGAAGATGGAGTTGAAGCAAATAGTTTAGACTTTGGGAACCCGCCAAAAGATGAATGAATTTCGCTTTCTGAATTTTCATATTTTCATTTCCCCACCAAAGAATGGATCAATCCGCGTGACACTCCCAAATTCAATCTCCACCATCCATAACAACCAGATCAACGATCTTCATGACACGCCACGTCACCGATCCGCATGTCTCAACAACCCCAAACAAACGACACCCGTTGATTAAACCAATAATCAACGGCCACAATCACAACCCATTCACCCTCTTCACAAATTTCAAAACCTCCACAAAAATCATCACTATATAACTCACCCCTCATCTCTTCAACCTCATCACTCTCAAAACAAATCACAGTAACAAACTATTTTCCATTACAAACCGTTTTTTCAGTTATTATCTTTCAGCAATGGCACGTACTAAGCAAACTGCACGCAAATCCACCGGCGGCAAAGCACCAAGGAAGCAACTCGCAACAAAAGCTGCTCGGAAATCCGCTCCGGCGACCGGCGGAGTGAAGAAGCCACATCGTTTCAGGCCAGGAACCGTCGCACTCCGTGAGATCCGCAAGTACCAGAAGAGCACCGAACTTCTCATTCGGAAGCTTCCTTTCCAGCGTCTTGTTCGTGAGATTGCTCAGGATTTCAAGACGGATCTCCGTTTCCAGAGCTCCGCTGTGTCGGCGCTGCAAGAAGCGGCGGAGGCTTATCTTGTTGGATTGTTTGAGGATACTAACCTTTGTGCTATTCATGCTAAGCGTGTTACGATTATGCCTAAGGATATTCAGCTTGCTAGGCGTATCCGTGGGGAGCGTGCTTGATCTTGTTGCGAGTTGTGATGATGTTTTGGGTTTGTATAGATAACTGTTGCTATGAATTTCTCTAAGGATTTTGTGATGTTGTAATCGTGCTTAATGCTCTATCAATGAAATTAATCTTTTTTTGTTCAATTATTTCTCTTTGTTAGCTCTTCTTAACCCTAATTTTCCTTCCAATTTGTTTTGATTATTTCTCTTTGTGAACTGTTCCTATACCTAATTCATAAAAGTATATCTCTCATGTGGAAAATATCTTGATAAACATTTTGATTAATAACATTATTTTGAAGCAAAATTTAATATTTTTGTTATGTTTCTTTAAATCCAAAGATAATTACATACAGAAGCTTAATAATCCTTGCTTTGATATCTGAAAACTGTCACTTGAGAATTATGTTTAGGAATTTGTAAAATTTCGACCTGTTCTTTGGAGCTGGTAATAGTGCATAGTCTGTTATGGTGTTTTTCCTGCTAAGTCTAAATCATAAATTGGGATTCCGTCTTTGTGTAATAAACCTTGGTGTTGCTTTGTTCTGGGTCCTGGTTTTTGGATTTTTTGAAAAAGTGAGGAGATGAAGGTGGGTATGTGAACATGGGGCATGCTGGTTTTCCAAATGGTGGTTTTCTTGCCATACTTTGGATGAGAGAGTGATTATATGTGGTTGCGATGTAAAGCCCCTGTGTTGAACTGTTTTGGTAAAATCTACATTAGGCTATTGTTTTGGTGTGATGTGTGAACCCTCTAGTTCTTGGGGAATGACGCCCGAGTAATCTGTAGTTGGTTGGAGGTTAGTAAAGTTTGGCCAAGAATTGTTCAAGAATTGAACTTGGGTTTTTCCAAACGATTCGTTCTTGGTGGAACTCATTAAGCACTTGAACCCAAATACTTGGTTATAACTGCGAAATTGTGTATTTGATATGAAATTAGGAACTTACTAGGGTCTTTGGTTGTTTGTGTAGTAGCAACTAGCAAGTAGCTCCGTTACTTTTAAACTTAGCCCAATAGCTGCTAATAACTTAATTTGAATAATCTGGGACTGAAGCTGGTTCATAGCATTCAATTCCAGGTGAAAGTGTATCACAGGTAGTGTTTCCTACATTGCAATCATATGACAAAGCTGCTGTCAATTCCACTTCATTTGCTCCTTCTGTAGCCATACACCATACCTTACCCTTGTATTCCCAGTGTTGCTCTGTTCTGGGACCTGGTTTTTGCTTTTTGTTGAAAAGTGAGAAGATGAAGTGGGTATGGGGACACCGGGATGCGATAGTGTTTCGATTGGTGGTTTTGTTGTCATTCTTTGGATGAGATTGGGATTGTACGTGGCTGCGTTGTAAATGTTCATGCCAAGTTCTTCTATGTCTTGAAGTATCTGAGTTTTGACATGGCAAAGATGAGGGAGTCAAGCATTTGGTCTAACAAGTTTCTGTAGATTAAGCCACTTCCAAGGTCTTTTGTGGTAAAGCCTCCCCTGAATAGAGCAAGGTCCTGAACTGGTCATGTCTAAGAATTTGAGCTTTGGGGATATCACACCGGTTCGTTTGTCGGATCGGAATGTCCCGCTTGACAGTGGTAATGTTGATCCTAAGACACCCATGGCTTTGGGTGCCATTTTGATGCCTCTGATGTTCTATGATTTGAGTGCTTATTTGATGCTTCTCATTGTGGGGCAAGATCATGCCACATTTTGCGACCTTGTTCTGAATCCTACCTTAATACTTCGTTTCCTACAAGTAAGAAGTGAATTAGAGTTTTTTTGGGTGAGGACATGAAAATTTGTTCATCTCATATAACTTTCAATGCGGCACTCTTGACACAATCACATCTCCGCAATCCTAATTAAGGTTTCATAAGCCTCTTTTGACTGATTCTTCTCTAAATCAAGAATCTTGACGTGTAATTGTGGTTAATGCTCTATCAATGAAATTAATCGCCTTTTGTTCAACTATTTCTCATTGTGATATGTTTTTAACCTTGTTTTCCAGTCATTTTGTTTCGATTTGTTCAATTGTTTCTCACTGTGATCTGTTTTTAAACCTAATTCATAAAAACTTATTGTATAATGTGGAAAATCATAATAAATATTGTGATTGATACACTGTTAATGGAGCGGGTAATGGTGCACAGTTTGCGATGGTTTTTTCTTTTCTTCTGTAATAAGCCCCAGTGTTGCTCTGTTCCGGGACCTGATTTTTGGTTTTCGTCGAAAAGTGAGAAGATGGAGGTGGGTATGGGGACACCGGGGTGCACTGGTGTTCCAATTGGTGGTTTGTTCTCATTCTTTGGATGAGATTACGTGGCTGTGTTGTACATGTTCATGCCAGGTTCTTCTATGTTACCAGAGTTTGGCCATCCTGGTTCAGATATCATGAGCTGGATGTTGGAATATCGAGTTTCGAGATGGCAAAGATGAGGGTGTCAATCATTTGGTCTAACGAGTTTCTGTATATTTAGCCACTACCAAAATCTAGGGGAATATTGTTGGGGTCCTGTGACCATGGGAAATATAGGTATGTATCAATGGAGAAAAATGAGTTGGTCCTGTCTTAGAATTTAAGCAGTGGTGCTATCACGCCGTCCCTTATGTTGGATCGGAATGTCCCGCTTGATGGTGGGAATGTTGATTGTAAGACATCCAATAGTTATAGCGGTTAAGTTAGTAAGTATTAATAAATACTGCTTACCTGAATTGATTGTTGAGGCTTCCATCAACCTTGTATATGTGGCAATAGTTATGTGGGATTTGTGTTACTGTATAGGTGGGCTGGGTCAATACATTTGAATTGGAAATATTGATTTTAATTCTCTAAGTTGAAGTTGGAGGCGGACCTTGCGTATGCCGGAATTTTAGTGCTCCTGGCAGGTTAGCATCCTCTACATTTCTTGAAAGGAGTGGAAAGCTCCATTACTATACTTAATAAATGTCACATATTTTAGAAATATATGTTATTATACACATGAAACTATAGTAATGAAACTTTCCATTTCTTTTAAGAAATGGAGAGGATCCTTACTCCCACCGGGCTGCCCTTTTTATAAGTTGAAGTGGATGATGAGTGGTACTGTTACCTAACTTCCATGTTGGTGTGGCTGCGACTTTGATTCTATGATAAATCTGTGTAATGTAGCAGCAGGAAGGATTTAAGGCTAGTTTTTAAATTCAATTGTATCCTTTTAAGTTGGTCCAATTATTTTTTAGCAATATGTGGTCTCGGTAAGAACTGTAACACATATAATAGTCAAATTGTTATGGTTTTTGGTGCTCACAGTGTTTGGAGAATTGTTGAGACCTGTTATGGGTGGGGGAACTTATAATTATCTTGCTTGGTTTATTTGGATGCATTGCTTTGAAGAGTGGGGGCAATGGGGTGCCAATTTTGACGCCTCTCATGTTCTGTGATTTGTGCGTGCTCTTTTGATGTTTCTCATTGCTGGGACAAGATCATGCCACATTTTGTGACCTTGTTCTAAATTTTAGCTTAGTACTTCGTTTCCTACAAGCAGGGGCGAATGTAGACATTTGGTATACGTGTGACTAAAACTTCAAAGAAACAATAAGGATATTCAGCTTGCTAGGCGTACCCGTGGCGAGCGTGCTTGATCTTGTTGCAAGTTGTGATGATTTTAGGGGTTGTGTTGTGTAGATAATCGTTGCAATGAATTTCTCTAGGGATTTTGTGATATTGTTATTGTGCTTAATGCTTTATCAATGAAATCAATCGATTTTGTTCAATTATTTCTCATTGTGATTTGTTCTAAACCCTAATTTTCTTCAATTTGTTTCGATTTGTTCAATTATTTCTCTTTGCCATCTGTTCCTAAACCTAATTCTTAGAAATTTATTGTATAATATGGAAAATGTTGATAAATATTGTGATTAATACAATTATTTTCAAAGCAAAATTTTAATGCGGTTGATTAAATTTCTTGAAATCTAAAGATTATTGCATACAGAAGCTTAGTATTCCTTGATTGAATGATCTGTACTGTCGCTAGAGAATTACCCTTGGGAATTTGCAAGAATTTTGACCTGTTTCAATAACAATTGCATTAGGTTATCGACTTGTTTTGGATCCTAGTCTAACTCATGTTTGATATTTGTTGTATGAGTGTTGTACGGGTGTCGGACACACACCTAATGTGAGTGGTGTCCGTGATTTAGACATGGCACATTGTTCTTTGAAGCTGGCAATGGTGCATAGTCTGTGATGCTTTTTTCTCTGTTAAGTCTAAATCATAAATTGGGGTTCTGTCTGTGTAATAAGCCCCAGTGTGGCTCTGTTCCAGGACCTGGTTTTTGGTTTTCGTTAAAAGTAAGAAGATGAAGGTGGGTATGGGACACCTGGGCGTGCTGGTGTTCGGATTGGTGGTTTTGTTGTCACTCTTTTGATGAGATTTTGAGTATGAATTTGGCTGCATTGCAGATGTTCACGCCAGGTTCTTCTATTTTGCCGGAGTTTGGCCATCCTGTTTCGGATATCACGAGCTGGATGTTGGAGTATCTTAGTTTCGATATGGGAAAGATGAGGGAGTCAAGCATTTGGTCTAACAAGTTTCTGTAGATTAAGCCACTACTGTGGTGAAGTCTCCCCTGAATAGCAAAGTCTAGGGGAATATTGTTGGGGGGTCCTGTGACCATGGGAAATACGGGTATGAATCAATGAAGAAAAATGAGTTAGTCCTGTTTAGAATTTGAGCATTGGAGCTATCACACTGTCTCTTATGTTGGATCGGAATGTCTCGCTTGACAGTGGGAATGTTGATTGTAAGACATCCATGGCTAATGATGTGCCAATTTTGATGCCTCTTATGTTCTGTGATTTGAGTACTCTTTTGATGCTTCTCATTGCTGGGACAAGATCATGCCACATTATGTGACCTTGTTCTGAATTGTACCTTAATACTTTGTTTCCTACAAGTAAGAAGTGAATTAGGGTTTTCGGGTGAGGATTGTTCCCACTTATAAACATTTGTTCATGCCATATCACTTCCAATGTAGAACTCGTAAGACAGTCACATCTCTGCAATCTTAATTAAGGTTTCATAAGCCACTTTTGACCGATTCTTCTCTAAATCAAGAATCTTGTTCTAAATTAAGTTGTTATACCAATCATGACACTATAACAAGAGTTTCTTGTACACTTCTCAAACTCTGCATCCAAAGCACCAGTTGCTTCATCTAATAAAAGGATTATTGATTTTTAACTATAGCATGAGATCATATTGTAATCCTTTGCTTTTGTCCCCCTGATATTTGTATCCCTCACCAACCTACAAAACAAAGTTAGTAGCACCTTCTAAAGCAAAATCAACTATCAAATATTATTTATGTTTTAGCTAATGAAAAATATTTTCCATCCCTTGTCATGTATTATAAACACTTATTAGTCACAATATAGTATAGTTTCATTGTTTACTTGTCCTCCTAGAGTTATACTAAAATATTGAACTTTTCATAGATACAAACTCTAGAACTTAAAATTTCTTATAGTATTTTGCTGAGCCATCATTGCTATATCATTAAAAAAGCAACAAGATTTATGTCACTGAGACTAAATTTACTAACGGAAGATATTTGGAGGACAAAGAAGGCAGTTTTTATGGGAACTAACGAAAATTTAAGAATTTTATAGGGATAAAAAACATATTTCTTCCTAATTTATAACTATTTTCCTTGGTTACTCTAGTTTCCAGGGTAAAAAAATTTATACAGATAGAGTAGTGATTAAGAAAAAATTGTTAGAACCATTGCAATTTAAATAGAGGCCACCTTGGTTATTGAAAGCAAGATGGCGTATTGGTGATGGTACAAGAGTGCGAGTGATGCATGATCCTTGGTTACGGATGAGTCAATCAAATGGGGTGCAGTCCCCTCAAAGGCAAGAAGTGTTTAATTTGAGGGTAAGTGGCTTGATGGTGCAAGGAAAAAGGAGGTGGGATGAAGCAAAAATCCATCATCTGTTTTCAAATGGCGTGGCTGCATCTATACTTGCGGTTCCCCTCCTATTGGATGACAAAGATGATAGGGTAATTTGGAGTGAAGATTTGCATGGAAATTGTAGTGTTCGGTCAGGGTATAAGCTTGCGGTCCAAGAGCAAATCAATTGGGACAGAAGTTATGTGACGGGAGATTGGAACAGTTTATGGAAAGCTCATGTCCCTCCTAAAGTCAGAAACCTCATGGAGGATTTGTAGAAGTTGTTTACCAAGAAGAGAGAGATTACAGCAACGCCGGGTAAACTGTCCACGCAATTGTGAGTTGTGTGAGGACATTTGTTGAGAATGATCGCCTTGTATTATTTCAATATCCTAGTAGTAGGCTATCCGTTCATAATGCTACAGCAGAAATTCTGCAGGATACCGGTGTTGCTACTGTCGGACAGTTTAGGAATACTGCTCAATTTCAGTGCGCGGTGGATGCAAGCTTTTTTTCACAATGAAGGTATGATAGGTTACGGTTGTTGTCTGTCAAATAGCGCAGGTCTGTTTGTGCACGCGTGGCAATGTTGATATTTGAAGGGGAGGCCGTGGCAATGTTGATATTTGAAGGGGAGGCCGTGGCAATGTTGAATGCTATGCATTGGATTCAAGAGATGGGGTTGGAGAGAGAGTTACTTTTGCTACTGATTCACAGCTTTTAGGTAATGCAATTTATGCAAATTATGATGGAATTTCTGAGTTTAGCACTTTAGTTGCTAGAACTAGAATTATGCGCATTCTAACCTTACATTGTAACTTTGAGGTACAGTTTGTCCGGAAGCAAGCGCACATGGCTGCTCATTCTATAGCTAGACTGGCTTTGTCTTATGCTAGTCGCCAAGTTTTCGATTATGCTCCTCATTGTATTTGCTTAATGAAATAAGATAAGTTTGTTTGGTTCAAAAAAAAAAAAAAGAGGTCACCTCAGCATTCCTATTATTGTGTAAAATTATGGTCAAATATGACTAATATGGGGCATAACTATGATCGTGATATTGTTGCTAGACATCAAAGACTTTCAAGTTATTGCACATGATTAAAAAACTTCATGGTTAATGATTTATGTTCAAATGTTGTTGAAGATTTCTTACCTGGAAATCTAATCCATCAGGAAGATTGTTGATGAAAGAGTGAACATCATAAAGGTCCAAAGCACGATTTATTTCCTCAAAAGTTGCATCATTTTAACATACAGTATGTTCTCCCTAATGCTTGTAGCAAAAAGTGAAGGCTCTAACTAGTCCAATTTGATGTCTAAGCCATGCATTTTGGATCAAGTTCCTTTATATGACTTCTATCTAATAGAATTTGACCAGAAGTAGTTCATAGAAACACTCAGTTTATGATATAGTTGTGCTTTTTCCTGAACCACTCCCTCCTACAAGGGCCAAAACTAGTTTCCTAGAAAGGAAAACTGAAAGCTAACTTGTAACCATATATGCTACATCAGCAACAGTTTCTCTACACAAAAAAAAAGCAAAAGTTTCTCTAAACTAGTTTCATAGCAAAAGTTCGAACTGTCTAAATTTTAATAGATATTTTGATTTAAAAAAACAAAAACACCGACCTTAAAATCTAGATTATCCAATCTCGATCCAACGGTTGTCAATACGGTGGATGTGTGGATTTTATAATGGTGTAAATCTAAACTTTTAGAATCTTTTTGGTGGTTAGGATATGACCGAGATAGAATATTATATAGAATTGAATAATAATAAGTTATGACATGAATAAGGATAAGATAAACAATTATCATATAATGTGTTTGATGTGTATAGAATAACAAACAAGATAACATTTTTTTTTTTAAATCACAATAAAAAGTAACATAAGAGTAATAAATCTTAAATAAACAATAAAAAATAAGAACTAAACAAATAAAAGAAAAGGGAATCAACAAACAAGATAACATATTTTGTCATATAATATATTTTTTACACATGTCATAATAATATATATCATAAAATTAATTTTTTTTATAAATTAGCAAAAATACTAAACACTTAATAAGTAATGAAATAGTTTTTATGTAAGTTTTTAGAAAATATATTGACACTGCTAAATAAATAATTTCATTTTTTTTACAAATCGTTTTTTGTTCTTTTTTTTGTTATTGTTCAACGTCTACTCAAATAAACATACACACATAAAGAGAGAACATGGTGATCCGGGTTAAATTCAGGATTTCACATAAATATCCTAACATTTAAACCCATAATTTCAATTATATATGTTGGATAAACTATGTAAAGATATGCAACATATTGTATCTAAATGTCAAACCTACCATTGCAATAAAATTATAATTTGTTAAAAAAATGAATTGAATATTCATATTTTTGTAATTTATATAAAAAATAATTAAAAATATTAGAATTTCAATAAATACTAGTTTTTTTTTATTCCTTTTCTCTTTTATAACAAAAATATATTACTTTCTTTAATTTTTTTTGTAACTTTTTTTTACATGATTGCAAATGTGACTAAAATAATCATTTATCCAGTTCAGTTTTTAATTCTCAATTCTCTCTATATATTGTTCAATTTTTGTCAGAAGTCAAAACATAACGTATATAATCTGTGCATCCCATGGCTACAAACAACAACGGTAAATGGATTACTATTTCTCTTCCTCAACCTTATTCTGGGTTCATTTTTTTTTTTTTATGCAATTTTAATTAACTATTTAAATGTTATTGTTTTGACAGGTGCTGTTATTGTCGTGATCATGGGTGTCAGCGGTGCAGGGAAAACGTAAGTGTCCAATTCGTCCTATGGCTATGAATAAACGTCAGATAACAAACATAACCACTTCATTTTTGTTCTTGTTATGTTATTTATTTATTTTCATGGCTTGAACCAATTTTTTTTTTCAACTATCAACAATTATTAGGATATGTTAAAGTGAGCTAACTTTGATGTGGGAAAAAATGATGATTCTTAAGTATGGCTTCTGCAAGTGATTGTATTTTTATTTATTCTTTTTGTTTTAAAATCTGTGGTGATATGTTTGACAAATAACCTGTCAAACCAAATTTCAACACTGTTAAATGATTTACTGATTGGTTAAGTCTTGCATTCCCAAACTTATATATGTTTGATATTTATTGAACAGCACAATTGGTCAAAAGCTGGAAAAAGAGATTAAGTATAAGTATCTTGATGCTGATGATTTTCATTCTCAATCAAACAAAGGTGTGTGTATATCAGTATGTACAATTGCATTCCACTAAATAAAATTTTCCTTGTCTTTTTCCATGGATTCTCAAAAGTTCGGAGATCCCTGCATACACATAGTCAGTAAATTGGTGACCGGTGGATTCAGATTGGACCATTCACAAAATATGCAGATTTGATTTTCTTGAAAATCCAAAATACCAAACTGAAATTTGGACCGTCAAATCTTGATCTTACGGTCACTGATGTGCTGACTGCGTCAATTCATCACGGCATTCGACTACAGGAAACCTTGATTCCTAATTTTGTGATGGTTAATTATCTTTTTGTTTATTTCAACCTCATTTCTTTTAATACAACAGAAAAGATGGGGATGGGAATCCCACTTACAGATGAAGACAGGATGCCATGGCTTGAATCACTGAGAGATGCCATAAAAGAGTTCTTGATTAACAAAAAGGGTTTGGTTCTTGGTTGCTCTGCTTTGAAGAAACAATATAGAGAAATACTTAGATCAGGTGACCCTGATTATAAATTGGAGTGTTATGCAAGTGCTGTTAACTTCATTCTATTGGATGCTCCTGCTGAAGTGCTAATCACTCGATTAAATAAGAGGGCTGCAGAAGGAAAACATTATATGCCTGCATCTCTTCTGCAATCTCAGTTAGATTTGCTTAACATTGATGAGTCTGAGGGAATACTTAGAGTTGATGCTACTTTAAGTCCTGAATCCATTGTTAACACCATTAAAGAAATGCACCCTTTTCAGGGCTGCTTTCAATCATGATCATGTTGAACCTCGATAATGGTTACGTGTAATTTCAATCATGATAATTTTTCAAAGTTAGCATTGTAACTTTGTTTACAATTTTTAGTTTGTCTATTTTGATTGATGTTAAGAAGATACTACTACATACTTTCTACAAAAGTTAATAATTTTCTGCAGAACATCTAGTTAATTTTTTAAAACATGTTTAGCTAAACAAAGTCACCAACATCGTCACAGAAAAAATCGTATAAGAATTTAACTGAGAAAGTATTAACACTTTTGTCAAATCTGACATGAATAATAAACCAAAACTAAACAATTAAATTTCGATTCATGTTCCTAGAGGTACATTAGTTGAGTTAGGCATTTCAAAGCTATTCCTCAGCAGGAACATTCCTCTTTTGGGGAAAGGAGGAGTGAAGAAAGTACTTTAACTTTTTGTCATGCCGGCAAAGTCTTACTTTTTCTTTTGAAATCTGAGGCAACGGTATTTTTCACCACTAACTGTAATTTCAAGAGCTCCATCTTGGTTATCTTGATTTGATGCAGTTCCCATTAAGACACTTTTCTCTTTCTCAAGATTATCTCTCTCCATCTTCAACCTTGCTTCTTGACGAACAATCTCTGCCTGCAAAATTGAAAAACAATGAGGACGAAGACAGTATTTTTCTTAAGACGCAATAATAATTCTACTTCACTAGTAATATAACACAATCATTACATAATGTAAAAGAAGTCGTTCCCCAGAACGTGTGAGAAGCTAGTTACTAAGCAAAACATTGAAAGTACTATGAATTTATGCCTGCAAAATATAACTCCAATCTAAAGAGAAAAAACAATTCTGCTGAAAGCTGCATATGGTGGCATCTTATAAATTGAATGCACGAAAACAAACACCAACTGCAACAAAATCTCAGAGGCGTATACGAAGGGTGAAGGAATTTCTAATTAAAGATCTCATATGCAGGGCATGATTCAGATTCAAAGGCTGGCCATGTCACAATGTAACTTTTGCTTTCATTTACTATAATTACTTGTTTATTCTGTTTCTTGCAATCATGAAGCAGCTGTTTCAGTTATACTCGTTATCTCTAACTTCAAATTTCAAAGGCATTTTGTTTATATCTAAATTTAATCCAACTATGTTGAGCCACCTATGATGTGCTTTATCATCATTTTGTTTATATCTAGATTTAATCCAAATATGTGGAGTACAGGGCTACTTTTTTCTAGACTGTGATAGTAATATAATCATTTCTCCCTAAAATGCCTGGTGATCAATCCAACTATGTTGAGCCACCTATGATGTGCTTTATCACCATTTTGTTTATATCTAGATTTAATCCAACTATGTGGAGTACAAGGCTACTTTTTTCTAGACTGTGATAGTTGTATAATCATTTCTCCCTAAAATGCCTGGTGATCAAACAAGTTAATTCCTTTCTCTTCAATTTCAGAAGCAGGTCATTGAAACTGCATCAATACCAAAATCAGCGGTACTATTAACCTCATTAATCTGTCGGTCTTAAATATCTACCTAAAGAGAAATTCAGCATTGATCTAGTATACGATCATTTCTCAGTCAAGGAGGGCCAGCATGGTAAGATTCGAGATACTCACAAAGTAAATGGAAGCTCACAATTCAGAAATTAAAAATTGTGCAACATCTAGAATAAATATAAGCCATACATCACAATATCTGTGAAGCATAGACAGAGACTCGAACATGGACACTAGTAATATCCAAATTATAGGACACCCCACACACAAACAATCATGCCCAAAATTTGGACAGCGGAAATGTTTAAAATCAGAATATATATATTCGTCTCCATACCACAAGAACTTGAAGCATTATATTTCCCGTTATAATGATATTGCTAAAAAAATACTAACAGACGCCATTATAAAATTTGAACACTTTGTTTTTTACCAAAAAGATTTTAAAAATGACCGTTGAACTGTGTGTTTTACCTTCAATCCATTCATTTACTACCGAAAAGCTAAAAAGGAATCTAATCAATTTAAGACCTTTTACCCTCAAGTTTGATCAGCATCATTACAAAAAAAATGAAACTTCTGGTACCAGTCGTGTCACAGAAAAGTCTAACCAGAATGGAAGTGTTGGCAGGTGTTGGAGTCTGTTAGACTAGCGGTTTCTATTATGTCAAGCGGTTATTTTAGGACAGTTAGGTTCTGTCTTATCTGTGTTGTGTCAGTTATGTTTTATTTATTAATTATTAATTGAGTCAGTTATGTTTTAAGGATAAATAGGAGAAGGGTCAGACATAAGAGGATTGTCTGGAAGTTATTGAGTGGTTATTGGGAGAGACCCAACTCTCGAACATTTGGGGAAGGGAGAGGCCAAGGCTCTCGAAACCTTGGAGAACAATTATCTTAGTGTTATTATGTGTGATTTATGTGTTATTCTATGTACTGTAATTCTGTTTGTATCAATAAATATCAGAAATTGTTCCAAATCTGTTTGGTATTGAATGTATCTATCAGAGTCATGTCCTCAATGCGTTAGAGGCAAAAAAAAAATTACGTTTAGAAACTGGAATGGAGTGTTTGACATGCACCATACGAATGTCGGTCAGTCAAGCACACCTTCAACATGAAATATCAGTTACTGCTAATAGCACATCATAGGATTCTCATCAAAAGTCACATGAAATTGGCATTGCCATATTGCTTTATCCTTTTACTGAACCATTTTAAAGTTATCCATAGATCAAAGGATGTCACAGGCTGATGACAAAAATTAAAGCGGAGAAGGAGATACGAAATACACTGTTACTCCCAAATATACTATGACACTATTAAGTCTTAGAAAATTGCACATTTACACTATAAAACATGACAAAGTAAACAGTAATATAAGAATCTATAGAAAAGTATCAAAAACAGAACACAGTGCCACATAAGAATCTACCAACTGATTTTAGTCACTATAGGAATGTAATCACTTAATTAGAGTTCTACATTTGAAAATAGGAAAACCAGTATAATTATCTGACCAATCACACACTATTATACTGTATTTTATAAACTAGTATTTTTAATTAATGATTACAAATTGTCCTATAACCTTGCAAAGGATACTTATATAAACAGGTACAAAGGATAATTTGAGTTTAACTTTTTCACATAGTCTGACATTGAAGATAAAATTATAAGTGGAAATTTTGGGAACCGAAGAGATTGAGTTGAAAAGAAAGAACACCTTCGTTGAATGAATGAGAACTCTCCTCCAAGGGATTTTCCCGGAATTCTCTTTTCACAAACTCTAAAAATACAGAATATTCATCATCTTATCTGATTTATCCTACTTATACAAAACACTCTGGATGCGCGATGCCTGTCCCTACACCTAACAGGAAAACATCAATAGCAAAGCTAAGGGGTGTGAGTCCCTCAAATGGTAGAACTGTGAACACGCAACAATGCACTCCCCACCCCTGTTCTCCCCCCTCTCTTCCCATTGAGCCTGTCGGTTTCCTGTAGACTATGTTTGGATATCTAATTTGAGTGTTATGAAAGGGAACGTCATATAATTGTCATTTGGTTGTTCAGATTTTTTATGATAGAAATAGAAGGGATAAAGAATTTGATTTTTGATAGAAATTGGTACCAAACAGAATCTATTTGCACAATACAAATAACTCTATTAGATAGCAATTTCTGGAAATAGTTCACAAGCAGAAAATTGCAAGTACACGCAATACAATACTTTATTCAACCTCAGCCTCCAAATTGAAGGGGGGAAACGGGAGCTGTAAACACTATAAACAATGGAATCAAGTATCATTTCATTCCACTTCATCTCCATCCACCAATCCAGGCATAGAACTGGGTTCACACTTTACCCCTGTTGTAGACTATCCCTTAAACTAACGAAAATGAGAGTCCGGTAGCGCTACTCAGTATGAGCATAATATAAATGACGAACAATCAATTCAACTTCACCAATAATTAGCTGTGGTAGAATCAGATATCATAGTTTCCATCTCAAATATATCAAAAAGGCAATTAATTCCACTACATTACCAACAATTCCTTTTTATTATGAAAACTACATGTAAATGACAGAAAACCATAATGAACATATGTCGGGCGTAGTAGCAGTAATAGACCAAAATGTTGAAATATTCATTCAGCAGTGACAAATATATGTTGTTATACAAATGAAATTAGGGCTTTTGCACTTCATTATTATCTTCCTTTTCCTATCTATGTAGAAAAGAGGATATGAAGTGCACATTCATTTTTTCAAAAGAAAAAGATATTAAGAATTTGAATGAACCAAGTAGGTACCTCACGACGAGAAAGATCGGCCTTCCAAGCAGCTTCACGCTCAGCAACCTCACGCTCACGTTCTTGGATGTAACTTTGCATCTCTCTGTCCTTCATGATCCTATCCTGAATATCAGCATCCAATGCTTCTTTCAACTCCTCAACGAATTTATCCACCACAGCTTTTATCCGCAGAGACATCTTCAGCTAAAATACCAATCTAACCACATCCAAAAGAATCCAATTATTCATTTTCAGATTTCAGAAACATAATACCATTTCTTCCCATGGAATAATAAAAAAATAATAATAATACCCAAACAAATTAATTTTAAAATTTCTCTCCTTGCCTTGTGAACCCAACAAGGAAATTGATATTTCTCTTCCCCTTCTCTTCCTTCTCTTAGCCAAACAAAACATCTAAGTAAAATCCCATCCCTTCTTTGAACCAGACACTAAAAGATGGAATGTTTATTTATGTATAAAAATGAACTAGTGATTAGGCAATTTCATGAAAATTTACATTTGGTTCTCGTTCCCTTCAAAACCCTCTCTCCAAAAGAATTGCATTTCTCTTTCTAAACATTTTCACATTCACTTTAAATGAAGGCTCCTAACGTCCATAGCACCGACACTTCTGATCAAAGATGTGTTTGGTGTTCGACATGGACACCGACACATGTGCTTAAATTCAACTAATTCACCTTTTCAAATTATCATTGGTGTCAGTGTCTTTGTTGGTGCTTCATAGCTCAGCACCGACATTTTCAATTGAAAGCGTTTTTGGTGTCTGACACATGTCGGTGTCTAACAGCGACATATATGGTTCAACCACTTCGATTTTCTTAAAATTACTACGAGTGTCTAAGTGTTAGTGTCGTGTATAGCGTCAATATTCGTGTTAGTGCTTCATATTTTCCTAATGATAACACAATTTGGAATCACTAATATATAAACAAAAAGAAATATGATTAACAAGCAAAAAAACATACCTTTGCACTAATTATTATTATGTTTAAATGCCCGACGGACAAAACAAAATAATTTGCAACCTGCGAAGTTGAGTTGAGTCCTAATTACGCTTCAAAAACCTACTGATGAAAATAAAAAATGGAACTATGTAATTATTTGGTAATTTGAATTTGTAGTAACAAAAAAAAAAAAAAGATGAGAATTAAAGTGAGAAGTTATACCTGAATGAAAGATGTTTGTTTGTATTTTTGTGTGATGCTAATTACTCTCTATGATTATGATTATGATCATTGCTTCGGTTCCATTTTGTGTTAGAAAAATAAGTGTGAAACTGAAAACATCACCAAAGCCACACGCAAAAACAAACAGAGACAGAGATGCGTGAGCTCAAATGAACAAATGAATGAATTTCGTTCTCTAATTTCCAGTTTTTGTAAATTTAATTGAATTATAAGGACAAAAATACCCTTCCTTCGAAAAAGGACAAAATACCCAATGGGCCGGCCCATATTATGTCCGGTTCTTTATGTCGGCCCATATATTATTTTGGTTTGAAGATTGCTTTTCTGACTTTCAATACTTCCTAAAAACACAAGTAAAAGACTAAAATACCTCCGGCGGTAGTTAACTACCGCTGACTTTTAACTAAAAAACACGCCGGCAGTTAACTGCCGCTGGGTTCTTTGGTCATTTACTTGTGTTATTAAGACACAATGAATGTCAAAAAAGCAACTCTCTTTTGGTTTTATTTTTTTATTTTTTGCTGAATAAAAGAACGCATTAGTCTTCGTGACCTTAACTCATCTGTTGGTAGCGATATCACATGCATAGGTCGGAGTATGAACTTCGAATGTTTCAATTTTTCATCTTAAAAGAAATTTCTAGCAATTGGGATACTTCACAAAGAAAGGAGTGCTTATTAATTAATAATTAGTTTTTATTGCACATTCTTTTAGTTGGTGAATCAATTTGGATCTCATGTTTTGAAAATAAATCTTACATACAATGATAAGTCAACATTGATTTCACCCAATGATATTGAGTATTAGAAAAAGAGTTAAAAAAAGAGCGTTCATAACACTCCTCTTAATTAATAATTAAAAATGCATTTTATTATGGAATTAAAGTGTATGAATTGTCATCGTAAAACATTTTTACACTTGTAAAAATCTACTCCTACTTTTTTGCAACATCTCATCACTTTATTTTAAAATTGATATTGTGACATAGAAAAATACTGATAGATCATTTGATGTCAATGTAATAATAATCAGAATTTCAATTCTCAAGCTTTTACAAATAAGTCGGCTCTAGTTTTCTCTCTCTAGGTTTTCTCTTTTAGATTTTTCATTGAGAGGTGGTTTTGGGTCAATTCTTGACCTGAAATCACCCCTCTTCATCTTTTTCTCTATATTTCAATCTAAATAAGTGATTTTCATATAGATCTAGGTTTTTTCTTAGTGATTTCATCATCTAAGTGTGGTGGTTTGTTGTTCGTCGTCTTGTGCAGCGTTGTTTGATTTCCCGTCTTCTTGTGGTGTTCATTTAGTTCATATTGAAGATCGATTATTCAATCAAAGATTTGAGCGTCAACGTTGCAGATCCGGAGGCCATGGATATTCCGGTCACTTTAATTTTATCATATATTTTTGTAGGCATTATGTCGTTGTATGCTTTTAACTTGGATGTTGTGAATTTGTTCGCTGATTCATCCTTTACGTTTTTAGCGGTGCTAAATGATGTAATCTTTGGTTTTGAATGAATGAATATCATTTTGTTTTTGTAAAAAAAATAAAATTGATGTCAATGTAAAATAGTTAAACACAAAGGAAATCCTCATATTATTTTGGGTTTAACCATCACATGTTAAGGCTGGTGCATATGGCCTAATGTGCATGTTAAAATGGCTGCCAGATGTGTTGTCATTGAGCCAAATTGAATGCATAGTGGAGGTGGTCAACTAGCGATGACAATTGGACCCATGTCTAATGGGTATGAGTAATTAACCAAAAATTTAAGTGGGTATGGATGCGGGTAAATGCACTACAATACACAGACTCGCAACCGGCATATATATATTTATATAATATAATAAATACTTTATTTATTGTTGGTGTATAATTATTTAATTTATTTGGTTATTTAAGTCTATACATAAACCTAAAAATTAATAGAGTAATCGTTTCATCCTTACCTTTATACCTTAAATCAATTTGATGTTTATTTTAGTATGCACTTTTTTATATGTATTTTGAATGTTTTTATTTTAATTTTTGAGGGATATTTTGGATGTTTTTTTTTATTTCGCTAAATATTATGAGTCATACTATTTTATGAGTTGATTTGAAAATTTTGGGATCATGGTTTTATTTTCAATTGTGATGTTTTTTTATTGTTTTTATATAGTTAAAGTGTGGGTAATGAGTGCGGGTATGAGCACTTAGGTGTCTCTAAGGTATGAGGAAGAACACTAAAGTTGTTGCCCACAAGGGTACGGGTTCGGGTATGGATACCGGTATTTTTTACAAATGCTGGTATGCGGGAGGAGTACTATACTACGTGCTCATTGGGCACCCATTGTCATCCCCACGGTCAACGGGACCAAATTTTATCATAATAATGAGTTGCCTATAATTGATAATAGGCAAAATTACATAATTCGTCACGTAACTCTTTGTTTTTTATTTCATTTTTTGATTTAATTTTTTATGTTATAATCAGATAACAATTTTGTCTTTTTATATTTTTTCTTTCTAATTTAATCTTGTATTGAGAACTCGGCAACTCGCCTAAACATTTTATTAACAACAGAAAAAAAAAATTAAATTATCACATTTACTAGACACTTGTGAATGCATCTCGAATACATTCAAAGACTACACTTGTGTTTATAAAATAACCCAAGTTGGTCGGTAAAATCTTTGCATTGGAAATCACATTATCATCACTTCACTTTGAATGAATGCAGAAGTTGCACTCCCTCATTCGAACTTCACACATTACATTACCCTATCTCCAAGCAACCCATTGTTTAGCAATCAAATCAGGTTCCATATCAGACCTTTACACATCCAACAACCTCATTACAGCTTACTCAAAATGCACACAAATTCCCCTCGCTCACCAAATGTTCGACGAAATGCCTCAACGAGACACTGTCTCATGGAATGCTGTCATTTCAGGTTACACAAACACCGCAGACCTGGATTCCACATGGCAAATCCTCAATGCCATGAGAATCTCCGGACACACATTTGACAATCACACATTTGGAAGTACTCTCAAAGGTGTTGCTCGAGCTCAGAGACTTGAGCTCGGGCAACAACTACATTCGGTTATGATTAAGATGAGGTTAAATGAAAATGTGTTTTCAGGGAGTGCACTACTTGATATGTATGCCAAGTGTGGTAGAGTTGATGATGCACTGGTTGTGTTCCGGTACATGCCGGAATGCAATTACGTGTCGTGGAACACATTGATTGCTGGTTATTCGCGAGTTGGTGATCTTGATATGGCGTTTTGGTTGATGAGATGTCAGGAGTTGGAGGGTGTTGGGATTGACGATGGCACGGTTTCTCCGCTTTTGACATTGCTGGACGGTGTTGAGTTTTATAGTTTGGTAATGCAGCTGCATTGTAAAATTGTGAAACATGGGCTGGAGGCTTTTAATATTGTCTGTAATGCCATTATCACGGTGTACTCAGAGTGCTGTTCTCTACAAGATGCTGAGAGAGTGTTCGTTGGTGCTGTGACGTGTCGTGATCTGGTTACGTGGAATTCCATGCTTGCGGCTTACTTGCTTCACAAGAAAGAAAATCTTGCGTTTGATGTTTTCATTGAGATGCAGAGTTTTGGGTTTGAGCCTGATGATTATAGTTATACTGGGGTTATAAGTGGTTGTTCTATAAAAGAGCATAAAAGCCGTGGAGAATCTTTACATGGATTGGTGATAAAAAGAGGGGTTGAGGTTTCTGTGCCTGTTTCTAATGCTTTGATTGCCATGTATCTTGGATTTGATAATAGGTGCGTGGAAGATGCATTGAGAATCTTCTTTTCCATGGATGTTAAAGATTGTTGTACTTGGAACTCAGTTTTGGTAGGGTACGTGCAGGTTGGTAGGAGTGAGGATGCCTTGAGGTTGTTTATGCAGGTGAGATCTCTTTTTGTAGAAATCGATGACTATACTTTTTCAGCTGTCATCAGATGTTGTTCAGACTTAGCAACGCTACAGCTAGGTCAACAAGTTCATGTTTTGTCACTTAAAGTAGGATTTGATACCAATAAATATGTTGGGAGTTCGTTGATCTTCATGTATTCTAAATGTGGTGTCATAGAAGATGCTAAGAAATGTTTTGAAGCAACTTCCAATGACAATGCAATTATTTGGAACTCAATCATTTTTGGGTATGCCCAACACGGACAAGGAAACATCGCACTCGAACTCTTTTACTTAATGAGAGAGAAAAAGGTGAAACCTGATCATATAACCTTTGTCGCAGTCCTCACTGCTTGTAGTCATAATGGGCTTGTAGAAGAAGGCCGCAAAATTTTACAGTCTATGGAGTCTGATTTTGGTATTCCGCTACGAATGGAGCACTATGCTTGTGCAGTTGATCTCTATGGCCGGGCTGGGTATCTAGAAGAGGGAAAAGCTTTGGTTGAAACAATGCCTTTTGAACCCGATGCAATGGTGTTGAGGACTTTATTAGGTGCCTGTAGAAGTTGTGGTAATATTGAATTAGCTAGTCATGTGGCTAAAATGTTGCTAGTGTTGGAGCCTGAGGATCATAGTACTTATGTTCTACTCTCTGACCTGTATGGGCGTTTGAAGATGTGGGATGAAAAGGCTAGTGTCACTAGGCTGATGCGAGAAAGGGGCGTGAAAAAGGTTCCTGGTTGGAGTTGGATAGAAGTTAAAAATAAAGTGCATGCGTTCAATGCTGAAGATCACTCTCACCCTCAGAGCAAGGAGATATACGAACTGCTACTACAATTAAAGGAGGGGATTATGTTGTTTGATAATTTTGTCGGTCAAACTTCATTACTGCAATGTTTGGATTTGCTAGATGGTTATGATTATCAAAATTTCTTATGATTAAAGTGTATTTTTGTTGGGTTTGATTGGAAGATTTCGAGGATGGTGCGCACCGTAGTTTTAGAACGCGGTCAAAGCAATGGTTTTTGTGCGTCTTTTCCAAAGAAAAAATTACTCTTGTTCTAAAGTTTGTTCTTTTAACTGCACAGTATTACTTGGTGATGACCATATACGATTGTGGAAGTTTTGCCAGCAGGTTCAAAATGAGGTATGTCATGATGTTTATAATCTCCTTTGAAATGGTGTGAAGTAATAAATGTGTAGTATCACTAAACTAGAGTAATAATTTCCAATTAGAAAGAAACCATTCCTAAATGCTTTTGTCCATATCCTCTAAGGTTACTTTTGTTTGAGATAAAATTCCAGTCAATGTGTAAATAAACAATTCTTTTGCTGAGATTTTCATGCAAGCAAAATATGCATAGAACATGAATATTGAAATTGACATTTAGATGGAGTATTAGATAACATAGATATTAGAAAACTGAAATGTACGAATAAAATTAAAATAGATATTATTAAAAAAAATCAAATGCATATAAAGCGAAGTAGAATAGAAAAAAGAAGATATATGGGGCATGTCAGTGCCCGTCCTTCCGCTAGTTAATAATACGCAAACACTTAGAAAGATACAATGAATTAAGAATAGAACAAACACTTAGAAAGATACAATGACTCAAATATATAAATTCTGAATAATCACGATTCCTTATCAATTAAGTTTTGAAATATGTCGCATTTAAAAAGTTAAAATTTCAAAACATACCAAAAGTGAAAAAAGTAAAATATAATTAAAAAATTGCAGCGTTGACTAATATAAATTTCATAATTTTAATAGTTATACTTTATTCTTTTTTTTTTGTTTATTTGTTTGTTTATAAAACCCTTTGTAGTTTGTATGGCATTCACCTACAACAAGAGTAATCTCATCTAATCACCATTGAGGAGTAAGAGAAATCTATGGCTTCTTCAGATGATAAGGTTAGTAATCATATACCCGATGATGTTGCTTTCTTCATTCTGTCCAAACTTTCTCTAAAGGCTCTTAAGCAATTTACGTGTGTACACAAATCATGGGTTCATTTGTTTGAAAACCCTAATGTCATCAGTATGTTCTGTAACAATTTCATATTGAAAGACCACTCTTCTTACGATGATACATGTCTGCACCTAAAGCAGACCGTGCCTGGTCACTACTATCATTGCACATTGTATTTGCTCTCTGGTGAAAGCTTTGAGAATAAGGTGATATTAAATTGGCCATCTCCATTTCAAGCGGATGACATTGATATGGATATTTTGGGATCTGGTATTAATGGTACTCTTTGTCTCCATCAATATCATAGAAAAATTGTGCTCTGGAACCCAACTATTGGGGAATTTAAGGTCATTCCTCCTAGCCCCATTGATTCCCAATTTCATGACACCACTTCAGCCACTCTTCATGGATTTGGTTATGATTCTGTTAGACATGATTACAAGGTTCGACATGCAGAGTTTCATCAGAACAACATCTTTGCTGGTAGTCTCATAGTTGTGCCATTGGAGCCTAGGCAAGTCTGGGAGATGTATAGCTTAAGAAGTGACTCTTGGAGAAAACTCAATGTTGATATGCTTCCTTGTGATAGAAGTAATGCTGGTGCTGAGGTGTATATGGAAGGAGTTTGCCATTGGTGGGGATATGCATACGATGGGCCAAATTTGGTATCATTTAACTTGAGTAATGAGGTGATCCTTACAACGCCAATACCCCTTGATATCGATGAGAATTTTGAATGGATGGAGAGACACCTAGCGGTGTTAAATATGTCCATTGTTATAATCTCAAATCATGCAAATAATAATTATTTTCATATATCAGTTTTATGCGAACTCGGTGTGAAAGAATCGTGGATTAAACTCTTTGTTGTTGGATCTTTACCTTGTGTTCAGCGTCCTATTGGAGTCGGGAAGAAGGGTGATGTATTCTTTATAAAAAAAGATAGTGAAGCGATCTGTTTGAATTTAAGTAATGGAATGATCGAAGAGATTGGTGTTAAAGAAGAGTTATTTCGTTGCCAAATAGTCATTTATAAGCCAAATTTTCTTCCGATTGGAAGACAAAATAATTAATGATTAGGATTACCAAGTTGAGTGTTATGAAGTTGTTAATATACAAATAGGCTTTTCCATTGCTCATATTATACCCATTATGAAGTAGATCAGACATAAATGCGTTTCATATGAATCTTGCTTTATTAATATTATTTCAATGCCTTACATTCTTTTTGCATTTTGTTCTAACTTCTGTTTTGGTATGAATACTATTTTATATTTATTTTCTAAATGGCTAATTACTAATATATTTCGAAATAGCTTGTATTAATCATATATTTCAAGTGAATTAACTAGGCCTACTCAAGTGATTTGTTTTTTTAGTCAATCTTGGTTATGAGGTTTTTAGATTGTATTGATAGTTATTAATCTCTTTTTAAAATACAAGATGCACAGCTTGATTTTATTGTGATGTATAAATGAGTCCTTGTGTCCACTGCAACACAGAACAATATATAGTGCATGTTTAGATGAATAAGGAATTAAATAGAATCATTGTGTGCGACATTGATTTTCGCAAACTTTATAATTTAGTGCTTCTATTCGTGAGTTTGGATCTGCTTCGTTTACTAATGAGTCTAGTTTTCCGGTTTGTTGCACAAAATCTCTGACACTTGTCCAAGATTAAAACTTTAAAAATCAGCATTTTTCTAATGTAAAAAGAGAGCGAAAACGTTTCTCAGTTTCAGTGTTGTTCTCACTACAAAGTCATCTCTGAACAATGCTTAGGGCATGAAGAATGTGTCGCTAATGTCAAATGAAATTAATTCTTACTGTGACTACAGGTAAGCAAATGGCAGGAAGAAGGTGCTAACAAGGTAACAAGACCACAGCAGGAAGAAGGGAAAAAATGAAATGAAAAAGGGGGAATGCATAGCGATTTGGGAAACCGGCGAAGCAGGATGGCACGACCAACGGAAGGCTGCGAGGCAAGACGACAAAGCTAGTTGGGTGAACAAACAGGGGTTGTGTTTCAATTAGCCGATGATGCGCAAGATTGCATCACAGGACGGAGTGGCAAGACAGTGTAGCAGGAGGGAGCGGCAAGATGGCGTGACAGGACAGCGTGGCGTGGCGAGGCGAGATGGCAGAGCAAAATAGTTCCAAGTTCACGAGTAGGGTTGTGTTTCAATCAATCTGTTTTTTTATTAAATTAAAAAAACAGTAATCTTTAAAGTTTTAATCTTGTCTATTAAAAAGTTTATGTGACACTTAGACATCTATGCAACATTCTGGAAAAGTAGACTCATAGTAAATGGAGCAGAGCTGGACTCTATACATAGTGTTTAACAATTTAGAGCTGCTATTAATTATAACAACCTTTCACGCTGTGTATTTATGCTAGAAAAGGTATGTAAGGCTGGCTAGAAGGCACAAGTATTTGTTTGGCACATAAAGGTCAAATTGTGGCAAAGGAACATGGCTTCAAATCATGTGTTAGAGGTGACATGATGACAAATTCAAGTTACTTTGGATATAGGGCATTATTATTATAATTATAATAATCTTCTGTAATTGGAATCCAAGTTGAATCTGACTCATTGGACTGTACTGTATAAAGGCCTAAACGAGAAGGGAAGCAATGGTACTAAAATCTTGAAAACTTAGAACAAGAAACATGTGCAAGCATGTGCATTCTGTTCCCACCACAAGGTCCAGCTAAGAATCAATTCTAGGCTATACTAACAGCATCACACACTATCAGCTCCCTGCTTCTCAATCACTGCCAACATCTTGCTTACTTTCACCAAACACGTACACCACTCACAAACACACTGTTTAGTGCAAATATCATGAGATGAAAATGGATCATCTTATATTCAAGTTTTACAGTATCTGAACATATTATATTTTGATGTTTAAATCTCTCATCATAATTAGTCACATCTCTTTAATAGTGTCAATGGCCACTTTTATGGCATTCACTTGTTTGGCCTTTTTGACCTGAGCAGAATAATGTTCTTTGTCTTTTGACAGAAGAAAAAGTTAATGTAATTTTTAACAACTTTAAATTTCAGTTTATCATTTTTGTATGGAATATTGTAAAAATTTGCTCTTGGTGTTAAACAAAACTAGGTTGCTATGGTATTTTTTTTGTTTTTGTTTTTAAATAACAAGTCCTGCATTGATGAGTAGTTTAAGGACAAGTTAAGTATACACAAATAAGATGGGGTTAAGTTCAAATTTATTTGAAGTTTTGGATTATGTATCTCTAAGCTTAGGGCACTAAAGTCCAATTCATTAACTCTCCCAAACTTTGACAACTAAAGTCTATTTTACCCAACACTCCATTTATTAGGTTTGTGCTAAAAATTCAACACTTGCATATGATTATGATTTTAGCCGTACACTTGCTAAAAATTCAACCCTTAACAAAAGTAGTACCTAAACAATAACTCCATCACTAATTTAATGAGACAGTTAAAATTTATGAAGCACGTACACTTCTCGGATTATGTGTGTTCTGGTGTCGAATATCGACACTGACACGATACTTATAATTACATTAAATTATGTCATTTTCTCAAATTATTATTAGTGTCATGTCCGGTGTCTGTGTCTGTGTCCGTAGTACTTCATAGGTTAAAATTGTTCCTTTCTCTTTCAGCTGCATGACCCATCAGGTATTTTTATAGTTTGAATCTATGCATATCAAACAAATATATCCATCTCACAATAAATCAGTTCGAGTTTCCAGCTCAGTGGATAGTTTAACTAATTTGGTAGCTCATGAATAGTCATTATCAATAACCTCAGCAACCACATGGCACATGGATTGTATCCTGGATCTATTGTAAAATGCAACCAAATGATTCAACCTTTTTTTAAAATGGTTTTTTCTTCATTATCTGGGTTTGAACCAAACAAATGATTCAACCTATACAAACGGAATTTCAAGTGTGTGGAATCACAATCATGTGACTGCATACATTAAACCATATCAATAATTATTTAATCAACATCGAACAATCTAAATATCAATGTAAATTTTAATTTGTTTTAAAATCTAAATACAAATTTAAAATTTAGACCGTTTAATTTTGATCAAACAACCATCGATGTGACTGACTGCATGTTGCAAACCAACTTAATGTATATGGCCCTCTGTCAAATCGTCATCCAAATATATATAGAAATAGATTCACCTAGCTAGCTAGCTAATCGATCAACATATACTATATAAGATAACTATTATCATGGTCCAAAAATAAGATAACCAGTATCCATCCATGAATATGCAAAATAATGTAACACAATCATATCATATCATATTTTTCCCCTCTTCTACTTTTCTATGATATGTGGTGAATTTGCACAAGCATTTCATCACAGAAAGAGATTAATAATTTGATTGCCACGAGGGAGACAAGGCCTAGAAAACCGCAAGAAACTTGAAAGCCCTGTTATGAAAACTGACTCAACATGCACCAAATGGACCACACACCATGAGCTACAGGCCATACTTCCGGTTAACACGCTGCCAAATCTAGCCACACTCCACCTCTCATCTTTAAAAAGCTTCACCATTTAAAACATTCACTTCACTCACAAACATTTTGTACCATCAATCTTTCTTTGTATAACAAGTACGTAGTAATTGATGTCTTGCATGTATTTATGGACATGTCTGTTTACTATTGTTTGCATGGTATTTTGCTACTAAGTTTTGTACTATGTACATATATTTATGGACATGTCTATCCCTACATCATTTTTTCACGTAGCAGGCCAGACACGTTCACACTTCACAACAAATAAATATACGAAAACAATTAATAAAAACTATGTAATCTGTTCTGTCCGGAAAGAGACCGATGTAGGCAACAGTGACGAAAGGTGCTCCAGTACGGTGGTGATGAGTCTTTGCAGTAGAACGAAAGGTGTCTGCAGACATGTTAGCATTCCAACTCTCAAGTCAGTATTGAAACCAAGAAAAAGTGTGTAAAAAGCGTGGGCAAAGTGAATCGTATCTTGGGGTGAAACTAACTCACCCTTGTATAGGCGTGTGTGAGAATAACTGCATCCGTGAGATGCAGTGTGTGATTAGGAGGTGGTTAGATGACACGCGTATGGTGTATGATGCACGGAGGCGTGCTCAAGTGGAGTAAGGTGTACTGGTATTGGCGTGTTCCTTCAGGCGATGCGGCTTTGTTTGGTAGATATTTAGTCCACGTGTCATAATGGGATTGACCTTCTGGCTGGTCCAGAACATAATCTAAAATAACTTTATACCATTAATAAATGACAACAACAACCAATCTTTATTCCATTAAGTGTGAGGCTATATGAATCAAAACAGGTTATAATGTTTTATAAAAAGTCATATTTAGATTCAACTCATTAATCTTTAATATTTTCAAATAGTTTCTCTTATAGTTTTTCTAGATCTTCCTATATGATCTGATTATCCTCCATATAATTTATTCTTTGTACTATAGAATCTACAAGTCTTCTTTCTATACACCTAAACCACCTAAACTTATGTTCCTCTATCTTTTCTACCATATATGCTACCACAACTCTCTCTCACTCTCTCACTAACCACTTGTTTTAGACCAATGCCATCCCATTTATAAAAAAAATTGTAAATCAGAAGAAAAACAAAAATATCAATGGGAAAATATATTGATATTGTTTGTTGCACGCAGTTCTAGTTGAACCTAATTATGCACAGACAAAGCAATCTACGTCAAGTCCTCAATGATTTTGTACATGCAACTATTCAAGTGTTGTTTAAATGGATAGATATCACACAGTGTAAGAATTTACTTACTACTATGCATTCACTCAGTGATGTGCGACAAGCCACGTTTCAAGCTCTTTGCAACTCAAGTTTACCCAAGTTAAGTTGCTGTGCAATGTGCATTTATTCAAGCCCACGAGCAAATATGACAGTGTACTGTCTACAACGTAGCTAGCTAGCATGATGTCTAGCTAGCTAGTACGAGCAAAGACCTCCATGTTTCTTCGATTCAAAGAATGATTATTTACTCAATCTATCTGTCTATATGCAATGGATGTCATCTTTGTCTTAACGGCTTTTTTTATTTATTTATTTATCTATTTATTTATTTTCATCTTTTATAACTTAGTATAGCAACTTTTGAGTTGACTTATACCGGTTCCAAAATACTCAATTAATTTATCGAGTTTTGTTAATTAGTGCTCTAAATAGAAGAAAAAATAATATTGAAAATAACATGTTAGACACTTTTATCACATTTTTTTTTACACTTTTAACGGTTTTACTATACATTCTAAGATATTTTTACTATGGGCAATGCTATACCAAGCGAACCATAATTTTACGAACTTATCTCGAATTCAATGCCACCGTTGGATCTTATCTAGCACAAAGCATGGATGGTGGGATAAGAGGATGATGTCTTCCCACAGTTACACGTCAAAAAGCTACAAGGAAGTCTGATTTTTTCGCTAAAAGCAACATTACACTAAGGTTAATTTCAAGATAAATTATAGTGAAAATGTACCAAAGAGGCGAAAATACAACTAAAAAGGGGGAAAATATAAATCACCTAAAAGGGTAATGTTGCTTCTAGTGAAAACATCACGAATTCCTTGTAGCTTTTTGACGTGTGACTGTAGCATGACATCATCCTTTATCCCACCATCCATGCTTTGTGCTAGATAAGATCCAAGTGTGGCGGTGGATTCAGGATAAGTTCGTGAAATTATGCTTCGCTTGGAACAAGACCGCACTTAACTTTATTATTCTGCAAAGAACTATCTCACCATCCAAACTTTTCAGACATATTCTTGGTTCCGTCACTAACCTCACTCATCTTTAACAATAGACCTCACTCATCTCTAACAATAGGAAAAACCAGTTTGATGTTATTAACACTTCATAAAAGAATAATAAAGAGCAAATTGTTGGAAATGGTTAGAAATACTTGACAAGATTTCAAATGAAAAATATTTGGATAAATATGTAGATAAAAACAATTAAAAGAGAAAAATATTAAATGATTGGTTAAACATCATTTAATTTAGGATGCCCATTTTTTTTAATTGGGTATTTTCTACGCGCAATTATAGAGACTAATTTCTCGAGTCAGGTATGACCTCTATCGATGGCAAAACTCTCTTTCAAAATGATTTAACGTTGCTGCATTCATTAGACTGAATTCTAGGATCTCCAGTTAAGTTGGAAGAGATCTTTTACCATCTCATTCAAGTACTTTTGGGTGATAGTGGCCATGTTTGTGCACATTTCTTTTAATTTATTTTTATTTATGTGTACCTAAACCTTTTTTTATTTGAGATTGTGTCTATGTAAGACTTTCTTGGAGATGCTCTTAAAGTGTAACTTGTTATCTTTCCTTAAATTTTCACGTGATAGTAAAAAAATGGAAAAAATTTATTTGTTTCTTTCATTAAAGTTATTTAAAAAAACTAGAGAAATGTAAACTATCATTTTACAACAGTTTCTTATGATATTTAAGCAATGCCTCTTAAAATTACAAAGTTAATCTTTTACCACTGAGTTGAACTCATAACCTATTTTCCATAGTTATTAATATGTTTTTTTAGTAACTATAGTTATTAATATGTAAATAAACATTTTTCTTTTAAAATAAAGATGCTTATAACATTTCATTAATAATAATATATCATTAATACAATGAGGGATTTTTTTAAGGAAGGGATATTATGTAAATACACATAAATGTTTACATGTTAATAAATATAATAAATATGATAATCATCTTAGACATCTGGTTAGTGTTTTAAACATACTCAGATATGTCCTCGTGAGCTTAACTTAGTTGATATGGACAATGCATAATATACATGCAAGGTCTGGGGTTCGAACGCGACCACCGCAACAAAAAAAAAACCACACTCATATTTGTTAGAATGCACTAACTTTTTTTTCCTTTCCTTTTTTCCACTCTAATCCTTATTAAATTTTTAAAGTTTTCCTTTTTGAAGAAATTAAATTAATTATGAATATTCCTCCTTACCACTCTCACCCATATCCTCATAACTTGAACTTAAAATTTTGTTTGTATCTTCAAAATTTATTTTTAACTAATTTATTGTATTCAACAAATTTTATATCAAAAATAATTTTATAAAATGAATTCATTTCAAATCAAAATTCTTTTAAGATCCAACGGTGGCGGTGAATTTGGGATAAGTTCATGAAATTATGCTTCGCTTGGAATATCATTGCCCTTAACTTTATTACTTTGTAAAGAACTATCTCACCATCCAAACTTTTCAGACATATTCTTGGTTCCGTCACTTACCTCACTCATCTCTAACAATAGGAAAAACTTCTTTGATGTCATTAGCACTTCATAAAAGAATAATAAAAAGCAAATTGTCGGAGATGCTTAGAAATACTTGACAAGATTAAAATGAAAAATATTTGAACAAATACGTAGACAAAAATAATTAAAAAAGAAAAATATTAAATGATTGATTAAACATCATTTAATTTGGGGATGCCTATTTCTTTTAATCAGGTATCCTCTATGCATAACTGTAGAGACTAATTCTCGAGTCAAGTATGACCTTTATGGATGGCAAAATTCTCTTTCAAAAGGATCTAACACTACTGCATTGATAAGACAGAATTCCAAATCCTTGTAGTGTATTGATCAACTATTTATCAATAGGATCGTCACAATTGAATATACCAAATCAATTTTTCTTTTACATACTTTTCCAAGTTGAATTATCACGTAGCTTAATTACATGGACAAACGTCATCGTCAACCATCACATGGAGTGGGTTCAATGACCCTTTGAAAAACCCTAAAACTTTGCTAGATTTCACTTCAAATAGAGGGCCGCTTTATATACCTAGGTGGCTCAGCCTAAGTAATTAGAGTGGTGATACATAAACCACCTTAGTGGTATACACCCTTTGAACCTCCATACAGAATTGTGATATGTGTCTATATGGTTCAGAGAATGGTGGTAAGGTGAAATTTCTAAAATATCCCTGCCACATGGGGTGTGTACATGAGTGGTATAGAGAAAAGGTTGACTATCAATAATTATTCAAATAATTAAGCCTGGTTTGCTCTTGTCTTTGATTATGTGCATCGGTGCATCTAAAGCTGGCTAGCCAAGGGCATAAACATTTGTAAATAATCATTCCGATCTCTAAATATATGAGACATCGAAATTGCATATACATCCGTAAGTGTTTCTATTATTAGTTACTTTTATAATAAAATCTATCTCATATAATTGCTAACCAGATATAAGTTAATTACTGGAAACCTATGCGTGTAGGTAGATCAGGACCTCTAATATCTCATCTTCTCTTTGTTGATGACCTTCTTCTTTTTGCAGAGGCTTCTATTGAGCAAGCACATTGCATTATGCATTGTTTAAATCTCTTTTGTGAAGCTTCAGGTCAAAAGATTAACAATCAAAAGACTCAGATTTTCTTCTCCAAGAATGTTGATCAACAACTTAGGGAGGATATCTTACAGTACACATGATACACTCATGTTATTAGCTTGGGAAAATATTTGGGGGCCAATATTGATCCTGGGAGGACCACAAGAGGAAAATTCAATCATATTATTGAGAAAATCCAAAGCAGACTTAACGGCTGAAAACATCAGTGTCTTAGCTTGGCCGGAAGACTTACTCTCTCCAAGTATGTTCTTAGGTATATCCCTTACTA
>Ga0315913_1000627_pt1 | contig 33187 bp, 15 predicted proteins | sample MpolsnodulesMG_FD_207736 | JGI IMG/M metagenome (GOLD analysis project Ga0315913, IMG submission 207736) | Medicago polymorpha root nodule microbial communities from Los Angeles, California, United States - small nodules | ecosystem: Host-associated > Plants > Roots > Nodule | place: USA...
TTGTTTTTTTATTTTTTTATATATATATATATATATATATATATATATATATATATATATATATATATATATATATATATATACATATAACAACAATTTGTTTAAAAAATTGGGAACTGAAAAAATAATGAGCATTTTGTTTGGTTAGAAATAAAATTAGAACCGGTTGTTTAAAAAAAAAGTTGAAGGTTTATTGACACTAAGAAACTAAATAGAGGTTTATAGACATTTTTATCGTACAACCTTAAATGCATTTTACTTGATAATTTTTGTATATTTTTCTTTTGTTATATAAGAAAAGGGTTTATAGAGAGTGGCAGCTATCAACTATTTGAAGAACTGTTCTGCTTCTATGGATTTCACTGAGGTGGTGTCTAAGGCCACGAAAAAGAAGAGGCAGAAGGGTTTTCAGGTGCATAATACCCGCTCTAAAGGTAGATTGCCAGATTGATTCAAGTTCTTTTCTTTCGCTTGCACTTTTCTGTTCTTTTCCTTTTCCCTTTGTTTTGATTTTCTTTTATTGTTATTTTCGTTTTCCTGGGTTTGAGATTTGCTCCCCATTTTTGTGTAACTTTTATTGCTTGAGAAGGTTTTGGTTTATGTCCCCTTCTCTTACCTTGCGACGTTTTTCTTGTTTTGCTTTTCCCTGTTTGAGAGGGTTTTGGTTTATGTCCCCCTTCTCCCTTTGTTCTTGTTTCTTTTCATCTATATATTTTTAGAGTGTTGCAGTTGGTTCACCATCTGCACCTCTTTTTGCTTAAAAAATAAAAAATAAGAAAAGGTGCATGTTTGTAAATTTTATTTTATTTTTAAAGAATATATTCGCTGTTTGTGAAAGAGATGTAAAGGCAATTATATTTTACCTTATTTTTGGTTGAAAAGGCAATTGCTCTATGAAAAAGGAGATGAAACAGAATTTAAAAATTAAAAATAGTCTGACCATAAAAGTAAAGAAAACCCCACATTTCAAGGAATCATTCTCTGGTGGATCTTACCCAAAAAATTAGAGGGAGCGACAAATACTAAAATATTATTTATTTTTTTATCATGAACTAGTTCATTTGTCAAAAAAAAATTATGAGCTAGTTCAAACTATGAATATTATTTATGTACTAATTTTAGAATAAGAGCCAAGAATTTATGTGCTATAAATGTAGATTTAGAAATAAGAACTAAGAATTGATTCCAACCCTCTCTTATACATTAGAAAAACTATTTGTTTTCAGGTCAATGTTTGGTTGCAAACACATAAAAATGCCCTTTAATAAAATGACTTAGTAGTGAATCATTTTTCCATAGTCACAAACATAATGAACAATGTTTGATCACAAACACTTAAAAAACCTTTTTTTCAAAATACTAAATCATTTTATTATCAATTTATTTTTTATTAGTAGAAAAAGTCTTTTAACATGTGTGTGTCAAAGACTAATAATTTATGCTTCTGACCATTGTAGCATTCCTCTTTTAAAAAATTGTTATAAAATAATAGATAAATAATTAAAATATAAGAAGAAAAAATATCTATGAAGAAGCTTCCTAAATGGGCAATTTACTTTCTAAACAAAACCATGTGATAAAGTTGAGAATGGTGACATACACGTATCCATTAAAATATTTTTTTTACTAATATCCACAAAAATGGTGGCCCACTGTTAAAGCTTACATCAGACCTTTTAAAACATTATCGATGACTATATAAACTAAAAGAACCGCATATAATTATGTGTAGAAATATGTCGATCAAAGAGTACACCGAATCTGCAAATTACATTATTAAATCTCAATATAAACAGGTATGTATAAGATTACCTTACGAGTTAGGTTAAAACTTAACAGTTAAAATATGATACTCTCCTCTAATATATAGATCCACGCCTATCTATAAGAATTGTGATGACTCGGCACATTTAGTAAGCTTCATCACCTCATTCTCATTTGAAACCTCCCTCTTCATCTCTCCAAAAAATCTCCAATTTACATTCCAAACAAAAGTGTAGCACCTCTTTTCCTTTTCATCTCTCCAAATTCAATTTTTCAGTCAAAGCAACAACAAATTCAGTTTTAAAATCATACAATGAACATAAAAATGCATCAATGAAATTTATAAATTAGAGCTCAAAGTAAAAATAATAAAAAGGTAGGAATGGAGAGAAAAAAGAGTGGTTGAGCAAGCTCCACATGAATCATGCTAGAACCGCGCCCTTCTTACATATATATACTCCTTCTGCTCCTGTTCCTTTTAATTTAATTCAATTATCATTAATTTTGTATTAAAATTTTATCAAGTTGATACGTTTTTTATGTGGGATCTGGGAAGGATACCAATGTCGTTTATTTTATGAATAACATATTCTATAGTAAAATTTAAATTAAAGCACAACAACTCTTGGTTTTCAACTCTACATTTATGATAGAAATTCATTAGAGAAGGTGTTTCTTTGAAAGGTTATTAGTTATTACGGAAGAAGAAAAAAAACGTAACCTTCACCACTATCCTTTCATATGTAAGATGCTACAAAATTAGTGTTATTAATTAAAAAAAAATCATTAACGTAAACTATGGAAAAACATCTACTAAAGCATTCCATTTATTTATTTCTTAAAGATGAGAAACATCCCATCATTAACATCACACATTAAATTAATATAGTGGAGATAAATAATGAATTTTAGAATAAGAGAGAGTAGAGAATAAGAAAGAGTGAGAATAAACTCTTTTAGAAGTGCCACGTAGACATAATGCTTACAAATTAAATGGTTAACTCAAGTTTTCTTTACAAAGATATATAGATATATAGATACTATATCTCAGCTACATAATTAATGGTAGTTGTTTTAGTTTCGGTTATAAATTTAATAACAATTAATGTCTACATTACGGTTTAGGGTATTTCTTCCTTCTCTCACATGTTAAGCCAATATCGTCCAATGTTGATGCACAAAAAGTGAAGCTCTCATTCTCCGTGGGAAAATGATTGGTAGACCACTCATATTTTCATATCACCCATACACCCCCACATATTTGAGAGGAGAGAGATAGATGAATGGAAAAAGAGACAAAGTGTTTGTGAGGTCTAGGCCACATGTCACATGTTTATGTGGAGGTTTGAGTGTGTACGCCACCTATGTGTATGCATGTATCAATCTTCTCCGTGCCGGTGATATATAATTGATCATTCCCAAACATAATCACACAACCTGATTCAGATTGATATATATTGATGCCACCACTAATATCCACTTTATTAGATTTTCATTCGCCCAACTTCTAGTAAAGAATCAATTCATTTTTGTTGGTATATGAAAAAGAGAAGTGTCAGATAATTTGTCGGATAAGTTTGTACACTCAAAATGAAGTTTGCAAATATTTTTAAATTTCTATGATTTTTAAAATACTTTTGGTTGTTACCACAACTCTGCATTTTTGAAAATATATTATTACATCAATGCATATATATATTATTACACTAATGCATTTTTTTTCTTTCAAATTCGATTGTGAAGTGTTCAAAAACTAAAACAACAACCTTTTTTAATCGATGAATATTTCAAAATATGGACATAAACGGCAAAAAATGGGAATTCTTGTTTACCCATCGATAAAAGGTGGGTAACACTGTTCATGTTGAGTTGGTCCAATCAAAACCATGTATTTATATTATTATTTTTTGAAGAAAAAACCATGTATTTATATAACATTAAATATAATAGAAAATAAATAAATAACTGTGATTGGTGCCAACTCAGCATGAGTTATGTTACTGATATGGACAAACGAAGAAAAAAATATCAATTTCACTAAAATAACATCTAATTACTTTTAAGAGTAAATTACACTCTCCTCCCCTATGAGATGCTTGAATTACACTTCCCTCCCCTCTTATGTTAAAATATACACTTCACTCCCTTAAAAAGAAAAATTTATACTCTCATCCCCTTTGAGATGCTTGAATTGCAACCTCCTCCCTTATTAATTAAATACGCCCTACACTTTAATCTACTTTAACATAAATAAACATTTTTATGATATATATTAATCTTGAACTATCATTTAAGAAAAATAAAATCATTTCTTTATAATTTAAATGTCAATGATAATTCAATTTAAATATTTTGTTATTATTTATAATTTAGAGTATAAAATTCACTTTTAAATAACCATACTTTAACGACTTTCATAATTTTTCACATTTTTTAATTTTATTTTGGGTTGTTTCATATTTTATAATACGGTTTAAAAATATATGTTAATGAAATTGTGAATAAAAAATAGCAAAAAATATGTATTCAAAATTTGATTATATTAAAATGGATCCACAATACTATTTTTCTTCAAAGCGTGTTAGATTATTATTATTTTTTTGCTAGATTATTAGAAATAAAAAAAAATATTGAGGGAGTAAAGCGAATGTTTTAACATAAGAGGGGAGGGGAATGTAATTCAAGCTTCACTCAAGGGAGGGGATTGAAATATTTTCTAATATGTTTTGAAAAAGAGGGGAGGGAAGTGTATATTTTAACATAAAAGAAGAGGAGGGTGTAATTCAAGTATCTTTGAGAAGAGGAGAGTGTAATTTACTCTATTTTAGTTCACTAAAATAATCCATAATCTTTTTCTATAATGATATATGATGTTCTTGCTACACCCCCAAGTAACGCCACACTCACAATCTTATACATAGAAATTAGAATAGTTCGTAAATTATATCATTACATGTGTGTTGCACATGTTCTCAACACTAGTATATTACATATAGAAGATTTAAGAATGCAGTTTATTACGAAAGCATTAAATATATATGGACACCCTAATAGGCTGTTGGCACAAACTAAATTTTAAAAACAAAGTCCCTCTAAAGATAGTTACCTCCTCCAAGGAAAAGCTTCTTCACAATTAAATTACCATTATTGTTGCCGTTAATCACACCTGGGTTGGCGAGAATACTTCCTCCTATTTGCTTACTCCTTGGAAGATAGGTTCCTTCTTCATCATCGGTTTCTGTCTCAGCCTTAAACTGCTTCCCGGTTACACCTCTGCACTCTCTTCTTTCAGTTTCAGCAGCATTGCAAGGGCATGACATCCACTTCCAAGTCCGTGTTCTAGAGACTTCTTGAAACATATTAAGATACGATATAGAAGTGTTACCATTAGAACCATCCGAGAAAACATCCAAATCATTATTTAGTACTCTAACATTTACAACCATTGAAAGAGCGACATCATATTTCCGAAGAAAAATACTTCGTCTACAAATAGCATAGTGATGTCCCACGACCACTACATAAGGTTTTTGAACTCCATTCTTTCTCCACTGCTCCACCATCAGAAGACTACCTTCATCTACAGTCCCATGGTATGCAACATTTGTTTTCGTAACCCCCTCCAAACTATTTTCGGTCTCCTTAACAAAATTTACTTCAAATTTTCTGAAGTCATTCGTATTAATTTGATTAAGAAGATTATTTTCAGCTCTCTCTATATCAAATGTAACATCTGACTCAGGTTCTTGGACTTTGAATCGTAAGAGCTTGATTAGACCATTTCTGTCATATGTTGTTTCTACGATGAGTAGAATAACCATATAACCGACATGGTATGACACGATTGATGTCTCCAACTTTCCTTCTTCCAAATACCGTTCTTCTTTTCTATATAGAACCCTAACATTATTTCCCATATACATAAACCGGTTACGAGGGAGAGGACAACTATTTCCCATGTGAACCTCTTTTTTCCTAATAAGTTTGGACAAAAACCTATGGTACACAACTCCACAAAATTTTATTCTACAATTAACTAGATTCAGTCCTTGTCGATTTAATTTGTAATTCAAATAAATAATTACGTACAAGCTGGAATTAATAGATTACTTACCCTGACTAGACCATAGAGTGACGATTAGGGTGACAAGAAAAGAGAGTAGACTTGAATACTAACAAGAACCATATATATAATAACTACAATATGCCATATATGTGAATTCAACTAATGAAGATGATACATATATATCTGTTAATGGAACAACTATGGTTTGCACGTTTAAATTTATAAGGGAAATTTATAAATACCGAGTATATAAAATATTTGCATAATCTTCTATAGAAGAATATTTTCTGCGTTATTCTTCAGCAAGATTATTTAATCATATGATAAGATGGCATCAAATTCCCTTCATAAAAAAATAAAGCATCTAATATTCTCGTTCCATATTTTTTTTGTTTTTACCTCTTAATGTCCATTATGTCTCTTCCTCTTTAAATTAAAATGTTACAAATAGAAGAGTTAGTTACAAATAAGTCCACCTCCTACCTTATATTCTAACTAACTGATTAGTCTAACTATCTATATTTCAACATTTATGGTCTACTTCAATAGTTCTAATTTTTTGGTTAGATTTGTAGAATAAAAAGGTACATCATGCTAAAATAGACCTTCATGAAAATGAATGGGTCTATTGTAGCAAACCGCTATATATGTGTGTGTGTGTGTATGTATGTATGTATTAGGATCCACCAGGTGTAATTATTATGACTTATATTAAATCTCAACCATTAAACTAAAATTCTCTCCAAATTTCTCCCACAAAATTACATTTTACAAATGATTTTCAAATTCCTCTACTCCTGGACACCACACACAAAGGGAATGGTGACCGCCCCCAAGTACCCCCACCATTGTTATTAAAATCGCTACTTAAGTCCTAAAATCTAGGATTTTGAGACATTACGTAGCTTCAACGACTCAAATCCATAGCAAAATCCCAAAAACAGGCAAAATCCTTTCAAAATCGTGAAATACGTTCGAAATCGCAGGATTTTAAAGGATTTTGTTCATTTTTTGATAAGGGTCCATTTTTGACCTGATTCGTCAAATAACCCAATTTGAATCCATGACTCGGTTCTATAAATACCGAAAAGGCCAAAAAATTTCATTCTTTCACTTCCCCCACACTTCCTCATTAGCCACACGGTTCATCTAGTTCAAAGTGAACTAAACCTAACTAGATTGCCTCCTTCCTTCAATCCATCATTGTTTCATCTTCAATCCATCATCCATCATCTTTTCCATTTCTTCTTCACACAGATTTCATATTCGTTTGTCTCCATCGTTGGCTTATTTCAACATCATTAACATCTTGCTTATTTCTTCAAGCTCTATTTTCATAAGTGTCGATGGAGTTTTTTTTATGTATAGATGTGGAACGGCAGTTAACTTCCGTGAAAGCTAATCGGCGGTAGTTATATGCCGATTTGGTTATTTTCGTAAAATCCTTGTGTTTTTTTAGTAAACATTGAAGTGGGAACTGCAATTTTCATATTTTAATGGACTCTTCACCTAAACAAAAAAGAATTTTGCTCTTCTCCCATCACCGGCTCTTCTTCATTTCTAACTACTCTTTCTTTTTTGTCTCTTCTTCATTTCTTGTTTGACACGCTAATGTGTAATATAATTTAGTAACTATGCAAACATGTTGATATATAAAATTAATAATATGATTCAATATGACTCCTCGTATAAATCAAAGTCAAATTGATTCTCTATATTTTTTTATATGTTGTCCATTTCTTGTGTGACGTTATTTAATATTTTCACAACCCTATGTGTATTTATATATTTTTCGTGTCAGGAGTACTAGAATGATATAACCATTGGAATATAATGGAGTTTCTGGTTGTCCTTGTTATGGTATTATTGGGAAGTAGCACCAAGGCCTATTGTACAATTTCTCAATTTTCTTGGAGAGAAATCAGCAATATCAATAGCCAAGGACCATATATTGGTATAGTTGTGCCAAATGACTTTGAGTTGAACCCTCTTCTTCAATCATCAAGCTTTGTGTCTCATACCAAGTTTCCTTACTTTGACTTATCAGATAATTTTTACAACATGTTTTCAAGTATTTGATTATACTTGTACACATAATCACATATGCATGATGCTTTCTAGCTCTTTTCGCATCATATTTTGTCGGATTTGGATTACACGCAGTTACTATGTGCCGACCATAGGATTTTATTTATAGCAGTGGAGCTAAGTCCGGTTTTGTCGAAACTATTTCATAAGCTTTTGGTGATTAAGTTTGGTTGATGTAAATTTGTATTCTTTTCATAAACAATAACAGTAAAATTTCAAATTGTATCTCTACATTTTGCGTTATTTTGAAGCTTTAGCTAGGTGTCGTCTTATAGATTAGGAAAGAAAATTTATCTCTCTCTCTCTCTATATATATATATATATTAATCTAACGGTCTACAATTGGCTACGGCATAAAGCCGATTGTAGGTGATACATGTTCTTAAAGTGTATAAGAGAAATAGAGATTGTAGATGTGATTTATGTAGGAAAGTATATTAAAAATGTTTTCAAAGTCGATAATTTGACTATAGATATGATTTTATGATAAACATTGTGTGGTCTTCTGATTCATGTAGACATTTCAAGTCCTTTCTAGTTTTCTATAAGACTATTAAAAAGACCTAGAAGTCAACATTTCAACTACATATATGATCTATGATATAACATTATAACGTCGTTTGATCCATGCATGCAGCCAATTTGATCCAGTGAAATAAAGCTTTGGCTATTGTTTTCATGTTGCTGCAATGAAATCTATTTTTGTTGATCACATGAATCAATCCAAATATAAATTATTCTACTTTAAATTCATTTTTAACAAAAATTTAATGGAAATCAAATTTTGTTACCGTAGAACAAAACACGCGTTGATTTTAGTTAACTTGATATTGTAGGAAGACATTTTCGCATTGGTGAATTGGAAAAGAAAAAGGTTATTGTTGTTATGACTGGATTGAGTATGGTAAGTTGAGTTTCTTTTGTGTTATGGCTTTACTTAAACTTCTGGTTATAATTATATCTCATTCTTTTTTCTTAGTCTTTTTTTTTTAGCTAAATGCAGGTCTTGCCACCCAGTTGTTGCTTACTTTGTTTAATGTAAAAGGAGTTCTCCATTATGGAATTGCAGGTAATTTAAATTATAAATTCCAAATTGGAGATGTAACTATTCCACAATATTGGGCTCACACTGGACTTTGGCATTGGCAGGTATGTGCACAAGTCATTCAATTATTGATAATTGCTCTTCTCATATCTGTTTTTGCTCATTCTGTCCTACGTGAGTTAACTTACGTTGGAAAATATACATATGTGAGTTAATTCACGCTGGAAATACACATACGTGAGTTTTGACGGGAATGAGCAAAAACAGATGGGGAAAAGAGAAATTATCTCAATTATTTGGAGATTTTCAAATAATTTCTTGCCCTACAAAATGTTGTGATTGGGTCTTCAAATTTATCAATAATTCATAAGTTATAAATTATTTAAAAGTTTAGACACTTAATTATCAATTATTTAAAATTTCAAACTTTATGATTCATAATGAACCGTGGATATTAAGAAATTGGATTCTAAGTTTATTCTCTATTAGAAAAATAGGTATTTGAATTCTCCACGTATTCAAAGTTTGTAACATTAACCCCAATTTGAAGGACTAAAATTTGTGAGAGATGAATATGTAGAGGATTAAAATCCTTTTTTAAAAAATTGGAATCAATGAAGACTAACAACTAATTTAACCCAAAAATAATCCAATTTGGTTCAAATTGTGTGTTAAACCACTCTCAATATTCAATGGTCAAAGAGCTATCAATTTTTTATTACAAGATTGAAACAAGACAGATTGAAAGCAACATAAACTAACTAAAAATGATCAGTTTTATACTACAAGATTAAATAAAAGAGAGATTGAAAGCAACATAAACTAATCAAACATATTAAATAGTTATGGTCACTATTTTCTAATTTATTATTTTAGTTCCCTTATTTTTAAATTGAAAATACCATCTATTAATTTTAAAATTTCAGAAAAAAATTTCCATGGCTGAATTTTTTTAAACTTATTTCTTCTGATGTTTCAAGTTGAATAATGAGTTGGTGAGTCATAGAGTAGTGCGGCAGTGCATGCATGGATTAAATTTTATTATTCTATTTTATATAATTAAAGTGTTTTTTCAATATAAATATAAATGATAAAAATAATTGAACGCTAAAAAAAATTATATGCATGGACACGTCATGAAATGACTTGCCAGGGCATTCTTCAATATGGTATATCAGAAGAAGAAGAAAATAAGTTCAAAAGTTTCTAAAATTAAGTTTGGGGATTTAATTTTTTTAATTTATAAATGATAGGATTATAATTGTGAATCAACCAAAATATGATGATCAAAAGTGCATTTAACCTTAAATATGATAGTTTGATTTTAAGTTTAACTTTTTTGATTAAACTGAGCAGAGGTTTGGAGATATTCCTAAAGATGAAGAGAACGCAGATTTCAGCAAAGAATTTGGTTATCTTAAGTTTTCCAATTACAATAACTACACAAAGCATTCAAAATCAGTGGAAAATCTTTTGAACAAGGTTTGGTATCAACCAGAGAGAATTTTTCATGTGGATGGAACGCCTGAAGTTTCGCAACATACTTTTTGGGTTCCAGTTGATAAAACTTACTTTGAAATTGCAAGAAAACTCAAGGTGACTTCAACCGCAATTCCCCGTCTAATTATAAGTATTTGCTTGGTTCTCCAATGACAAAACTGATTTTGATTTATTTTATTATAGTTTTTTTGAACAAGGCAAAATGAGATTATATTACCACATCAAGAGTAGTTTCCAAGTATAAGGTGTGCCCCCTTGTGCTTGGAAACCACTACAAATATACAAAGGGAATGAGTATCAAAAGGAAAACAAGAATTTAAGTGTAAAAAATGAATTTAAGGTAAAATTGCTTATGCTTAGATATGTCCTTGTGAAAATAAGTTCAACAATAAAATTAAGTGTAAAAATCAAGTTAAAAATTAAAAACTATGAATCTTATCTCTTCAAAATAGAATAAATTCTTGATACAAAACTTATTTTAATAAATAATCCTTGAAGATACCAAAATAAATTTAATTCGTCAGAATCACTTTTTTGCTCTCTTAAAAAGTGAATTCATTCATGCAACTATTTTTTTTCAAAGAATGTACGAAAAAAAGTATCAACTAAATCTTTGAAAAATCCCAAATATTAATCTAATAAATCATGTTTTAAAAAGGTTTTGGCTAAAATAATTTTTTTTTTAATCTTTTTAAAGATTGTTTTAATCCCTTAACTATGAAAAACATGAAGCAATGATTGTACGAAGTGTCATGATTATTGTCTTAATTGGCATCCAAAATTCCTAAATTGTCTTTAAATTTTTGTTTTTTTCAACAAAATCACAATGTAATGACAATAGTCTAAAAAAATTAGAGTTTGGATGCCAATGGAAGCAGTTGTTATACCACCTCAAACAACAATTCTCAAGTTAGCATTTTTTTTCATATATTTAATTTAAACCTCTCAAACAAAAAAATATTTAATTTTAAAATACGGAGCTTGAATCTGAATTGTTCAATCTTTGTTAGATAGTTCAAATGTAAGTCCTCATGAGCTTACCTCAGTTGGTAAGAATAATGTATAATATATGTAAGGTCTGGGGTTCAAACCTCGGCCACCACACAAATAAAAAAAAGATAGTTTAAATGTAACCGATCACGTGCGGTCGCGAGGTTGTGAAGTTTGCACACAATCCAAAATCTCATTTTGAGCCTTTACACCGATGAAAACATCTAATTATTTCAGACTCATTTTTCACTTATTCTCTACAGAATGTTGAATTGGGTAGATGTGCTGACACAACTTGCTTGCCAAGAGAGCCTATTGTGGTGAGAGTAAAGAAAGGAGTAAGTGCCAATGTGTTTGTTGACAACAAAGCTTATAGAGATCTTTTGAACTTGAAATTTGATGCTACTCCAACAGACATGGAAAGTGCTGCTGTTGCTTTAGTTTGTTTCCAACACAAAATACCTTTCATTGCCATTAGGGCATTGTCTGATTCAGCTGGAGGAGGTTCTGCATTGAGCAATGAATCTTCCATCTATTCATCATTAGCCTCCCAAAATGCATTTAAAGTTCTTGTCAAATTCATCTCCTTATTATGATTTAGTTGCTCTAAGTGTAAGGGAGAAAGAAATAATGCGTTGAAAATTCTCTCTATAATAAGGAGAATTCTGGTGGCTAAACTCTCTTAACCATCTATTCTAGGTTCAAACTATGACTCTTGTATATCAATGTCATTGTAGTTATCAAATGAATTGTACTGGAGGATAATGAAATCTACTTATCTACTTATTTATTTACTATGAAATGCAAATAATAGTGTCATCTCCTCAACTATTTCATCATAATCTTTATGTCTTTCAATAATTTTTTTTAGCAATTACCTTTCAATAATTGTATCATTCATTGTCCTTAAACACAATAAAATGTTTGACTTCAAACTTCAAATGTTTTCAATAAATTCAACATTCTTGACTCTTTGTTGTCTTTTGTGGTGAATAAAGGGAACTGCACAGTCCCCATGAGCATAGCTCAGTTGGCAAGGACATGCATTGTTATATGCAGGGGCCAAGGTTCGAACCCCGGACACCCGACTTATCACGACCACGAAAATTAATCTCTCGATATAATAGAAATTCATTTAAAAAGGTTGACATTTTTCAACAAATATTTTATCATTCACACGGATCAAAGATTGAACCCTGATTAGATGGTTAAGAGACTCGAGTAACTATGATTATTTGATGGTTCATTGTCCTTTAAACATAACAAATATAACTATTTAATATATCCCTCTTAGATATTAACGAGCCCTTCAATCTGAAGGTAAGAGGTGCATAAAAATTGCACAAAAAGATTTAAATGCCAACACAAAGAGAACAATCAGCAAGCCGAGTATACTGTAATTCTCAATGTGCTTGGTCTAAAGCACATGTCCTATCTGTTAACAAAGACAGGATACTTAGTCCTGGTAAAGTATTTAAACAAGTTAACCACAAAACATATGGTCCTGATCTAAGGTTTGTGTAGCATATAATCATGATTTTCCTGTCATTTATTTAGATGTAATGTAACTATAAAAGTAAAAGGCTCAAGGATAAGCTGGATTAGGGAATAATCCTTCAGGTGTAGTTTTTTTATCAGAGAAACCAATTCATTCACCCTTTATTACAAGTGAAGGAGATAAGAGGATGTACCCTGCAAATGGGGAAGCGTTCAAGGATCAAGTGCAATGTTTTATGGCAAAAATCGACAATGAGTTAGCCAAATGAGGGGGATTCCAACTCGAATTTCTCTCATGGATGCATTAGTAAGAGAAGGAAGGAATGCCAATGAAATACTTTGTTTGAAAATGAATGGCACAAATCGACTGCCATGTTGAGTTTTGGATCAGTATTCACTGCATACCAAGTACATGGTGCTGGTTGTAGAATGAGGTACCAGAAGATCTGCATTTCTGACTCTTTTTTGTGATATGGAGAGACTGTATAATATTCTAGTTAGTTATGTTCTAGAAAAATGCATTTTTAAGAAGGGTATAAGAAATGGAGAAGAATAAAGGAAACTCCATTAAGGATATCGAATAGTAGATTCAAAACTGGCAGAAAATAAGAGTAAAGTGCAAGGCTAAGAGAGCATAAGCTGGGGAGGAGAATCCCTTGAGTGAAAACTAAAGAGACTGAGAATATTAATAAATAGAGAGGATGAACGATTGAAATGCAAGCATGGAATTTGAAAAAACAGACTCATCGTACTCTCAATTCTTAAAACAATGGACGGAAAAAGTCTTCACCCATTTGTGTTCTATAAAAATCAAGTATTCGTGCATTGGAACAGTGGTGTTTTGAAACATGTAAGTTGCATTAGAAACATGAGTTGCAATTAAACTGTGACGTAATAAATGAGTATTAACATAATTGAAAGACGTCGAGAAAATATGATTCGTGAGAAGAGGTATATACACGCATGGTTAAGGAACAGGTTCAACCTCGATTGCTCTCAGAAGATGATTGAGTAATTTACTATTTGATAAATCACAAATGCATAATGTTTGTTTCTCAAGAAAACCATAACTGAAAATCGAAACTACTACTGCATAATTCGGTGCATTGCAGTTGTTCTGTAATATATCATCCAAGACACAAACAGGGAATAGTACAAAAAGAACCTCCAAGAAGATAAAATAAAAGTTAGCAACATAGAAAAAGAATTTTCTAGGTCAATAATGTAACGAAACAAAGTTCAATATAACCCATTGCAACATATGTCATGTTGCAGTGTCATTGTCACCCATTACAATAACAAAAATAAAGGTTATATAATCACTATGCATGCTTGGCATAAATTTTAGGTATAACATGTTGCAAATAGTATAGCCGATAAGCTCAAGAAGCAATTCGGTATGTAATATATGTGCCTGCAGTCTCACTTGGCCTGATAATCCTGACAACTTGTCCACGCCTTAGTCCATAATATCTTGCAACCGGATCATTTGTCAAAATTTTAGGTAGCTGAGAAGAAGACAGTATATATTAGATATAATGAACTCAAGCAGAAATTCAAAGTAGAATACGATGATTGCAAATACGAGACAATATACGCATACAATACCAATAAATCCATTAGATAAAGAATGAAGGAGTTAACATTAACAATTAGATCTTCACCAGAAGAAATTAAAAATAAATATAAAGAAGGTATAAAACACTGACCTGAGTATCTTTGACAGTGTATCTCTTGAGCAAGGCTCTCTTCTCAGCGTCGGTGAGAACCTGATGTGGAGGTACACGCTCGTGCTTTGTTATGTTCACCAGCAGTTCATCCTCCTGCACCATCGACGATTACCTCAACCTTAAAAAACCACCCACCAACACACATGAAGAAGAACTATATTTTATACATCTATCTTCTATCAATTCTAACAAAAAATTCTCCTAATGGCACATGGCAGAAATTCACGTCTCTATTTCTCGTCATTTCCTTCTATAATGTGCAACCTTGCACAGATTTCTACAAAGCAGAATTTTACACGTTGATTTCATGCCATTTTTGTATAAATTCGTCAATTTCGCAATGGATCTTTACTGTTAATTAAATAATAAAAGAATGACTCAATCAACAAGTGACATCCTCTTATAAAATAATGAATCACCATTTTGATTGTCAATACTGCAAGGATTAGACACTTTAGTCCTCCAAATTTACGAAATTGCAAAATCAGTCAGTTTAGTCTCTCATTTACCAATGTCCATAGGATTAGTGGTAGACTTATGGTGCAATAAGAACAGTTATGCAAATTGATATTCACTTTGTTTTAACCCATTAATCATTAACTTAGCTAATAAACAAGTGTGATTACTGCTTGATCGTTTACCTACCTCTCTAACCGATTCTCTTATCTCCTAATTGATTACCTGATTAACCTAGTGTATGCTTGGTTTCACTTTTGGACAGCTAAATTTGATTCTAGAGGTGTAGAATTGATTTTGACATGTTTGGTTGCTCTGAAGTAGAATTGATTTTACCTCCAGAATTGATTCTAACTAGAAGATAGAATTTGAAGCTTTTAAACCAATCATCATCCTTTACGGACCACCTTCTTGCAACATATAGACATCAAGTTACCTAACACTATAGCACCGACACTTTTGATGGAAGGCGTGCCCGCTGTCCTACGTGTGTCAGTGTCCTACACTGACACACACATGCAATTCCACTAAATTATGACATTTTCTCAAAATATTACTAGTGTTGACATGTCAGTGCTTCATAGCTATCTAATAATTCAGAACCAAACACAAACTTAATCAATTATCTAATTAACTTAACTAACCAATCATCAGCCTTTTTCAACACACCTTCTTCCAACACCTACACATCAAGCTATCTAATTTTGTAGCACCAACACTTTTGATAAAAGGTCAGATTGGACACATGTCGGTATCCAACACCAACACAGCATGACACATGTGATCACATTAAATTATGTTAGTTTCTCAAAATATTGTGAGTGTTGACGTCAGGGCCGGACCTTGGGGTGTGCAAACCGCTCAATGTTTGTGTCAATGCTTCACACCTATCTGACAATTCATAACCAAACACACAGTCACACACTTCATCAATTATCTAATTAACCTAACCAATCATCACCCTTTTTCAAACACCTTCCCAAACCTACACATCAAGCTATCTAATTTTGTAGCACCAACAGTTCTGACTGAAGGTCAAACTGGACACGTGTCATTGTCCGACACCAACACAACATGACACATGTGATCACTTTAAATTATATGATTTTCTCAAATTATTATCGGTGTTGAAGTGTTGGCGTCCATGTCTGTGCTTCATAGCTATCTAACAATTCATAACCAAACACACACGTAATCAATTATATAATTAACTTAACCAATCATCACCCTTTTTCAAACACTTCTTCCAACACCTACATACACATCAAACTATCTGACTTTGTAGCAGCAACACTTCTGATTGAAGGTCAGATTGGACATGTGTCAGTGTCCAACACTGACACAGCATGACACATGTGATCACATTGAATTATTTTATTTCCTCAAATTATTATCAATGTCGACGCATACGTGTCTGGTCAGGGTCTGACACAGCATGACACAGCTGATCACATTGAATTACGTTATTTTCACAACTTATTATGTGTCTAGGTCAGTGCATGACACGTGTGATCATATTGAATATGTTAGCTTCTCAAATTATTATCGGTGTCGACGTGTCAGTGTTTGTGTCAGGCACTACACATATATCCAACAATTCAGAAACTACAAAAGAAAGACAGAAACAATTACCATAAAGACTTCAAGGCGCTTAGAACCAACTGAACTCATTCCAGCAACAGCTTTACGCGCAGCAGGAGATAATTTATTCTGACAAACCATAATCCCATTATCAACATTCTCGTTCAACATCCTAGTAATAATACCTCTAACAATATTAACACCAAGTTTAGCATCATCAAAGAAGAAAACACAGATTTTTTCAGATGGGTTGTTTATATATGTTGTGTTGATTTCTAACTGTTCTCGTTTCATGTGTTCGCCGAATTTTGAGATGAAATCTTCTCGAGACATGGTAAGTTCGGTGTCGTCGACGAGGTAGTTTCTGCCGGATAGCATTTGGAGAAGTGTTTTGCGGATTCTGTATAGTTTTGTTATGTCTTCATCGGTAAACACCATTGTTGTATATTTGCGTTGGCTTCAGCTACTTTTGTTGTCGCTGTTCTTTTGTTATCGCAGTTCTTCATTGTCGCTGTTGTTTCTATTATAGTCTTCGGGCTAGGGGTTTTTGTGGGTCCGGCCGCATAATCTGAAATTTAATCGTAAAGTAAAGTGATTTCTGCTCTTCGTCCTGCACTTTTCACTCCCACCCAACTGAATAAACATTAATGTCCCTGCATGAGTTAAGTCACGCACCACTGGCATGTGCGAGAGTTAACTCACGTACTTTGGCCGGTGGTCAGAACTGAAGAACACACGTTTTTTGGAAGGTGTTCAATGCAATTTAATTGATTTTGCACATTTTTGTTAAGTTTTTTCACGTTTTTTAACTATATTTATTGTAGATATAACCTATCGTATTAAATAAAGTAAATAAATTAATTAGAATAAATTCAGCGTGAATTCGAATAAAAATTGTGTATTGAATAAATTCAAATAAAAGTTACATTTCATTATATAGACGAGTCATTACATTCGGGAATGTACCTTCCAACTACAACAATTATCTTGCCTCTGAATGGGGTAAATTCAAACTTGCTAAGCAGCAGGACTCCAGCATTCGACCGGCATTTCTACTGTTCCATTCAAAAGATTAAATTCTTGTTAGTCTTGGTTTAAATGACGGTATTCAAGTGTCAAAAGAATAAGGTCAATTCCATGACACTTCAATACCTTCATTTAAACAAGCCTAACAAGAATTTAATCTTTTGAATGGAACAGTAGAAATGTCGATCGAATGTTGGAGTCGTGCCGTTTAATAAGTTTGAATTACCCCATCCAGAGGAAGATAATTGTTGTCGTTGGAAGGTCCATTCCCTACCTAATCACGATCTTCTGGCGGAATCAGACTGTTGATTATATCTTCAGTTGATCTCAGCAACGTTACCCGCATATCGATCCACTGGAACATGTTGTGCTCCCAAAACATGCTCTTCACGTTTTCGTCATTCGTTAATTCCACCTAAGTGAACGATATTCTCCCCTCGTCGAGCGTTGGACGTTTATACCGAACGTATTTCACCCTCCTTGTGTCTCTGGGGTTGACTCCTTGGTTGAATTCATTAAGTTGATCCTTGAGACCTTTTAACGTTACACCAAGGCACCGAACCTTCAACCTTTGAGGTTCTCCGCCATTGAATTGTGCGTGAACGTCGATCCACCCCACCATTGCTTCAAATATACACAGTAAGAAATTAAAAACAATCAATGAAAAATTCATTCAAACATTTCATCAAACACTTGGAGTGCAAATTATACATAAACCCTAAAACTCAAAATTACAACATTAACATGCAAACATCTAACCACAGTTAAGCAACATAAGTCATTTACATGTAACATTGTATCATGTCTTGCAAGCAAGATCAAAATTTAAACAAACCCTAAATCTAAAAAAAAAACTACAACATACACATGCAAACATCTAAACATTTAAGCAACACAAGTCATTTTCATGTACACATTGCATGATTTCTTGCCAAAAAACCAAAATTTAAACAATCTCTAAATCTAAAAAATTTCTAAAAAATTTAACATATAAACATAAAGGTTAATGGTGTTTAATTATGAAGACTTACTTGTTATTGGAGTGTTGTTTGATTTGAACTTGAAGGAATTTTGGATTTGGATGATTTGAGAGAGATTTTTAAGATATTTTGAGATTGTAGATGAGAAATGAGGAAATGAGGTGCTCTGCCTTCTTTAAGACAACACGTAGCGTGAGTTAACTAGCGCCGCGTAAGTTAACTCACGCAGTGTTAGTTAAGTGGCGCAACAATTAACACTTGCGCTACTTAATTAACGTAGTGGCATTTTGGGCATGGTTGCAGGGTGCGAGTGTTTTGTACTTGGGGGAAGAGCATAAATCAAGTAAAGTAAGTATAGTTTGACCATTATTGTTTTTGCTTAAAAATACATGAAAATTACACATTTAACCTCAACGATAGTTAACTACCGCATATCGTTCGACAACAAAAAAACAAATGAAGCCAAAAAAGTAATTAGCTACTATTGAGGTTAAATGTGTAATTTTCATGTGTTTTTAAGCAAAAACTGAAGTGGAACACAACAATTTTCGTATAATTTTAGCCAATAAGTGTTTATCTATGAACAGAACTCGGGTTTTTTAAACGGTTTTTTTTTAACGCTTTAACCATTTTTTTTTATCAAGAAGAAGTGATAAAAACAAAACCAAACTACAATCTCAAGCGAGCAACTCCAAGAGCATCATCTAGAAGGGAATGATGCAGTTGAGGAGGGCAAAAAATCCAAGACTTTAGAGCATCCGAAGAAGAAGCATCATGCTTAGCAAGCCAATCCGCACACTCGTTACCTTGACGAAGGGTATGCTGAAAATGAACAATCCAATCTCGATGTTGCAGTTGGATAATCTGACTAATCATAGGACCATGAGGATAATGAGATTGAAATTTAATCTGACTAACCATTTAAAACAAATCAATTGGTTTGAAAAAATAAATATAAATTATGGTTTTATTTACATGTTAATGGGTGTGTATAAAAATAGAAATCAATATGATATTTTCCCGTTTTTGACTATGAAGTCTCCTTCCAAAATCTAGTTAACAAAGAAGGATATCTCTCACAAGCCAAATTTTAATGTTTTTGGTTAAAACATTAAAATTACCATTTAGTTGATTACAATGATAAAATTACCATCAATATTCAATGGTTAAAACATTAAAAAATAATGTGTTGCAATTTGCAAATTCTCTAATATTATGTATTCAAAATAAAAGTATAATGAAATCTACTTATCGAGCAATTTAATGGCTAGACTCACTTACTTCAATCGTATAGAATCATAGATTTGGCCCTTGCATTTCAATGTCATTGTAATTACAAACTTAATTATACTTATAGGACAATGAAATCTACTTATCTACTTATTTATTGAATATGAAATGCAAACAATAGTGTCATCTCCTCAACTATATTTCATCATAATCTTTTTATCTTTCAATAAAAAATATTTGAGCAATTTTATCTTTCAATAATTTGCATCATTCATTGTCTTTAAACACAATAAAATGTTTGACTTCAAAGACAGAATACTTAGTCCTGGTAAAGTTTTCAAACAAGTTAACCACAAAACATATGGTCCGGATCTAAGGTTGTGTAGCATACAATCAAAAAGATTTTCATGTAGTCTATTTGAATGTAACTATAAAAGTAAAGGACTCAAGGATAAGACGGATTAGGGAAAAGCCTTCAAGTCTTTGAAGCACGGATACAGACATAACATGGACACCGACATCATTAATAATTTGAGAAAATCACATAATTCTGTGTAATTATGTGTCGGTGTTGGACATTACATGTCTCCGACACCAGGATTCGCCTAATCCAGGGAGTGTTCGCACTTCATAGTTTCAAGTGCATTTTTTTTATCAGAGTAGCCAATTCATTCACACTTTAATATCAAGTAAGAAGTGGAGGAGATAAGAGAATGTACCAAGCAAAAGGAGGGAGATTCCTACTCGAATTTCGAAGAAAGGCCAATGAAATTCTAGCGAAATGCATTTTTAAGAAGAGCATAAGAAATGGAGAAGAATACAGGAAACACCATCTAGGCATAGAGAGAATAAACAATTGAAGTGCACACTTGGAATAACAAGGTTGAAAGAACATACTCGTTGTATTCTCAATTATCTGTCTCTAAATATGATACATTTTATTAGAAAAACACGCAAGTCAAGAACGGTTGTTGAACTAATTCTGTTGACAATCGATATTGTTTTATATGTTTACCTTTTTAGGAGAGAGAATTAGTTAACGTTTTCACAAAGTATTTAAGCAATCATGAAGTTGGATTTATTGATGCTGTTGTAAAGATGTTTTTCTGCTACAAGTTTTTTACTGCCTTTGAAGCCCTAATGATACAGCTACCTGTGCTGATGTGATATAGGTTTGTTTCTTCACATATTTGTTGAGGTTGCTATCTAAAACAACATAAGTTGTTAAACACCAGCTTTTGCACTCAATTTTCTTATTTCTCAGGATAACCATAACTGAAAAGCAAAACTACTACTGCATAATTCAGTGCATTGTAGTTGTTCTGCAATACATCCAAGACACAAACAGGGAATTGGTCTATAATGTAAAAACAAAGTTCAATATAAACCATTACAACATATGTCATGTTGTAGTGTCATTGTCACCCATTACAACAACAAAAATAAAGGTTATATAATCACTATGCATGCTTGGCATAAATTTTAGGTATAACATATTGCAAATAGTATAGCCGATAAGCTCAAGAAGCAATTCGGTATGTAATATATGTGCCTGCAGTCTCGCTTGGCCGGATAATCCTGACAACTTGTCCACGCCTTAATCCATAATATCTCGCGACAGGATCCGACGTCAAAATTCTAGGTAGCTGAGAAGCAAACAGTATATATTAGATATAATGAACTGAAGCAGAAATTCGTAGTAGAATACTATAATTGCAGATACAAGACAGTATATGCATACAAGACCAATAAATCCATTCGATAAAGAATGAAGGAGTTGACACTAACAATTAGATCTACACCAAAAGAAATTAAAGTTCCTAAGACAAGTAAAATGCAAGGATCACAAAACTACACCTTCACTATGCTTGAATGAACACATACTGTGCAAACTTAGGCGCTGTTTGGTGAAAAGTGTTGGATGGCGGATAAGCTACCAGATTGAATTTGAAGTGTTTGGTAAAATTAGCGATGGAACTAATTCATAAATATTAAATGACATAAAAAGATATTTAAAAAATTGCAATTAAGATAATGAGTGTAAAAATGAGAGAAAATATGATAAGCTATAAGCTCAAATGCTACTTAATGTAGCATCTCAAATAAGCCTGTGAGAGAAAACTGTTACCAAACAACCCTCCTTTGATCATACGAGCTTATAGTATATACATCATTTAATCTAGAAATGGAAGGTTTTTTTCTTTTAATGATGAGAATAATACTGTAATAGTATGCTATGTTGATTTAGCAAAAGTTTCAAACAGACTGAACTACTCTATGAAGAGATCTTAATCTTGTTCAATTGGGTTGCGGAGTTTAGCATTTCTTTTGGTTTTCGCAGATCACTTTTTAGTACTCCCTTATATGCATTGTCCAAACCAAGATGCATGTATTAGAATTTCAATAAGTTTAATGTGAGCTGAATTTCAGAATTGAGAGATTCTATTACTAGCTTTACAAGGGTTATTTTCCAATTCGGATATAATTGCATCAAAATGCAGGATTAGTATATTAACTAACAAGCTTAGGATTTGTGTAGAAAACAGTTTTGTTGATTTAAATGATTTGGTCTCATACAACCACAAGCTGCTACAAATTGAGCTAACACTGCTCATAAGGTTATTACTAATACAATAGGAACTAGGAACAGTTCAAACTCGGTATAGAATCACAGAAAAACATCAGAAATGGTTTTATTTACAAAAAAAACATATCAGAAGTTCTCATCTATATATTAGAAGTTATCATCTTAACAAAAATCAGATGTATACAAAACTTTATTCAGAAGTTCTCATCTACATAGTAGAAGTTTTTATCTAAATAAAAAACAGATGTATACAAAAACTTATCAAAAAATAAATATAAAGAAGGTATAAAACACTGACCTGAGTATCTTTGACAGTGTATTTCTTGAGCAAGGCTCTCTTCTCAGCATCGGTGAGAACCTGATGTGGAGGTACACGCTCGTGCCTTGTTATGTTCACTAGCAGTTCATCCTCCTGCACCACCGATGATTACCTCAACCTTAAAGAACCACCCACCAACACATATGAAGAAGGACTCTATTTTACACATCTATCTTCTATCAATTCTAACAAAAAATTCTCCTAATGACACGTGGCCGAAATTCACATCTCTATTTCTCGTTATTTCCTTCTATACTATGCAACCTTGCACAAATCTCTACTACTCTATCTATTCTGAGAAAAGTTATCCGCTGATGACAAAGCAAAATTTTACACATCTATTTCATGCCATTATTCTACACATTTGTCAATTTCGCAATGAATCTTTACTATTAATTAACAATAAGAAAATGACTCAATTAAAAAGTGGCATCCTCATATAAAAGAAAGAATCACCATTTTGATTGTCAATACTGCAAGGATTAGACAATTTAGTCCTCCAAATTTACGAAATTGAAAAATCAGTCAATTTAGTCTCTCATTCACCAATGTCCGTAGGATCAGCGGTAGACTTATGGTGCAAACAAGAACTAAGAACAGGTAACCGCTAAATGATTAGTATTCATCCACCTGTGATAGTTCGAAGAATGATTACTTTTACAACAGATGGAGTAAATTGACCAACAATTTTCAATTGAAGGATAGATTTGCTATTCAACTAAATTGCTCGATACATGTAATGTCGATTAGTAAATTTGAAAGACTAAATTGCTCGGGACATACAATATCAATTCGTACATTTAAAAGAATAAATCGATCGACACTTATAATTTCCACAGTTTGACAACCAAACTGGTGATCAACATCAACGAATTGATATTCACTTTATTTTAACCCATTAACTTAATTAATTAAACAAGTCTGATTACTGCTTAATCGATTACCTACCTCTCAAACCAATTGTCCAATCCCCTAATTGATTACCTGATTAACCTAGTGTATATTTGGTTTCACTTTTGGAGAGGCAAGCCAAAATTGTTTCTAGAGGTGTAGAATTGATTTTGACATGTTTGGTTGCTCTCACGTATAATTGATTTTACCTCCAGAATTGATTCAAACTATAAGCTAGAATTTGAAACTTTTGATTATAGAAATTAATTTTTATATTCAAATTTATTGTTCAACTCACGTTTACGTATGAATGTATCCAAACATAAACCATTTTACAATTGAACTCACTTTTAACCAGCATCAATTTTACAAAATCAATTCCTTTCACCGCATGATCACACAACTAATCAATCATCTAATTAACTAAACGAATCATCACCCTTTTTGAACCACCTTCTTCCAACACCTAGACATCAAGCTACCTAACTCTATAGCTCGGACACTTTTGATGGAAGGCGTGGCCGCTGTCCTACACATGTCAGTGTCCTAAACCAACACAGACACAAGCAATTCCACAAAATCATGTCACTCAAAATATTTCTAGATCTAGTGTTGACGTGTCAGGGCTTTGTAGCTATCTAACAATTCAGAAATCATAAACAAAGACAGAAACAATTATCATCACCTAGTTTTAACAGCTATATATCTAACTTGTCCAACACTTGTTAGATCAGTGATAAGAGTTTGACCCTATAGCACACATCTAACCAATTATCTAATTAACTTAACCAATCATCACCCTTTTTCAAACACCTTCTTCCAACACCTACACATCAAGCTATCTAACCCTAGAGTACCGACACTTCTGATGGACAGCGTGTCCATTGTCTGACACAATCCTCATCCAACACCAACACATGCAATTCCATTGAATTATATCATTTTCTCAAATTATTATTAGTGTCAACATATCCGTGTCTGTGTGTCTGTACTTCATAGCTATCTAACAATTTAGAACTTATAAAGCAACATAGAAACAATCAGTCATCACAATTCAGTATCTAACACCCCTTGTTCAAACACCTTCCAACACCTACACATCAAGCTATATCTAACTTTGTAGCACTTACACTTCTGATGGAAGGCATGTGGAATGTCTAACACGTCATACACAGACACGCGTGATTATATTGAATTATATATTTTTTCAAAATACTACTAGTGTCCTCATGTCGTCAGACACATGTGAATACATTGAATTATGTTATTATCACAAATTATTATCAGGGTCGACGTGTTAGTGTCCGTGTCAATGCTAACACATATGATCACATTGAATTACGTGATTAACTCAAATTATTATCATTGTCGACATGTCAGTACCTCGTAGCTATCTAAAATTCAGATATTACAAAACAAAGAGAGAAACAATTACCAGAAAGACTTCAAGACGCTTAGAACCAACAGAACTCATTTCAGTAACAGCACTTCTAGCATAATGAGATAATTTATTCTGACAAACCAAAATCCCATTATCAACATTCTCTTGCAACATCCTAGTAATAAAACCTCTAACAATCTTAACACCAAGTTTAGCATCATCAGAGAAAAACACACAGATTTTTTCAGATGGGTTGTTTCTATGTGTTTTGTTGATTTCTAACTGTTCTCGTTTCATGTGTTCGCCGTATTTGAAAATGAAATCTTCTCGAGACATGGTGAGTTCGGTTTCTTCGACAAGGTAGTTTCTGTCTGATAACATTTGGAGAAGGGTTTTTTGGATTCTGTATAGTTTTGTTATGTCTTCTTCGGAAAACACCATTGTTGTTGTTGTGACGGTGCGTTTCCTTCTGAAACTGTTGTTGCAGTTCTTCTTGTTTCTCAACGCTGCGCATAAACCCTATAACTCTAATATTCCCATTTTTTACTGCGGTAAATGGTAATAGTCATTTTGGTCTTGAATGTAGTGGATAGTCACGATAGTGTTTGTATCAAAATTTTAAAATAGTTTTTGATTATGCATTTTGTTACTCAAAACATGTTAAAATTTCATTTTTTGTTTGTTTGTGTATATACATCAGAGTTTAACCAAATTTCAAGGCTAATCAATTTACACTTAATTTATAATAATGATATTCCTTTTTCTAGGGAACAATAATGATATTCTTAACGATAGAGATATGTACATAATGTCTAATAAAAACGTCATTCAATGATGATATTAACATTTTTTTTATGTAATGAGGGAAGAGGAATGTTAAGAACACTTACTCTTTTGAACATTATCTCTAGCAGTTAACTGCCTCTCGCTTTGCTGCACTTAAGTGTACCTTAAACTTACGAAAATACTCACATTAATATTGAATAATGATATTTGTACAACCAATTTTAACAACTTTTTTTCTCGTATTCACATTATATTCTTATTATCTCTCTACCTTTTTCTCTTTTTATTGATTTTGACCAATCAAAATAGAGAAAAACAAAGTTGTCTTAGAAGTTGTTTAAAAAGAGATGTACAAATATCACTACTCTTAATATTTAACTATTGCTCAAAAGACTTTTTAAATAGGTTAAACTCATTTAAACTGATATAAAGAGTGTTAAATTACACTTAACTACCGTTTTAAGGGTGAATGACAGTTACTGTCATTCAGCAAACGAAACTTACTATCGTTCAGCCAACGATAGATGCATTTTGAAGGTGTTTGAAAAGCAACCTTCTAGCATGTTGGTTAGGCCTTTCAACCCGCTTCTTTGGATGGTCTACTCTGCATGTTTTATAGCATTTACTAATTACTTTTGTCCAATGAATTAAAAAAAATATTTTTTTTTAACTATATGACTCTTAGAGGATGGGGGCTTTGGTGAACTCGGGTTCCTCCAAACGATTTTTTTTTTTTGTAGAGTTCATTAACCACTTGAGTGCAATAATTTGGTTTGGAAAAGTAAACATAAATTATTGTTTTATTTGCGAGAATAAATTATCTTATTTGGTTCATATAAAAAAAAGTTATTTTATTTGATCTCTCTAAAAAAAATGACAAATTTTTTTTCATTTCTTTAGTTATTATAATAACAATTAGTCTCATAAGTCCTAGCTCAACCGACAAAAATACTGAAATTGTTAGGTTGGACGTCATTATTAGGGGTTTGAACCCCGGCACCACCACTTTGTGTGTGAGTTTATGATAACTTTGTCATTTCGTCTATCAAAAAAAAAAATTTTTTGAAATTAATTGTTTGATAATAAGAGCTAAAAGAATATGAATTACAAATAAAGTTTGAATTTAAATAGATTGTGTTGGGACCTTAAAAAAAATACAATGTTGGAAAATGATACCATGGCTCTCATCTAAAAAATTAATTTGAGTTCGATTTCTGAAGTCACTTATTTGAAAGATAGATGTTCTATTGTTGGTTTTAGGGTTATTCATAGCGCATACTAGTGTAAAATATTCTGACTAGGATATGTTAAAAAATTGAAATTTAAGCAAAAAACGATAAGAATGGCACTTCAAATTTTAAAGTGGTTTCTCTCAAAAAAAAAAAATTAAAGTGGTTAAAATTAGTTATCAAATACCTCTCAAAAAAATTTAGTTACCAAATAAATATATTTTAAAGAATGGCACATTTTCAATTTTGAGTTAAAATATCAATGGGGCTATCAAATGCAAGAGTTAAAATATCAATGGGGCTATCAAATGCAATAGAGAGTAAACTTTGGGGGACTAAAATAGAACAATTAAAACTTAAGGGGTCAAATTAGAACAATTGTAAAACTTGGGGCTAAAACGGAGTTTTAGCTATTGTGTTTCCTTTTATCTATATTTTAATTTAATTTACATGCATATATATATATATATATATATATATATATATATATTATTTCTTTTACAAATTTCATATGTATCATTTGTGTATAAAAATTGTACACATACATTCAAGGGTTAAATATGTTTTTGGTCCCTATAAACATACCAACTTTTCGTTTTAGTCACTCTAAAATTTTCCTTCAACTTTTAGTTCTTATAAAATTTTCAATCACTACTTTTCGCCCCTATTTTTAAGTTAATTTTAGTTTTCTTAATGAAATTGCGCATAAATGTGTAGAATATTGTAAAAATATTTCCCAAAAAATTAGAATTTTTAACAAAAGATAAATTTAATATGAATTTTTAACCATCAAAAATATAAAAAATTATATTAAATTTTTTTGGGAGAGATTCTTATAATATTATGAATTTTTCTGAAAAATTTTATTCAAAAATATGAATTCTACATATGAGTTTACTTTAAAAGAGAGACCAAAAATGAAGATGGAAAATTTTTAGAGGACTAAAAGTTGAAGGAAAATTTTAGAGAAACTAAAACGAAAATTTAATGTATTTATAAAGACCAAAAACATATTTAACCCTACATTCAATCACATATCTTCCTCTCTAAAAAGCAATAGTTGCTTTTGAACTTCATTTAGATTATTATGATATAGATTTAAACTTCAAATTTTGAGAGAATTTTTCTGTTGTTGTTAAGGCCAGGTTATAAAGAATATAATTGCAACTAAAATTGGCGGTTTTCATTTGAAAGGGAGGGAACTAAAATTGGTAGTTGGTGTAGGTAGTTTTTTTTGGATTTTCCATTTTTATTTTGGAATAAATTAAATTTTAAGAGTTTAATGGTTATCCACATACAATGCAAAATAATTCCACCCTTTCATCTAATGAGAATCTGTCATCTTATCATGTAAACTTTTGTTTTTGGGATGTAGGCTTGTTTTGTACTCCAAATGACTAATTTGAGACGACATATAATTTTGAGACGGATATAGTATGATACTTCCAAATAAATATATAAATTTTGTTTTTTAAAAATGACATATAATTTGAGACGGAGGGAGTATGATATTTCCAAATGCATGTATAAACTAAAATATGATAAAGTATAAAAAGTTATTCCATACAACCACTCCTAATGACTAATCTGAAAATGAAAATGGCTACCGAAAAATCTTTAATCTTGAAATCAGAAAGATTTTCTAAATAAATAAATAAATTTCTGACTAAATGTAAAAGGAAAAAAAAAGTCAAACAACAATAAATTTCTGACTATAAAATCAAAAAGATTTTCTAAATAAATAAATAAATTTCTGACTAAATGTATAAGGAAAAAAAATTCAAACAGCAATAAATTTCTGACTATAAATGTTGTAATTCTTGTGCAGTGTATGGCAATGTCAAGGAGAATTCAATGTAGTCGAAATGGAGGGGTGTACAATGACATGATAACAAATAAATGAGTCAAACCAACTCAACTAATAATAGGAGTGTACAATGACATGTTTTATCTATCCAATAACTTAAAAATTGTCTTTCCTAAAAAAAAACTGCAAAATTGTTTTACAAACAATATGAGACAGTGAAATTAAGAATTACTTTACAAATATATCTTTTATTTATGATACGAGAAAAATAAATTAAAAAAATTAGAATAAGAGAAAGTAAATAATAATACAAAATATGATACAAATGTTTTATTGATATTGTGAAACGATTTAAAATTTGTGAATAATTTAATTCGTAAAATGATTTTATTAAGAAAATTGGTAAAAACGAGTTATAATTTGGTTTTGAAATCGTTCATTAAATGTTTTATTTTTAATTAATGCGATGGAAAATTCTAGAGACCGAATATTTTTATTTGGGTTAATACAAATTTCATATTTTTAAAAACATTTTCATTTATCCTTTAAAAAAACATTTTCATCATTTATCCTTTAAAAAAACATTTTCATTTATGTTTTAATTAAATTATAGATTTGAATTATTTTTATTTTATTTTGGCAAACTTGAACTAACATGATTGAGACCCCCTTTCAATTATAACAATAGATAAAATCATAAATTCCTATTGAGGAAAAACTTCCAAATAAATTGTCATCTTATCTTATGTTTTAATTAAATTGTAGATTTTAGTTATTTTTATTTTGGTAAACTTGAACTCACATGATTGAGACCCCATTTCAATTATAAAAATAAATTCATAAGCTTCGAACGATTATTAAATATTTGCCATCATAAACCGTATGGTCATGACATGTATCCCTTATAACTGCATAGTCATTCCACCACAAACATTTGTAGAGTTACATAATTTTACATCTCAATCATTCGATCTCAAATGAACAACTGAGATCATTATACACCATACTCTCTCATATGTAACAAAATAAATCTTAAAGATCAAGTGTATTTTCTTTTTTTTTTTTTCAAGAAAAAGATCAAATGTATTTAGTTTCAAATTAAGACTAAAAACATTTGACTTTATATTTTTTCACAAATAAAATATTTTATTATTATAAAATTTTAGTCATCTAATCTCAGTTTGTCACAAATAAACGACCTCAATCTCTTACAATGTCTTTTATCATCATCATGAAATCTATGTCATTTAACCTAAAATTAACAACCAAGATCGCTTAAATCATAAAACCACTTTGTAGTCGATCTCATTCCAGAATTTCAAATACAAATAATTTTTTTTCAATTTTATTAAATAATTAATTTTCAGTTAATATTATAAATCAAATACATCAACTTCGGGATATGATTGATCTTTCTTTCTTATTTTTTGCCTTATTTTTCTCATGTAATAAAAAAATATTTGAGATGTGAGGAGTACAAAGAATGTAACCAAAAAAAGAGGATGATCCATTTCCAATTTCTCTATATAAGAAGGGTCATTACATTGAGACACAACACATAGTTTTTGACAATTTCAATCTCAATTTCCAACTACACTCTCACCAGTCACCCTAACAATCACCTTCAATGGCTCCAATCAAAGTAGGAGATGTGATCCCAGATGGCACCTTAGCCTTCCTTGATGAAGAAAACAAACCTCAATCTGTCACCATTCATTCCCTCTCTGCCGGCAAAAAAGTCATCATCTTTGCTGTTCCTGGTGCCTTCACACCCACATGCAGGTTAACCTCTTTTCATCAATTTTCCTTCAAATCTTAACCCTAAAAATGAAATAAAATTGGATCAGATTCATGGGCACTTTTGATTCATCGTTTTTTACCGTAAAGTTTTCATTTTTATTTGATTTATGTGTTATTAGACTGAATTAGTTTCATGGGTAACTTTGATTCATTTGTTTTTCACTTAAAGTTTTGATTTATGTGTTATTTAAAGTTTTCATTTTTATTTGATTTTTGTGTCACTTGTTCATATGAAATGTTACTACTGTGATCTATGAGAATTTTGAAATGGGTCAACTCAAATTGTCTTATTTTTATTGGATCTAATTTAATTTTTATTTTGAATAAAATTCGGAGATTTTAAGGATACTGTTTGAGGATAGAGGAACGTCATGGTTGTGATATGTTTTTGTTTTGTTTCACTTTTTATAAGGTTGTCTTTACAAAATGGTGTTATGTTTCAAGATGTTATTCAATTTGAGATCTAATTATGTTATTTTGTTTGGAACAGCTTGAAGCATGTTCCTGGCTTCATTGAGAGATCAGAAGAGCTGAAAGGAAAGGGTGTTGATGAAATCATCTGCATCAGTGGTAAAGTTTCTAGTCATATATATTGTTTTGTTGCTGATTGTGTTGATTATTGACAAATATTATATGTACACGTAGTTCTTAGTTTTTACAACTTTCATGTTCAATTCAATGTTATCTATTATGATTGTTTGTTGCTGATTGTGTTGTTTATTGACAAATATGTACATGTACTTCTTCTTAGTTTTTACAACTTTCATGTTCAATTCAATGTTATCTATTATGATTGTTTGTTGCTGATTGTGTTGTTTATTGACAAATATGTACATGTACTTCTTCTTAGTTTTTACAACTTTCATGTTCAATTCAATGTTATCTCTGAAGCACGGGTACTCCAATTTGCAAAACGTGTTCCGGGTACTCCGTGGGTACTGGTACTCGTATGGTACTCGTACAGTACGCACCCATGATGTACCAATTTTTTTTCTTGCTAACCTTCCTTCCCTCATGCAAAAATATTACCCTCCTTGTATTTATCCTAACGTACCCGTACCTTTGTTCTTTGAGAAATGCCGTTTCCCGTACCCGCACCCGTGCAACACAGAATGTTATCTATAATGATTGTTTTGTATCTGATAGTGTTGTTTATTGATAAATATTATAGGTACATGTAGTTCTTAGTTTTTACAAATTTCATTCAATTCAAGATCCATGAATGCTTCAAAATTGGGGCTTGTTACTTGATTCTATATGGCTTGTTACTTGATTTGCATTGTATTTGCTGATTATTGGTTGCTGATTTGTTTTTAACATGAAGTTAAAAGCTAAATGCTTTCCTTCAATGATTTGATTTTTGTAGTTGTTTATCTTATAATTTAGATTGAATATGTCTTAGATTTTCGATTCAATGTCTTGCTAAATGGTGATATGGATTGAACTATGGAATTTTTTTTTTTATAATGTGGATCTAACTGCAAGCTTCGTGCTATTGGCGAATACAATGTGTTAACATCAAAGAATTCACATTCACACATCGTGATTGGACTGTCTAGTTTTCAAGCTTGGTAATTTAGTTTTTTAATATGATTAAAAGCTGCATTAAAATCTGGACTGTTCACTAATGTTCCGAGTGCAAGCAATCTGAATTTGTTAACATAATAACATGAATACATGTACTATACTTATGATGCTGGTGATCAAATTGTTGAAGATAAATTGTTTATTATGCGACTAACTTGTGATTGTTTTTGATTTGATTTTGTAGTCAATGATCCATTTGTGCTGAATTCATGGGCCAAGACATTCCCAGAGAACAAGCATGTCAAGTTCCTTGCTGATGGTTCTGCCAAATACACACATGCTCTTGGGTTGGAGCTTGACCTTAGTGACAAAGGTCTCGGCATTCGCTCCAAGAGGTTTGCTCTTCTTGTTGAAGACCTGAAGGTGAAGGTTGCAAATGTTGAAGAAGGAGGAGAATACACCATCTCCGGTGCTGAAGAAATCATCAAGGCTCTTTGAGCATTTAATGAATGTTTTGAATCTTTTGTTTCCAGAACATCATAATTGAAACATTTTATGTATGATGTTGTGTACTTTAGATAAGGACATGATATGGTGCATATTCTGGAGAAATAAAACTGCTAGTTTCAAGTATGTGTTTCTTTTGCTGCAGAGTTCTTTAGTTTTTCATTCAACAAGGAAAAGACTTAGGGGGTGTATTGGATCATGATTCTAAGGGATTTTAAAAGACTTTTTTATCATGAAAAAATCTTGTGGTATTCAATCAAGACTCTTTCAATTTAAAAAAAGTTTGTGTTATTCAATCAAGATTCTTTGTCACTTAAAAAAAGTCTAGTGGTATTCAAAATCATTCAAATTTGGAAGGATTGTTTAATAAATTAGATTTTGATGGATTTTGTGGGATTGT
>Ga0315913_1000628_pt1 | contig 33172 bp, 18 predicted proteins | sample MpolsnodulesMG_FD_207736 | JGI IMG/M metagenome (GOLD analysis project Ga0315913, IMG submission 207736) | Medicago polymorpha root nodule microbial communities from Los Angeles, California, United States - small nodules | ecosystem: Host-associated > Plants > Roots > Nodule | place: USA...
GGACAAAAAAAAAAAAAAAGAAAAAACCATTTTGTAATATTAATTCAGTGAAGTAATTCCTCATAGTGTTTGGTTTTGGACTCAACCCAAAAAGCCAGCTCATGGGGTGAAGGTTGCTCCCCTTATAACCTTTATTTAGTTGATATCACTATCTGATGTGGGACTCTCGTGCTCAGGACTGGATATCTGGAGCATGAAGTATACAAAATTAGACATCTGGCGGTGGCCCAATAGATCCATGATAGGCCATGCTACCATCTTAGGATTTGAGTTTGTGTATAACTCAATTCTATATGCTAGCTTTTGGGGGCAAGTGTTGCTTCTACTTATCACAAGTTATAATCACTATTTAGTCTATATCACTATCTAATTGGGACTCTAAACAATTCCTATTGTTTTCTTCTCTTCCTCTCAAATCTTTTTCCTTCTTTACAGTCTATAATAAATATGGTATCAGAGCCTATATTTTAAGGTTCATCCATGGCTTTTGATCTCTCCCTTTCTTGAGGGTCCTTTGTCGCTGACAATCGTGAGCTTCCCACTGTTTCCCTCTTTCCAAAGGCAATCTGCGCCAATCACCTTCTCCTTTGTGAATTGCCATCTTGGAGAAATTGGATGACAAAATATTCTTAGTTTGGAATCAGGTAGAACATGCACTGAAGGGACGTTGTTTCCACCATTTCATCGTGAATCCAACCATTTCTATGTGCTTTCTATCTGAAGATGATTGCGACATAGGTTGCATCAACATGCCATACACAAATTGTGAGAAACAAGACCAACTGTTGCTCCATGGTTGCAGTCATCACTTACATCTACAATGAGGCCGTCTGCCATGAACTCAGTGGTTTTACTTTTGACCCTTTCCTTGAACCCGTGCATTTTGTCTCCCCAAGCTTCCCTTCTTATTTCATTGCTGACTTGCTGTAGATGGACTTCTCAGGGCTATGGATAAGACTGTTACGTGATCTTGTTTGTGCAGAATAGTTCCGTAGTCTTCAAGAGAGATTTATTCATTGCTGATGCTAGTTTTTTTTCCTTTCATCCGGGCCTTGCTAATTAGTTCCCAAGGGTATTTGTTGAGAAATCTAAAGATAAACATTGTTTAATGAATAGTATGTATGACACTTAATATGTTTGGCTTCAAAAGTTTTTATTTTTCAATTAATACCCTTTTCATTTTTGAATCCTTAACAGGTACCTCAAGGGTACTCATTATCATTTGTTTATTTATTTGTAAGAGTTTATCTACATCTTGTTTTGGTGATGTGGTTGCAGGTTAGTAACATGATATGCGTTGAGAAGTTCTCCGATTTTCCACAACTAGGGAGGTTCACTCTTCGCACTGAAGGTAAGGATTAAGACGACTGTTCAACTTGCAAATGTGTTTATAATATTTATTTATATATGTTCAAGCTGTTTGACTTACTCTGTCCTACAGGAAAAACTATTGCTGTGGGAAAAGTCACTGCTCTGTGAGTTTGTAATTTTTTTGACTTGAGGTAAAAAAATATTTCATATGCGTTGTTCACCTGTGCTTGCTTTTAACGGTCAACTTTGTAATGTTGTTCATCTGGTCTTCCATAGTTTGATTATGCTAACATTTATACCTTTTTTTTTGTTAATTTTGAAGTTATTAGATGACCTTTCTATTGGGTTTCTCTTTTACATCTAGATATATTGTTTGATTTAGAAACCGACTAGCAAATGGTTGAGAGCCTAAAATATCAAATATTTTATTTTATGCAATGTTATCGTGTCTACAGATTTTTCTGGTGTTTTATGTTTATTGAACAAATCAAATGATTTCACAGTAATAGAATAGGAAATTAATTTGCTACTGCCACTGGGTCGCTTGCATGGAAATGTCAGTTTTAATTTATGGTTCTCGCCTTTGTTTTTTCAAATTCACTACGACTAATCGTTGGCAGATTGGCATTTCTGCAGAGACAGATGGAGTGGCAGCGTTGGGGGCATAATTGACAGCATGGAGTCTGCCATATATCCATTTCATTTCGGAAATTAGGTTGCATTTTCTTGGGGTAGTCCTCAATGGAGAGTTAGTTGTTGCAGCTGGTGCCCATGTACTTGTATGCGTCTGTACAAGACCTGTTGCTTCAGTGTTATACGGTTGGCGTCTTCCAGCCATACTACATGTGATATATAATTGAAATGGATTGTTTTGAATCGATCCACCTAAGATTAGTTGTGGTATCTGATGACTTATATTTTAGAATAACAACAATGGAACAAACTTTGATGTTGATAAATGATTTGTTTTTACTATAATTACCGAGTATACCTGATGGAGTTTTGTAGAGTTGGAAATTTACAAGTTGGATTTACTGTTCCGTGTATTTCGACGATGAACTAATATGGCTAGAAATTTAACGTATAGCAACGCGGTTGAGTTAGTACTACTGAAACGAGCTTCATAGGATGGAGATATTGATTAATACTGAATCATGGCTCATGAATCATGATATACTAGACATAACGAACTTTAGAGTGGACCAGTATTAAAATCAATTATGTGAAACTAGTTTGAAAAAACTCTAATTAAAAAATTACACGATTAACAGACATTTTTGGTAGATAATATGTTTTCCCAAGAATCTGGTTAGCGTTTGATTTTATAAAAAAATACCTAGGCATCTGTTTGTTGAGTGGGGCCAATCTATGAAACTGGAGATTAATTTCTGGGTTTATCCGAAAACACTTGAGGTAGAGTTTCATTGTTAGTCCTGAAGGCATTGTTGTTACCTTGAAATGGTTTGGTTAATATATGTCGAAAGCTTTTAGAATTTGAAGATAAAATATAATATTAGACATGCGATCTTTAGAGATATGACCTGATAAACTGAAGTTGTAATTGTTGAATAATAACGCTATTGATGAATGATAAGAATTCAACCATCGATATAATTATTTCTATGTTCCCAAGCATTTGGGCATACAAAAATATACGGAGCACTCTTTAAAGACCATAAGTAGTAAGTATATTATGAAAATGCATGTAATCAATGTCTTGAAAATCGAAATATTTGACTTTTCTAGATAATAATTTCTTATTTTAGATAGCTTAAAGAGTGCCCTGAGGACACTCGTTAACAAGACCCTTCCTTTAATTATTTAAAAAATAGTCTTTTTTTTCCCTTCAATTGTGTATGTGTTAATTCGTGTCCAAATGCTTGTGACTTGTTCTCTAAAAAAAATATCAGGTCGAACAACCATTTATAAAATAGTTACTCCATCTTTCTCATATTATATGTTCCATTTGAGTTTTATGGGTATTAAAGAAATGATTAATGTTGTTGATTTCAATGGTTATTTACTAAAATATCCTTATTAATTATAGTTAGTAGAGTAATTATAGATGATTTAAATACAATAAATAATGGTACATTAATGGAAAAGAATTAATGGAAAAGAAGTCAATGTTGTATTGATATTGCTATGCCGTGCCTTGCCAATAATAATGTTGCAATTGCAATAACGATAATAGAAATTTGAGGACCACATAATCATAAATACTGAACAGTGAAACACAAACAAAGTATGTATATACAAAAAAAGGCTTTAGCTAGTTTAGTATCATCTGCTACATTTGCAAATGGCAATGAACTACTGTTGTATACACACATCACCGATTCATGTGTTGTACATCTCATCTTTTAAACCATCAAAGTCTCTCAGAACAACAACAACAAAACATCATCTTGTTCAAAGAACAAGAATAAGAGCAACCCTTGATGACATTCAAAACAACCCACTTGTTGTTCAAGACGACAATCCCAAAAGGGTATGCTTATGTTCTTTTCCTTTCCATTTGGATCCAACTTGTCCATAAGCTCTTCAATATATATTATGTAACAACTTATTGCTTATTGTTGTAGAAATAACTTATGCATAAACACTTATATCATAAGTTCTTAATTACTTCTATCTTTACTTAGGAAGTAGTGGAAAGTGTGAAACTGCTTAAAAATGCAGCTAAGACAAGAAAGGTACCAGCAGAAGAGATTCTTTCAGCACTGTCTCTCATTGAGAAAGCAAAAATTGATCCTTCTGCTTTTCTTGATACTCTTGGAGGAAAGGAATCCCCTGGGAGAACCTGGATGCTTATTTTTACTGCTAAGGTTAACCTATTTCATATGATTCTGGTTTAAACTATGTTTAGCAGTTTATACTTACTACAATTTTGTGCTGAATTTTAGAAAAAATTAGATGGTGGTGGATATTTTCCTCTCACAGCTGTTCAGAGATTTGATGCTGCTGTAAGTCTCTTTCTTATCATACTATCTATTAAGAGTCCATTTATAGTGGAAAAATTAATAGAGCCCTTCATTTGCATAATTAGAGACTTTTACCTTTATGTGTTCTTGTGCTTTGAACTACATTCTCGGGTTGAGATCTAATTATTTTTTTTTTAAATATAATTTTTACTTATATTAAGGTCGAGAGAGATAGAACTATTAATTCTGCATTGCATATTGTGATGGTGCTACTTTTATGAGGTTGTGAGGATTTTTGGTTGCGCTGTTGTTTCTTAGCCACTTACATGAAGTTGGGGAAAACACAATATTATCTTTTTTTATCCTTTGAATCAAACTCCGTACGCCGGGGTTTACAACACCCACACACCCTGCAAACCGAGCCACCGACCACTTGCGCTAAACCCTGGTGGTAAATCACAATGTTATCTGTAATGGCTCTTGTGGAATGTTTTTATCTATGAGTTAATAAGGCCCCTATAATAGATTCTTCATGGCCTTCTTAACTCTTCTTATGCAAGCAATGTTGTATTGCTGTTCTTTGTTTTATTCCTTGTAAATGTTGTATATGCCAAATCATCAAACTATGCCTAAATTATCTTTAGAAAAAAGCTAGGATATTTTTTATGGATTTCTTCTGTCTAAGTTAGACTTTATGTTGATGAATTGTTAGGCAAAAAGGATCGAAAACGGTGTATTTCTTGGACCTATCGGACAATTAACATTTGAAGGCAGACTGTCGTGGAAAAACAGAATACTATCTTTCATTTTTGAGAATCTTCGAATAAAAGTTGGACCTTTAAAACCTCTACAAATCAGCCTTGGACAAAAGGAAGACAGGGAACCAAGTACAAAGGATCCATTTTTTATCTGGTTTTATGTTGATGAGGAAATAGCTGTTGCTCGAGGCCGAAGTGGAGGCACTGCATTTTGGTGTCGGTGTCGTCAGGTTGATATTTGATTCTTTTGAGTGTCTTTTTCTGAGTTTCTGACTTATTGGAAAGAAAGATTCACGTTTTCCGCTCTTATTCATGCTGCTACTATGGTAGCAGCAGGAATTTTTCTTGTAGCTCGACTTCTTCCTCTTTTCATAGTTATACCCCCCATAATGAGTGTAATAGCTTTGATAGGTATAATAACAGTAGTATTAGGAGCTACTTTAGCTATTGCTCAAAAAGATATTAAGAAAAATTTGGCCTATTCTACAATGTCTCAATTGGGTTATATGATGTTAGCTTTAGGTATGGGCTCTTATGGAGCCGCTTTATTTCATTTGATTACTCATGAAACAGTTGAAGTTCATTCAGGTGAGTTACTTTTTGTACTTGTGTACTTTTTGGTTATATAATACACACAATCCAGAAACTGAAATGTAAATAGATACTTCAAATAGAAGTTTTCATTTCATGATATTTTCATGATGCTATGCCCCTGCTGTAGAAATTCAGGCAGGGCCATTTGTGAGAAAATAGGATTCAAAAAGTACTATAAGAAGATGAAGAAAAGAACAATTCTCCATCAGGTTCAGTTAGTCACATATTGAGCACTGGGTATTGCAAATCTTGTGGATTTTGGATTTGTTGCTGGCTGAAATGGACAACAACGACATGCCAAACTTTTTCCCCCATTAGGTGAAGTTAGCTGCATAGATCAAACAATATCATAATGTGTTATTATTCAACAATGTCATAACATCTTTACTTGTGGTATCTTATTATGAATCATGTGTCAATATAAACAATCTGAATCCAAATATCTCTGAATGATTTGATTAGTACTTTTTTCTTCCGTCTTCCTTTTTTATCTACTCTCTTACCAATACTTACGACGGTCTTTTCCACACATTTGTTGGAATGCATTTCGTCTATAATGGATGTCACTGCAACTTTCTGTTTAATACTTTCATTTCTAGTCCTATCTTGCAAGTGTGATTGCTTATTCATATAAACATTTTCATTGAAGTTATTTTCTTTTTGGGTTTAATTTTGTCTACTATTCATTTTCATACAATGTTACAAATGATGATGATTTTTTCATAAAACTTGATGGACGTCATAAAGTAATACGTACTAAAAAAATGCAGAAAAATAGTCGACTAGTGTTCTTTCAATCTGCTAAGAGTCCCCCATTGGATGAGAGATGAAATGAACATATGTTTATAAGTCGGGGCAATCCTCACCTTACAAGCTGGTTTTGTTAGGTTGAGTTAGGCCCGTCCCAAAACTTTAAGATGGTATCATAGTCTATCCAAGATTCATTGGATCACCTACTATCAGGTTACCACTATCGAGCCATTCGGGTCACGCTCTTGATGTACAATCCTAGGCATGAGGGGTGTTAAGAGTCCCGCATTGAATGAGAGATGACATGGACTTATGCTTATAAGTGGAGGTAATCCTCACCTTCCAAACCGGTTTTGTAAGGTTGGGTTAAGCCCAACCCAAAATTTTAAGAGGAGTGAAAAGGGAAGTCTAGAATGAAGTCTATGATCAACAATATGATGATATGTCAGTTGCATCAATGTAGCAAATCTAATTTATTTTATTGGTCATGCTAATGGGTTCCTTGAGGACATTGGTTATAGAATTTATAAAAGGAAATTTTGTCTTTGAAATATAAGTCAAATATTTGTTAAAGTAATAAATGCACAACTTTCTATACAAAAGTTACCTCTTTTGAATCCTTAAACAATGCCCTAAGGTCACTTGTCAGCATTTTCCTTATTTTATAACCGATGAACCATGGTTTCTGGTTTGTTGGATCTTATGAAGTTTTGCTGCCATATTTTTGTTATCTTGATCAAATATCATGAAGCAAAGTCAATGGATACATAGATATGTTGTTGTGTGCATTTGAGCTGGTTCTTATATTGGGGTAGGTAGTACAATGAATTTCTCTGTAGTCTTAAGCCTTCAATTTAAAGTAATAGTTATGTGTAGTACTAGATAAATATCTTTATTTTCTTTGTTCTATATCCCATGGATGTATAGACAATGCAAAAGTAAACACTTTTATATCCATATATAATCGAACCAGATCAACAAATATGAACCAACAGGTCGAAAAAACACAAAAAGGGGTAAAAAGAAAAAGCAAGAAATATCAAAATGAAAATTATCAAATAGGGTCACTCAGTCTCAGACCCTATTTTATTGAACTTTCTATGATACATGAATGAAACTTTTTATGATACATGAATGCAAGACTGTTTCCTTGGCATAACTCATCACTTTACAAGCTTGACATCGGGATTTCTCATGGTTTTGAGCCACATATCAGCCACGATCCGTGACGAAATACTCCATAGCAGGTCTTGTCCCTTTGTCAATGTCTTCTTCCCTTTCTTCCCTGCTTTTCCCAAGCCATATGCAACTAACCATTGCATTGCAGTTAGTCTTTGCTTCTCATTGTCCCATGCATTCTTATTTGTGGAACTCCTAACTCTGAAACCACCCACATGCATGCTTGTTACTTTGAACCTCCTCTCCTCCTCCTTAGCCCCCTTCGAGCCAGCACGTGTTGCATGAATAAGCACCATTGTAGGTCCTCCAACTGCTTCATATCGTCTCATTGGATCCCGCAGTTGGACAATCAATATCAGCGTGACTCTTTCAGGTTCACCATTAGAACTTGCAGTTGCAGTACCTTTGTTGTAGCTTAAGCTTTGGTCTCTAATCCAATCCTCAAGTGGAATAGCAGAAGCCAAAAGATCTTTCCCACTTTCCCCTTTCTTTGAGCTGAGTGCAGAAACATCGAATGGAGCTTCTTCTTCGGCCACGTCAGCTTGAATTTTCAATGCCTCAACTGCCATGGATTCAATCTTCTGCATTGATATAGCAAGAAGCTTCTCTGAAGTAACTGGATTTTCGTCAACATTCCAAAGTCCTGTTGATATTCGTTCTCTCCTTCCTGAATTGATAATGTTTGACATGCTTTTCAATGCAGAAACTATGCGGGCAGCACTGGAACTTGCTCCTTCCTTGTTCCTACCTTGTACGACGGCTGACGCGATGCCTTCAAAAGCAATCTGCTCTGCAGTTTTTCCTATCAGTTCATCTATCGGCATCAAGGAGGATAAAATTTGAGAGCCGAGTTCATCAAGACCAATGCCAGCCAATTTCTGAAACAAGTCAAACCCACTTACGGATTCATGTGATGCCAACACAAAAGGCTTTGACATCTGCATTGCTAGCTTTGGGGTATCTTTTCTAGCCACAACAACATCCAAAGGATTCATGGAAGCCAAGTATCCGCCATCTCTTGTTTGAACCACACAACCCAAGCCTTTACCGAGGTCAGAAAGATATACTTCGGATTCTCCTCCATCTGCCGGAGAATCGTTGTGCCCTTCAAGTTGTAAAGGTGGAATTTCAGGTTGGTCAAATAAGTATCCTTTGCTGTCTTGATCCTCCTCAAGCATCTGAAGAAACTCCCTAGTCACAGTTTCTTCATCTGCGTCCAATGATTCCGTCTCTTCCTCTATTTTCATTGAATTATTAATTATTCCATCATCTCCCATCATAGACTCAAGAGCTTTTATTTGTTGAGCAATTGAATCAAGCTCTGACAATCTAGCATGGTGCACATGGTCGTGCACTACTTCCTTCACAACCTCGTCTGCAACCGGTTTCTCTTCTATGGTTTTATCAGATTCCTCACCTTCATCTTCTTCCTTCTCTTGAACCTCAATCCCTTTATCAACTACCTCAAAATCCGGAAGATCAAAATCCTCCACTTGTTCTATGTGGTCATCAACTTTCTGGACAGAAGAAGAGGAATCATGAACTGGATTTGGGTCATCAAGATTCAAATCGTCCATTCCTTGAATGGCACTGCCACCTTCATGTGAATGTGAAGGAGTCCACGCGTCGTTTCTGCTTGTCATTCTAGGACTAGGCACACTGAAGGATGATTTGGATTGTTTGCGTGCGAAAGAAGATGACAAACTACTCAACTTGCTGGACTTTGAGTTCTGCATTGGACTATTGTTATTTGTATTATTGTATATATCAACTCCTCCATCTTTCTCCACAATCTGAAAACCAAGTTTCACAACAAGTTCTCCTCCTTTCGCCTTTCCAGATAACTTGAAGCTCGTATCCCACTGCCTAACTCGTGCACCTTGTTGGCTTTTCTCAACGGACTCTCGAATCAACTCGCTCAAATCCACATAGCTTCTTCCAAAATCCAGCTCTTGAGCATCAACAGCAAAAAGGTAAATTGAAAAGGGACGTGGCTCAAACTTCTTCTCATGATTGTTGTTGGTATAATAAGCATGACACTTGATGAAAAGTGTCTCTTCGAAATCAGCAGCTCCTTGTGAAACACGTGATGGCATTGTCTTAACAGCACCATCCTTTGTTTCCTTCTTCCTAACGCAAACGGCTAGCCTTAGTCCATTCATGGAAGAAGGAAGGTCTTGAGCAGCTACCACTTCAACAGAGAACAAACAGCTTAGTTTCTGCATTCCAATATGTGATAGTGCACGCATCGGCTTCCACTTCCAAATCCCTTTTTTCTCATTCTCTCCCAAATTAGTTGTTGATGTGTTAACCACCACCTCTTTGGTTTCTGTCTTGGAAATTCCATCCTCAAGCTTTGGTCTTGATCGCCATGGGGACAAGGACATGCGACGGGATCGAGGTTTGTTACTGCTTTCACTGTAAACTTCGGTCGCGTGATTGTCATTGTGATCTTCAATGGATGGAACAGGAGTTGTTCGTGGCAAAACAAGGGAAGCTGTTCTTCGAGCTGTGGTGGATGTGTGTGATTTGTAGAGGGTTTCACTCAGAGCTTCTAGTTCTTCAAGAATCTGAGCATTGGGATTGTTCTTGGCATCTGCCATTGGTATATTGAATGAAGATGATGTTGCTGTAATGAATGGAGAGTGAGAGGATAAGATGCTCATATCACATGGTTTGGTGTGGCAATTTTTAAAGGCTGTTTCTGAACCAAGAAAAAAAAAATGATTAATTGGATTTGTGGAGGATAGAAGATGAATGGTGACATTGCATTTTTCCTTGGTTGAGTAAGACAAATTTGGAAATGGATAGGTTGATTTCTGAGTAGACAAATGGGTCCCAGGGAAGTTAATGTCAATTGTTTGCACTTGCACTGATTGGTATGTTTCAAAGACAGAAGATGCTGATTAAGTGAAACTTCCCTTCCTCTCCTCAAATTGGTTTGTATGTTGAGGAAAGTGTGTTCTGTTTGGGAGAAAAAGAAGAAGAAGCCAAAAGTACATAGCAGTGGATAAGGTTATTTCAACAGTTATATTTATTTGCAAAAGGAATTTATTGACAGACTTTGCTCTTTACATGATTTATATGCTTACTGTACTTTTCTTTAATATACTCAATTTAATTCTTACTTCGTTTTCTCAATATGTATGTATTGTATAATCAGCAAAATGTAAAATTCCAGAATTAATTTGCTTAATTTTGTAAAAGTCCAATTGCTTGAATTTTGAAATTGTTCAGACAAAACCAATCTAGTGAACTAGTACTTGACAAAACACAATTCCCAAGGACACTACTTTTATTAAGGCGCATGGTGGAAGGTTTTGCTATGATTCAACACAATAAAACCAATAATAAACAATACAATAAATTGATTAGGGAATTTGTTCAAGTTTTTGAGATGGTGAAATGCTGTCTCTGAGGGTAGTATTTGGGGTGGTGGTTGAGCGCTCTACTCTGCTTTGAGCTTTCTTTGCCTAATATATAAAATAACAAGAGTTGTGTAAGTAAATTAGCAAACTAAATGCAATATCAAACAAAAATAAGCACATTAATGAATATTGAATTATTCTGAATTTGCTTACTTCTTCCTCCCAGTTAGAACGAATGGTAAAAATACTGTAAAGTAAAGTTTGCACAATAAATGCAGAGATGATCCCTAACCACAGTCCCTATTATTTGACAGAAAAGAGTACAAGTCAGTAATTGCAAGAGAATAAAAACAAAACACAATCCAGATAGATAAGGTATGACATATTTATCACTATATTTAGAATACAATATTACCATGGCATGCATGTGTACAAAAAAGGCTAATACAACTGCACATGGTACACCTACAACATAAAATGAACCAAGATTCACATAGGCACCGATCTTCTGCCACCCGCATCCTGCAAGAACACCTGCATCATCCAAACCGTGATCGTGTAAACCGTTGGTACAATATTCTACAGATAATAAGATCAAAGAGAGACATACATACCTGAAAGTGTACTTTGGATGGCATCTAAGAAACTGGAGATAGCCAAAATTGGCATCATAGCTGACACATATCTGATGACTTGTTTGTCATCACTGTAAAGATGCCCCCACACTTTCCTGGCTAGAATCATACTTAAAACCATAAATAAGGCTGCAATGAAGGATATCGATAACGCCACACGAACTGCTAGACTTGCACCATTTGGATTTCCACCTCCCAGTTCATTCGACACCCGTATGCTATCAAACAAATTCATCAAAACTAATATCAAACTACTTGATTTTTATTAACTTTCATAAATAAATAAGCTCAAGTATGTAATAAAAAAAGAAAAATAATTCCAGCAAGTGACTATAGAATACCTGACAGCACAACTGCACCCAAAAGGGATCATCCAAGCTAGACCAAATGTATTAAGGCTGCAAACGTATAATTTTTAGTTTTACATCCACAATTAGACATTTTAATGTACATTGAAGAATGTTGTCAATATTTGAGCTTGAGATATATTACTAACCATATTGAAAGCACTGAAGTTTCTATTACTGGATTAGGAAGAAGACCAGACATGAGAACCATCAATTCAAAAGTCCACACTTTCAAACTGTCACAAAAATATCTAGCATCAAAAGAACTCTGAAAAATCTAGTTTTGTGTAAATTTATAGGCAAAGTTGCATCTACCATCCTATAAATTATGTGTTTGTATCAGATTGGTCATTTAAGTTATGTGACCCGTCCTTAAAAGACCAATGAATGCACTGCAAACATATAATTTAAAGGACGTCAGATGCAATTTTTCCCAAATTATACTATTGTTTGGCAGATCAAAGAAATTATTACCAGACCATGAGAGCTGAAGGTATAGCAAGTCTAAGGAAGACAAAGAGATCCTGCAGAGCTCTCTTTGAAAACCCTGTCCATGTTTGTTTACAAGTAGAAGAAAATTTTACATAGAGTGAAATCAACAACATATTGACCCAATAACATATAGAATTGGATATAGCTGCTCCTTTACTACCAAGCTTAAATTCAAAAACCAAAAGCCAACACAAAAGGGTGTGAAGCAATGCTGCAATCCCAGATGTTACCACCATTGGGAGGACAATGTTTTGTGTTTGCAAGAACTTGAGAATGCACTGGAGAGGACCATATGCGAACAAACTCGGGATCAGAAAAAATGCGTATGAACCAGCTTCCTTGGATATGGCTTTGTCCTGATGCATAACAACTAAAATTTGTTTTGTATTTGCCCATACGATGGCAAGGAATACACTCACAATTGAAACCACAATCATGGCTCTTTGCATGTGTATTCCAAGCATATGGTACTGTTCTGCTCCATTTGATTGACCACAAAATGTGTCCAATGCACTAGTAATTCCCATCTGATCAAAACATTTATGCATATAATATAACTGACTTTTATTAATGCAATGATTACAATATAATACTCCCTCTGAATTGGCATATAAACAAATTTGGACTGAATTGTGCATATTAAAGAAATATGAGTTACAATTTTCTTATAATTCATTTCAGCACATGATATGAGAGTATGTTTTAATTTTCTGAGGCTTACTAGTATGTTGCATTACATGCAAAGAAAACTAACTGGGAAAAAGTATATAACATAGGAGGTGGAAAAGAATGAAATAAATGTATATACCAGTAATGTGAAGCCAGTAACAGATGCAAAGGAAGTGGCCATGGAAGCACCAGAAAGAGGGAGAGTACCAAGATGTCCAACAAACATAATAGAGATTGTTTGTAGAATGTATTGTAAGATTCCAACAGAGGACAGAGGAACCGCTAACCATAGTTGTCTCTTCAATTCTGCTATCACTAACTCTTCTCTCTCACTTCTCATCTTTGATATTTTCTGTAATCACTCAAGTTCCTACCTTATACAGATTTTGTTAAATGTCAACGTCAACCCGATATTTAACGGTATAAGCCAAAAGAAAGCAGTGACCACAATGAATATTGCATTCGTCACAGTTAATATTCAGAACCACCGAACCTCCGCAATTTTTTTTGTCAAATGTATGTGTTGTACAAATGCATGATATCTTCTTGTCACTCATGCACCTTTTCTCATTTTTCAAGAATTTTGTTGTCTTTAGCATAATTAACTCTCTTTTGCCTGAAAAAGTGTGTGAGTTTCATAAATATATTGTCAAACCATTTTATAGGTTTTTTCTCCTTTGTTATGGGACCACCTCTTTTGTGTGTCAGTTTTTATCGGTTAGATATTTTAACATATATCAAGTTAGTTAGCATTAATTAATTAAATACAACGCCGATTCTTCCTATTTTTCATGTGTTCTTTATCGACCGTTTTACAAAGGTGGCTGTGTACCACACTCCAAAGAGTAGCCGATAAGAAATAATAGAAAAATACAATGAAATCCCTTCCTATCTAGTTATGCTTGCAAGGATTTTGGATCCTTTTCATTTTTTGTTTCTTGATATAGTTAAATAAATATTGATTAGAGTTACTAATAAGGGACACTAATTTGGGTGCAATCTCAATTTCCTTTTATAAGAACAAGACACGTGGAAGGTAAGATATCAATAGCTCACATTTATTTCTACACATAATCCTATCAATTATTTATTTCAAATATACAAAAACAATCTTTATCCCGCAACCCTTCTTGCTCTGTTCAGCAACGCAACCCTTCTTGCTCTATTCAGCAACACACCCTTCCTCTTAAACATTGCGCCCTTCACCGTCGGCTTTGTTACCTTCACCAGCTTCCGTCGACCTGCATCACAGCTTTCTGGCTTGCCGCCATTGTGTTTAGTGTCTAATGCTTCAAAATTTAATCTTAATCTCTTTAAATTCTTCTGTCGTGATTCTTTTGCATTGTGCATTATTAATTATTATTAATCTGAATCTCGTAATCTTTTAGTTTTTGGTTAGATTATTAATACATCATTAAGATTCATAACCAATTTGAGCTAGTATGGGTTAAACTTGAGATGAGATATAAACAGACAAATTGACACCCATATCTGAGTTAACTCAGATAGAAGAGCACTTAGCGATGGCAAAAAGAAGAGCCCTAGCCCCTATGACGGCGACGGCGACATCATAACAACTTGAAACAGCGACCGCAACACAAATAAAAGTATGAAGAGTGATGAAAACCTCGTGTTTGGCAACACTACCATGGAAGCGGTACGCCAGATTGATGGTTTCTTAAGAATTTGTCACGTTACAAGGAAATGGGTTCTTAATAATTTGTCTAGATTTTTCTGAACTCCAAATGGGAGAGAAGAAAGGACGTGATTTTCTATGTTGACTATTAATTAAAATAAAATAAAAATGAAATGATTTTTTGAATAAATCATAACCATTCATTGTTTGCTTTTCCACGTGTCTTGTTCTTATAAAGGGAAATTGAGATTGCCATTTTCTAACAAAATGGAGAGGATCTGCACCCCTTTTCTCTCTATATTCTCTCCTTTTTTTATGGTTAAAATCCCCGTCTTTTAGTATAGGATTTTTTTTAGCGGAATATAGGATTTATTTATGTAATTCGCTGTACAAAAGAATGTAAATAATTTGGTTGCTAATAATAAACTTGTCAATAATAAATATTAGATGAGTTAAAAAAATAATAAGTATTAGTTTTTCAATATTGCTATATAATTTTATATTTTTAATTTTAATCTTTTGGAGTTGAAAAACTCCAAAATTTTTGAAGAACTCCTCAACAACTCTTATATTTTTTTGGCATACTACTACATACAAATAATCTTGATAATCTTTGAGGTAAATTTAAAGAAGAGTTGCTGAGGTCAAAACAATCTTTGAGGTAAAAGAAGGAAAAAAAAAGAATTTAAAGAGTTGCATTAAGTTCCACTTAGATTGTGAGGCCTGTTATTAAAGTACTAAAAAAAGAAGTAAGGTAAGAATAAGCAGGACCGGACATAACTTTGTTTAAATAGGACATATCTAATTTAAAAAATAAAATTTTGAATTTGGCCTTTTACCCTTGATAAACTTTATTTTAATCACCATTTAATCTTTTAAAAGTGTGGATCGACATATGAACTTGTTTAAAAGTCTAATTTGTGTTAAGGTTTTTTTAAGAAAAATATTTGGCCTGCTTCTAATTGACTAGCGCTGATAGTCTTACTTTTGTGTTAAACTTTATTTTATTTAAGAGTTTGTTTAATATGTGCAACATTGTACATGTTAAAGAAACTAAAATTAGCAACTTTTTATTGAAAAACTATAACTATTTAATAAAAAATTATATATTTAATATAAAACGTTCAAGTTTCAATGCAAACTTACTACTTTAAATTTTTTAATGTGTGCAAATTTATATATATTTGTGTGTGTTAGCCTAACATACCTAATAGACTTTTTGAGAGGTGAAGTGTGTGATATATTTAAATAGCTTTTTAAATAGGCTTTTAAGTACAATCTTACCTAAACCCACCTTTTGAAATCCAGTTGTAATGAGGCGGATTGAAAAATCATCTATTTTTGAAGCATTGGCTAGATCTGACAAAAAAAAAACATTGGCTTGCTATTTCTTTATTTTTTTTAAGTGATAAATGCTAATAAGTTAATTGTTATTGTAGTTTGTTTACTCTTACTAAAACTTGAACCATGATTCTCAAACCTCTTAACCCTTGGCACTAGCTTGCTTACTATACAAAAGAATTAGAATGACCTCATCACATATCATAAATTTGTCTCAAATTTGTTCAACTAACCATTCGTTTCAATTTTAACCTCCCGTTTGTCAAAGAGACAAAAAATATGGCACCATTTATTTTTATTTGTTTTGGGTACAACTATGGCACCATTTCTTACTCCATACTTCTTAAGCGTTGTTTGAAGTAGTTTTTTTTTTTTTTTTTTTGTATAAAGGGTTGTTTAAAGTTATGTATATTTTTTAAGGGAAATGACTGAATATACTAATGAATTTTTATGGTAAAATGATATTTATTGACTAAAATATTTATTTATTTTTTTGTCAAGACTAAAATATTCCTTTTTTTTAGAACAAGACTAAAATATTCTTATTAACAAAGTAGTAAATGAAGTAATTATTTAAATTGCGATACAATAAATCATAAATGTATTGTTGAACAACCCCGCAAAAAAATGTATTGTTAAACAGAAATAGTAATTATACTTCATTAGTATTCTAAATACTAGCAATTTTTTATTAATATTCTAAATATGAAACAAAAAAAATAGTTATTATTTAACATTTTTAGTAAATAAAAACAATTAACATTTGTCCAACAAAAAAAAACATTTAACATTTTTTGAAGAGTAAAATGAATTTAATTTGTTCGATTAATGACATCCATGCTTTTGTTTTTGTTCCTTCTTTTCAATAGAGGAATGATATTTTGACAACCAATTTCCAACAACTTTTAGTGACAACTTTTTTTTTCTCTCTTTTTATTGGACAATAACAATAAAGAGAGAAAAAGGAAGAGAGAGAATAAAAGTACAATTAGAGTATGAGAGAGAGTTGTCACAGAAGTTGTTAAAAAATGGATTTTCAAATATCATTTCTCTTTCAATATTGTAGGGTCTGCTGAGAAAGAATATACTAAGGAATTTTGTTCTTTACCCAAACCGTTTCGCTCATTCTCAAGTGAAAAGACAAATATACCCCCAACCATTTTAACTCACGCTAGTGCAAATGTGAACGTAAGTTAACACACGTTGCGTGAGTTAACATGCGCTAGTGTTAACTCACGTTCATAGCAGAAAGCAGAAACTGCATTTAATGCAGTGTGCAGTACTGAACAGGTATTTGGAAAGTAAAAAATGACTCGTAATCACGCCACAGTCATAACTAAACCGAATTAGGTCAGTTTAACAACATTATCAGATAATATGACATAATCGAACAAAATTACACAAAAACATCGTTTTTCTCACAATCACGTAATCACCAATAAACGATCCAAACGGTCCAAATTACACAAATTCGCCGAGAATGACCCGTAACCACTTAAACACACTTAATGACACATAAACGATCCAAATTACACCAATTTGTCCATAAATTTCTAAAATTACATAATCTCACATAAACGGTCAAAATGACCCAAATTCATCGTTAAATTACACAAACACAAATTCATTAAAAATCAACAATACGGACACAAATTCGGAAAACATTACACTATTACACTTAAATAAATATTAGGCTTAATTACACTTTTGGTCCTCGCATTTTGACCAGCTCACGAAAATGGTCTTGCCTCTTTCAAATCGAACAAAACCGTCGCTAAACTCTATGTTTTTGCAGTTTTAGTCCTACCTCCTATTTTCAACTCCAGAAACGCAGAGAAATAGCAGTTTTAAACCTACCCCCTACGCTCAACCATGAAATAGACAAGGAATAAAGCATGTGGGTACAAGGAATCCACTTTATTCAACACACTAAGCAAAAAACCCTAATCTCTAAGATATGTTTCAAATTAGGTTTTTTTTTGTTAGTGTGCTTAATAGAGTAGATTCTTTGTACCCACATGCTTTATTCCTTTGTCTATTTCATGGTTGAGCATAGAGGGTAGGTCTAAAACTGCCTAAAACTGTCATTTCTCTGCGTTTTTGGAGTTGAAAATAGGAGGTAGGACTAAAACTGTAAAAAAAACATGATAGTTTAGGACAGTTTTGTTCGATTTGAAAGAGGCAGGACCATTTTCGTGAGCTGGTCAAAATGCGAGGACCAAAAGTGTAATTAAGCCTAAATATTACACTTCAACGGATCGGACAAAAAGATACAAAGTGTTATTCTCAACCATTAGGTAGGTACCGGTTTTGCTTGGTTGTGAACTATGTGAGCTTGAAAAGGAATTTTCACTTTAAACTCCACTTGTTTGGTTGGTTTGACATCGCTGGATGCTACGCCGGAATCTACGCCTACGCCGGAAGCTTTGCTTTTGCCCGGTTTAGGTTCAACGTCATCCTCCCCCACATTTTCAACCATCTCACTCAATGTCTATTCAATAAAAAAATAAGAAAGAAAAAATAAATAAATAACTTGTGCGGCAAGCAAAGCAAGTAAAAAAGTGGCGCAAAAATTCAAAATTTGGGCAACGCAGTAGCATGAGTTAACTCACACTAGTGTTATCTTCCTGCGCAAGTAAATCACGCAGCCCTTACAACTAGCGTGAGTTAACTCACGATGAGCCCTACACCTACTGAAATAAAAAACGTAACTACCAGAAAAACCAGCAAAAATGAAAGAGTTTTGACGGTACATTACCTGTTCTTTGATGCTTGATGAGCGTGGAAACTTGTTTCCTGACGATTTGCAATGATTTGGAATGAAGATTTTGACCCAAAAATTCGCACTTTTTGGGTTTTTGGAGGTGGAGGGAAAGAAAAAATGGAGTTGTGTGGTTGCCTGCTAGATTTTGAAGAAAATTAGTACCCAGCGTGAGTTAACTCACGCAGGGGCAATTTGAACAAATACTTTTGAAATGAGCGAAGCGGTTTGGGTAAAGAGCAGAATTTTATACTAAGAGGTTGACGCTTCAGAAGTTGCATGAAGCCCATATTATTTGGTTAAACAGAAAAGACTTAAAGACAAATGCTACACGCAATTTTCTACAAATATTATGTAGTTTATGTCAAATAACTTCTGAATTTGGTGAAGAGGAATGTAATGGTTTTAATTATTTTTACAATCAATTTTAGTTTAAAATGTTTATTGATTTTGTAAGAATCTGGTTAGGCACGAAAGGCTTGGAGTGAGGCCGGCTTCTTCAGATTCAGAATCTTGGTCAAAGAAAATTAGAATGGAACTTGAGTTTGTCCATGTAATAACTTAGGGTAGGGGTATTCACGGGTCGAGTTGGATCAGTGTTGACCAAATATGCTATCCAATTCAATCAAGTTTTATTTGTTTAAGTCAAAACTTTTATTAATATTTACGGCAAACTCAAACCAATCAAATTAGGTAATGAGCACATTAGTTTAAATTAGATGATGTGTTTAAGAATATTGATTTTGTCATCTAAAAAGGGTTAGTTGTAAAACTTTTCTTTCGTTTATGTGTAATTATCTATATATACCATCAATTTTAACAAGTAAAAATATGAAGGATCGTTATAACCTATGAAGTCCATATACTTCAAAATGGAGATGTATTTGCAACTCTATGGATATTCGCAGATACGTATCCACGGAATATCAGAATTAATTATTTTAATTTAAAAGATATATTTTATCGAATACTTATAAGATACTCGATAGATATACACGGATATTTATAAGATGCTTACCAAAGACGTATCTTAGAGAGAGAGAAAATGAAGCGTAAAAAAGTGAGATTGTGTTGTGAAAATTCAATGGAGATATATATGATTCAATTTTAGATATGAATCACTATAATTATTTTTTAATTAACCAATTAAAAATTATGTCTTTGGTGGATGAAAGTAATAGGAGAGATGAGATTCAATCAATCAACATTAAACAAACTTTGTTATGAGTTCTTTTATTCATACATTTGTTGATATCCTAACATATGAATGAAAATAGAATATCTATTTATACTAAAACTTTAAAAAAATTATTTGATCACTTATTTTATATTTTTTAAATTGTGACTTTTATAATTATACCAAGTCTAACTATAATTTGGGTATGAAATGCAATTGAAAAGTAACACTTGTACTTGGGAATTGCTTCAGATGAGACTAATGGTATAAGGGGGCTTCAACTCATTCACCTTCAATCTTCATGAACTAGGACTAAGCTTTCAAGGTAAGGCTACCTTGAGATAAATAAATAATATTAAAGTGAACATTAATATTAATAGTACTTTAAAGTAAAACAAATCGGTTAACATCCTACATTTTTCAAATAAGATTATTTTCCGTGGAGATAAATTATAAAAAGAAAAAAAAAATAGATCATCATTTCATATTGAATGAGTAAATCATAAACGAAACAGGTTATTCGATCATAAAACGATACCTTATTGATGCAATAATTCAAGGGCTTCCTGTAATGTTGGTCTAAACCTATAGACATCAAGCTTTACATTTTGTTTGTCCAAATAAACTGACTTAAAGGCATGCCATCCCTGTTTCTCAATTGATGAGGGATCCTTTATAATTATATGGTCTAGTGGATATTGTTGTATAAGAGTGCTTTCTTCCAACCTTATTTTGTATTCCAAGTACTTTATGTTCATATCCTCTGAGGGCCTTGCAAAATGATTTGTGGCTAGCACTTGCATTTGCATCCCACCATAAGGCACAACTTGAATGAAAATTGCATTTTGAGGAAGAAAAGGTATGTTAGTAAGACCAGCACCATGAACTCCCATTAGTACATCACAAGAATTCACAATATTTGCAACCCTTGACATGTTCCTTCCTGCTTCCTTAACAATAACATTGAAACCCAACCCTTTAGCCATTTTTGCTATTTGAGGTATATTAGTAAATTTTCTTGTTCTTTTCCTTGAGAGAATCAAGAGTCTGGGCTTCTTACTTTGGTTACCAATATCTCTAATATTGATTGCACTAACTCTTTTCAGTGAATAAGTACTTCTCAAAAAATCTCTGAAGTCTTCGATAGAATATGAGAACTTTTGAGGGTCAATGCTTAGCTCTTTATGATTTCTTTTAAGGCCAACAATCACACTTGGGAAGCAATGCACATCATCATCTCTATCAATATCCATAATCTCATAGTTGGAAAGCTTTTTAAGAAATGGTTGGTGTTTGGAAATCCACCAAGGCTTGTTATCAGTTATGATAAGTTGCACTTGTCCATTAAATTTTCTACTTGTCAAAAACAGTGGAATGATAATGTCACTGAATTCATGGAAATGGTTTCCAGTGTATCCTGCAGTAGAGAATATTACTGCTGGAATGCTGTGATATTTGGTGCACTGTGAGACTTGGTGGCTAGCTTTGACAGACCATTTTCTTACATGTCTCATTGCATATGCATCATCCTTTCTTGCATAGGGCCTTATAGTCCATGACACGTTTCTAGTCAAGATGGTTGTTTTGTGTGACACAATGTAAACATTGGACGATTTTCCATGAACTCTGATGTCTCCCTGTGTTTGGCAATATTCTGTCCTTTCTTCTGAAACACATTGTTGTTGCTCTACTTTCCTTGTTTTTATTTCTTCAACTGCAAAATAAATAATGATTTCCTTTTATCAATAGAAATCAAATTTGGTACCGTGCGGTTTACGTTGACACTCACACACACTGCGCATCAACCACTTGCACTGGACCCCTAATGGTATATAAACAATGATTAAACCTACATATAAACTATAAAGGATCTCTGAGATTATCATTAGTCTCAATTTTAAAAATTAATTTCTAATGATTGAAGAACTTGCATTTTATATTGGGGGAGAGGAGAGGTTAGTGTTGCGTTATCTTGCATTTTTTCTTTGAGAGAACGAAATTGACTTTTTAGATCAAGAATTTTTTAGATGAATGTTATTTGAATAACTATTTTTTGGACAACTTGTAGGACAATCAAAATATGCAAAGAAATATAGGTATTGACACAAAAACCAAAACAATAGAGAGAGGAAGTAAAAACGCAATATGAATATAAAAGAGAAAATTGTGATAAAAGTTGTCATAAAATGGTTGTTTAAATATCATTTCTCATTTTTTTTGCTTCAATTCTATTATAACCAATGTTATAAAAACTTTATACAACAGTTTACCATAGAATCATCACATAAACAAACACATGTTATAAGAATCATTGCCTCAAAACACAGTACAATCAACATCTAGGATTGGCCTTTATTTTTATTTTTCCTATGGTGGAAATTTGAACTAGCTCTACTATAACCTTATTGAGATTCAGAATATATTTGCATTTCATGCCAAAGAACTATAAAAACAAAAACAACATCATGCATGCTTGTACATAATTAGTCTTGGATTATGAAAATAGCTAGGAGGTTAATCAATGCAAATGAGTACAGAGAGAAAGTAAAACACTCACAATAATGTTGTATAGGACCCAAGTAAGGCTTAATCATTGTAGAAAGACAGAAAACCATGAGCAAGAAGCACACAAATGCTCCATATCCCAACCTTTTCTTCTCATATCGACTAAAGCATTTGAAAAATATGGTGCTATAAACCATTTTTTATCACTCAAAAAACCAACTCTATGTCAGGAGGACTAGTGGATGATCATAGCATCTTTGTACCATACCATTTAACCTTTTGGACGAGAAAAAAAAGTAGAAAATTTAAATTTTAGGAATATCAAAATTTTCTTAAAATAAATTGGAATTTTAATATTTTAGGAAATTAATTTCATCAATTACATTGTCTTCATTTGTAAAATTGCTCAATTTTTATAAAGTCGTTGATTTTTTTTCTTGAATTTTTTATTTAAAAGTACTTTCGTTCTTTTGTGATTTCTTTTACTTTAGATTAAATTTTAAATTTAATTATCATGATTAATCTGAATGAAAATTCTATAAACATTATGAATAAAATAAAAACCATGTTTTTTATCCTAATAAAAAATTACGTTTATAAAACTGTCCCCATATATAAATAAAAAATTATACCTAAATGAATATACACGCACAAAATTGTGAGTGTGAACAAATATACGAGAAGAACAATAGTAACAAATCTAAAACTATACAAAATAATTATACAACTATACTTCTCATTTTTTTATATATAAATATAAAAATTAGAAGAAAAATAATTAAACGAAAGAATTATATAGTAAAACCAAAACAAGTGTTAAAATAATTACAGGCATTATTCTTTTCTCTATACAAATATATATACATATATATTTAGCAAAATATATTTATATGAATAGAAATATAAACATTGTACTGAAAATGATATATTGAATTTCTCATTTTGGGACAGAGAGTATATTTTACTTTTTTTATTTTTGGAATATGTAAAAAAACAATTAACTAAATTCAAACAATGTATGGAATCAATATTTTAATTACTTCCTAAAAATACATAAGTCCCTAAAATTACTATATCCAAAAACATTCTAAAAAATTCACAATCTAAAAAATTCACAATCCATCATATTCTTCCAATGAGATTCATGACACATCTATATACGATATCCCAAAAGGTTTTTGATTTTTTCTACTTACACCCTAAAAAAAATTAATTATACTTGGATTTCATTAAAATTTATTAATCATACCAAAATTGACCTTGTGGATCTAAATTTGTAAAAAAAAATTTGTCTCTCGTTCTAAATCATCATCTACTTTCTCACAAACAAATATGGATGTGAGCTCAATCTCAATGAAAGGTTAAAGATTGAGTGACGAGGTCTTTCGTTAATACTCTATTGCATATGTTAGTGAAATTATGCTTCTTCAATGATTTTTTTTAAAGAGTGCTTCTCCAATGATGATTTTATAAGTTTTCATGTTTTTCTTCAATATCTTTTTGTCAATTGTGTTTGGAATTGTTCACGAGTTTTTGTTGTTTAAGTTTATAATTTTAGAGGTTTACGTGTATTGAGTTTGTAGCAGTTATGTAAATTGAGTTTAGTTAGTGTATGTAAACTGAGTTTACAATAGTGTACATAAAATTGTGATGGTTCTCAAAATGTCATGATAGGCCTTGCATGTTGCGGGGGTCTCTTGAGGGATACAATTTGTAGATATGTAGTTGAAGGGATACTTTCAGAAGTTTGGAGATTGTGATTCTCTTCATGCGAAAATGTGGAGTATATTTACTTGAGAATAGATCTTACTCGAAGACAAGTAATCATACATCTCCGAGTGGAAAGCGACTGTAAAGTTATGATTAATATGGTGACCTATATAATGAATCTTAATGGAAGCATACTCACTTTGGTGTGGTAGATTAGACAACTCTTGGATTTTGATTGCCAAGAACAATTTTCTCGCATTTGGCAAGAAGAAAATGGAAGCGCCGATTGGCCAGATAATTTTAGCTACTCTCAATTTATTCAATGTTCATTTTCTCGAGTCTCTCCCTATGACACTTTAGAGTCTTCTCTTTAACGACATCTTTAAGACTTACATGCCTAAAAATGTCTGCTTAACTTTGCAGTTTCTTTTCTTTTGAGCTTTGTCCTTGTTTGTTACCAAAAAAAAAGGAAGTTAGTGCTATTTTATATTGTCAAACAAAACAAACAGAAACAGACCGGTCTCTTTTTTTTTCATGGGACCATAGAATTTCTCATTAGTTGGTGCACTGCAGATATATAAACTCGAACATGCGTTGCACATAGTTAGACAAGGTACACGTTGACGTTGGCCACGCATTATGTATCCCAGTCCCACAATTTGCTACCTAATATTGACTTTTTAACTACTAGGTGTCGATTATGGTAATGCACAAAAATATAAGGTCAAGGATTTGTTGAGTAAATCAGTGTTTAGACTATTCTCATACTATACCTTGTTACTAAATATTTTGAATTCGCACTTGCATGCATGCGTGTCATGTGTGTGTGCGTGGTAATCCTGAGGTTTAGTTAATTATTGAGAGGGTGCCTAAATGTTAAGGTAAGGGGGACACGGGGTGGCTTGCATTACAAGAATCAAAATAACAAAATCCATGAACAGTGCTTAATTTTGAACTACCTATGACGTCTAAAATCCAACATTTAATTATTTTATGATAATATAATATGCACACGTATTCCACAAGAAGAAATCATTCATATCATACCAAGCCTCCGAATATATTAGTTACTCCAATTCCTCATCATGCACCCCACCATAAATTAGAAATTAAAATATTCTGATTGTTAAAATGTCTTACTCTTTGTTACCAAACGACTAGGGACTAGGGTAGCTACCTGCCGACGATTCCGTTGCTTTTAATTTGAGGTTATTCCTATTTTTATTTTTTATTTTTCGAATGTGAAACTATGTGCCTTATTTGATAATCATATTATTATATTACTATTATCCATTCATTAAAAAATTAAAATTTGGATTGTTAATTTGTCCTTGACTTTCTGTATTTTGTTCGCTAAGTTAACTATTTAAGTTGCTATTTTCGTGAAGAGATTGATGAGCAAGCTAGTAAGATTTTTCACTTGAGCTAAATGGGTCACTCAGTATGGTGATAGTACTGCAATAATTGATAACAATTTAAACAAGCTTTAGTTGGTTAATACTTTTTCAAAGCTGGCTGGTAGTTCTTGCTTCATATGTGAAAAAACTATAATTACCTAACCGAATATGCACCTATTATAATCATTGAAAAAGTTTCCAAATATGTCTTAACAGTCAACCACAGGGTCCTTTTCATTCCCTATTTTATTAGTTTTGGAGAATCCTCCTGATTCAAGAGCTAACAACTACGTGAGGAGCAACATTGTATAGACAAATTAACGCACCTTCCTCCATTTGTCATATATATATATAAAAATATGTCCCAAAATCTTAGCTTTGCCTACAAAGATTTTATATATGGTCATCCACTAATCAGCTTTTGATCAGAATGGTTTTATTTGAGTGTAAGATGGCATTCTGACAGAGTACTACTCAGAGTTCTTTGGTTGATAAAATAAAAATGATTTACAATACAATATTTGCCAAAAGCTTTAGTCGTTATGAGCAGAAAAAGCTGGGATATGGAGCATTCGTTGGCTTTTTGCTCATAGTTTTGAGTCTTTGCACATTTGAACCTTACTTGGGTCCTATATATGATTGTGAGTACATCATTTTTTCCTCTGTAATGTAATTAACCGCTTGCATTAGCCACTTATTTCCACATATAATGCATTTCTAGGTTGTACAGCAAGCAACCATGTTTTTCATTTATATAGTTCTTTGGCATGAAATGGAGATAAATCAAACCATTTTCTTTTGTGAAATGAGTTTGCATATATAGTAGCCTTTGAGTTTATATTTACTTCTTTTCACAGTGAACATGAAGCTCTCAATTGGTGTTGACACCAAATTGTTGATGGTCAATGACAGCAGTGGCTCTCTAAAAATAGCCAAAGGTAAGAATAGATAAGATACACAGCTCCTTTTTTTGGATAAACAGATGCAACAAATAATAAAATAAAGTTGAAATATTTTCATATAGCTTTATATGTTGTGTTTATAAGTTATATCGGAGAGCTTAAAGAAATAAGCTGTAAATAGTTTATAAATAATTTGCTTTTATAAGCTCTCCCAAGACAGTCTCACAAGTGCTTATGTTAGTCGATAAACTCAAATAAACAGATTAAAAGATACCCAAATTCTGAATTTCAGTAAAGTTAACACAGTAGAGTTTTTTGAGATAAGAATAATATATATATACTTTTTGAGCCAAATGAATCTGACATGAGTTGGTTTATGTGATGATTCTTTGATCTACCATTGAAGACATTGTAAGTGAAATACTTGTTGAAGACAACGGCAATTCTCTACATATGATTGAAGGTAAGATTTTTTGAATCTCAATATGGTTACTAAAAGGATTTAAGGTAAACATTTAACCCTATGAATATCACATATGTCAGATGATAGAATTGTACAAAAGAACCCTGTCAATGCCAAAGATGATAGAATTGTACAAAAGACCCCTGTCAATGCCACAAGAATCTCTCCACAAATGGCTAAAGGTAATAACAAATTAATTAATAGTAGTAAGGGCAAGTTCAGATCAGCTCTACTTGTGGTTTTAATTATATGAACACCTCAGCCAACTTAATATACATTGAAAAGAAAGAAAAAAAAGTTAAAAACAAAAGATAGGCAGAGTACACAAGGATGGTCATTATAAGTACTGTAGAAGTAAACAATTTTGACAGAAATACTTTATTTTGCAGTTTCCGATAATGCAACAAAGACTCTCATCAACGACACCAGCATCTCTCCACCAAAAGCCGAAGGTACTTTATCTGCTTGTCTGATGTTTCAGTCAAGTTGCGACTAGAAAGCATAGTTTGAATAAGCTCTAATTATTGATTAGTACTAACATTGGTCCATCCACCCGCCCCCAATAGAAAATGCAAGGTCCTCAATCAGATTGAAATTAATGATATTAATTCTCAAAGAACCTTTATATGCAAGGCTTAATCATTCTTTATTTTTCAGTTGAAAAATTAGGAACAAGAAAAGTAGAGCTAGAGCAAGAGCAAGAACTATGTGTTTCAGAAGCAAGAACTGAATACTGCCAACCCCAAGGAGATATCCGGGTGCATGGAAAATCCTCCTCCGTTTACATTGTGTCACACAAAACAAACAGCTTGGCTGAAAACATGTCATGGATTATAAGGCCTTATGCTCGGAAGAGTGATGCATATACAATGAGTAGTGTAACAAAATGGTCAGTAAAGACTGTAAAACCTAGCCATAAAGTCTCACAGTGCACCAAATATCACAGCATTCCAGCAGTAATATTCTCTACTGCAGGATACACTGGAAACCATTTCCATGAATTCAGTGACATTGTCATTCCACTGTTTTTGACTTGTAGACAATTTAATGGACAAGTACAGCTTATCATAACTGATAACAAGTCTTGGTGGATTTCCAAACACCAAGCGTTTCTTAAAAAACTGTCTAACTATGAAATTATTGACATTGATAGAGATGATGAAGTGCATTGCTTCCCTAAGGTGATCATTGGCCTTAAAAGGTATCATAAAGAGCTAAGCATTGACCCACAGAAGTATTTCTATTCTATCAAAGACTTTAGGGATTTTTTGAGAAGTTCTTATTCACTGAAGAGAGTGAGTGCAATCAAAATTAGAGATATTGGTAATCAAAGTAAGAAGCCTAGGCTCCTGATTCTCTCCAGAAAAACAACAAGATCCTTCACTAATACAAATCAAATAGCAAAAATGGCTAAAGGGTTGGGTTTCAGAGTAATTGTTATGGAAGCAGGGAGGAACATGAGGAGTATTGCAAATGTTGTAAACTCTTGTGATGTACTAATGGGAGTTCATGGTGCAGGTCTTACTAACATACTTTTCCTTCCTCAAAATGCAATTTTCATCCAAGTTGTGCCTTTTGGTGGAATGCAAGTGGAATGGCTTGCCACAAATGATTTTGCAAGGCCCTCAGAGGATATGAACATAAAGTACTTGGAATATAAAATAAGGTTGGAAGAAAGCACTCTTATACAACAGTATCCATTAAACCATATGATTATAAAGGATCCCTCATCAATTGAAAAACAAGGATGGGAAGCCTTTAGGTCAGTGTATTTTGACAAACAAAATGTAAGGCTTGATGTTAATCGGTTTAGACCAACATTACGGAAAGCCCTCGAATTATTGCATCAATAAGGTCTAGTTTTTTATCTAGTTAGTTGGATTCTTTGGGTTTTCATCGTTAGTAATCAGCTGAGATATCCATAATTTATTAACATGTTTTTATCTATTGTATTTTCCTAAAATAGCAAACAGAATATTTTGTATTTGTATTAGTGGAGTTTCAGGCATGGTTTTGGGACATCATGCAAATAACAAACAATTTAGGTTACTGTTGTGTTTGATTATACAATGACCAAAATTAGTTTAAATCTATGAATTTCATGATCTACATTATTAGAGTATCAGTATTTTTATAGGTGGTAAGATCAATGTATATTCAACCTATACTAATGTAACATTATTAGACTCAAATGAAAAATATTGACCACAATACCTTTTTATTTTCCTTTTTAGTAAAACTAGAAAAACAAAAGTATTATTTTATCATTAAAGGTAATTCTATAATTAATAAAAAAATAATCAAAAGTATATGATAAACTATTAAAAGAATAGTAAGTAAAAAATAAGAAAGCACCAAAACTATAGTATCAAAATTCAAGACGTTCTAGTGTTCTGCATACCTAAAGACAGCGACAACTTAGCAACTTAATAGTCAATAAATTTTCTGAGAACACTACACCTGTGTCATAATAAATGACTCGTGAACAATAAAAAGTTATTGGATATTTGCAACTTATTTTATAGTGAAATTGAACATCTGCAGGGATAAAATATGAAAAAAAAACTTCGAAGGCCGTAAAAACTCAAAGCACTGTCAAACTGAGTTTGCATTGTCGCTATAGAAGATTTTAGTCCTAAAAATTATTGTACAACTTAATAAATGAATTCACTTGTTTTCCTAAACAGATAATGAAATTAAGTAAATCAAAATTGATCTCCCTATTCATTAAAGTTATCTCTTATAACTTACAATATCAGCTTGAAAAGAATTCATCTCAAGAGGTCTTACATGCACCATAATCCTCTTGAGCGTAAAAATAATTATAACTACATATTCTATAATTTAACCAGATGATCCGATGGCTTGATTAACGAAGTAACTACAACTCTTAGAAATGCACTTAAATAATGCGAGTGAATTACCTTGTAAAGTATCTCTTCTTTGCCCAAAAAAGTAATGCAGAACAGAATGCATCATTAGCCTGTGGTTACGAATTTTGGCTGCTTACACTCTCCATTTTTCATGAATTCATTGCAAGTACAGTAGCTTCTCAGCTAGCCATGCTGTACTCCGGGTCAGATTTAGTCAAAAGCAACTGTAGAAATACACATCTTGGAATGTGCCCCTAATTTATGTGGACTCTAGATACGATCCCCCCATTACAAAATCAAGGGCTAAGATCTATACCTTTCAGATTCAAGATCCCTAATAGCTCTGTACACTCTTGCCGGTAAATTTATCCCTGAATCGATTGCACCACATAGAGACCGTAGACAAGCCTTGGTATAGGATCCTATCAAACAAACCTATCCAAAAATATGTCTCACAAAGGTAACTCAACTCCATTTAGCATCACTAAACGATTTTTTTTTACTTTTCTTGTTGCTTTTCTTCAAAAGCACAGATGCATGATCAATATCACCAGATGAATGGGTATTATCCCCTTTTAACCATAGAATAGCCTCAGCAGCAGCAGATTTTTCTGCTAGTTTCTTGCTGTTGCATGGCTTCCCAACAAAATCCAAGCCGTTGAATATGACAGTAGAACGGAATTGGTTGTTTCTCAGCTCCTGTGTTTTGTAAGTTGGTAACTGATGTCCAGCCCTGCTGAGGAATGTTTGAAGCTGATTTTTAGAATTATCACCCCCAGCTCCATCACCGCTTTTGGATTTCGTTTCCTTCTTCAACTGTGGTAGGACCTGGTGACCATAGACAAATCTTCCGTCGCAGTGGTCCTCCGATACCAACAATCTAACAGCTGAAAGAAGCTCATTATGCGAGTGTATATCGAACATAGGATCCAGAAGCTGGCATAACAAGCAGAGCAACAAGTAATTATGTCAAGGACTTGAAGAGAGACTGGAAATTGAGGGGAAAATATGGCTACACATCTGAATTATTCCCTTGATAAGTATCAAAGTTTTAAGTTATGGTCAATAAAATTGAACTTACTTTTTTATGTATCAATTCTTCCAGTTCCCTCTTCAAAGTTGAGTACGTCTTGGCTAATTCTGGTTTCATGAAAAATTCTAGATACCCTCCCAACATTTTTAGGTGACCATCCTGTCAAAAGAATCAGATGTTCACCATATGTAAAAGCACAATGAGTAGTCAAAAGGAACCAACAGATATAAACAATAAAGAACAACTGGTCGAGGGGAAACGTGAAGAAAAAACAGAATACGAACTTACCAGTCCACCTTTGGATATGTTCCCGCCAAATAAGAGCAGCATGGAATCAGATATGCCAGTTGAATCCCTAAGGAATACTGTATTGACTTTAATCTTTTCATTAAACACTATCCATGGGTATGGAATTTTGGCTACACTTCCATTTACCGAGTTCTACACGATGCAGCAACAAAATTTTAGAACTTTAATGGATTATATTTTCCCCCAAAACAAAACTTGGTCATAAACATACAAGGATTGATGAAAACATCAGATATTGGAAGAGGGAACTTACAGCATACAGAAGAACCTGACCATCCTCCATTGTTTTCAGTGATATTGACTTTTCCTTGTTCTGCATAACAATTTTCACGACCTCACATCAAAAAGAATTACATGGGAAAATTCAACTAATTTACATATAAAACACAACGGACAGCCTTCCCTCCATATCTTAATGAGAACAACATATATACAATACCCAAAGACACGAACACTTATGAATGTTACAAAATATGTATAAATATTTTCTTAAATTACAATTTCAGTAGTCCTAATTTTAACAAAGATCAACTAATGTCCCCGTAATTGCCATGTTATCGTCACCTCCATCATTTTCATATCGATGTAATTAATTCCTCCAATAATATCCTACTTTTGATATGGAAATACTGTCTTTCGTTATCTTTGTTTTTTGCTGATGTGATATTAGATGTAATGAGAAGTTACTTTTTTCATGTTCGCTGAGGAAGATATGATATGACATTGATGAAAAAAAGTGCAGTTAATTTAATATCAACAACGAACATTAGGGGAACTTAATGCAGTCATTTTTTAAACTGAGAGATATAGTTGAAATTGAAATAAGAAACAAAATTATTGAGAGCAAATATGTAAGCCCCTGTGGCTTGTATAGTCATATATGCTACTGCATGTGTGCATAAATGTGTGTTGTTTGCAGGTGTGTTACTTTCATGAAAATGCCATAACTGTAGAAAATGAATTATGCAGACAGAACAATTCAACATGCATCAAAGCCCAGACAAATTTGAAACAGTGCAAACTAAAATTGAAGTATCAGAGAAATGAAAAGAGCTCGTAAGTCGATTACCACAACAGAGGATATTCCAGGAAACAAACCCGCACAGATAACTGCTCGGAGCAGATGCTCCTCATTACTCCATTTATTGTTGGTTTCAGAATTGTTGCCAACCAGACCAATATCTTTGAGCAAGTGAAAGAATTGCTTTCGGAGAGAGTCAATAGCCCTAAGAGTTTGACTAGAGAGAAAATTACGCCAACAGAACTCGTAACCAGCTTGCTGTGCTTCAGCATCTTTCCAACCATCATAAGCACGAACAAGTGCAAGATGATCACTGTATCCACGAGCAGCAATCTGGGCCTTGGCCGACTCTGCAAGCTGCATAAAAAATAAAAGTAAATAATCTTAGGTATAACGCAATTCATGTACCTTCACTTAACAAATTTAGCATATTATAGGATAGCTGGTTTATAATATTGCATCAAAGCCTCTATGACCATGTGGACTAGAGTAGTAGAGTTCCACCCTTGTTGCCCCATTCTTCTCAGATTGTAAGTTAAATTTCAGCATAAGGGAGAGTGGAACTGTGGTCTACGCTTCAAGCTCAAAGGGCTCTTCATTAAGGGGGTGATAGTTATAAAACCATTTGTGTCTCGGGATGTATTCATGAGTAATGACAAATACAGGGCCATGCCTTCTCTGCCTAGCATACACATAGCATAGCAATATTGATTTGATCCCAAGCAAAATAATGAATGAGACAACAATATTTTAATATCAAATACAAACCAATATAAGCACAGTTCTTCCAACAAAAAAATATATGAATCCATGCTCATTTCAATGGGATCAACCTAATCAACCAATTCAGAGACGAGTGCATGAGTTTCGGCCAATGTAATAAACAAAGCAGCACAAATATAAAAACTTACTACTACACTTTATGTCCAACAAAAATATTTGGACTCATAACAACTAACAACATCAAAACTAATATAATCCACCACTATTTCTATCATGAGGAACATGGCATGGGGG
>Ga0315913_1000632_pt1 | contig 33102 bp, 19 predicted proteins | sample MpolsnodulesMG_FD_207736 | JGI IMG/M metagenome (GOLD analysis project Ga0315913, IMG submission 207736) | Medicago polymorpha root nodule microbial communities from Los Angeles, California, United States - small nodules | ecosystem: Host-associated > Plants > Roots > Nodule | place: USA...
ATCTAGAGGTTCTGAATTTTGAACACTGCTAGTATCATTGGAGATAGATGAAATCATATTTCATACCTTTCACAAAATCAACATTCGTCGACATATTTTTTTTATTAAAAATAAATTCATTGTGATTTTTGTTTTTTATTTTATTAACTTTGTTAAATATTATACCTCAAAAATCGTTAGTGCAATGATCATTAAAGAGTTATCCCATGTAAATTTTTATTTATAAAATTAGACATAAATGCATTAAAAATTTTATCCCATGTACATTTTTATTTTATTTTATTAACTTAGTTAAATATTATACCTCAAAAATCGTTAATGCAATGATCATTAAAGAGTTATCCCATATACATTATTATTAAATGACATTCAGTGGCGGAGCACCACTTGGGCCGAGGTGGGCCACGGCCCACCCCCCAATTTTTTAATTTTTTTTTATATATGTGTAAGTACAAATATATCACTAAATTTAAATACAAACTTCAAGTTGGCCCACTCAATTATCTTCACCTCCATGTGTATGCTTTGTTTTTCTTTTTTGCTAAGCCAGGAGAATGGACAGACATCAAGGGAAAGTAACGACATCCCAACTAGGTTGGCACCCCGCAGAACCCCATCCTATGCCGCCAAACTCAAAGGAAAATTTTATTAAAAATAGGGGGCGGGGGGGATTAGGCCAAAACCCTCAAAACAAAACAAGAAACAAAGCAGGAAAAAAAAACAGAAGAGAAAGACAGGAAACAACTGTCTACAGGACCCTAGAGCGAGGGAACCCACTCCGGTCCAAGAAGAAATCAGTCTGAAGAACCTGAGGCAACACCGAAAACCAAATTGTGTCTTGTGTCGAGTGACCCATATTAGCCAGCAAATCTGCACAACAGTTTCCTTCCCTAAAGATGTGAGAGGTAATAACCTGTATACCTTGATTGCAAGCGTTATGCCAACGATTACGGTGTAAAACCGGAACCGAGGAGCGAATTTTAAAGACCAACAGAGCACTCGTTGAATCACTCTCTAACCAAACATTCCTCCAACATGTGTATGCTTTGTTATTTGTTTACTTTAAGAACAAATATATTTTTCGATCTAATCAAATCGTTGATATTTCATTTATTTTTGAAGCAAGATATTTCATTTATTTGAGAAGTGTATAATACGTTAATTTTGAGACATTAATTCTAAATATAGCATGAATATTTATATTGAAACTTAAAAGAGAAGTTAGTGTAAGTATTAGGGGGGTGTATTGGGTTCAGATTCTAAGAGATTTTAAAAGACTTTTTTATTTTGAAAAAGTCTTGTGGTATTCAATCAAGACTCTTTGCAACTTAAAAAAAGTCTTGTGGTATTCATTCAAGACTCTTCATCACTTAAAAACAATCTTGTGGTATTCAAAATCATTCAAATTTCTAAGGATGGTTTAATAAATTGGATTTTAATGGATTTTGTGAGATTTTCTAGTGCAATTTTATCATGAAAAAGTCTTTCATAAAAACATGAGATTTCTTAGGATTGTTTTTCCCGTTAAGATTTTACTATCTCTCTCCTCCTCTCTCTCTCTCTCTCTCTCTCTCTTCCCTCCTCCCTTCTCTCTCTTTCTCACTCTCTCTTCCCCCCTCTCTCCCCTCTATCTCTCATAAAAAAATAATGTAAAACTAGAATTCGACCCGTGCGATGCACGTTTTTTTTTTAAAAGTGTCATATATAAGTATCAAATTGACTATCTTTTGGGCTCTTTGATAACATCCCTACACAAACATCATGTCTTTGATGATATCTCTTATATCAGTAAATCATGTCTTTCCAGTCCAATATAAAGTTTAACCTTGCATATTTCCCTAGTCATGAATGTTATCCAATGTGAGCATCTTTCAAAAATGCACTGTCTAAAAAAAGAATGCAAGAAAATTAATTAAAACAAAGAAAAAAAATAGCAAAACAAAATGCAAATACATGGTTCAAAAATAAAATAGAATAGAAAAATCTAAAAGAAAAATTAACATAAATTACTACTTCATTGCACTTATTGTTTATTTCCTGCTCATCCTTTCTGCTCCAAGAGTTAGCATTTAAGGGGATTAGATTTATTTAGTTATCACTTAGAATGCGATAAAAAATTTCAACAAAAAAAACAACAACAGTAAAATACGATTAACAAAAAAGATACATAATATGGAACCCATTGACTACCTTCATTCCAATTTTGATGTTGAGTCTTTTAAATAATGGGCATTGCTACTTTGTTGTAAAAATCTTAAAGTAAAAACAAAAAATGCAAAAAGGAAATTTCATTTCTCAAAAAAAATATGCATATCGATAAAATGCATGTTAAATAAGAATACCAGTAAAGCAGTGGTATGAGAGGAAGGTTGTAAGGTCACGTCATTCCATTTGCAAAAATCAAAATATAAGATTCTTCTGCTGTCTGTGTAATTTATCACGATGTAGGTATTTTTTTTTTTTTTTAGAGAAACACAGTTTAGGGTTTGCTATATATTAGCGAGTTTGCATGTAAATTAGGATAGCCGAGTTTGCATGAAAATTAGGGTATTCTGTTTGTAAACGTATTAAATAAGTGTACAACAACTTGCAAAAAAAAAAAGTCTACATAAATAACAGATATATACAAACGATGACACAACAAAATAGGAGTGAAAAACTCATCAATGAGGAGAAATATTAGGGATTGCTGCATTTTAGAGGGAATTTGTTAGGTTAAATTGGTGCGCTGCATTTTATATGGAATTTGTTAGGTTAAATTGCTACTAACCTAATGCAGCATTTTAGAGGGAAATTATTGGGTTAAGTTGCTGCAGACCTAATAAAACTAGACCATTGACCCATGCTGACGCACAAGTCATATCGATAGTAATAATGGACAAAGAAATATGAACTAATATAAGAATGCAATGACATAGTTCATTTTATAGTGACACTCTAACTTTTAATCTATGTGCATGACACTCTAACTTTTAATCCTAACTTGTGATTAAGAAGTCCCAAAGTAATAACCGTGTTGAGAAATTTAAGAGTATGAACATCACCCGCTTGAGAAATTCGGGAATATGAACCTCATCCACGTTCTATAACTTTATATAGTATTTTAATATTACTTTACGTCAGTATGATTTGAATTAAAAAACCTTTAAAAAAATAAAAGAGTCCTTAATTTGCAAGATAGCTTGGAACATTAGAATAAAATTAAAATAGAATTTTGACCTGTCGCACGGGTTTATTAGAACACAAAAGAACTTAATAGAGATGCAATGTTAATATTAAAATCATCCTAATATGTCTTTCAAGACATTTACAAAAAAAAATGATATTTTTATATGATTACCATTTCTAAAAAAAACAAATTTCTGAAATTGAAATAGTATATGATAAGTTCACTCATTCAAACTTATATTCAAAAGTAACGTGGAAGCTAAAAGTTTACAATTAAAATATACAAAAAACCATATACTTTCTACATAAGCCTTTACAATGCATAATCTGAAACAACTTTAAAATACACAACTTCATTATTTTTCATTCTAGTTGTGCACCCAATTAAATAATAATCGCTTGTGTGAGCTTATTTGTCTTGCAAAATAGGAATCTGCGTCAGTGACCAAAGGAATACACCTCAAAGAAACAACTCGATACACTACTCTTTGTCTTTCTATCTCATGATGCTTAAGCAATACACCTCAAAGAAACAACTCGATTCAATCACGGGTTCGCTTACTTTTGTCCACATCATCAATTCAATCCTGCATACACAGTTTTGAATTAATGCAAAAACCATCAAAGTTGGAGGATAAAATATTTTAGTTACTAAAATAGCATGAGAATATGCAAGCCTAAAATTCATCAACCAAACAAAAACGTTGCATTATATATGAACCAAGAAGATTGTGTTGTGTTTGTGTCCCACTGATATCAGTAGCAATAGAAAATAAACCAACGATTAGAAGCAAGGTTGGAGTTGAGAAGTTTCAACATGCTATTTCTACAAACCACCATATTCATCATCATTTGTTGGCACTATTATAATGAAAAGGAAAATAAAATTAATTAAGAAATGATTACATGAATAACAATTAAAGCACCTGCATCATCTTCATTCTTGAATGCCATTGGAGTTTTGAAGAGATGATGCAAACGACGCTATGCAACGTTCACTTCTTAATATGAAAATTGCTCTTTTCACTTTTGAAATTGCTCTTTTAGTTGAATTTGTATACCTTTTAGTTGATCAAATTGAAGCCTGTATTCCACCCTTCCAATCTAATGTTCGTGTGATTTTGCAGCAGCACAACACTTGATAATCAAAATAAAAAAGGATCTCAAAGAGGATGTCGAACATGAAAGAGTAGTGAAAGATCAATATAAAATATATAATAGCGTAGTTATTATTTCAATTACCATTTTGTAATAATAAAATGAAGCTAAAGACCGCTTTTATGGCCCAGGTTGTAGTAAGAGACTTGTTGATACTTATTCTAAAATTAATTAATTGGTCATATTCTTGTGAATAAAAATTATCTGCTGGATTTAGACTTGTGAATGAAATAATTTCTTAAATACACATATAAGCATTGAAGAATATAACATGAATGAAGAAAATTTCAAATCTAAGAACACACATTTGTAACACAAAAAGAACATGACCATTGAAAGTGAAATCCAATGAGCATTCAATCAAACATGTAATAGGAGAAGTAGTTAAAGCTAAAAAAACATAGACAAAAGGTGATTAAATAAAACTAAATGCCATAAAACATAAGGAAACAACTCGCTCAAAAATTGGATCCAAGTCACTGCAGGCAATGACAGTTGCATAAATCGTCAACGCTAGACCAGTACCGAGAGCCACCAAGAGAATACTACATAAATTGTCGGTGATTAAATTAAATAGAATAATGACATCCGAAAACAAAACTGACACAACAGTCCAAACATATTCATACCAACCATGACACTAAACAAAGTCACATAAGACAAAATCAATGCAGCAGAACACTACTTATTCAAATAATACAAACTGATGGAGCACTGAATAGAATCAAAAGCTGAAATAAATAGTGGTAGCAACTTAACCTTCACTTGTTTCACTTTGAATAGAGTTTTCAATATGGTGAACATCATGGGTAAACTGTGTGACAAAAGAAGGGGCAGTATGTGTATTAGTAAAGCATAGAAAAATCATGAAAAATTTAAAAGCTAAATTAAGATTCTCTCATAAAAGAAAAACGATACACTTGCATGCAAATTTTTATACAATTATCTTAAATTGAATTGTTCATCAAATTTAGTTATTTACATACTACACAAACCATCGTTACAATAAATTGATATTCAAACCATCCCTACAATAACTTGATATTCATTAGGAATCAATTTATAAAAATAATTTTTTTTTAAACATTGCATTGCATTTGTCCTATGTACAAATAGGTAAATTGTGGTTAAGTAAACAACTTTACCTTTAAAATGAATCACTAATGAGCATATATATCTACAAATGAAACCTGAAATGGTGACCAAATGAAACCAAAGGGATTATTAAGAAAACTGCAAATGACCCAACACCAGCTGCAAATGATTGCAAATGAAACCAAACTGAATCAAAAGCTGAATAGAATCAAAACTGACAAATCAAAAGATGAAATCTGCAATAGAATCATCAACCAAAATCAAAATGGAATTGGAATAGTATACCTAACAATGGAATTGTCATTTAAATTGTAAATCAAAATCGATATCAAATTGAGAAAGAAAAAATTGAATAAGAAATTGAGAAAGAACAAATTGCAGACCTCCATCGACGGTGGTCATTCGACCACGGTGACGGAAGTGGAGGCGATGAGAACATAATAGAGAGAGAAGATGAACCAAGAAGGTATGAAAGGAGGCGATGGGAATCTAGGAGAAATGAGAAAAGAGGCAAATTTTATTTGTTTAGCAACGGTTAGGGCGATTTGTTTTGATAAGTATGATCGAGTGATTACGTTTAAGAGTAAGAGAAAGGAAACAATGGAAAGGATTTTGCTTTGTTTTCAATAAAAATAGGATAATTAGTTTGGAAACGATTTTGCTTTGTATTCAATAAAACTAGGATAATTAGTTTGGAAACGATTTTGCTTTGTTTTCAATAAAAATAGGATAATTAGGTTTGAAAGGATTTTGATTTGTTTTTCATAAAAATAGGATAATTAGTTCAGGTTGGAGGGAAACGTATCATAAAAATAGGAAACGATTTTGATATTTAGTTTGAATATGATTTTGTTTTGTTTTTTTAATAAAAGAAAATAATAGGAGCGATCTGTTGTTTTTTTGTTATGTATAAGAATATGAGGATTTGTTTATTTTGCGATTTGTTTATCTGTTTAGTAAAATTAAGCAAAAAAATTAGGAGTTATTTGTTTATTTTAATGGAGCGATTTGTTTATTTTGATTTCCATAACAATTAATATTTTGTTTAAATTAAATAGGGTTAATATAGTAACATTAAGCAGAGAAATTAGGGTAAATCTAGGGAAAAATATTGTTTACGGGTTAACTTTAAGTAATAAGAAATTAAATAAAAAATAGGTTTGTTTTGTTTTTCATAAAAAAATAGGGTAATTAGTTTAGTTTAGATTTCATAAAAAAATAGGGGAGGATTTTCTTTTGTTTTTAATTTAATAAAAAATAGGTTTGTTTTGTTTTTCATAAAAAATAGGGTAATTAGTTTAGTTTAGGTTTTATAAAAAATAGGGGAGGATTTTCTTTAATTTAATAAAAAATAGGTTTGTTTTGTTTTTCATAAAAAATATAGGGTAATTAGTTAAGTTTAGGTTTCATAAAAAAATAGGGGAGGATTTTCTTTTGTTTTTAATTTAATAAAAAATAGGTTTGTTTTGTTTTTCATAAATAATAGGCCTGTGCCATATTAAACATATAGGAGCGATCTGTTTTTTCAAAAAAATAGGAGTGATCTGTTAACAAAATATGAGCGATCTGTTTTTTCAAAAAAATAGGAGCGATTCTTGATATTTAGGAGTGATCTGTTGTTTTTGATTTCAGAAGCATTTGAAAATAACATTTTGATTAAATTAAATATGGTTAATTAAATAGGGTTAATACAGTAAAATTAAGCAATGAAGTTAGGTTAAATCTAGGGCAACATTTTGCGTTCGGGTTAACTTTAAGGAATAAGAGATTATTGAAAAATATTAAACACTCATAAATCATATCCGTCCATCAAATTTAGCACTTGTTAAACTTTAAACGAGGGAAAGAAAAATGGGATCCAAGCAATAGCGAAGCCAAGAATTTTATAAAGTCTGGGTAAAAATTGCACATTTCCTGCGGATAATTTTATAGACTTCTCATATAATGTTACTTCCTTCATGCGAATAATTGCACATTTTCTGCGGATATACCTTTCCTGTGGATCCTAAAATTCTAAGGAAACAATTACCCGCGAAGGTATTACATTTACTTGGGAACCTAAATCCTTGGCAAAATTGCGGAATTTACACCAAAATCTGCAGGTAAATCCAGAGGTTCTAGTAATGGCTAGGCTTGCTACAAAAAAAGTAGAAGTTGAGCCTGGGCTAGTGTCCAGGCTAGCTGGGGGTGGCTCCGCCCCTAGATCCAAGTATGGTCCACAATTAATATACAATTTTTTTGTCCCCGTAAGCATAGTTCAGTTGGTAGGGACATGCATTATTATATGCATGGGATGGGGTTCGAACCCCGGACACCCCACTTATTCACCTTGAAAAAGGTGAATTCTAGCCACTAGACTATTTGACAAAAAAAATTATAGTTTTGTTGAGAATTCGATTAAACTCACACGAATACTAAATTCAACAGCAACAAATAATTAAACTGACTAAATAAACCATAGACAATAAAAAATAAACATGACAAAAGAGAGATAAAAAAACAAAAACAACGATGTTTGTTTACACAATTCGATATAAATTGACTTATCTTTAAGGGAAAGAGCGGTTCACCAATCAAGGTTTTTAAAATGTTTCTCAGCTTAATGGTTTACCATAAAAGCACTCAATTCTTAACCTTTGATTTCTTAAAAATTTCCTCATTTGATAAACCACAGTGTGTGCGCGCGCATGTGTGGCTAAACTAGGGTTAAAAATAGGCTAGGTTGAGCTAGATTTTGCAAGACCTAAACCTGACTTGTCAAAAATTTTAAGGTTAATATCTGACCCGTGACATGTTGTAAGCTTAATTTTTAGGCTTGATTATGTCCTTCTAAAAGCATAATATTAATATGGTATGGTAGCTTGTTTAAAAGTTTATTTCATATTAACATCTGTAAATAAGGAATGTGATCTAAGTTAAAATAGACTAACAAACTAATAAATCAATGAAATTAAACCCCCTTTTGATATTTAACACGATTTTTTTTAAATTGAGTATATATTATAATACATTTAAATATGTGAAAAGTATTGTATACTAATAAGCTTAAATTACTTAAAATGTTAACAAATTTATAATATAATTAAAAATACAAAATATAATATAATAAAATTACTAATATCATTCAAAGTTACTGTAGTAGGCCGGCATGATAGACATAAGAGGTTTTTTTATGGCTCGTGGCTTGACTGTTTTAGTTAAATAGGCTTCTAAAAAAGTTTAAGCCTTCTCTATTTAAGAAAAAAAAATCTGGTATGACCTGATTTATTGTAGGCTAGGTTGTAGGTCCTTATAGGTCAACCTGACCTATTCACATTGCTCAGCCCATGAAACTTGTTGATCAGACACGCAAAAAACACACCTTGCGGGTGGCATTGTCCGCCTAGGCATCCACAGATGACGCCACACGCCTCACGATTGTCTTCCGCAACAACTTTCTCAACCACAATCTCTCTGGATTCAATCATGTCTCTAACAAAGTGTAAACGAATGTCTATGTGTTTTGTCCTTTCACGATAGAACTGATGATTTGCCAAATGGATGATACTTTGACTATCATAATGTATTTTCACACAACTTTGAGTATACTTTGCTTGAGTTGTAGATAATGTCATTCAATCATATAGTTTTTTCACCCTTCAACAAAGGCAATATACTCCACATGAACTGTAGATAATGTCATCACATATTGTTTATTTTCTTTACAAATTATAGTTGTGCCAAATAAAGTACACAAAACCCTGCAAGATTTTCTAGTGTCCATATTTTCAGCATAGTATCTAAATATCTCTCTAAAGTGTCTTCCTCTTGAGTTGTTCTGGTGTATTTCAAACTTCTTTTCAAAGACTTGTTTAAGTACCTTGACACCCACTTCAAACTTTGTCAATGACCTTGACACATATTTGCTATAAACTAACTCACTATGCTAACTGCATACGTTACATTCTACCTACTACAAACGATACCATACATGATGCTTTCTACCTAATTTCATAGGGAGTACTGTATATCTTTTTCATCTTCTTCTGATTATCATCCATAGATTTGAGACGCTCCATAACTGACAACTTTATGTGATGATCCAAAAGTGTGCCAACGATTTTAGCATCACTTATCCTAAATCGATCCACCACTTTCTCTAAGTAACCAAATTGAGATATGAGCAAATTAGCCCTTGTCATGGTTCCTCATGATATCCATACCAAGTATTCTCTTTGAAATATCAAGATCTTTCATCTCAAATTCATCATTTAATTTCTCCTTGAGCTTATTGATCTCTTCCTTGCCATCAAGATATTCTTCAAATATAGAAGTAGTTAGGAAATGATTTTTTAATCCATCTTCAATATGTAAACACAACTATCATATATGTTTATCATAAAACCGGTTTTAAAAAGAAACATATCAAATCGATCATACCATGCCTTAGACTTGCCTTCTACCAATTTAATACTTTAGATATATGTGAATCGATTTTATATATATATTTAAGATCGGTATTTTATATATCTATTCCAATTTAAAACTATATTGATTAACGCAAAATATATAAAATAACATAAAATAAAAAAGAGAATATTTTTTTTACGCTAGAGCGATAAAATTGAGCTAGAGATTGAAGCTTAAGAAAATAAGTTATTTCAAAGGCTAAAATCAAGTAATGCAAGGATTGATTTCATAATAATTTATTACAAAATTCAAAGTAATGGTTCATTTGATTCCAAGCGTTATTATTCAACAAAGTGTTGATCAAAAGCAGTTCAATTTATTTTAGACAACAACTTGTGACATGTAGAGCTTGAATGAGAATGACTAGTTATGCATTTCAATCAAATGTCATTTGTTCAGCTTCATGCCTGATGGACTCAAAAAGTATTGAAGATATGTAACGCTCTCCAAAGCTAGGAAAAATCACCTGCACAACAATTTGGAATTATTCAACATTGACATTAAGTACTATTCTGCTATTCACAGCAAACATTAAGTAGCAGCATTATTTGTACAAGTAATAGACTATAACCATCTTATAATTGTGTCGAATAAACATACTATGGATTGTAAACTTACAACAATGAGCTTTCCTGCATTTTCTTGTCTCTTCCCTAGTTTTATTGCAGCTGCTGCTGCAGCTCCTGATGAAATTCCCATCTGCAAAAGACATTCACATAATCAACATGAAAAGTAATTAGAGTTTAACGGATATGCACTGATAATGTAAAATATTTTAGAAAGTAACATAAAGTGACATTATGGTGAGATATGATTGGATGACAGCGTAAAATTTTTGTAGTGCCAATGGCCCCGATCGATGCATATCCATTAAACTCAAATAATATTAATAAGATGCATATTTGTGGTTACATATTTGCCGAGTTTTTATATAATAAATAACTGAAGGGAAATTAATGCAAAGCCAATAACAAGAATCACAAGTTATCATATGTCATACCAGTAAACCTTCTTTCAAAGCAAGCAGCTTAGCAGTTTCTATAGCTTCTTCACTTGAAACCTATAGTTCACAAAACCTTGTTGGTCAAAACAGAATCTATTGTATTTGCAGCTAGTATTGGAAACACTGTTTATATATTCCATAAATTTTAAGAATGAAAGATTCAGAATTAATATTCCTCATGTCACTATTGAACTCAACTATTCATATAATATATGTGTGTGACCTGGTGAGATAAAGCTTTGTCAAAATTTGGATATGATTGCGAAAAACAACTTTCAGGTGTCAAATAGTATGGGAAAGCGATAATAGCGAAGAGCTACATTCAGGCTTTATATAATTTCTTAGATTGTGCGCATCCAAGTATCAGTTCAAAAGTTCAGCAAGCATTAGGATAGAAAATTCTATGTTTATGAGCTGTTACTCTTGCTCAATGTGTCAAAATGATGAGATAAATATCTTCGGACTTCTTTTAGCAAAAGATTGGGGAAGAGAAAATTATTATTAATCAAAATAACAGTAATGACCGTTTTACAACCGTCTTTGAGAAAATTGGAACTTCGTCTCAAGATTACAAGATCAGACTCTTACATTACAATGCCATTTTTATTTTATTTTTCTGTGTTTATGTGCAACACATTAACAACTTATGAAGGTTTCTCTTAGGCCAGAAAAAGAAACAAAAGAGAGTATCAATTTAAATGAAGGAAAAGACAAGTTTCTGTATCAAAACTAATGATAATTGAATACCAGTGTATTAGTGTTGCAAGCTACCTGAATAACTTCATCTAGGAGATCAAGATCCAGGACAGGGGGAACGACACCAGTACCGATCCCTTGGATTAGGTGTTTGCCTTTGAAATTTGTGCAAATGAAAAATTCATTCAATAAATGGCCTCAAGTTGTTGTGTAAAAACTTGCTTGAATATCAAAAGAATAACATGAGACATTATTTATATGAGATTTAAACAAAAAAAAATTATAACAATTCAGAACAGTAAAATCACCTGGCTTTCCTCCATTCAGAATTGCACTTTCAGTTGGTTCTACACCATACACCTAGAGAGGAAAATTTACATAGATCATAAAGTTAGCATAAATATATAGCATGAACTAAGAAAACTTGTTCACATATTCACTCCCAACACAAAAAGTATGCAAGGTAAACAAATCAACCTTGATATCTAAGTTTCTCTCCTTGAGGAACTTCCCAGCACCTGTTATTGTTCCCCCAGTTCCTATCCCTGCAACCAAAGCATCAATTCTCCCTCCAGTGTCTCTCCAAATCTCAGGGCCAGTGGTCTCATAATGAGTCTAAAAATTGACAAATTAATCGACTAAACTTTTTTCAACCTATCAACCAAATAAGGCAATATGAATTATGAAAATACCTTTGGATTGACAGGATTTTCAAATTGATTGAGCATATAACTATTAGGTGTCTTTGCTAATAGCTCGTCTGCCTTTTCAAAAACTCCATCAACTCCTTTGGCAGGGTCTGTCAGATATACCTCGGCTCCGAAAGCTCGTAGTGTAATTTTTCTCTCAAGACTCACAAAAGATGGCATAGTTACTAAAAGTTTATAGCCTCTCAGTGCTGCGATCGATGCCAATCCTATGCCGGTGTTGCCACTCGTAGCCTCAACAAGAACAGTCTTTATACAAATCATTGTTTAAAAAGATTAAACTTACTTAGATTGTACATTCCACAACATGAACAATACTATATGTGGTTGAAGAGACACACTTCAACATTATAAGCAATAACATTGCAAAGTGAAAATCTCAATTAAATGCGGCAATGAAATTTGAATAACACAATTGTCCAGTGTTACTAATCATTGGTTGAATGGTATCTTGACGGGTTCCGAAATATTCATATTGTGATCAATGAGTATTGGACATCACATGGTGAGTGGTTTGAAAAATAGTTGAATGGGTCTATGATAGATTGAACCATTACAACTCTTCATAGAAGGGTTTAGTTTGATAGCATTATATGACTATTCATGATAGAATTGTAGAACCATTGTAACTCTTCATGAGACCGAGAAAGAAAACCTAGTTATCAAACTTGATTGATCAGTAATATACCTTTGCAGGAGTAATGAAGCCTTTATTTTCTGCATCTTCAATCATGCTCAATGCTATCCTGAGTGAGAAAAACAAGATTATCATTACAAATTCTTAATTTCTTATTTAAGAATTTTAAAATCTTACAATTTCAAAACAAACTTTAGTTTGTGATATAGAGGAATTTCATGCCTATCTTTAACACTGCAGCAGGATTGCAAGTATTCTAGCTTAGCAGCAATACGAGCTACACACCCTTCCGTAATGTTGTTCAGATATACTAATGGTGTATTCCCTGTTAACTTCACAATGAAAAACAACCAAATTATTCTTGTATATAACAACAACAAATAATCTCTTATTTTTTGTCTTTAAGTATATGCAAATATAAACTACTTTTGATTCATAAAACAAGTTTCTACGAAGAGCATTTTAGAGAATGCACTATTTTTTTTATGAGAGATCAAGAAGATTGATTGTATTTAACTAGTTTTATTATGAAACTAATTTCTTAATAAGTGTGAAATTTAATTATTTATATTTATAATCAACACTGATAGTATTATTTTACTAAACTAAAAAAAAATATTACAGGATAAAAACGTGACGATAAAAGGTAGAAATCAACTAATATTAAAAAGTCATATTTTGTGGCCTTGAATTTTTTTTTCGAACGGCAAATTTTTTTATTGAAAGTTGATGTAAAAGTACAAGTGGTACTTCATCTACATGTTAGGATTTAGAAAAAGTAGTACCACATTTACGTCCAAAAATTTAGATACTTCTTCAAATTATCTATCTCGTCATACAATCTACCGGGTTGACAAAGCACTCATAGAAAAGAGACGATACACCTAATTATTTATCTAAGAGACTCTCTTGATTGTATCAACAACCTTTGTGACCTTGAATATAAGCAAAACTTAACTAGGTCCACTGTACTAAATGCTACTTTTCTTAATATCATGGAACAAAAATGCTAAGAGTGTTGTTTAACTAACTAATTATCTTTTGTAAAAAAAAAAAAATAAAAAAATAAAAACTAACTTATTTTCTTAACAAAAATGCTAAAGAGTGCCCTTAATTCTCTTGTTACGAAAATTGATATAAAAATATTATTTTGAAAAATAGCATATTCAATTTTTTTTATGTTCAAAATTATTCTTTTCAATTTAAATTTGTATTTCACTTTCATAATCATAACTAATACTCTTAGGATACCAAGTTAGCATGATTTTTTTTCTTATATAAAAAATCGGAGTAGTTATAAAAAAAATAGGAAAATGATTCTTATACACTCAAACTTCAATCTACCACTAGACAGAAATAAATAGAGTGAAGTTATAAATATGATGAGTTGGTGATGTGATCCGAAAGAGAGAAATGATGTATAGAAAAAATCAAGGGTGTACAAAAATAAGTGCTGTAAAAAATATTACTTCAGTGACATCCTTCTTGATTGCAAACTGTGGCACCATATTATCCGATGAAGAAGGCCTACAAAAGCTTGATTATGTAGTTTCTTTTAGAAAGCACAAGCAAAAGAAGCATCATATATATATATATATATATTAACATCTCAATAATAAAAAGATTATGAACTAATGTTGTACTAACAAGACAAATTACTTCACTTATCACTTGTACGTGTTCAATGACAGACAGTTTGGGATTGTTGCAAAACCAGAACAGTTTCAGCTTAACCGTGTGTGACTGTGTGTATTTGAAGAGTTATTATACTATTCGGCTTTACCTAACATCCCAAAGCTGTCTTTTTTTTTTGACGGAAGATCCAACAACTATCATGTTAGAATTGCTCTTTTTATTAGAGTAAGGATATATAAACATCCCAATTTTTTAAACATTCATTCAACAACTCATTTTTTTTCTTTCTATTTTTTCTTATCGCATCATCAATTTATCTCATCACTTTTTCTATCTTTTTAATTTGCATAATAGATCATGGATGTCTATTGATTATTTTCCTTTTTATTCTAACAATGTGTGGGTCGTCACTTAAGATACCTTGCGAGGGACGGACATATGTATTGGAATGTTGGGGCATATGCTTAAACTGTGTTTTGAGAAGAAAAAATTCAGTAGCAATTTCTTAATATAAGTGGCTTTTTCTTGTCAAGTGGTCTGACGGTTACAATTTTACCAAGGTAAATAAGTGGAAAATTCATATTCGAGTTACGGCTCTTGCATATATAATACAACGTCACTTATAAGTGTTTTGTTGTAATCCAAATCAAAAGTGGTTTTTGTAGTTTTCGTTTCGGGTTGGTTCAATTTTAAACATAGGGGTACATAGGCAAATTTATCTAGACACTTCTTCCATTTTTTAGAGCGGAATATTTCTTCCTTACTTTTTAATTTGTCTGCAACTAATAATTTATCCATCCAAATTATATTACTCCCTTCCTTGGTTTGTATTCACAAAGTTTCCTACCCATATATCAAAATATGTTTGGTATACAAAATGATGTAATGGACGTATGGGTGATAGTGTTCTATCTTCGCCATCAATCTTAACTTCAATAGTTTCTAATTAAGAGAAAATAATGTTGAGATAATCATGTATATATTTTAGATCTATGTGGCTTAGGACTTCCTGTTAGTAATTTTGGGAATAATAAGGGTAGTTAGAATTGGTCAAATTATGTTATGGCTAATAAAATAATTAGTTGTTGCTTAGATGAATGTAAGACTTGTACATAAGGATTTACATTGTACATTCTATTCATTTGATAATACACAAATCACATTCCCAAAAATAGCATTCTCTGTTTTTGTTTCTTTCTCTTCACTTATCAATAAACTGTTTCATTGAAACTCTTAAATCTAGTTTCTCAATGTTGTGCAACTCACCTGTGTGGATGCCCCACCCCCCCCAGTATAAGTACTGATGGCTTGTACCAACTCCTTACATCAAAAGTCTTCCTAACAATGGTGGCTAAACGGCGTGTCCCGTTGATGGAGCAACAACGTGCAAGTGAGTGGATAAAAAATCTCTTTCTTGATGGGGAACATATCTAGATAAATGGAAGAACACACACTCGAAGGGAAGATTTTTTGTGTGTCAAGTGTGAGTTAGAAGTCTCACGATAAATAGGAAAGTGAATGTTGAACAACATATAAATGAAATGACTCCTAAGCTTAATGTTTTCAGGTTTAGGGTTAAGATGTAGTGTTCAACTCACTTGTGTGGTTACTCTTGACTCAGTGAGATGACCTTTCAGACTCCCTCATGTCCGAACAACACAAAATATATAAAATAGAGTTTTAAAAAAACAGATATTCTTTTTTCACTAAAGCGATAAAATTGAGCTAGAAATTGAAGCTTAAGAAAATAGGCTATTTCAAAGGCTAAAATCAACTAATGCAAGGGTTGATTTCATAATAATTTATTACAAAATTCAAAGTAATGTTTCATTTGATTTCAAACGTTATTATTCAACTAAGTGTTGATCAAAACGCAGTTCAATTTATTTTAGACCGCAACTTGTGACATGTAGAGCTTGAATAAGAATGACTAGTTATGCATTTCAATCAAATGTCATTTGTTCAGCTTCATGCCTGATGGACTCAAAAAGTATTGAAGATAAGTAACGCTCTCCAGAACTAGGGAAAACCACCTGCACAACATTAAGTAATAGTACTTGTATAAGTCATAAACCATAATCATCTTATAATTCCGCGTCAAATAAATAAACTTATTAAAGATGGTTAACTTACAACAATGAGCTTTCCTGCATTTTCTGGTCTCTTCCCTAATTTTATGGCAGCTGCTGCTGCAGCTCCTGATGAAATTCCCATCTGCAAAAGTCAAAAGACATTCATATATAATTTAGCCTGACAAATAATAAGAGTTTAACAGATATTCACTTATAAAGTAATTTTTTTACGCGGTTATCAAATCATATTGCACTGTATATACATTAGTTGAAATACTTTAGTATGTTAGGCACCGGTAAACCTAACATGATTGCTGATAGCGTGACAGTTAGTCGGGGGGAGGAACATGATTATAAGGAGAAGGATGGTGGAAAAATAAGATCATAGTAATTAGTATATTTGCGTAGTTTTTATATAACACAAAACTGAAGGAAAATTACTGCAAAGTCAATAACAAGAATCACAAGTTATCATTCACGCCATACCAGTAAACCTTCTTTCAAGGCAAGCAGCTTAGCAGTTTCTATAGCTTCTTCACTTGAAACCTGTAATTCACAGAACCTTGTTGGTCAAAACAAAATCCCTTGTATTAGCAGCTAGTATTGGAAACACCGTTTATAAATCCCATAACTTTTCAAGAATCAAAGATTCAGAATTAATATTCCACACTGTCATCTTCTAATTCTATTTTGGCTATATGTTTAATTCATAAATCTTTTGCAACATATTAGTAAATTATGAAGGTTTCACATAGGCGAGAAAAAGAAACAAAAGAGAGTCTCATTTTAAATGAAGGAAAATATCAGATTCTATATCGAAATTGATAATTGAATACTAATGTATTAGTGTTGCAAGCTACCTGAATGACTTCATCTAGGAGATCAACTTCCAGGACAGGAGGAATGATACCAGCACCGATCCCTTGGATTCGATGATTGCCTTTGAAATGTTTACAAATGGAAAAAGCAATCAGTAAACAGCCTCAAGTGGTTGATCAAGGACTTGCTTAAATATTAAAGAATGAAATTCGGACAATTATATATGACAGCTAAACAAAAAACTAAATATAATAATTCAAATGAAGAACAATAATCTATAGTCTCTAGACTACAGGAAAATTTGGACATTTTATATTGTGAATTTGTGATACAACAACATTCACATACACTGCAATTAGCATTAGAAGACTGAATACCAGAAAGAAATACTCAGAATCATATAATCACCTGATTTTCCTCCATTCAGAACTGGACTTTCAGTTGGTTCTACACCATACACCTATAGGGGAAAGCAAACATAAATCATAAAGTTAGCATAAATGTAAATAAAGAGTAAGAAAACTTGTTAACTATTCATACCTTGATCTCTGGGTTTTTCTCCTTAAGGAACTTCCCAACACCTGTTACTGTTCCTCCAGTTCCTATCCCTGCAACCAAAGCATCAATTCTCCCTCCAGAGTCCCTCCAAATCTCAGGGCCAGTGGTCTCATAATGAATCTAAAGTAATGACCAGTTAATCGGCTCAGTTTTTTTTTTCCAACTCATCAACCATATTAGGAAATATGAATTATGACAATACCTTTGGATTGGCAGGATTTTCAAATTGATTGAACATATAACTATTAGGCGTCTTCGCTAATAGCTCTTCCGCTTTTTCAAATACACCTTTTATTCCTTTGGCAGGATCTGTTAGATATACTTCAGCTCCAAAAGCTCTGAGTAGAATTCTTCTCTCAAGACTCACGTAAAATGGCAAAGACACTAAAAGTTTATAGCCCCTCATTGCTGCTATCGACGCCAATCCTATGCCGGTGTTACCACTTGTTGGCTCGACAAGAACACTCTTTATACAGCGATTGTTTAAAAAGATATAACTCACTTAGATCATACATTCAACGATATGAACAATACTACATGTGGGCCACTTCAACATTATAAGCAATAACATTGCAAAATGAAAATCTCAATTAAACGCGGTAATGAAATTTAAATAACACAATTGTCCATGTAAAATCTGTATACCGAAGTGCATTGCTTTACTATTACTATTACAGATTTAGGCATCAGGAAAAATCCAAGTCCTAAGTTGAAAACAAATAAGACTTTAAAAGAGTCTATAAAGGGTTATTAGAGAATGACACCTCACAATCTTCCACTCAATCAGATGAAGCTTATGATCCTACTCTTATAACTACTTAACTGAAGTTAGTTAGCTGGTTCTAGTTAGTTATGAGACGGTTGCGAGTTAGTTACTGTAGAAATTGTATTTCTATGTACATGGTATCAGAGAAGGTTATGATTTTGTGACATGTCTCTGTGTTACACTATGGTTGCTGGCGGCGGCATTTGCACCGACAGCACCACCTTTCAGTTTTTTCAATTTTTGGCCAAATACCGTCGTCGTCCATCGCTGTCAACTCCAGCGGACTTTCTAACAACAAAACCATTCACATAGATCTACAATCTTTACAGTCACAACCAGTAACTTGCTGAACAAGTCACCTCGTGCATTCTCATTTTGTATAGATAGATAGATATGATATACTTTGAGATCATTCAGATCAATCAATAATAGAATGAGTTTTTCCTACAATTCTCTCTTCTTTTGATCTCATAATAAGAGTGGCATCCCCCACTTTACCAACAAATTTTATAAGGAATAATTGAACCAAGTATAAAAACCTAATATGATATAAGAACCTAGTTATCAAACTTGACAAATTAGTAACTACCTTTCCAGGAGTAATGAGACCTTTATTCTCAGCATCTTCAATCATGCTCAATGCTATCCTGCGTGAGGAAAACAAGATTATCCAAATTCATAATTAGGAATCTTCAAACCTCACAATTCAAAAACAGCTCTAGTTTGTGAAATAGACGAATTCGAATTCCATGCCTATCTTTGACACTGCAGCAAGATTGCAAGTATTCTAGCTTAGCAGCAATACGAGCTACACAACCTTCTGTTATGTTGTTTAGATATACCAATGGTGTGTTCCCTATTAACTTCACAATCAACCAAACGACAAAATTATTGCTATTTTAAAAAACTAAACATAAAGATTAAGGAAAAACACTGCAACCATGATAGGATAAGACAGTGAAGATAAAAGGTAGGAAACAAAAATGGTTATTAAGAGAAATATTACTTCAGAGACATCTTTCTTGATTGCACATTGTGGCTCCATGTTATCTGATGAAGAAAGCCTGAAAAATAAAGCATCATATATAGTAACATGTCAATATATTGGACACATAAAACATAGAATAAGGAGATTGGAAATGCTGTAGTACCAAGCCAAAACTTCACTTAATGACAGTTTTAGATTGTTGAAAAACTAGACATTGTTTCAGCTTGACCGTGTGTGATTGTGTGTATTTGAAGAATTATTATACTTTACGGCTTTAGCTAACATCCAAAAACTATCTTTTTTGTCGGAAGATCCAAAAGCTATCATGTATTATGAAAAATATTTTAGAAAAAAATGTTGGTATCATTTATGGGATTTTTGTTAACATCCCTATTTTTTTTCTTCTCAATTAACATCCCTATTAAAAGATCAATATTCCCCATTCTTATAATTGAACAAAATATCTCATTTTTAACCCACTTAAATTAAAATTCACACTTTAAAGTTCCACTTCCTAATCATTTTAAAAAAATGCTTAAGGAGGTTACACATGGGAATTATGATAGTGTCTTTAATTTGTTCATTTGTTGTTCCTAAAATACCATTTTATGTATAGTGCTATAAAATTAACCAAACTATATCTAGATGCAGAGATAAGAGAGAATAAAATCATTTTGCATTGTATTCTTCAAGGTCTCCTTTTACAATAAAATATGAGTGATATTTATAGGGCACAAAACTTATAGGTTACAAGTCAGTCAATAATCACATTAAAGACCGGCCACTAACAATTAGTAAGGCCGTCCACCATGAAAAAAATCTAGATCATACTAAGGAACGGGAAAGGCTAAGAAGGAAATGAACATCCACAAACATTATAAATTTACAACCCCACTTGAATGTCCGCTAAGAAAGAGCCTTATTAAAACCTTACATCATAATGATAAGAATCCAATTGTCACCTCAAATCAAATAACCATAACTCATCTCACTGTTTTCCAAGGAAACCCTTTAGTTTTCAAAATCAAATCCATCACCAAAAACAAATATCCAAGATATTTTGTAACTAACCATAAAGTCATCAACGAACCCCTTGACATCTGGCTCTATCAAGGAATAGTGTACCGGACTCCCGCCCCATAGGAAATTAACACCAGATTTAAGGTGGCGCTCGAACTACAACCACATATGAACTCAAACCCATCAGACTTCATCAAAGCTTGCATCTATAGTAGCAAGAGAAGTGTTCCAAACTCAAGTTAATCCCTGACTCCTTCAGTTAACAGATTGGGGTCAACTATTCTAGATTGGGCATGAGCCTAACACGCTAAAGAAACATTTCATTACGGACTATGATATGGGATCAGGCTTGAGGGGCAATTGTTCTGAACTAGGTTTAGTGGGAAATTGTTCCAAAGACGCAATCAGTATTCTACGATGCTCATCACACATTGATCCATCAATAGCTGCCTCCTAAGACAGCTGGCAAATTGGTGGATTTCCCTAAGGAAACCATAGTCTCCATCCTATAAATGCTAACACATGACTCATGTTAAGATACACATTCTCTAAACCCTAAAAAATTCCATACCCTCAATCACAATCCGACTTGATGGTTGGAGTGTTTGCAGGCACATCACTCCCTCTGTGGAGCTGCCGCAATCCTTAATCACAATGCCGTCTCCCCGGCTGTCAATCTAGGTCCAATCCTGATCAAAAGGTAATGGATCATCTGATCCTTACTCGCGTGAATAGAGAAATTTTAGTTGAAATACTACCTTGTGCTAACAAATGTCAGATTTTACAGCAATTACGTAGTTATAAGAAATATATGACTAAATTTATAGTAATGGTTTATTTAAAGTTTATGTCTGCATGGACACTTATTGAACTGTCTTTCGAAACGCTATAACTCAACAAAGTGTTGATCAAATCCTTGTTCAACTTATATTATAGACCACAGTTGTGACAGTAGAGCTAGAATGAGAACGACAACTAATTTCATCTATGTATCCACTTCAGTCAAATGTCATTTGTTCAGCTTCATGTCTGATGGATTCAAAAAGCGGTGAAGATAAGTATCGCTCTCCAAAACTGGGAAAAATCACCTGCACAACAACGATTCAGAATTATTCAACATTGACATTAACTAATACACACAAGGAAACATTAGGAAATAATATTTGTAGAAGTCATAGATCATAATCATCTTAACTATGTGTGGAATAAACTTATTAAGGATTGCAAACTTACAACAATGAGCTTTCCTGCATTTTCTGGTCTCTTCCCTAATTTTATTGCAGCTGCTGTTGCAGCACCTGATGAAATTCCCATCTGCAAAAGACAATCATATAATCAGTATGAAAAATAATAAGAGTTTAGAAAGTATGTTAGGACACATGTTTGGGCTTAGGGCCTAAGCCCAACAAATGGGCTTGACAATTAAGTTAGGAAATTATTGATGATGAGGCCGTTAATTGCGAGAGGAACGTGATTATGGGGGGAAGGATGATGCAAAAGATAAGGTCGCTCATTATTTTTCAGATAGAACCCTTATGGTTTGGACTGAGTGATAAATGTCTCTTTTCTGAGGAGCTTTTGCTATGGGGTTACAGTGGGGTTCCTTCTGTAATATATCTGTTTTCAATCAATAATATAGTTTATTTTTTCTTTCTAAATTCAGATTCCTATCAAAGAAGCATAACAAAATGACATTACAGTGAGATATGATTGGACGACTCTGTAAAAAATTTGTATGCTGTCAATGTATATTCAATAAAAAAAGTAATAATAATAAGCATATTTTTCTTCAAAAAAATTAATAATAAGCATATTTGCTGAGTTTTTATAACACAAAACTGAAAGAAAAACACTGCAAAGTCAATAACAAGAATCACAAGCTATCATTCATGCCATACCAGTAAACCTTCTTTCAAGGAAAGCAGCTTAGCAGTTTCTATAGCTTCTTCACTTGAAACCTGTAATTCAGAAAACCTTGTTGGTCAAAACAAAATCCCATGTATTAGCAGCCAGTATTGGAAACACTTTATATATTCCAGAAATTAGAAGAATTAAATATTAAGGGCTAATAATCCTCACCGTCATCTTCTAATTCTTTTTTGCCTCTATGTTTAATTAATAAATCTTGTGTTATATATTAACAAATTATGCAGGCTTCATGTAGGCCCGAGAAAGAAACAAAAAAGAGTCTCATTTTATATGAAGGAAAAGACCAGATTCTAGAAAAAAAAAACTGATAATTGAATGCCAATGTATTAGTATTGAGAGCAACCTGAATAACTTCATCTAGGAGATCAACTTCCAGGATAGGGGGAACGACACCAGCACCGATCCCTTGGATTAGGTGTTTGCCTTTGAAATGTGTTCAAATGGAAAAATCAATCAGTTAACGGCCTCAAATGGTTGTGCTTGAATATCAAAGAATAAAATGCTGACATTAATATATGACAACTAACCAAAACAACAAACTATAGAATATTTAGTAGCTAGATTAAGAGCTAAGTCAATGATAACCCAAAGGGCTAAGTACAGCTTTTAACTTCCGAAAAACAGTCAAGTCAGCAATCTAACAGGATTTGTCCAGATGCCAAAACACTTGCAGATGTCTAATAGTGATGCCTGCATTTCAAGTTTTCTCCAAGCCAATTTTGATAGAACAATTCTAATGTTTCTCATGATAGTGGCATATACCTTAAACAGTCCTTAGAGGAAAAGGTTATAAACCTTTTATGTTTGGATTTTGGAGGGGAGAGTTTTGGCGAACTGCGATTTTGAAAAAATTGAAAGAATAACACAGTAGATAATCATATATGATATAACATTTCAATCACACTCAATTTAACATTTTATAGCTTTCTTAATTTAGAAAAGAAAAACAAGTCCCCCCCTCTCATACATAGTTACATGTAACAAAATGGGACTTAGTTCCAACTCTCTTGTTCATCACATACAACAAACTTACATCTATACATTGTGATGCATTGATTAAAATAATATTACAAAGGAGTCTTGAATGTATTTCTTCACTTTTAATCTTCCAAGAATACAATAAGATTCACATACACTGAAATTAGCAATAGAAGAGCAGAAAGAAATACTCAAAATCATAAAATCACCTGGCTTTCCTCCATTCAGAACTGCACTTTCAGTTGGTTCTACACCATACACCTTGAGGGGAAAAGCAACATAAATCATAAAGTTGGCATAAATATAAATACTAATAGTAAGAAAACTTGTTCACACATATTCATACCTTGATATCTGGATTTTTCTCCTTAAGGAACTTCCCAGTACCTGTTACTGTTCCCCCAGTTCCTATTCCTGCAACCAAAGCATCAACTCTCCCTCCAGAGTCTTTCCAAATCTCAGGGCCAGTGGTCTCATAATGAATCTAAAACAACGACATATTAATTGGTTACAATTTTTTTCCCACCAAACAACCAAATTAGAAAATATGAACTGTAATAACACCTTTGGATTGGCAGAGTTTTCAAACTGATTGAGCATATAACTATTAGGCGTCTTCGCTAATAGCTCGTCTGCTTTCTGAAAAACACCATCAATTCCTTTGGCAGGGTCTGTCAAATATACCTCGGCTCCGAAAGCTCGCAATATAATTTTTCTTTCAAGACTCACATAAGCTGGCATAGTCACTAAAAGTTTATAGCCCCTCATTGCTGCTATTGACGCCAATCCTATGCCGGTATTACCACTTGTTGGCTCAACAAGAACAGTCTTTATACAACCATTGTTTAAAAAGATTAAACTTACTTAGATTTGTACGTTCAACAATATGAACAATACTATAGGTGGCTTAACATCATAACATGCCTACTTCAACATTATAAGCAATAACATTGGAAAATCCCAATCAAATGCGTAATGAAATTTGAATAACTCAATAGTCCATACTATTACAAGTTTGAGTATCGGGAAAAACTCAAGTTACTCATTGAAAATAAACAAGACGGACATCAAAGAGTTTATAAAGAGTGATATTCTTCACCTTACCAGGCAATTTTGTAATGATGAGTTAGCTTTGATATAAAAATCTAATTAAGTATCGGAGTCTGACACCCCTAACCTTACAATCCCAGGTCGAAAACTTAGATATCTAATTTGACTAATTACCTTTCCAGGTGTAATGAGGCCTTTACTCTCAGCATCTTCAATCATGCTCAACGATATCCTGAGTGAGAGAAACAATTATCATTATAAATTCTTAATTTCTTACTAAGAATCTTAAAACTTAACAATTTCAAAACAGTTCTAGTTTGTGAAATTATAGAATTCCATGCCTATCTTTAACACTGCAGCAGGATTGCAAGTATTCTAGCTTAGCAGCAATACGAGCTACACACCCTTCTGTAATGTTGTTTAGATATACCAATGGTGTGTTCCCTATTAACTTCACAGTGAATTGAACAAAACAACAAAATTATTATTATTATTATTATTATTATTATTTTAAAAAACTAAACATAAGATAAAAAATATTGCAAGCATAGATGAATAAGACAGTGAAGATATAGAAGATAGGAAAAAATAAAATATGACAAAAAATAGTTATCGAGAGAAAATATTACTTGAGTGACATCCTTCTTGATTGCAAAGTGTTGGTCCATGTTATCTGATAAAGAAGGCCTGCAAAATCTTTCAAAACACAAGCTTAATTGTTCAATTCTATTAGAAACCTTCACCAAAAGAAAGACAAACAAGGAGACTGGAAATGATGTACTACTTACTACCAGGGCAAATAGGAGAGCCGAGTCCAACTTCACCTAATCAGTTGCATGTCTTCTGACAGTTTAGGATTATTACCAGGAATTTTCAGGTTTACTTTCCTTAAGATCCAAAAGCTACTATTGTCATGTTTTGTGGATAAATGTTGCTGTCTTATGAATGAAATTACTAATATACCTGCTCTTCTATTAATTAACCAATTCAATATCTTATCTTTTTTGGTAAGGAATATCCTACTTTTAATATGTTGTCTTTCTAACTAACTGTCCTTAAATTCTTGTTAAGTATGTCCATTTTGTGTGATACATCAGTCAGAGTGATACATTTTGTTTATTAAGTAGTTTAATGCTTAGAAATTCATCTTTAAGATGAATAACTATAAGATCCAGGATTGAAATTTTGGTAAAGAAAATATTGTGATTATAAAAAAAATGACTTTAAAAAGAAAAACTATTAGAATTAGATATTCTGAAAATCTATTTTTTCAAAAACAATGGGGTAACACATTAACTAGTTAAAACTTTATTTTAATAATTTTTAGTCTGATATCCCCTCTGCCAAATTGTTAGAGTAATTTCTTAAAAAAAAAATTAACATTTATTTCCAAAAAAAATTAAAAACAATCAGGTAACACATAAATAAGTTAAAACTTTTTTTTTTTTTTTAATAATTTGTAGTCTTTATTCTGAAGAAAAAGTTTGATATCACCTTGCCAAATTGATAGAGTACATTTCTTGTTAAAAGGTATGAACATTTATTTCCAAAAAAGAAAAAAGTGGACATTTCCATTTATTATAGCTTTGAAAATATATATGTCCAATTTCTTGTTAAAAAGTATATGTCCAATTAATGTCACTGATTTTATAAATATGCGTATTTATATCTTTAATTCACTCAAAAACTATAGTAAAAGACATTTCTATTGCTTTTGAGAAATGAAGGGATTAGTTACCCCTAAATTAATTATAAAACTGAACACTTCTTAACATAATCCTGCAGTATACAAAACTTTCTTTTCTGTCCATCGGCACTGCATTTTTTGTAAACAAAATATTTATTAAAAACCTAAAATAAAATAATAGTTGATTTGTTCATTTCAAAATCTGAGAATATAGTCCCTAATTTTTTAAATTTCAAATTTTCTCAAGATGAATGTGAGATTTCTTCTTTTTTATTTGGAGTAATCATATTTCAACATCAAAAGTGGACACAAAATCCTGCATCCATTTGTTTTTTTTATGTATTCTTGATATCCGTATAAGTAGGGGTGGAAATAGGCTAAGCCGAATTAGGCTTTGTAAGGCCTGAGCCTAGTCTGCCAAAGTTTTTGAAGGCTTAAGTCCGGCTTGCAGCCTGTCATAGACTTACTTTTTAGGCCTGAGTTTGACTTTCTGAAAGTCTGATATGGCCTGCTAGCCTGTTTAAAAGCCTATTACATATGAACATTTTTAAATAAGCAATGCGATCTAAGTTTAAATAGACTAGCGAACTAATGTATCAATTGGATTAAACCTCTCTTTTGATAATTAACATGAGTTTTTAGGGAATTTGACTATATATTGTATCATATTTCAATTTTAGTTTATAATAATACATTTATGTATGAAAAAAATTAATGTATATTAAGAAGCTTAAATTACTGAAAAAGTTAACAAATTTTTATTTCAATTTAAAGTACAAAATATAATATAATAATAAATTATATTATTCTTATTTACTTAAATAAGCCTAATAGGCTTTTTGAATGGCATGTGGTCTGGCCTTTTAAGTTAAATAGGCTTATACAAAAGCCTAGGCTTTCTCTATCTAAGAAAAAAGTCTGGCTTGGTCTGGCCTGTCGTAAGCTAGGCCGTAGGCTAAGCCGTAGGCCCCTATAGACCGGTCTGACCTATTCTCATCCCTACATATAACGTGTATAAAAGATAAAAAGTGAAAAATAGAGATAGATGTATATGGTGTCCCAAATCTTGTGTTTAAACAACATGGCTCCTGTTTTTTATATGACAATGTATACCTTTTGTTAAAATTTCAGACTCATTTCCCATTATTTCAATCACAACTTATGACAACATCAATGAATTAGAATTTACAAAGATAATAACAGAAAAGCATATCATTATTCAGATGCATATGTAAAAGGCATATCTGATAGTGATATCTATGCCAAACACAAACTGCAACACGAGATGCTACCATTGGCTCCCATCCCACTTCAAATTTGAGAAGTAAAAAATTCATTCAAATTGTTTTACACTATGTGATAGTTCAATGCTCGAAGATCATGTTCTCTGCTTCTCGCTTTACGGATTCAAAGAGCACAGATGATAGATAACGCTCTCCAAAGCTCGGGAAAACAGCCTATATAGGTATCCGATGAGCTCGTTAGTGCAACAATATAATAATTTTAGTGATATTGAATGAGATAAACTCTAATGTGGCCAATCATGCACTCCAGCACATGATTCAGTCGATATTACATTTAAGCTATCTTTAGAAGAATATTTAATACCAGATAATCAAATAATAAACTTACAACAATGAGCTTTCCAGCATTTTCCGGCTTCTTTGCAATCTTAATTGCAGCAGCTGCGGCAGCACCAGATGATATCCCCACCTGCAATACAAGTTCATTGGTAAAAAATAATATATCGTTACAATAAGGAAAGATAGTTCAATTGATGCAATTAACAAAAGATGATAACTTACCAGCAAACCTTCTTTTAATGCAAGAAGTTTAGCAGTTTCAATAGCTTCTTCGCTGGATATCTACAAAAACACAAAAATAAGAGTTGCCATTTATCTATGGACTATAGCGCATAAAACTAATATATTATACAGACACTCGGCGAATATTAAACAAGTAAAACATGCTTCTTGGTAGTAAGTAAATGAATTAATGTACTTCCATCTTTCCCAACGATTAATAGTAAGTGCGCGAATTTTCATAATGTGGCGTCATGTCACCAAGAAGAGAGGGAAAAAAGACAGTGCAATAGCCTGCATATTCATAAGTTAACCAAAAGGACAACAACATTTTTTTTACTTAAACTTTATTGTTGAAGGGAGTACAATCAGTACATCATATTTTTATATAAAAAAATATATTTATTTAAGTGCATCATCAAAAGATTCATGCCTTACTTGGATTACTTCATCAAGCAAATCAACATCCAGAACACCAGGAATGAAGCCAGCACCAATACCTTGGATCTTATGAGGGCCTTGTACATGGAAAATATCATGCATTTGTCAGGGGAATGATACATATAAGAGGGAAGTCATTTAATAAGTCTCACTACAGCCATACAAATTACAAAGCAATGTCCAAAATAAACAGTGAAAAGTTAATACAACTATTTCTTCTAGTTGGATATAACAAAGCAAAGGTGAGAAGGAAAATCATAATCGATACCATTTTGATATCCAAGCAAAATGGTATTGATTTGCTTACTGCTTATTCAGTAGTAAGTACTAAGTACCACAGAAATCAGAATCCATGATTTTACAAGTACTCATCAAGTGGGCATATTATGTACAAGTGCATATAATCATCGAGGCAGTAACAATCCGTGACAATATTTGCACATTTGATTCATCGAGGCACATAAACTGTCCGCAATTGACATGAATGACTCCCCAAATGGTGAAGGTGATACTTTTCCTCAATGTGCATTAGGGAACTTAAGATCAATGATACTAATGAAACTTGCAATAGTAATAAATAGTAAGGAAGACTCACCAGGTTTTCCTCCAGACAATACTGGACTTTCAAGCGGTTCGACACCATATAGCTAAGGAAAAAATAAAAAAATTAAAATTGTAAGCAAAACAAAGAGAATGTTAGAAAAAATAAAAACTTGCAAAAGAAACATGCCTAGAAATTTATAGAAGGTAATATTATACAGTTAAAGAATCATAATCCTAACCTTAATATCAGGGTTCTGCTCTTTCAAATATTTTCCAGCCCCTGTTACCGTACCTCCGGTTCCTATACCAGAAACAAGGGCATCAACTTTCCCACCGGAGCTTTTCCAGATCTCTGGTCCAGTAGTTTCATAGTGAACCTAAAAGTAGGTGGAAGAGAATGAGTTAGTTAATTCACTTCAACCAAGTGATTCTCTAAAAACAAAACATTGACACAACTAACACCTTTGGGTTTGCAGGATTTTCAAATTGCTGAAGAATGTAAGCATTGGGGGTCTTTGCTAGTATCTCTTCAGCTTTCTGAACAGCTCCTTTCATGCCTTTAGCTGGATCTGTGAGCACTAACTCGGCACCGAAAGCGCGGAGAATAGTTCTTCTCTCAAGACTCATTGAAGCAGGCATGGTTATGATGAGTTTATAGCCCTTAGCAGCTGCCATGAATGCCAAACCAATACCAGTGTTTCCACTAGTAGGCTCAATGAGGACACTCTACAAAATGAACAAGAAAAATGATTAACCTTGTGAATTCGTCTCTTATTTGATATCAATGATCTAAGTACCACACAAAACCAATCTAAGTAAATGATTTAAAAATGATCTAATGACTCTCAATTAAAACTGAATGACGTTATTCTTAATGTGGCTACTAAAGTTGGTCGAAAGAGTAAGTAGAAGGAAGTTTTAATGCAATATGAAGAGTATGTATATCATGAATTAAATATCAAGAAGGAAAACTAACTTCTTGCGGTCTAATGAGTCCTTTCTCCTCAGCATCTGCAATCATGCTATATCCTATCCTGCATCAAATGAACTAACAGAATTAAGTCATGGATATTAATAATGCAACTTCAACACCAAAATTATATGCTCCATGATGCCAATTGTAATGATCTCATAATCAAAGCCAACTTAAACCAATTGAAATCAATCTCATTATCAAGTATCAACTATACAAACAACAGTGCCAAACACATTTCTGCAGTCAAGCAGAAAATCAAGAGAATCTCGGAGTGAAACTTTTATTGCAAAGTGTACCATCACTTTATATAGTGATCCTAAGGTATCTAATATAACCAACTAACAACTACTAGTAATCACAAACTAACTTACACATTAAACAATACTAAACTAGAATTTAGTTCATATACACCATTAGTGAACAATTTTTTTACACTTGCATCTAATGATATGTTGTCACATCAATGGTGTATATCAATTAAACTCTTAAACTAATTCTATTTCATATGCAACTATGTCTATCAAAAAAATCTCAAAAAGATGAAATATATATACCTGTCTTTGACACTAGAGCAAGGTTCCATCATTTCTAGCTTTGCAGCAATTTGTGCAACACAACCATCCACAACATGGTTGAGATATACCAGTGGAGTTTTACCAATCAACTGTACATTACAAAAAATAAAAATATATCAACATATGTAAAAAAACAAAAAGCAAAAATGTTTGATTACATAGATCCAAAAAAAAAGTGATGTTGATTATATTGACTATAGTAACTTACTTCAGTGACATCTTTAGCAATGGTTGACTTGTCTTCTGCCATACTATTTAGCAATTTTCTACAAAAGCAGAAACATAAACAGATAAGAAATTGAAGAGGATGAAAAAGATTCCATATAAGTGATCGTAAATATGGTAACAAATAGCGTACCAGTTCAGTTTGATAGGTAGTTTGAGACAGAGACAAAAGGTGTTGTACCTTGTACGTGTAAAAAAGGAAGGTGACCGGTAACTACATGGAAAAAGAAAAACAAATAATGTTGTGTTGTACTTGCGTGCGTGCTTCTCATTGGGTTTGACGTTGAATTTTCCCACATTTTTGTTCCTGGTTCATTCACTCATTATGGTATATATACATTCAGTGCTAGCCTTTGACCTTTTGTCTTATCTTACTACCAAAATTATCATTATTGCCCTGTTTGGGTTGAGAGAAAGACCGAAGAAAGAGAACATTATTTCTTTTGTTTGGCAGAATAGATATACATGTAAGAAAGATCACTTTAAGGTGGGGCCCACACTTTCTTTTTCTAAGCATGCTTGCTTGCTAGGAAAGACCAGAATATTATTCTGGGTTAAATATGTTTTTTTTCCCTGATAAATATGTAACTTTTCATTTTAATCCTTCCCTAAAAAACTTGTCATTTTCACTTTTGGTCCATCCTTTAAAGTAAATTCATATTTTTGAATAAAATATGGCAGAAAATTTCATAATATTATAAGAATCTCTCCAAAAAAAATTAATTTTTTTTAACAAAACATGAATTTAATATGAATTTTTTATATTTTTTAAGGTTAAAAATTCATATTTAATTTGTGTTTTGCTAAAAAAATCTAATTTGTTGGGAACATTTTACACATTTATGAACAATTTCATTGAAAAATACAAAAATAAAATTAAAAATAGGGACCAAAAGTAGTGATTGAAAATTTTATAGGGACTAAAAGTTGAAGGAAAATTGTAGAGGGACTAAAACAAAAAGTTGGTATATTTAAAGGGACCAAAAACATATTTAACTCTTTTATTTTCTAGCCTTTTTAAAATAATTTGATAGTATTACAAAGTTGGTTAAATATATTGTTGATCCTTATAAATATACAGACTTTTTATTTTAGTCTCTCTAAAAAAGTTCTTCAGTTTTTAGTCTCTCTAAAATTTTCAATCACCATGTTTGTCTCTATTATTAAGTCAATTTATGCGTACTATTTGTAATTTTTAACAAAATTGTGTAGAATGTTCTAAAAATCTGTCACAAAAAAAAAATAGTATTTTTCAACAAAACATGAATTAAATTTGAATTTTTAACCGTCAAAAATATAAAAACTCATATTTAATTCATGTTTGTTAAAAAAATCTAAATTTTTTGGGAGAGATTCTTGTAATATTATAACCTTTTATGCAAAATTTTATTCAAAAATATGAATTCTACATATGAGTTTACTTACAATTAGGGACTAAAAGTGAAGATGGAAAACTTTCGACACTCAAAATCGAACAATTTTTTAGAATGACTGAAACGAAAAGTTGATATATTTATAGAGATCAAAAACATATTTAACCCTATTTAAAAATTGTATAATAAATGAATCTAATAATTTATAAAATGTCTCGTATCTCGGAACAAACAAATTTTTGTAATTGGTTTTACAATTAGGGGCGTGGGAAGTATATGATGGAGTATTTGATACTTCGTCCGTCTTAGAATCAATGTCATATTCAAGTTGTGCTTAGTTCTTATGAAAATTATTAGTTTTGTTGATTTAAATAATAAAAGTTGTACTACCTCCCATCTTGTATATATACATCTGGTCACTATTATAAGTGTTGATATTTATTGATATTTTAAATGAACGATAAATAATTATATTTACGTTGTAAATATAATCTAGCTTACTTTTTAAGTTACTTAACATAGAATATTGCGTAGAATATTCCTTCGGTAAATATATTCTAGCTTACTTCTTAAGCTACTTAAGTCTTATAAAATAGACATTCTATAGTACTATTTAGTCACACGATTTTCATTATACGTCTCTCTTTTCTCTCTTATTCAACATGGTATTGGAGTCATTTATTGTCTTTGAATGAATGATAATTATCATTCAATGACATGCTCCATCGAGACGTTGTATAGAGTTTCTTACC
>Ga0315913_1000635_pt1 | contig 33061 bp, 16 predicted proteins | sample MpolsnodulesMG_FD_207736 | JGI IMG/M metagenome (GOLD analysis project Ga0315913, IMG submission 207736) | Medicago polymorpha root nodule microbial communities from Los Angeles, California, United States - small nodules | ecosystem: Host-associated > Plants > Roots > Nodule | place: USA...
GAGTAGTTTTGATTTTTTTTTTTCTATCATTAATTACATAGGTTCCGTTAATAACGGATATAGAATTCGTTATCATTCTTTTTAGGTTTTTATACAAAGTTGACACTTCTCACATGAGTTAGAAACTTAGAATTTCTACGCAACATTCAATTTAACTAGACCATCGACCCGTGCGTTAATGTAATATTTGACGGTAATAGGTAACAAAATAGTTTAGATGAATGTCATGATTGTCATATAGTATTTCATAATATTAAGAAGCATAGATGTTGGTAGTACCATAACATAATATTTCCATGACATCGTTCTGGTACCGTAACGTAACATAATAGGTTAAGTATAGCGAGACGGGTTAACATTTATAAGCAAGAGATGATGTTAAGTATAGCAAGACGGATTAACGGTTATTCCTTTCCAAAAAAATAGCATATAATTAGGAACATAATTTTATTTTACTTTTTAGATAAACATTAAATGCAAAAGTGTGGAGGGAAAAATTAGCTTAAAATTAGGTTAAATATAGCGAGACGGTTTAACTTTTATAAGTAAGAGATTTGTTTTTTTTTTTCTTAAAAAATGATTTTTTTTAAGAGATTAAAAAATGATATATTATGGAGCACAAAGCTATTTTCTTTTCCGTCGGACAAAACAACAAGGTTTTAGTCAGAGAACGTTATAGCGCAATATCTTACTTTCTTTTTTTCAACTTTATATTTTAATTTTCTTTTTTTTAATAGGCTAAAATGGAATATATATACCCGATCAAAGTGTTCTTCCTAGTACAAGGTGTACAAAGAAAAGAACAAAGTCACAATCATATGTACAAAGGAAAGAAAACAGAAAAACAGAAACTAAATAGCAGAGAAAGAAATAAGATTAATTGATGCCCAACATAGTGAACGAACTAAGCCACCAAGCATGATAATTGAAAGAGAGATTTGCGATTCTCGCCTTCAACCATAAAAATGTAAGCAACTTAATATTTTCAACAATCTGATATGTCGAACATTCTTTGCCATTGAAAATCTTGCTATTTTTTTCTTTCCATATTTCCCATACAATAGCATACCAAATCAAATGCATAACAGATTGCCGCACCTTAGAACAATTGGCACCAACAAAACCAAACTGATTGAGGTAATCCGCAGGCACACTAGGGGTGACTGAGTAGACACCCAACCAACGATGAATAAAGTGCCAGACTTCCCCAAAAAATTGACAATGTAAAAATAAATGAGGGGAAGTTTTCAATGAACCACAATCGAGCATCAGAAGCTATAACTCCACGACGAAACAAGTTGTCCTTAGTTGGCAACCTGTCACGGAACAGACGCCAAATGAAAATAACAACCTTCAGAGGGATATCCTTGTGCCATAGAACCTTCGAAGAAACCGTAGTGTCAATAGGATGCTGATGAACCAGGACTTTATAAGCACTTCGTACCGTGAAATCATTACTTGATTCCAGTTTCCAAAGCCACTTATCTTCGATATCAACCTGCAAAGTCACATTTTGAAGTAATAAACAGAGTTCCCCCACCAGCTCCTCCTCCCACGCAAACAGCCCCCACATCCACTTCCACGCCTCACCATCCTCCCCCAGCCTAATTGACTCATATAAAACACATACACCTCCGTTAGCACCGACGTCAGGTCAAACAATCTGCTAAACCTGTCCCTAAGCGCCACTCCACCAACCCACATATCTGACCAAAACAAGGTTAACTTCCCATTTCCCACCCCACGACCAACATGATTAGCAAACCACTCTTCCCTACGTAAAGCAGCGATAACTCGCCACCAAGCTGAGGCATCACCACATCCATCTAACAAACGGCCACCCTTCTCACCATACCGGACATCACCCTAAACCACAAATAAAAAAATAATATGAACTACGATTATGCGGTGATGCTTGCTTAACTTGCATATGTACAAGTAAAAAAAAAAACTTGCATGTAGTAATATTTTAGATGAAAAATGCTATATACAACGAATGACATTCTCGCGGATCCACCGTGACCTTTATTCCACCCAACAACTTTTTTTTTACTTCTACTTTTCACTTTGACTTTCCTGTGAATTTCGGTCGTATGCAACTTTTATTGGCTAGTTTTAAATTCGAGATACTCTCGGGATAATTCATTCGCTGTGTTTTGCAATGCTCATTTTAGATTTAATAATCTTCCATTTTGTTGATTATTAAAAAAAAAGTCTTTCATTTTGTTTATCTTTTATGTTTAGACGGATATGAAGATTCGGACCTGAATTATATCTAATTTTCCTTCTTAAAGAGAAACGCTTCCATCAAAGACATTAACTATTTTTATTTTTATTTTAAACTCAAGAACCGACTAATTTGAGGAGTCTAATCACCACTATTCAATTGCATGGCCCCATTTAAACTTAGCCCATTGAAAACACTTCGTCATTCTCATTATGCCATGAATAAATTATCATATATTTTAAATTCTATTTGCAAATATATTATTTAAGAATGGACTAAACGAATGAATTTCAATTTTATGTCAAAAGTTAAAATAGAGGCAAAAAAGGGGTGTCACAACATTAGATCAATGAAAGTATATGTCTTTTGTAACATGAAGCTAAGTTTAGTAATTTTCAATGAAAGAAAAACAAAAAGGTCGACATTAGTCCAAATTTGAGGTCTAGTATTGTAGTTTGGCCGGCTGCACTCTATGAATTTAACCGAACTTCTTGTACTTATCTACATTGCACTTAGCAATTGATAAATCCAAAGCTATTTAAACAATTTAACATCTAGCCCTTAAAATGTACCAAACAAATAAGAGGCAATGGTTGTCACAATTTCAAGAGGCAGAAGTTAAGGTCTCGTCATATTGGTTTTTCTGGTCCTCAAATGGATTTTATTACACGTTCAATTGTGCTTCTAGTATTCTTTGCTACAATAGCTACTAGTGCTGATATATTCCTTGAGTGGCAAGTTTCCTTGGGCTTGAATGATGATCTAGTGTCTGAAAATAAACTGGTAGAGATTATTGCCTTTAATCTATTAATCTTCTAATTTTTATGATTCATTTCATACAAATTGTTGATCAATCTTGTTGCTGATCTGATTTGAAGGTTATAGCAATCAATGGCATGTTTCCTGGACCCCTTATAAATGCAACAACAAATGATATTATTCATGTCAATGTTTTCAATGGTTATATTGAACCTGTGCTATTTACATGGTACATGGTGCTTTATGTTTTCAATGTTTTTGTTTTAGATTTAGAAATGGTGCTTGAACTAAACATGCAGAATTATGGTTTTGTTATGTATAGGAATGGCATACAACAAAGGCAAAATTCTTGGCAAGATGGAGTGTCTGGTACAAACTGCCCTATCCAACCTCAAACAAATTGGACTTATGTTTTTGACACTAAAGATCAGATTGGTACATTCTTCTATTTCCCTTCCATCAATTTCCTTAAAGCCGGTGGAGGGTTTGGTCCGATTCGAGTTAATAACCGCGCAGTGATAAGTGTTCCTTTTCCAAAACCTGAAGCTGAGTTTGATCTTTTAATTGGTGACTGGTACAATAGGAGCTACATGGTAGTTTAATACTTTCTATTATTATCATATTAGTTATTTGTTTATATTATTATTTGTTTTGGATTTGCTAATTCTAATTTTTATATAATTTCAACTAGGATGTTAGGGACAGGTTGGACACTATGGATGTTGTTTCCCCAAGTTGGATGTTAATAAATGGAAAAGGGCCATATATGAACAATTTTTCAAAAACATATGAGACCTTCAATGTTACACAAGGTAAGAAGAAGTGAATAAAAGTGTTGCTGACTTCAACATTTTATGAAAATTTCATTTCATGGATTAATATAGCTAACTCCTTTTATGATAATGTGTCAAAAGGCAACACATATTTGCTTAGGATATCAAATGTAGGGACAGCTTGGAGCTTCAATTTCAGGATTCAAAATCATAAACTGCTTTTGGTTGAAACTGAAGGATCTTATGTGAATCAGATAGATTTGGATTCTCTTGATGTTCATGTAGGCCAATCCTATTCAGTTCTTGTCACAGCAAATCAAAATGCTGCTGATTATTACATAGTGGCTTCTCCTAAAATGAGTAATGCCACTCTTAACAACAGTCTAGTTGGCATTGCTGTGCTTCATTATGATAATTCCACAACACAGGCTAATGGACCTCTCCCAATTGGTCCAGATCCATTTGATTTGGAATTCTCCATCAACCAAGCTAAATCCATTAGGTAAATTGAATGTCACATAATTGTGCTAAGAGCCTATTTGAATTTATATGGAAACACTTGCGGGGCTGTATTGAAGGGTTTATGGAAACAACTTATAACATGTGCATAAGTTGTTTTCAACTTATTTGTATAAGCTCATCAAAATAGCTTTTGAAAAAAGTTTATAGCTTATATGAAAACAACTTGAATTTATTTTATCTTGTTATAGAAGTAACTTATACATAAACACTTATATGATAAAACAATTATGCTATAAGCGCTTAATTAAGTTGTTTATCTAATGCCGTCATATTAAGATGCTAGCAATAGCAATGCCTCTCCTTAGTTATGAGCAATTAATCAAATCATATAGAAAATTACAAATATTCACCTCATGGTTCTATTTCAATTGCAGATGGAATCTAACAGCAGGAGCTGCAAGGCCTAATCCTCAAGGAACATTCAATGTAACAAATGTAACAATATCTCAGACTTTTATTCTAGAAGCATCAACTGCGACGATTGATCAAGTATCTTTCCACACTGTCAACAATGTGTCATACTCGACACCAAAAACACCACTGAAGTTGGCTGATCACTTTTCCAATGGATCTGGTGTATATGAACTTGATGCTTATTCCAAGAACACTTCAAATGTTATCGCGGTGCGCGATGTTTTTGTAGCAAGCGCATTGCATAAAGAGTGGGCAGAGATAGTGGTTAAGAACACTTTAACCAACATTGATTCTTGGCATTTGGATGGATATAGCTTCTTTGTTGTTGGATATGGAGAAGGAGAATGGAATGAAGAGTCAAGGTCAAGTTATAACCTATTTGACCCCGTCGTTCGCTCAACTGTGCAAGTGTTCCCTGGAGGATGGAGTGCAGTTTATTTGTACCCTGACAATCCAGGAATGTGGAACTTGAGATCACAGAATTTGAAAAGTTGGTATTTAGGTGAAGAGCTTTATGTGAGAGTTTATGATCCTAATCCAAACCCTGCCAAAGAGAAACCCCCTCCACAGAATCTACTTTTATGTGGTTAGTTACTTATTATATACTTCATGTGAAAAATTTATGGTATTGATGCTACTAGTATTATGTTATTGATGTCATTGCATTGTTTACATGATTAAAGGCAAGTATCAACCTTCAGCTCCACCTCCTACTCCTCCTTCTCCTCCATCACTACCGCCACCCCCACCGCCGCCAAACGTCCCATCATCCAAGGCATACAATTCACATACAACAAGGTATTATTATTAACCTGTTTTGAGTTGTGACATAATTTATGTGAAATAATGCTTATAAGCTAATATGAGTTATTCATTTTGTGTTTTTCTTTGTAAATATTAACAATAGGTCACTACTTGCTATGATCACCACTGCCATGTGTTTCATCTACATTAGTTTTCATTGAAAAGGTGCACCTTTTGTTAAGGAGATTGGAGACATGTAGATTGTGACAAAGGCATTAAGTTGTAATATCAAGAATGAAAGCAATAATTCCACACATTCTTTTTCTTCACAACAAATTATTTATGCTAAGTATGAAAGCTATATATAGGTAACAACATTGGTTACTTACTAGTAGTAGCTACTACGATACGTTGTCAGTTTAATTTTTATTTGATACAAGTTAAAGTTTGCATTTTGCAAATGTCAGTTTTCAGCCACATTTGATGTATGTCGCTTTAACCACAGAAAGGTAGAAAATGATGCCATGTTTTAGTGTCAATATCATGCAATTGCAAGGTCGTCTTGATTGAAACATGATTACTAGCACACACTTTTTACAACTTATTTTCATGTGCATGATCTGATCATTAATTTTTGCCAGTTACTTTTCTCATCCAATAAATTTATTGCGCATCATGTTTGAATTATAAAATCCAAAATGTTTTAATTGTTTTGAAAGATTTTACACGGTGATTGTGCCATTCAGATTCTATAATCCGAATTGCATAGGGTGTGTGAGAAACTCAATAGGATGAAAAAGAATATGCCTTAATTTTTAATCACAAATGAGACATCAAACAAGTTTTAATATGATGCATTTTTTGTTTGCATACGAGGTCTTTTAGTTATAAAATTTGATAAAAAAATAATTTTGTCGATAGACTTAAAACAAAAAATTTAGTAGATTTAGTAGCCTTAAAGTGTCATGTTTCCATTTTGTTTGGTAGATTCTATGAGTCTCCACTCATTCTAGTGACATATCAACTAATAAGCTTCTCTCAAAAACAAAACAAAAATCAGCTTATAAGCTATCGCAGTTGTTGCTCCCCTGCTCTTTCTATTTGGTCTCATTAATACAACTGCCGCTATATTTAGCAAATACTTCCAATGAAATCATAATTACACTCCAAATCTTATTTATTACCATTTTGATGATTTTCTCGTCAACTTTTCCAGGATTCACAAGGTTAGTTAAGTGTGCTGAAAATATATTATTGATAGTTTGTCACTAACACAATTTTCAAATTAAATATTATCACAAACAATGTGCTTATCAAAAATTAAATATCATCACAAACAAATACACAAATAAACACAAAGTGAAGAAATATCTATAATTATCAATTGATCTCTCCCTTTTTATTGGCATGACGGTCTGTCCTAATTATTTTAGCGTGGTGAATTGCGAAGCTACGGTATGGATTTGTAGGTTTTACCTCTACATTGATTGGTAATCAACGCCTTGTGATGTATTAAAAAAAAGTTTGCGCTAACAAGTGCAGACATTAATTAAGGATTTAAAAATAAAAATAATTTACTTTTAATTTTTAATGTGTTGAATGCATCATTCTTAAAAAAAAACTTTCTTTTTAGACTTGTTAACATTTCCTTTAAAAAAAACCCACACGATATGTTCATTCTGCTAGTTATCATTAAAAATAGACTACTAAAAAAATCATTAAAATAAGACAACATGTAGTTAATTTAATAATTAGTACTTTTTTAAAAATCATTAAAATCAATTTTTGGGAATAGTGAAAAACCCTATATTAATAATATTTCATTGACTTACAAATATATTTTGTTAAGAGAAGTTAACATTAGGAACTAAACTGATAACGAAAATGTACATCTAAAGACTATTTTGTATTTAATCTTGAGTCAAGTATCATTATGACAACGAGGTATTAAGTCAGGGAGTGATCATTAACACTAAATTATTTTATAGAAATATTATCTTTTGTTGGTTTTTACTTTTACTAGACCTACACCCATGCGACACACGGGTTGGGTCTGGTGTAATACCTAATACTATGTCGTGATTCACTATTCATGAAAATGTTAATGTTGTTGTTTATATTGAACTTATAGTCGGTGAAAAACATAAACAACAAAAAACATTTAAAATCTAAAAGTAGATACAAATTATTACACATTTCTAAAAAATTATTTGTAAACCACATTTGATGCAACGATATCATCTTCATCATCTTCATTGGCTATCAATATCTTCAAACCTTTTCTTCAGGCCACTCTTGAAATTGCAACATATAATTGATCATATGAGAATATTTAAGTGATTGTCCTTGACTTTTATTAATGGTCATTGCAACCTTGATTCTCATTGAAAACTCTTCCTTGACATCTCAGTTTCATCTCCCTCTCTTCCACATATCACTTTATTTTCTCTCTCTGATTTATTTTTCTTTCCTTTTTTTCCCTTTCTCATCTTTCTTTTTGCATTCCATTTCTTGATCATTCGTTTTTCTCACACTCTTCATCCATTATTTTTCATTTCTACACATCTCTAAATATTTGTTCTTAGAGAGTTAGGATTTGAGGATAAATTTTTTTATTTCATTGGTTTGTTTCTCATCCATCTTTCTTTTCAAATTAGAGGCGCATTATGATCTATAAAATATTTTGTTAGTGGGATAATTTGATATATGCATGAATGAGATAATGGATCTCACTGTGCATTAATATCATATGCCCTTGGTAAAAAAAAATATCTACTAAAATTCTTGTGCATTGAAATTAGAAGACTAAATGAATTAATTGTTAAATTGATTGGAAGTGAAATAGATATTGAAAGGAAATTAACCTTTGCCTGCACGGGTTTTGTAGAGCTTCATATATAACTATGAAATTGACCATATTCTTACTTTTAAAGTTATATTCAGTATTATGTTATCATACTAACTCAAAAAACAAAAGATGGACTACAATAAAAAAGACAAATCAAAAGAACAATATATACAAAAGTCTGCACCAAAATATTGGCACTAACCACAAAGGTTGTTAAATCTATAAAAATGAAAAGGAAAAGAAAATGCTATGTTGTAATTGAAATAAAAAATAATTATGAAAAGGAACAGTTATGTGGTAATTGAAAGAAAAAATAATAATGAAAAAGAACTGCTATAAAAAAATAAAATTGCAATGACGTTAGTGACTTAAAAAAATGAACTTTTTATGTGCTACCTAATTCAATTTCTTGCAGAACTTTATTTTCATAAAAATTAATTAGATCCGCCAAAAGGGCGGGATTATGGTTATTAGGTTCAATTGCATGATGGTGAGAAATAATTTAGGGATTGTGAGAATGAAAGAAATATGACGCAAGATTTATGTTGAATGCATATCATTGAAGTAATCACATGTCATCAAAAACATCAATGACTTGGTGGTAAGAGTTGTGAATTGGAAGCATGAGGTGCCTAGTTCAATTCCCATCAAGATTTTTTTTTCATAAACATCGATCCGTGCGATGCACGGAACCAACCAACAAATAAAATATGACGATGTATAACTAATTTGTAATGAATATATAACATTAGAACTGCGATGCATTACATAATCTATATATATATATCCTACTAAGTCTCCTACTCTAAACCCTACTTTTTCCATCATTTATGGAAAAAAAATCCATGTTGGGGATCAAACCAAGTACCTCATGCTTTCATTTAACAACTATTACCACGAGGGCACTAATGATTTTGATGACATGTGATTGCTTCAATGTTATGCATTCAACATATATCTTGAGTCATATTTCTTTCAATCTCACAATCCCTAAATTATTTCTCACCATCATGTAATTGAACCTAATAACCATAACCTCGCCCTTTTTGCCAGATCTGATTAATTTTTATGAAAAATAAGTTCTACAAAGAATTGAGTCAAGTAGCACATGAAAAGTTCAAAAAAATTTTAAAGTCGCTAACATCATTGCAATTTTTTTTTTTTTTTTTTATAGCAATTCCTTTTCATTATTATTTTTTCTTTCAATTACCACATAACGGTTCATTTTTATTGTTATTTTTTCTTTCGATTACCACATAACCGTTCCTTTTCATAATTATTTTTTTATTTCGATCACCACATAGCAATTTCTTTTCCTTTTCATTTTTATAGATTTAACAACCTTTGTGGTTAGGACCAATTTTTTGGTACATACTTTTGTATATATTTGTTCTTTTGATTTGTCTTTTTTATTGCAGTCCATCTTTTGTTTTTTTTTTTTTTTGCTTTTTGAGTTAGTATGATAACATAATACTGAATATAACTTTAAAAGTAAGAATAAGTCAATTTCATAGTTATATACGAAGCTCTACAAAACCCGTGCAAGCAGAGGTAAATTTCTTTTCAATATCTATTTCATTTTCAATCAATGTAACATTCAATTCATTTAGTCTTCTAATTTCAATGCACAAGAATTTTAGTAGATATTATTTTTTTCTACCAAAAATGACTTAATTTTACCAAGGGCATATGATATTAACGCAGAGTGAGATCAATTTTCCCATTCATGCATATATCCAATTATCCCACTAACAAAATATTTTATTGATCATAATGTGCCTCTAATTTGAAAAGAAAGATGGATGAGAAACAAACCAATGAAATAAAAAAATTTATCCTCAAATCCTAACTCTTTAAGAACAAATATTTGGAGATGTGTAGAAATGAAAAATAATGGATAAAGAGTGGGAGAAAAACAAATGATCAAGAAATAAAATGAAGAAAGAAAGATGAGAAAGAGGAAAAAATGGAAAGAAAAATAAATCAGAGAGAGAAACTGAATCATGATAAAGTGATATGTGGAAGAGAAGGAGACGAAACTGAGATTTCAAGGAAGAGTTTTCAATGGGAATCAAGGTTGCAATGACCATTAATAAAAGTCATAGACAATCACTTGAATATGTCAGAGTATATCTTGCAACACCAATATTCTCATATGGTTAATTATATGTTGCAATTTCAAGAGTGACCTCAAGAAAAGGTTTGAAGATATTGATAACTAATGAAGATGGTGAAGATGATATTGTTGCATCAAATGTGGTTTACAGAGAATTTTTTAGAAATATGTAATAATTTTTATCTACTTTTAAATTTTAAATGTTTTTTTTGTTGTTTATGCTTCTCACCGACTATAAGTTCAATATAAACAACAACATTAACATTTTCATGAATAGTGAATCACGACATAGTATTAGGTATTACATTAGGCCCAACCCGTGCGCTGCACGAGTGTAGGTCTAGTTAGTATTAAGCTGACATTGTTAGAGTACGACGATTGAACATAATAGTGAAGAATTAATCTTACATCAAACCTTAATTATTATACATTACCAAATACTTTTTTATAAACAACGTTTGAAGTCACGTTAGTATATTCGCCATCTTCACCAGTTATCAATATCTTCAACTAATCTCTTGAAGTAACTCTTCAAATAACAACATATAACTAACCATGTGAAAATACCGGTGACAAAAAATATATTCCGACATTTTTAAGAGAGTGTCCTTGACTCTTGTTGATTGTTAGTGAGAATGAACGTGCCAACAAAAATTGTCTCAGAGAGTATGGTAAATGAGTTCTAAGGTTGGAAGGTGTAAGAGATAACCTAAGTATAAATACTTTCTCTCCAATATGACTTCCGATGCCACATTTCTTTCAAGCATGTATTTGCCCATTTCGGTTATTGTGAGTCTTGTTTCATTGCATAATCCTAATATTTGATTGATATTCCTTAACAACATCACCGGGACTCCGACTTTTAATCGATATTCCAGTGAGTCTTTTTCCCATGTGATGAACGGGACAATTACACTATAGAGTTAAATTTATTTAACAAACTTATATTCAAAAATTGATAAATTTAAATAATAAAATACCATGAATAAAAATGATATTACTAAATTATGAAATACGTCCCCTAAAAAAACTATGAAATGCATATTCTGAGTTATTGATTTGAAGCAAAATTAATTTACTAAAGTGATTTATGGTTGCATAATTCTTTTAAAAAATATTAATAAATCAGGGCTAGCTATGTATCGTGGATATGATTAGGTTAATATAAAAATGAAATTAAGATATCTTTGAACATTAATTTAGTAGTTGATTTGGCCACACAAAATTACAATACAATACCACCGATTTATATTTACAAAAATTTACATAATGCCATACATAAACATTTAGTTTTTTTTAAAAAAACATTACATATAGTGCACACTAACTATACAACTTCTATCAGAGAAGACCTATTCATATATTTATAATAGTTAGCAACACTAAATTTATCCTTTATGAACTTCACAATCCAAAAAGTATAAAAAAATAATTGTTTCATTTGTAAAATATTGTACAATAACCCTGCTTCATTTGATCGGTGGAACCAAAAGATAAGTTTTAAGGCCATTAAAAAAGTGATGAGTCATAAGTAGATAACAAGCCAAAAGATTGAAGAAAGGAAAAAACCAATTGCATTGTAGCATGCAAAGAATTTCCAGCACCACTAAGGTACGGTTGAGCTCCATAAAAATAGATGGAATTAAAAAAATTCATTTACAATGCAGCTCAGATAAATTAGCCTAGATAATAGGACAAATTGTAACTGAATTCAAATTAAGCATAGAAATAGGGGATTAGGCTAGGAAATAGGAAGGAGAATTTCAAAGCTTCACATATCACAATTAGTTCTATCAATTTTCAAGATGTGCATTAAATGCACTCATGATATACCTCATTAAATGCATTTGAGACTTGCTAAGGAAGTTAGGTAAAGATGTTTAGGAGGGAAATCAAACTTATGATTAGGGTTAAGCAATAGCATAACCTTATAAGCTTTTATGATAAGAAGATAGATTTTCCCCTTTTCCTTTTTTATTAAATGTTTTTATAATATTAATTATTTATATTAAATTTGACGACCCAACCAAAATGTGGACGGAGTTGGTTCAATTCGAGTGGTTATAATGTTAAAAGTGATTGTTTTACACGCTCTGATGTCCCCGTGAGCTTAACTCAGTTGGTAAGGACAATGCATTATATATGCAAGATACGGGGTTCGAATCCCAGCCACCACAAAAAAAACACCCCCTTTGATTTATTGGATCCTAACTCCCAATTTCATAAATTTATTGGAATTACAATTTGATTGTCGTTTTTTGGAACGATCGTAACTTTTAATCGATATTATTTTAGAGGGTTGAGTAATTTGAGAGACCTATAAAACAATCACTTAGGCTAAAAGAGTGTGATGCTTGTGCGTTTGACATTTTATTGGAGCTGTTGGGCCTGGTGGTTTGTTGATGATGGGCAGCAAGTGTTGTCTCAACTGCTTGTAAGTTGTTGACTGTGTGTCTTTGCTAAATTTTGCACAACTTGTGCTTTGATTAGATCTATCAATATATCTTGCTTATTATTAACATTATTTGTTAGATATCTTGTTTTAGGGTATGTTGCAATAACTTGATTAAGAAGATGACAAAGATGAACATGATGAAGTGCATATAACTTGATTGTTGAGAAGAGACTGCTGCACTTGAAACCTGAAAAGTTTAATGGTTATGCAGAGTGGCGGAGCCAGGATTATTATAAAGCCTGGACAAAAAAAATTTGCAACACATTTATAGGGGTTTACATAAAAAATTGCAAGCAAATAATCAAAAAATCTAAAAAAATTGCCCAATTTATAGGAGTTTATATAAGAAATTCAGAGGGATTTACATAAAAAATTGCAAACAACACCCGGCTCACCGGACCTTGAAACCGCCCATGATTATGCATGTAAAACTCAAAGCCCCAACATTATTCAATCATTTACATTTTCTCAAAATTCGAACTTTTTAAGAGGTGCTTGTTCAAAGTATACACAAATAACACTTCTCTTTCAAAGAGTTTGCTACATAGTTTTTGAAATTTTTCAAAAGCTATAAATAATATAATGTTTTTATCCCAAATTATAAGTTATTTTAATAATTTCATATGTATTAAAATATGTAGTTAATAGGTATGAAAAAAGAAAAATTATAAGTTATTTTACTCCATTTATTGCATGAGAAAAATAAATTATAATTTATGACGAATGAAGTAGTAATTAAAAATTATCATGGAGACAGATGACATGTTTGCTTATATATTTTTCTCGAATAAAGATTATAGTTGATCTTCATCATGACAAAAATTAAGATTGACTAGAATACTAGACTAGCATGCTGAAGGGTGACTTGTTAGTGTATATATTTAATTATTATATTTTTAATTCAAGTTATAATTAGTTTATATTAGATTTGTTAAGATTGATTTAAAAAGTAAATTAAATTTGATATAAAGTTTAAATGGGATTTAGATCAAATTTCAATTTATGATTAGATTAAATTAAATTATTTAATTAAAGGAAGGAAGATAAATTATAAAATAACATTTTTTTAGGGAATAAATTATAAAATAACATAAAATTGCAAAGAAAAAAAATACACCAAAATTTTGTATTTCATTGATATTTAAAGTATAAATTAAAAAGAATTGGTGAATATAGTTGAGAAAAAGACCGGTTAGTATTTGAAGTATCACGTTACATATACGTACACCTTGAAGAAACGGATAAAAGAGGCTGGTACCAAAGGGTGGGGTAGAGGCAAGGTATATTCAAGTATGGTGTATTTGCGTATACTCTGCGTATAACCTAAACTTCTGTGTAGTAGTATAAAATAAATTAAATTAAATACTATAGGTATAATCTAAAGGCAAAGAGTGCTTCAACATAAAGCATTTTTCAACTGCAAGTATGGCAGTAGCTACACAAGCAAGCTCTCTATAATGACACTACAAAGAGAGTTTTTTAATGAAATCAAAATTTGAAAAAGATATATATGATACTGTGAACCAAGAAATATTATGCATGAATATATATTTTTTTAAATAAAACAAGAGGTTAAATATGGTTTAGGAAAAAGAGTAGAAGAATCATTTTTTTTTTTTGAGTAAGATCTCTAGCATTATCTATACTATATGATGTCACCGGAATAACAGTATTAGTTGGTTATATTCTTTTAAAGACATTGTTTCATGTCAAGTGTATTGTGTAGTAGTAGTCTTCATGAATCAAGTGGACCACATGACACCAATTAAATCCGTCACAGAAATTTATATACTTCAATTTTAAAAGAAAAAAGTCATTGATCTATTTTCTCAATGATCCATTTACCTCTAATGAAAATAACTACTGAACCAAGTTCAGTTGATCTTACTCCGTTTGATTCAATTAATTCTCCACCAAACAATTTCTACTAAAAAAATGATCCAATTTCACTCTTCTTTTCATGACCATTTAACAATAAATTGGCCCTAAATTAGCAACCTACTCAACTTGGCAACCCTCATACCCTCCTTTTCTCTTCCTTTTAATCATTTTATTTTACTATTTTTGAGTAATTAAATGCATCCTCAACTTGTATTCACATAATATCAAGTTGCATTATTTAGACTTTTGACTTTATTTTTTATACTCAACAAACTTTGGTTGTTATGTTAATTATTTAATCATATAAAATACAATGACCCTACTAATAATAGGTTGAGTGTAAACCTATAGTTGTAGAGGAACTGAGTTTTCTTCAACGCTTCTATGTTTTCACTTCATCTAAAAGAAAAGAATATACAAATCAAAATCCTTTGTAGTTTAGTTATATGTGTTAATGTAATAGCTTAATTCAATATTAGTGCACTCACTTTCCTTTGTGGAATTGTTGTTCTAATTTTGGTATTTATTAGCTGTATGTCTCTATCAAGTTTGAGGATCAATAAAGAAATTTGAGAGTTGTGAATAACGAAGTACTATAAATGATTTCTTGAGTTGCTTTGCTTAGGTGTAATGAGTAAGCAATTAACTAGCACAGAGATGCAACAAGCCAAGAAAGCAACAAAACTGGCTGAATAGTGACATTTTTGTTGAGAGTAAAGGTAGAAACTCTTGAGAAAAAACAAGTAGATGTGTTTCGTTTCTAACAAATAAAAAGTAAATTTAGTTCTAATTTATATTGAAATTTCTCTTTTAGTTATTTTTTTTATTTGGGTCAAGTAGTCTAGTGACTAGAGTTCACACAATATAATATGCAATATCCCTACCAACTGAGCTAAGCTCACGGGGATCTCTTTTAGTTATTCTAAAAACAACTAATGTGACAGATTCTATATTTAAAAAATAAAACTGGTACATGTTATTTACAAGAGACAACTATAGACCTAGTAATTGTGGTCGACACATATGGTTGAACATTTCGCTCGCATTTGTAGTGATTAAGGATGCTAGATTGTATCCGCAAGTGGTGATATTCGTGGGAACTGTCCATTTAAAGGCCCATCGACAGAGTTTTTTTCTGGGTAAGAAAGTTCACCGGAGAATGGTTTGGGGACAAAAATTATACAATCTGCCCTATAGGGATCCCGTCCCCATACAGTTTACTAAAATAACTTTTATACGTACATATTCAAATATTTATATGTATTTGTCTTTTCTCACAATATGCATGTAAATTTCTTTTATATGTGATGTTTATTGTTGCTAGAAGACATATAAAAATGTCTTAATTTTTCATTTGTTTTATTGTTAAAAATTAAACAAATGAAAAAAATGTGATTATTATTTTGTATATTGATGGATTCCTACGGAGACAGGAATCCACAACGATGAGGATAGTGAGAAAAACTCTCCAAGACGGAGAGGACATGGATGGGGTATTTTGGGTGCTAGGAACGGGAAGCGGGGAAATACTCCCCCGTCTTGCCCCGTTGACATCCTAGCTGTAACTTAGGTTCAAGATTGAAATTCTGCCATCTGTAGATTATATGTAAATTTCATTGTAAATCTGCAAAGAGTCGATGATTATCTCTGACCATGTATCAAGTGTGCCTCCCATAATCTAAATTAAATAAATCAGAAAAAAATCTAATCATCTCTAGATTTCAATCATAATCTATATTAAATGACAACATATTAGTAAAGGAGAAAAAGGACACCATGAGAATTCATGTGGGAATAGCAGTTACTTACTGGCTTTCCATACTTTTATTCTATATCCATGACCAATATGAGGGGACATATACACAGAGAGAGGGACAAAGACAGAACATTTAGATATAGAGAGAGAGGAGGCAACCTTTTTTGTAGACAACAAAACAATGGAAACTAAAACAAAGATTTTTAAGATAGTACCAGTAACTATAACCCCCTTATGTCCCTCTTTCTCTCTGTACTCATAATACATCATCACATTCTTTGGCACAGAAAGAAAAAAAAAAGAGCAAATAGAAAAATTTAAATGAAAAAGATACACAACATGAGCTATACATGAGTTGTTGTGTAGGCCTTTTCATAGAACAAATTAAAAAAAAAAATTCTTCAATAAACAACTGAATTTTGTAAAAATTATCAGGTGCTTGTTCAAGTTGATAATGAATCAAAAGAATATAATATCTTACAACAAATAGATTTGAATGTTGATGATCAAAAATTGTTTGTTGATCATCATGTTGAATCCAAAACCAAAACCTTGTCACCTGTCTCAGTAATGACAATCCACCAAAGCTGGTGCAGAGAAGACAAGACTTGTTTGTTGCTTTTGTTGTTGCTGTTGCTGTTGCTGCTGCTGTTGTTTTTGGCCATTTTGTTGTTGTTGATGTTGCTTGGAAGCAAAGGCAAACTTAGATTCTCTATGATCATCTTCAGGTGCAGGAAGGTTGAGATCCAAATCCAAAGACAAAACATTCCTTTTCTTCCTAGGTTGTTCTTCATCATGTTCCAAAGCCATTGGTGTCAAAGAGAGTGTGGTGTTGGCTGCAGAAGTTCCCACCGGTGCGCGGTGACGCCTCATATGGCCACCTAGTGCTTGTCCAGATGTGAATTCAGAACCACAAATGGAACACTCATGAACCTTAGACTTGTTGTTGTTGCTTCCACCATGTTGATTTCCCTTACCATTGTTATTCAATTGAAGGGAAATTGATTTATGATTGGGTTTGAATTGAAACTCTTGATCATCATCATATAAGTGCTTTTTCTCTTGAGCAATTGCTAAAGCTTTTGGCTTCTTGTGACTTGCTCTATGACCACCAAGGGCTTGAAATGAAGGGAATGTTCTGTTGCATGTTTTACATTCATAAACATAGAAACCAGCTCTTCCAGAATCCAAAGTAGCAGCTTCCATGAATTTTCTACTGCTATATTTTGTGTAGTTCATCATTCCACCATCTAAATCATCCGTGTTCTTTGGTGATGATTCCTTTGCTTGTCCTTGTGCCAATAGAATCAAACAATTTGCCATATCATATTCTTCTTCAATAATAGTACTGTCTTGTTTTTCTTCAACATAAGAAGTTGTTGGAGATGTATTATTGTTGTTGGTGTTGATGATGATGGTGTTATTGTTGACATCATCAACATTGTTGCAATCTTCTCTTTCTCCTGTTCCTCCTCCTCCTCCTCCTCCTTCACCAGTTGAAGAATTAGCAGTGATGGAGAAAGGTATAGGAGATTGTGGCCTAACCCTTTTGGTTCTTTTGCCTTTGATGATATTGGTGATTTCTCTAGAGGCTAAAGAGATTTGTTGTTGTGGTTGTTCAGGGGCAGGTTCCATGTTTGATTTGGATTAAGAGAGAGAGATTGAACCTTAACCTTAAAAGTTAAGAAGAGAGAAAAAGAGAGAGAGGGGTTTTGTGATTGTAATGTAAGGTTAAGGTAGCAAAGAAAGAAGAGTGGTTATTTATATATAGAATAGAGATTAATAAAGGGATAAAATTTAAGTTGGGTTAGGGGAGTCAAAAGCCACCCAATACACAGTAACTGTGATTGATTTGTGAACACAACAAAGTGTTTATTTATAGCTAAATTAAGGAAAGGGAAAATATAGAAAAATTTGAGAGAGAATATAGCAAGCAAGGTAGAAAGAATTAACTAAAGAAAAAAGAGACCAAAAATAATGAAAAATTAACAGAAAGTGACCAAAAATGGGGAGTGTGGCAGAGTGGACATATATAGAGAGAGTCCGTCTCACACTCTCTTTCTCACACTTTGCCAACGCACTTCACCAAATGAAAACAAAACTGCTCCAACCAAAGCTTGGTGGCACGATATTAGCATGCTTATTTATCAGTAATTAGTAATTACTATTTACTATTAACCACCTATCACGTTCACGGGGTGAATCAATTAGGCTATATATGGCTTGCTTGCATCTCACACCAACCCCTCAATCTTTTTAATCACTTCACTGCCTTTTCATATCTAAACCACACAAGGTTTAGTAGGTTGTAAGTTTGCACCATTTATTTTTGGGTGAATAATGCATGGAAAACTAGATCATGAACTAAATAATTTTGATACCAAAAAAATCTTTTAATTATTTCAATTTTATTTAATTTACTTATTTAATTTAATGATCAAATATGGATTATTAACTTTAAGATACACTTTTCAATGTCAATTATGTCTTTAAAGATGAATTTTATTCTTTTCAATAACAGAAATGCGTAATATTGACTCTAGTAGATTCGAAAACGAAAGAAGTTAAAAAAAGATATGAACAAAATGATTAATACACTTTTGAAACACGAGATATGAAATTTATTCTCATATCACATGACTGTTAAGATGATTGTAAAGCTTGATATTCACTAGTGTCTATTCGAAAAAGTCTGATTTTCATGATGGCATTGCGTGGTGAATACGAAAATACACATGTGAGAGGTGGATCGCATGGTGGATAAGTTTCAATAGTGATTTCAAACACATTGTTAAAAAGTTACGCTCAAAACGATAAATGTTTTAATCAAAGATGCGCCTATTATATGATGCACAAAATCTTAAAAATAGTAAAAGTTATACACAAACATATGCATATATACAAATTTATTAATTGGTATTTTTTGAATTTTTTAAACGAATGATATTTTTGTCCATGTGAGTTTAACTTAGTTGGTAGGGACATTGCATTATATATATATAGGGATCAAGGTTTGAACCCCGATTCTCCACTTATTCACTTTAAAAGTGTTGAATTTTATCCACTAGGCTAGTTGACCCAAAACAATAATAAAAGAATGATATTTTTGAAGTGCAACATATAACAAATAAATGGAATGTAAAATGTAAAAAATTTAATGAATGTTAGGCCTTGTAATTTGTTTTTTGCTTTTGCACCGGTTTTCGACCCGCCGAATGTGAGCGACTAATCCGACTCTTGCGTAGATGCATGCGCATAGCTAAGCGTTGTTCCCCCTGAGAATCGAATATGGTATTCCCCGGATACGTTCTTAGAAGGAGCTCTTTGTCACTAAAGCCCAAGCAACTTAGTTTAGGCCTCGTAAATTTTAGTATAAAGTATTCTGTAAATTAAATTATTGAATTCTATGGGTTTTGTTAGAGTGAGAAAACAACCACTCTAGAAGTACCAAAATAACAAAAGGATCATGAGAATGAAGTTTAATGTGATCATAATCATGTCAAGAGTAGTAGTTCAAAAGACAAAGGAAAGGCCAATAATGATTACATTTTTACCAATAACTATCAGAATAAAGAGATGTGGAGAAACATGAAGCTTTCTTCAGATCCCCTCACTCTCTACTTTGTGCTCTAGAACACACAAAATGTGTGGCATGTTCAATTCTAGAATTTATGCTCGCCCACAATTAATCTTGTTTCTTACTAGCTATATCTAAATTCAAGTTCTCATCAATGAACCTAATGATTGTTCTAGTTTTATGGAATATTTTAATGAATAGTGATGAGTTACAACCGAATTATTTTTGTTGTAGTATTTAGTTGCTAACACGTTATGCTTGAAGAATGACATAATAGATCATGTAGAGTGTAAGATAGAGGGTAGTATACACTATCTTTATAGAGAGATTAATTAAAGGAAAGTATAGGAAGCAATAAGCTAGCTAGCCATTACTTTGGCTCAACGATTTGTGCACGAGATGATTAATTGGAGTGCAAGCCTGGAACCACGGAATCTGCGGTGATCCCTTCCCTTCTATTATGCTACCTTTAATTTGTACTCGGTCATGTCTGCATCACCACACATTTTACATTCATTCCATGGACTTCTTGTGCTACCTTCCCACTCTCTTTTTCTTCTCTTAACTTTATGTCCCAAATGTAGTAAATAGTAAATTAAAATTTATGAAGTATGAACGCAGACACATATATTGGACACGACACTAATACGTCGATATTGATAAAATTTTGAGAAAATAACATAATTCAATGTAATCATAAATGTCGGTATCGTATCGGTGTCAGACACAGGACACACCTTCAATCAAAATTAACAACAACAAAAGCTAAATCACGATTATCAGGCTACATTTCTCCATTTTAATATTTTACATTATTAGTCAATCACATAATTGAAAATATTTATTACTTGGATTTCTGGATTCTTATGGAATTATCTCTGCTTCATTACAACCATAGTTGCACACAATGTTGTCTTTCTACTCAAAGCATATGCTACAACATTTACCTATCCAAGGATGATAGTTCAATTCAAAATCATAATCTTTTAAAAATTTCATTCATCTTTGTTGTCTCGTGTTCAAATCATACTTATAGTGCAGACTTTTATGATCATTGAACACTTCAAATCTTGTTCCATATAACTTGACTGTAAATAAGATTCCTCCTAATTTCATAAATCATGAGTTAGATAGTTCTACTCGTGAATCTCACATGGTTTAATTCAAGTGATTAATGAGTTTTAAATAAGGTCGAATTCATGGTTAATATTTAAGTTCAATTTCTAGCTGGAACAATCATTAATCAGATTTTACTTGACTAAACCAAACTCTAGATTACTAGAGTCTTTTTCGTAACTAGTTTGTCCTGCATATTCTCTATATCACGGTTGTTCATCACATAACTCTTCAATCTCCTTGTGAATAATTTAAATTAGGCACACATTTAAAAAAAAACTGAATATTTTTAAGAAAGTAATCAGACCTTAACTTTTTCTTAAAAATTTATGTTTCTCTATTTGATTGAGAAGAGAAAACTTCAACATGGATCTGGTATTTGATCTCAGTGTTTAATTTCAACACTTCAGAAAAGCAAAGTTGCTTCATGTTAACTTTGCTTTATCTACTTAATATTGGTTTATATACATATATTACTGAATACCGGAAGACTAATGATTATCTTTCCCTCCCATCTCTTTCATCCCCAACCATGTGGAACATTTGAAGCAAAAAATTGTACTCAATCATTGAGCTCATGTGAGTTCACTTACATGTAGATCTAATTTTGTAAACTATAACCTGACACCTATTCTTCTATTGTATATTGTATATGATTAATAACCAAAACCTACTCATCAATTTCATATAAGAGATTATCCAAAGTCCAAATTAAATCATAAAGTATGCCAAAGATTTACATGTATCAGTTTAGTGTAGGATGACAAATTTGAGACTCAAAGTTGTCCTGCCTTTTTCGTACTAGCAATATTTATTTGCTTAACTCCTAGTGTGTGAGTGGATCCAGTTAGTTATGCAAGTGGTACTAGAATTCACTTAAGCACTCTTTTCTTTAACTTTTTTGGGATGAAATCCAAGCATTTATGTTTAAGTCCAACAGATCAACATGGATAGGACATCTCTTAAAGAAGTTTATTTTTTTTTAAAAGGGATCAAAGTAGGGACCTCCATTTTAAGGAGTATCCACCCTCTCCACTTGTTTATCTAGCATACTTCGACCATATCAATTACATAGCTTGACTATAATAGAGCAATTTTCTATGACAATGAATATTTCTTTACCTTACTACTGCCACTAATTAATGATGGTTTTAAAAAATGTATTTTGTCCTTCATTCAGTTATCACTAAATTTCTCAGATCAAATATATTTTATTATCCCATGCTCATTTTCTAACATAAATTATCTATCAATTGTATCCTTAATATCACTACTTACATCATCAAATTGATGATAGTTTACTAGTAGACCATTAAATTCTGTCATGCATCACGATCTAAAAGTCCACTTACAACTACTAGTCTTTTTTTTTTTAGTACAACTACTTAAAACTACTCACTATCTTGTTAACTTGGAAAATTCAATATCCATTCCACTTGGATATTTCTTTTGTCCTTACGAAGTTTAGCTTCTCTAGTCTATTCTCACCCTACTTTTAAAATTAAATGACGACGGTCCACTTTTTGAACAAAATGAAATATCAAATTCTGTGTAAAAAAATGTAACAAAAAAAAAATTCTGTGTAAAAAACAATACATCTCAACCTCTACTTCAACATCAGCTAAAGTTTAACTTTCAAATTTCATTATGCAAGTAATTCGTACCCCTTTTATATCTGTGATTAAACTGTTACAAATTTTCAATGAACTTCACACAAAAAAATCTATCTGCATACATTCTTGAGAACATGCATGCGTTGACAATATTGGAGGTTTGTTTTTTCCATTTTAAATTTTTGTGCCCAGCAGCCTAGCTAATCATTGAAATGACTCGGGTAATGAGGCCTAATTATTGATATTTGGATTTTTTTTTTTTTTTTTTATGTAGCTTGTTGTGTGTAGCACGCAAAACAAAACCAAAACCAAAGAAATCATTCTTTGAAGAAAGAAATAATTCTCCCTGAATGAACTCCTCTAGCATATGTCTTCCAATTCTTTTGTATATCCACAACTCACACTCTATCTTCAGCAAAGTAACAGGTTATTATTGAGACACGGAATCATAATAAAGAAAGGGTCATGTTAACCGGTGCCCCGGGGCACCGGTTAAGGAATCCAAAAAAGGAAAACTTGAATTAAAAATAACACTTTTTTGATTTTTTAAAAATTGATTACACAATTTCCAATACAAAAGCTACTATATTTGTTTCCTTAACCGGTGCCTCCGTTAGCATTTCCCATAAAAAAATAGTTTCATGTTAAATATAAAAAATTAATTTATGGAAACTAAAAACTATCTTCTATGCTCTTGCATCAGAAAGATTGTGGAGTATGCTACTCCAGTTAGTGTAGCTGGATTACAAATACTTTATATATTATTATGCTGTTTGTACTAGAGGAAGTCATCGATTAGAGAATTCTTTAGTGGCTGCTCAGACACTCAAAAAGAAACTGTCTCAATTAAGAAAACCAAACAAAAAAAAAAAAAATACTAAAAAACAGATTATTCCCAAGTCATATAGTACAATAACACCCTATTGGGTATAAATTACTTGTTCAATGAACTTCAATGTGTGAATGGGACTCGGACTTTTCCACTTGAATTCATATAATTGAAATTAGCTGCAAATTTTTGTTTGACCTGTAAGTTAGATAAAAATAATAATACAAGAACAAGGTTCTTAACATCAAAATGTAGTAAACTTTTCTTTGTTTTTTTTTTTTTTTTGGAATGTAAAAATGTAGGAAGCTTTGCGAAGCACAATATCAAACCGAAGCTTGTTACAACTTCCAAATTTTAGAGATGAGCGCATATGCTTTAGTTGAGTACTACCACTACCCTATATATAGACAAAGTGAACAAATCACGAGAATTAAGAAAGTTGATAAAAATATTAAATTCGTTGACAATTATATTATTTTACAAGTTCACTGTTCATGAGAGATAATTTGCTTACATTTCCATCATAATATTTATTACAAGTTACAGAAATGGATGTAACATAATTAGGGGAATGTTGGTAAATAAATAATATAGTTAAAAATGTGAAAGAGGTCTTGTAAAAAAAGACAAGGAAAAAGTTATATTGATTGAAGATTGGAGGTAGTATCATGAAATCAAGAGGTGAGTTTGTATAAGAAAATTGTGTATTTCTTATAGAGTCTAACTCATCATTACAAAACTAATTTCTATAAACTTATGTTTAGGTTTTATCTCTATTCTATACGAGACTTGAGTTTTTCCCAATACACCCGCTCACACAAAACACTATTGGGTTTGAAGCGTGGATATAAATAGCAGGTGACACTAGATGGATAGGCTCCGATACCATTTTAAAATTTTGGTTGTGCCTAGCTCAACCTCCTCAAAACCGGCTGGTTAGGTGAGGATTGTCAAACAGTCCCAACCTTATAAACACATGTGTACCGAAAAAAAACTCAAATTTCACAGAATAGAAAAAAGACCTAACATAAGTGGGGGAAGTTCTAATGCAGCTGAGTGTTACAATAAGCGTTGGGTCCTTATACAGACCAACATCACCAATCTTGCTGATAAGGTTGTCACCAAGATGTTTGCAGGTTTCAAGTCGTGATGGATGACAGGTTGTGGCTTTGAACTGAGAAGAAAGGAAAGAGTTGATGTATCAATGTTTAGTTCATTCAGCTTTTGTGATGTATCAATGTTCTGAGTTTGAGCTACTGCATGCACTCCTAGCATGTCTTAGTTCAATTCTCAACCTTTCCAGCTCGGGGTTAAAGTTTTCCTACCTATTAGGTGATGGAAGTTTAGTAACTTTGGGGCACATACTTGGCATACTTTTGATCATAAATGCAAGATTCGGTATCTGAAATGCTTCTGCAACTAGAGGTCTGACATAGAGCATTATCAATATCTGAGTTTCTAGAAAAACTTGTAGTAGCATTCTCTCTCCCAAGATCTAGAGACTGGCCTTCAGAATGATTACATTCATTTAAACTAGGACAGGTCTTAGAAGGGTATGTTCTATACTCGAGTGAGCTTTAAGTCGTTGTGTTGTCAGGGAAGAAGAATGTAAAACAGCACATGATGCAACTGAGCCAAAATCTGTCTGACTAGCGGAAGTACAGTTTGATGAGCCACTGGAGGAAAAACTGGTTTCACTAGTATCATCTAATCATGCTTCCATCAATATACATATTTGACAGTCATATGGACAATTTTCCTTGGAAAACAACATAAACTGTACAATATCTTGGAGTGCATACTGAGATTTTCGCAGACATACGGTTATGTTTTTACTTGTAAATATACCAGAAGATGAAGCTCCAAGGACAAGTTTGGTTAGCATCCTTAGCTACTTTCTCTGCTATTGCAGTTGCTGCATCATCTGATTTAATCACTAAAACATCTACATGCTAACATGCACCTTTCTTTGCACACAAAAACTATTAAAAGGTACAAGCATTAGATTTTTTGCCACTCCACTTCCCTTTGGAAAGCAATTTCTACATCATTACACACTTGTGAAAGAGGGAGCACATCTCCCATTGGAAGAACAATATGATCAAAAAGCAATTGAAAAGTGGCTTGAAGAGAATGACAAATCACCAATGGTAAACTTTGCTTTGCCTCATAATATTTTAATTCCTAATTACAAACACCTATCTTCAATGTTGATATTGAGTCAAATAGTTAGTTTGTCTGATATAGCTTGACTTAAAAGTTCAGATGTCCAATCATGGGCATGAGGGGTGTGTTTAAGTGTCCCACATTAGATAAGATATGAAATGAATATAAGCTTATAAGCAGGGGAAATCCGCACCTTACAATCCGTTTATTGAGGGGTTGAGTTAGGCTCAACCCAAATTCTAGGAATTACATTGACAAGTGTTTAACTTATATTCTCAATACAAACTTTCATTTTGTAAATTCTTTGACCAAAACTCTCAGTGCATTCATCAGCAAAGATTCAAAATGAAGATGTGAAGTAAATAAAATTCAAAACGAACCATGTAATAATATTTCAACTCTTAGTTATTAAATAGATAAAATATCTCAACAAAGATAAACTCTAAATGATACATATCAATCACATTTAAGCAAAAAAATGCTGTTAATTGAAACATGATAATCCATGCTCTTTTTAAGAATTCTAACACTACAATTATCCAAAACTAGACGGAAACAATTCCAGAGTCAAGCCAATGTGCACCTGATTCGCAGACTTCATGAAATCGACGAAGATTATACAATCATTTAGACTTCTTTCCTTGTTTTTTCTTGATAACTTCATCGGTATACATTATCCCCTTACCTTTGTAAACTTCAGGCGGCTTGCAATTGCGAACGGTAGCTGCAAACTGATGAACCCTTTGCTTATCTATTCCAGTACAACAAATGACATTGTTTTTGAAGCAGAAAACACGAACAGCGGGAGGCGCGGTTAATTCCACCTCATGACTGTAACCCAATTTGAGATACAATAACCTCCCTGCAGATTCAGCTCTAGCTTTGTATCCAACACCCACAATCTTCAAAAAGCGAAAAAATTTAGCCTCCATTGATTCCAATGCAATTCTGTTTTCTAACATTGCCAGAAAATGAGAAAAATATGGAAAATTAAAAAGCTGAGAGCGAAAAGTTATGGAAAACGAAAAAGAAAGAGAACCTGACGATGGTTGTGGCGGCCGGTGACCGAATCCGGTGGCGTTGAGATGAATGCAAGTCCAATTTGTTGCTTCTGATACAATTTGTTGGTTGATTTAGGGTTTCAAGTGTTCAAATGTGATTGATTCTAATGGAAATTGCGAATTTGCGATGGGACAAAAAAAAAAATAACGAAAGAGTGTTAGGTTCTTTGTGGTAAAAAACAACGAATAGCTCTAGTAAAAAAAAAAAAGAAGTAATTATCTAGCTTTCCTTAAAAAAAAGTAATTATTGAAATCATCCTGGATGAGTTTATAGGTTGATGAATATAAGTGATAGTTGATTGTTTCGGATGTATTCAGATCGTTTTTTACTCAATCATATGGTTTGGTTTGAAGTTTTGATTTTACCAACCAAACCACAATATAAGAAAATGACATATTTTTTCTCCAGTTAAGTTTCTTCTTTCAAAAATGTATTTATGTGCTACTTGAACTCTTTGAGACTGATACAAATTTTAGTCTTTTGTATTTCTTACAAAGTTGGATTACTTTTTGTCCACATTTTAATTTGAGCTACATAGTTGAGAACATTGTTGGATGAAAATAAAATTATAGTGTTGGATGAAATTTAAAACATTACTGAAAATATGTTGTGTTTTAGCTTTCTAATTTGATTTTAATGTTGGAAACAAAAAATATTAATGTCTAAAAAAAACCGCACCAACCGATTCAATCCAAACTGCATTGGTTTGGTTTGGTTTGGTTCGAATTTTATTTTATAAGTCAACTGAACCAAACCAAACCTCATACTTTTTTATCTTGCAATTCGGATGACTTTTAACCTCAAAACCGAACCAAACCGTACCTCAAACACCCCTAGTTTTGACTGGGTTGTATTTGTATGAGTAGTGTGTGATTGATTAATCTTAGACCTTTTTTTACATTGACGGTCGATTTATACAACAGTTTGTAGACTTCTGATTAAGGCTTGTTAGTTAATTAAAATTGGATCCACTTGTGTGTTTTAAATATTTACTATGCCCGATTTAGTTGACATGCGGTTTTGCGTGGATCTACAGAGTTATATTTTATGTTCCATCAATTTTTATTTTTTTGTATTTTTCCCTCATTTTGAATAATTATATACAAGTATTTGACAAACGATTAGAGTATATTACAATGGAAAAAATATAAAACGAGAATAAGAATTGGTAATTTTTTTTCCAATTCCCTAAAAAAAATTACAAAGAAAATATAAGAATGACTTGAAATATACTCTATTGGCTAGGCTCTATTCTTTCTCTTACTGCACAACGCCACTTCACCTTTCTTCAAGCACTCCTTGATACAAAAATTAAGGGTTTAAGTGAGGTAACCAGTTGCAGCAAATCATTTGGACAGGTCTACCGGTGGACTTTATTCTTTAGTACCATATCAGGGGTTTCCCAAATAAAATAATAATGAAAGAGTGTTATTCTTTGTGGTAAAAAAATAACGAATAAGTAATTATCTGGTTTATGGACGAGTTTATAATGGATGATGAGTTAGGGACCGCGTTTAATGTTGATTTCTTCATCCACACCACTTTTTCGAAAGACTTCCTCTTGCTGCTTTGGAGTGACGCCTCGGGAGTCTTCTTCCCTAGGGCCTAGTTTTCCTTTTTTTTTCTTTCTTGCTTTCTTTTCTTTTGCTCTGATTAGCTTTGTAACAAAAAAAAAAAAAGTGATGGCAGATGATTCCTTGAAAAAAAGTGATAGTAGATGATTGAATTTATTAGTAACATTTTTTTGATTGGATTGCGTTGGTAATGTGTGCTTGATTATTAATATTATTGGTCCCTTTTAAAACCTGATATTCGACCAAATGACCAATTCCATGAGCGGAGGGCCGTTCAAAATCAGTATAGACTAGCCCAAAGAAATTGGCATAAAGAGAATTTGAACATAGACTCTTAGTAAAGCACACTATAAGGTTTTATGTCTATGTCATCAGACCAACTCACCGAATAAAATATAATTATATAATCTCCTAAAAAAAATACAATTTTTTTTTTAGAAACCAAAATCAGATTTTTTGTCATAGCAGATTCAACTAAATTGTGCCTCCAAGAGATATTGAGAGAGCAATATCCATATTAAGTAGGGATGTCAACAACGCGTGGTGGGCGTGGGGAGTAGTTTCCCACTCCCTCTCGTGCCATCTAAACTGCCCCCTAACACTGTTTTCATTCCTCTCTTAAGCTTTGTTTGGATGCAAAAAGGAAAGAAAATATAAGGAAAGAATGTTTAAGGAATGAAAGTGAGTGGAAAGTAAGATGATTATTTGGTTGTTTGGTATGAGTGAAAGTGAAAAGAAAGTGAAAGGAAAGAAAGATGTATTTTTTTATTAAATGTCACAAATACCCTTATATATAATATATAAAAGATGATGTCAGTAAGGAGAAAATATAAACAACAAAAAATTTGCTGCTTTCGTCCTACTTTCTCTCCATTAGAGAGGGGAAAGTTTTTGTGTGGGCCCCACACCCAATTTGTTCTTTCCATGCCACTATTCTTTTGATCCAAAGGAGGGAAAAGATATTGAAATATGTGCTTTCTTTCCTTGAAGTATCTTTCCTTATACCTTTCAATGGATCCAAACAATACCTTAGGGATTCCATCCCCATCTCCGTGGATCGTGAAGCTCACGCGAAGACTCAATCAACATTTAAAAAGCATCAAATTTATATTATTTTCAATCGAAATAACAATAGAAAACAATTAGAGTTTAATCATAAAATTAATAAAAAAATTAAGACACTTTTGTGAGCCTTGTGACAATAATAAACATCACTTATAAACAAAATTTATATACATGTTGTATGAAAATAAAAAAAAATAAAAAAAATAACATATAAAGCACTTGAATCTAGAGACTAAATGGACTAAATGGAGCTAATACTAAATGGAGCATACCCAAACTCATTAAGAGTAGTTGTCCTCGTGAGCTTAACTCAGTTGGTAGGGACAATGCATAAAATATGCAAGATCTGAGGTTCGAACCCCGACCACTACCAAAAAAAGAATATCACGTATAAAAAGTTATTTTATGAAAGTGCTTGGGAACGGGGTAAGATCCCCTCCCCTTCCCCATACCTCCCTCATGGGACTTTCTCCCTTACGAGGGGCGGATCCAGACCTTTGATACATGTGGGGATCAAATAGTCCATCAATGTATTAAAATTTTAAATTGTCTTTGATTGTACACTTCGTTAATCAAAATAGTCTCTAACATTGAAATACTTCATTGATATTGTCATATTAGTCCTTTAATATACTTATTGTCACTTCAGGGACTATTATGACTAACAAAGTACAAAATCAGGGACTATTTTAGAATTTTAATACACTGAGAGACTATTATGATTATTTATTACACATTTAGGGACTAGAATAACTATTACCTTTTTTATAATATATATAAAAAAAATAATAGGGAAGTGGCATGTGGGGCTTTAGCCCTACATAGTCCTAACATAAATCCGCCCCTGTCCCTTACCCATATGCACTTGGAAAATTCTACACCTCCAAGGCTCATAATAGGACAATCTCCACGACTCCACCTACGAATTACGATACAAACTGTCATCCTAATCTCAGACATTCAAATATCAAACTATGCGGTCGTAATATTGTTAAGGAAACATTAACAAATTAAAAAATATTCCTGAAATATAAATTTTAACCAAAATAAAAATATATATTTCAAGAAATATTCTTGAAAAAGAAAGAAAATATTGATATTTTTTTATAAAATAAAAGACATGATTGTTAATGAAAAATAAGATAAAAAATTAATGATTGTAATTATGATAATAGCAAATTAAAATCCAAATTCAAAGTATTAAAGAGAAAATTAATTTGACCGATGAAAATTTATTTGATAAATAAGAAAAAATATAAATACTTTTTTGAAGGAAAAAATACAAATACTTGGAAAGGTAGAAAAACAAATGTGGTTATAAAATTAAATGAGGAAATATTGAAAATAATTAGTAGAAAACAAATGTGGTTATAAAATTAATTGAGAAAATATTGAAAATAATTATAGTCATAATAAGTTTGAACGAAAACAAAATAAAGTAATTACTATTTATGATTAAATATATTTTAAAAGAAAATATTTAAAAATAATTATTTTAAAATTTTATGCAATTTTTGCCAAATAATTTTTTCTTTGATGAGTTTTGTGAAACTATTTTAGACTCAAACGATTAATCTTTACAATTACGCGTAGAGATATTCAATGTCTACAAACAATAATGCCATAAACATATTATAATTCAAATAATATGACAACTCACACAAAATCACAATGCACTCGTGCACCGCAAATAAAAGTTACATATTTCAGATATCGTATTATGTGACAATAGCAACGCCTTAAATCTTTAAAAAAAAAAGTAGTTAATATGAGATGATTAAGGTGTGATACTATTTTTTTTTGAATCAGGTGTAATAATTTATGACACAAGACTTTTAATTATTTTTTAATAAACTTAATTTTGATATCTATCTTATAAAAAAAAATATCATAACCAATCATATGTGTGTGTTTACAAATAGTTTCGGTTAAAGTTAAATATTTTTAATGATATGTAATTATGATTATTTTACAATATAATTTTTTTATAGTGAAATTCTATATAAATTAATTTTTTTTTTTTACAAAATTAAATTGTTTTTGTTATAATACACTAATGTAGACATTCTAACATATGGAAATAATATATGATTCTATGTCAAACCCAAGGAAATATACATCGTTCACATGATGATCGTTGTTCACACGATGACTTGTCATATTTTAAAATGGGGCAGGTGATATGGCTCTTTATAAAACGCATATGCCACGGGAAATTAACACACATTTTTTTTTTCTTTCTAGTTTCTCGTAACTCTCTTTGCAGTTGTTTTGCAACAATGATGAGAAGGAAGGTGAAACTTGCCTTTATCTCCGATAATGCGGCAAGGAAGGCAAGCTACAATAAAAGAAAGAAGAGTCTCATAAAGAAGGTAATTGAACTGACAACACTTTGTGATATTTCGGCTTGTGCTATAATTTCCAGTCCTTTTGATTCTCAGACTGAGGTTTGGCCGCATCCAGAAGGAGCCAAGAAGGTAATTGAGAGGTATCAAAGTTATTCTTTGATAGACGAAAACAAGAATGTGAGCCATGAAAGATACATTATGCAGATGATTGCTAAAGCAAGGGACAAACTAAAAAAGTTGAAGCATGACAATCGTGAGCAAGAGCTGAATCTTTTTATGCTACGAAACTTGAAAAATAACAATTTGTATGAAGACCTAACTGCTGAAGAACTGAAAAATCTTGCTAAGCATGTTGAGAAGAAGTTGAAGGAGGTTGATGACAAGATTGATACACTTGATTGATGAACTATTATCTTAAACTATTTTATTGTTGTTTTGATGTTATTTAAATTGCAATTTTGATTGTTGCTCTGAGAGAATTGTGATGTCTCTATCATTAGGTCATCAAAATAAAATTTGTTATAAACCTTGTCTTTGTAATTCTTCTATGAAGAGATCCTTTTTGAATTCGATACTTTAAAGTAATAAGAATATTAATTTATTCCAACATTAGTATCTTAATTAAAACATAAAACAATATTCTAATTTTACAAAAAGTATTTTGTAGAGAAAACGTTAGTTGTATCCGATTTAACATCATTAGTTTTAAGATTTTATTACGAGTTTCATTATCGGATTTAATTAGGTTTTCTATAATTTTAATGACATCAAGCTAACCTAAAAAAAGAGAAAAGTAACAAAAAACCTACATTAAGGAGTGTTATGAGAATCTTTTCTGAATAGATCCCACTAGAAGTTGATTAACATTAGCATCATCAACTAACTGCATAAATGTGTTAGCTGAGTTATGTTTTATTGTAGATACTAGTTATTGTTAATTGTAGAGTAAATCCATACTCTCCAAAGAAAATACCTAACTACATGTCACATGTCGAAAAACCATGTTGAAAACTATAACAGAATTATGAAAAAGTGCAAAATATTGAAGAGATTTCATATTTCCTAAATACAAAATTATATGGCTCCAAAAGATATTGTGAGAGCAATAAGCATTCGAAGTCCAAGCTATGTTATTGTGAAAATCCAGCTTTTGTTAAAAACTTTTGCACTATCTGCAAATCAATTTATATGGAAGAACAACGAAATTTAGTCGGTG
>Ga0315913_1000636_pt1 | contig 33056 bp, 13 predicted proteins | sample MpolsnodulesMG_FD_207736 | JGI IMG/M metagenome (GOLD analysis project Ga0315913, IMG submission 207736) | Medicago polymorpha root nodule microbial communities from Los Angeles, California, United States - small nodules | ecosystem: Host-associated > Plants > Roots > Nodule | place: USA...
CTCATATTTTCTACAAAAGCTAACTTTCAATCATCCTCACAATGTATAACACAATAACCCAAGGAAGATTGCTATCTATAGAACTCACCTGCAGGTACTAAAGGACATGCACAGACACACACAACCAGCAGCTCTGATTCAACTCTACAAGGATGAGAAGGAAGGAGCTTGAATGAGTTTGGCTTGAGATCCACTTGCTTAACCAAAACCTCTAACATGCAGCATGATTCCTCAAGCAATGAGGTTGGAAGGATTGGATGAATGAGAGGGAGAGTAAGCAGAGTTTAGGAGAGGGAGAGGGAGGACAGAATCTGTCCTAGTGTCTTAGAGAGAGAAGGAGCAAAGAAAAATGAATTGCTTTTGGATCCAAACTATTTATATATCCCCTAAGCGCAATTACGACAATGCCCCTCAGTCTAATACGCGCACAAGACGAGTTAACAGATAAAATATCTTGAACTAGTAGGCGGGATATTACATTTAGAATCTATTTTGAATGTGGAAACCCCCATTTTTCACAAACCTAAATATCTTGCATGGTGAGCTAGTTAAGTTGAAATCAAATATTTATGTCTAACTTCACAATGCAAGGTCATTTACTCTCATAGTGATGTACTTATAATTCATTTTCAATGGCTCAAATCGCATTGTGACCTGATTAAATCACAATAAGATGACGTTAGAATATGTGTTATTATTTAATGCCATAACTTTAGGAGATAAAACAACCTAGCCTCCTAGAGCTTTTTCTCTAATTCATCTAAAATCTTCATATTTCCTTCCACACTTGACAAATCTCATTATTTCACAGCTTAAGGAAGTAACTTCAATAGTAACAATTTCTCTTTATGCAATTCCTGCCAATTGATAAGTCTCAGTCATCCTACATTCGTGATTGATTCTTTAGGATATTGTTTATTGTTGTATCTTATATATATATATATATATATATATATATATATATATATTCTAATCATTGATCTTTTAGATTTCACCATTTGAAGACCAAAACCCTATTTTCTAAGTAGATTTCGTTAGTAAACTAAGGTAGGAGTGAGAACTAGATTGAATCATTGTTATAATAATGTGATGTACGAATGAGAATGTTGTGTTTTATCGATGGCTAATGAGAATGTTGTATTTCCCAAAGTTGAAGATGCTAGAATAAAAAAAAGGGTTGAATTGTGTTGATCATTTAAAAAAAATTATGACTATATTGGTTAATCTTTTGTTTTATTCTTTCAAACAAAGTTTATGTTGAAAATTATTTTGAAGTAAATTAAAATAAATACTAAACATTAAAGGAGAAGGGAAAGAAAATAGTTCAAGCATTTTTATTCTACTTCACAACAACCCACTGTTACCTCTATTTAAGGATGTAAATTGATATCTATGGGTACAAATAGTATGTCATCTATGTCTGCCCCATTAGATAAACATGATAATTGTGGCTGCCCTATATCCATGTGGATATGCGTTAAGTGGGCAATCCACGGATTCCCAAATTTCTGATCCACTAGAATTCTAAACACACAAAGCTTCTAAGTCTTCAACAACATGCAACTCTTAAGCAACCCACACCTGAATTTCGTCGCTGCTATGAATTCCATCTATTTCCTTGAGCTTTGCACCTTCAAGAAAAATCTTGATATCCTCGAGGAAAATTATTTTGTCTTTCGAGCCTTAAGCCTGTTTTTAATTCCTTGAATGAACATACTCATTTCAAATGCTAAAGCACCCTTCTATTAGTAATCAAACTCAATCTATCCTAAAGTAAGTTTTTTCTTAAGAATGCTTGAGAGAGAGAGAGAGAGAGAGAGAGAGTTGAGAGAAAAATAATGTTTCAATAATGAAAATAATGAGGGTGTGTTCAATTTATAATAAATGAGTTTGAACCTAAATGAATGCTGAAAATGGTGTAAAAACATGTCACTATTTTGATTCAAGCAACCCATTATTTGAATCATTCGTTAAAAGTGAATTATGAGATTTTTGGGTGTGTAATTCAAATCACATGAATAATGAATATATTCATGATTCGGATCAGACATCAACATAATAAAAACATATTAAATTGGTCATATTTGAATCAACTAGTTAAAATATGAGAAAATCATGGTTTTATGCAATAAACCATTTTCAAAATACTTATGCATTGAGATGATACCTAGATAAAATGATACACACACAAAACTGTTATATAACCTATAGACATCACTAAAAAAAATGCCAAGTCCTAGGCCTAGAATATTTACACATCACCTTAGAATTGTATGGTTAGTAAGCAAATAACAAGATTGAAGATGGATTTGGTAGCTTATTTTTTTACATGTAATCAGGATTGGCTAGGGTTTAATTCCACAGGTACAATGTATTCAAATATGTGAAATTTTCAAAATACAAGTTATGATACAACTTATGTTAACAAAATTTTATAATAAAAATGATATACATGCAAAATACTTGTAAAAAAGCTACATTGATCTTTTTCGTAATATATAATGGGTTAATTGTTTATATTGACAATGTAATATACATGATGTCTGAAAAATGACCCTATAAAAGAAAAAAAACACATTCTAACCTTGTAATATGAGATTCTTCTTATTTTTTTATCTTCTAATATACATGTAGTCCAAAAAAGGTATATAGAGATTGAGTTTTTTCTTGATTTTTTTCCAGGCATGTTTGGGACGTTAAGATATGACTTTACACAAAAAATTATATTTTTCCGACAAAGGAAAAATTAATTATGAATTTTTAAACAATTCATAATTAATTTGTGTCTCGTTTAAAAACTCCAAAAATTCATGGGGAAGGTTCTTATGATGTTATAACCATGCCTACAAAATTAGCGAACGAAATTTGACCCATGATTATACTCTTACTCGGAACAAAAATGCAATTTTACACGTTTTGGTTGAAAATAAAAATAAATCGAATCGTCTTCAAAATACTATAAAACTATGCATATCCTTTTTATGTAATTTAATAGATTTCTCTGCAGACAATCATCTGAAAATTCAATTTCTAGATCGAGATTTCCGTTTTGTTTGTTTAGTTTTTGGCGCTTTGAAAATTCATTATTAATTCGTCCCTAGTCGAAAAATTTATAATTGTTCTTGGCAATTGGGATATTTGTTATCTCGTAACACACTCATTCAATATACATAGATTGGTATTTTGTAACTTTGTTGTTGCATTGAATTTTGCTCCCAAGAATATCATAGACAACAAAGTTAACAAACATATTAGAATAATTATAAATTCAAATGGTTTGAAAATGATAATAAAACAGAAAATAAGAATCCTAAAGATTATTAGAGAAAAATAATTTTAAAGAATTTATAACAAAATAAAGAGAATACGTCATTTTGGGATGAGTTTTTCCTTTCCGATTTTACCCCTTTATGTAAACTATTTATTCATTTTTATAATATTATATTATTTGAATCATTTATTAAAAAATTAGTTAAATTCAAAAGAATAGCAACAATCCAAAACACAATAGGAAAAAAATCCATAATAATAAGAACAATATTAGACACTATAAACAATCCTAATTCTAATCTTATTTGTCAAAAAAAATGTATTCTCTTTATATGATTAAGTGTAAAAGAAAAGCGGATAGGTGAACATGTTGTTGTTCGTTTATCAGTGCAAAATAATGTTAATTAGTACAACTTATTAAGGAAAAGAAATTAATGCATACTCTTTCATGCATGAAAAGCGTATCGATGAAATCAGTTTGATCCTGATGTTTGAAGTTCGACATTCTTCACATCTTAATGATCCTAATCTCGAATCTCACACTTTTTGTTTGTTGTTGATTGTTATGTAATCACTGGAATCAAAATCTGTAGTTATAATTATCAGAAAATAAAACACATGAAATTTATTACTTGGTTCCTTAAGAATCAAAATTGAAGTATGCTATTCTAAGTTTGTGTATAAATATCTTGATTTCATTTTTCATTTTATAAAAAAAAATATCATTATGATCTTATTAATAAGTCGATATAAATTAACGATTATCAACGAAAAACATTCAAAATAAATGAACTAATATAGTTTTCACATCGTAATGGAGTAACTTGAAAAATTATATATGAATTCAGTTGTTAGAAGCTTTTCTAGGATGACTTTGAAAAACATGTCTTGGAAAAAAAAAATAACAACTCATGGAAGTGATTGATATTGATATATTATATAAACATAAAAGTATATGTAAAATTAAAAATAAAAATAAATAGTGATGTTTACTAAATCCGAAGAATGACAAAGGTTAGATTAAAAGGAAGGTATTCGTATATGCTTAAATTTGTGATTAAGTGATTTGTAGAAAAACCTTTTACTCATAGTTGAGGTCTGAATCAAATGCATTGCTAAAAGATAAAATAATAATTAATTAAAGGCTTTATAAAAATTAGGATTTTGAAGATAAGATTTTATAGTTGTTTGTTGAGATATTTATGCTATGTAAAATATTAGAAATTAATTAAAAGTTTTTGTCAAAAATAAAATAAAAGTTTAAATAATATTTTTTGGATAAAATTAAAGTAATATATGTAGTTTGTCCGGATATTTATGCTAAATAGATAATTCCGTTTTAAAAACGAATAAAAAAAATTAAAATATTAAGAATAAACATGGAAGTGTGACATATAAAACTTTACTTTATTTATATACTATTGTATTTATCAAGGACTGGTGTGGGACGAATATCTTAATAGGTACACACGAATATAACAAAATAAACTATATTTTAAATACTCATAGATTAATAGATGCACATGTGGATGAAATTAACTAGATTTAGTTTTTCTTTTTTAAGGAAAAAATGATGGAATTTAGTAAAATTAAAACATATATAAAATAAAATAAACATTTTTTAAGTATCTAGACTCATTGAAATCCGTACCCGTTAGTAAAATTATTCAATTGTCCTATGACTTAAATAAAAATATTCTCCTCATGAAATAAAATATAATTAGATTTCCTAATTGATGATTTTTGTTTAATTAGTCATTTGTTGTCAAAGTGAAAGTGTGTGAATATTTTTGTCTTATCAAAATTCAAAATAGAAGGAATAAGCCTAAGGTGTCAGCTTAGTGGTAATAACTTGACTTTGTAACTTCAAGAGACGTTGTTCAAATTTCACATGAAACAATTGTAAAATGTTCATTTTGCCACAATTGTTAATAATAAAATTTAAGGAATAAATTCTACATAATTACAATTATTTTGTAATAATGCTTTTTTTTGTATAAAAAACTCATTTTACACATTGATTTTTGCAATGTTTGTAAATACCTTAATATCCACTAATATTTGTCTAGCGAATATTCACACAAATGTGTGAACGATATAAACATCATTTTTATCAAATAGAGAGTGTTAACTACTACGTATAACCGTGCACATCCATTATAATCTCTGATAATAGTATATTAACAAGAACAATAATAGTAACAATAAAATAATATTAATAATATTAATAATAATAATAATAATAATAATAATAATAATAATAATAATAATAATAATAATAAAGTAACACTTCTATTAAAAAGAAATAATCTCAAAGTATACAGAGAAAAAAAAGTATTGTTTGAGTCGAAATAGTAATACAAACATTACAATAATTGATTCAAAATTGATAAATGTTTATTTGACATTCAAAATAGTTGCAACAAATTTTTGTTAATATATAAGAAAATAAATATCTAAGAAGAACAAATGAAAGAAATATTGATAAATTTAGCTTTTTTGTTGCTTCACAAATGAAATGTTCAAAATCAACTCTTTTTTCTTACATGCCACAAAGCATAGTAAAATAAAATCAAAACGTACTAAAAAATAAATGAGTACCTTTCACTCTTTATTCTCAGTAGAAAAAAGAAATTCTCAAACATAAATAAAGAATAATGAGATGAAAAAAAAACTAATAAATAAAATGATGAAGAGTGTGGGAAAAAAAGATGGCAAGATAAATGAATAATAATTTTTATAGAAGAAATAGTAAAAATATTACGGCATGAATAAAACACATAAAAAAGAGAGAAAATAATATAATTGGTTAGTTTCCATGGAAAAAGATTATAAGTGGTAAAATATCGTAAAAACAATCACTTCTTTGAAAAAAAACAATTATTTTTTTTGGATACAACTATATAAAATGGACTTTTGTTACAACATTACCTTCATCTTTCGCTACTCTTAATATGTTTTCATTTGAAACTGTTTTTAGATTTTTTTTTTTGTAGATCCTAGTTTAAAAAAAAAACTATAACAAATAAATATAATGCTCTTTATAGTGATTTTTTTTAAGTTATAAAAACGCCCCCATAGAGTCTGTTTGTTACACATAAGAATAAAAAAGACTTTGACATTCAATAATTTAGAGATTTTTTTTAGACACTATATAAAAAAAAATCTGAACCTATTTTGTGGTTGTTTATCATAATAAAATCATTTAAAAAAAATTATGTTCTTGAATACAATTATATAAAACGAATTTTTTGTTACAAAAGACAGAAAAGGGAAAAAATATGTGTCTATTGATTAAGATGATATTAAACGGTGTTTTTGATGGTCATTAAGTAGGAAAAGATAGACTATTGATTAATACTGTTGATGATTAGAAAATTATCAAACATAATGTGTAGTTCGTTGAGATACTTATGTTACTTAAGTATTTAAATAAAAGATTTAGTTGATAAGATCAAAGTAACATATGAAGTTTGTTGAGATATTTATGCCAAATAAAATATTAGTTTAAAAAAAATATTGATAATAAACGTGGAAGCAACATGTGGCATAAAAAACCTTACTTTATATATATATGTGTGTGTGTGTGTGTGTGTGTACAGGACTTCGGCCCATCCATTAGGCCCATGAACCAGCTACACCGCCTTAACGGTGCCTAAGGAAGGTCACACATGCGCATTAATGACGAAAGTTTATCTTATGTTATTCTTAGCATGTTTTTCAGTCAATTTCCGTAGGTTTTAGCAGCAAAAAGGAGGAGTATTAACACGATTGCCTATGATTTCGAGAATTTTGTAATGTTTTCTATATTTGAGTCTGTAATTCTAATTTTCCCAAACCATAGCAATTTTAGAGGGGTTTTGAAGTAATTCACCAAGAAATCATGCATATCGGCAAATCAAGAACATCCAAAGATTTGTGAAGACTTTGGGAAGACCAAGAATGAAGATTCAAGAGGCCTCAGGAGACTTTAGAGTGAGAGGATTATGTTCCCAAGTACCAAGGTAAGTTATTTGAAGACGAAGACCTAAAAACGACGAAAATCGGAGAAACTTGGCCCGGGAAGCATAACCATGCGCCTTGGGCATATTCCAAGTTGTGCTTCATGCGCCCCGAGCATCTGAAATGCGAGGAGCGCATGCGTAATTTTATGTGTTTTTGTGGGTAAAGCCTGTGTTTTTAGCCCAAATCCAGTTAGAAACTCTCACTATAAATACTAGCCTTCCTCATCTAGAATTTCTCGTTCAGAACTGTGGAAGCTCAAGAGGAAGACAACTTTGGAGCTTCACAAGAGTTTCTATCTTCTCCTTGATTTTCTAGGGTATGTTTTCATCTTTAGTAATTTGTTTTTAGTTACCATGTGTAACTAATTCTTGTTAGGTTAGAGTTCTAAGATGAACCTCTGTTTATCTTTGTTGGATATTTATTTAATTTAATGTCGTTTTTATTTTATTTATCTTTTGTTCGCTATTAAGTTTTATTTAGGAATTATTTATTTCAAAGAAACGTAACCCTAGATTAGGTACTTAGGTTGTGAGAGGGCCTAATATTGTTATTACTATCTTTCTGCTAACGTCTTGATATTTATAGCATTATACTGATAACTACCTGTCTAGGAAGTAATTAGTTAGTTACTAGCGAAAGATACCGAAAGCGAGTTGTCCCTAGTAGTCGGTACTTAGGAGGTGGCATTACTAATACTGAGTAAAATCTGCTGAACCTAGGAGGTAACTAGTTAGTAATTAAGGAAACAAGCGACTTCGGGGAATAAACCTAATAGAACCATTCTATTTAACCCTTGGTAAGGTACACGAGATAGGGCTGCCTGTATGTAGAACTACTAAGTGAGATAGAGAGTGTGCTATGAGTGTCCTAAGATTCATAGATGGACAGACCTATAGGAACCTTGGCCTTCATTGCCTTGGGAAATCTTGGAAATCCAATTTAAGTCTATGCGCTTTCAATAACCTTAGTGACGGTAAGACCCCACACATAAGGATCACCGTGTGATCAGCAGGTGCAACCAGACTTAGGAGGGATAAACCTAGTTAACCGAGATTTATAAACCCCGCACATAAGGATCGCCGTGTGATTAGCAGGTTCAGTTTCCAACCTTCTAGGTTAGTCACGTCGCAACGGCCTCATCATTTGTATAGTCTACCTAAGATAAAAAAACGCGACATGACTATTATTTAATATCCAACAATATAAATAGGGGGATTCGATCCTAACTGCTGCTTACTTTTCTGTAACCAAAAACAGGTAAACTTCCTCTATTGCAAACATATAAAAATTGCAACTCTCTAACCCTTATCTTTTATTATATCGTCAACTTATAAAAATAAGTAATGCAAATTATTTGGACGAAACGACAATCCCTATGGATACAATTACTGCAAAAGAACACCACTCTAAGACGATAATGACCGTCCAATTCATCTCCAGGTGTTTTTAGCGCTCTACGCTGCATTTTCCAGAAGCAATTATGACGCTACTCGTCTATGTCATTGCGGCATCATTGCTATGCCTATGTGCAATCACATTTACACACTTTTTGACACTTTCTCCGGCTCATTAAGATACCAACTTGAGCGTCGTAGCAGTTACCTGTTTTGCAGGTTTCTTCCCCCATCGTCGAAGGACAGACTCCGCCGCACTGGAGCTTCAACTATACCAGATTGTCACTAGCACAAGCGACGAGACCGCGTCATCCTAAGTTTTGTTCTCAGACAGATCAATATCCTAGATACGTAGTTTAGATGGGATAAGATCCTCCCCATTTCTCAAAATAGATGCAGTACGCCATTTAGAGAGATATATATACAAAAATAAGGTAATGAGTGCCTTTATCTCTCCAAATGAAAGAAATGAAGATTTATAAATGGAGAGGATCTTGACTCAGTTTAAATATGTATCTATTATCCACGAGTATCCAAAGAGTATTTGATAAAATATTTTAAAATATAAAATAAAAAATAATATTGATACTTCTAGAGTACATACCTACATGCATTCTCAAAGTACATGCATCTAGTACGTATCTGTTACATATACCTCTTCAATTTTGTAGCATATTCCAATACAATACAAACAAACACAACATAAAGAATAATAGTATATGACAAATTTTGATGATGTTGATCAATTTTTTTGTTTTATACAATGTTTGACAAAATGCTATTTTGTTATTTTGGTATTTTATACTATTATTATGTTGTTAAAAAAAATCATCTTTTTCAAAGTAAAACTAAATGAAAATTGTATTCAATTTGTTCTCCTTTTTATTTTATTTATAATCAGCATCAAAAAGAAGGACACTCACGTGTCCGGTTTCCATCTTTTTTATTGCGTTAACGTTCGAAAATTATGAATGGTGTTTTTTCATTATATGAAATTTTGATTTTGATTAAAACTATAGATAAAAATGTTTGTTGCTTTAAAACTAGGCTCATTTGATCCAATGGTCCCTCAAATAATTTCAAGTTTTCATTTTGGTCCCACAATTAATAAAACGTACCTTTAGGTCCCTCGCTTTTTCCTCCGTTTGCCAAATAAATCTCATTCGTCTAAAAAATTGCTTTCCCGTTAGTTTGAGACCACGTGGCTAGTATAAAAACAACAAAAAAATATTTCAATCCCAGAATTAGGGTTCCTCTCACTTCCTCATCTTCTTCACTCTCTTCAAAATCACTTCTCATATCCTCTTCCATTCCTTCGAATCCCAAACCCTATTTTCGTATTCATTCTTTTTCATCTTCCTAGATTCGAATTTCTGCAAAAACCTTCCATTTCCTACAAAATTCGAATCTGTTCGAATTCAAATCTCTGACATGTCAAAGCAAATGGGTCAATCCATTGGGTCTGTGGTTTCGAGTATGAGAAGAAGATCAATGACTGAATTTAGGTGTGGTGAAGAAACAGTGATTCGTACTGTCACTGATAACACGAATCCAAACTGTGGGAAAAGATTTTGGGGATGCAAAAACTACAAGAATCACTTTGATAAAGGTTGTAGTTTTTTTAAGTTATTGAATGAAGGGCTTACTGATGAGAGGGGTTTGTTGATTTCAAAGCTGCAGAAGAAAAATGCTAAGTTGAAGCATGAATTGGAGAAAACAAGGTCATGGTTAAAGAACTCATTGATTTTTGGATTAGCATGTTTTGATGTTTGCCTTGTGTTAGGGACAGTACTGCTCTGCAAAATTAGTGGGTCATGGAGTCACATGTATTTAAAATAGTTTGATTTTAATAAAGTAGATGTTGTATAATGAATGAATTGATGGTTGTAATTGCTATTTTGATATGAATGAATTTGTAATGGCTATTTTGAATGAATGAATGTTTATGTCTTTTCTCTGCAAAAATGAATGAATGCCTATTTTGATATGAAAAAAATTGTATGAAATGTGGTTTGTATGAATGCCTCTGTAACAAATTAAAATTATGTATATAATCAATTTTATGCATATGCAGATTCTTTATATATGCAAAAGTATATATTCACATAAGTAAGCATAAGAAGTAGTTGTAATTGTACATAAACATAATCATAGACATTGCACATTAACTATGATATTGTACTTAGAATATTACATAACCAGTAAAGGTAATATGTAGCTTGCACTTACGCATTAGATCATAAAAACCAGAATTTGCAAATTGCAGCTTGCACTTAGGCATTACATAAAATAAAATAAAAAAACCATAATTTGGATTATTTATTCACACTTAGGCCCACTTTCATTACTTCCCATATTTAAATTAGTGGGGCCATTATTTATTCCCTCATACTCAATAGTGGGCCCTACATTATCACTTTCCTCTACCACAGTGAGACCCACATTATCACTTTCTTCCAGCACAGTAGTACCCACATTCTCTCTCTCTCTCTCTCTCTCTCTCTCTCTCTCTCTCTCTCTCTCTCTCTCTCTCTCTCTCTCTCTCTCATCCACCACAACAGTGGGCCCCTCATCAGTCACTACTTCTTTTTCAAAATTAACCCCACAATCCACCTCATCCTCCACCACATATACTCCTTATGTATTCTCAAAACCCGCATTTCCAACATTTCCCTCATTTTCCATCTCCACAATATTTCCATCATTTTCCTAAACTATTTCTTCCACATGAACTCTAACATTTTCTCCCTCATTGTGTACAAGATATTGAATAGGATACTCTATCAAAGGGTTCAGTTCTCCCATTTGTGGTTGCTCCCCTATTGTATGTTCTACATAAAGATGTACCATCTCATACATCTCTCCTATATGCATCATCCTCCTACAACTATTGTCATTCCTTAATCAAACAAGGTCATCCACTAAATTTGGGTCATGGTACCAAAGTGTCCTAATCATTGGGTAACCTAGACGTTTTAGAGTTGATAACATGGAGAAGTAACTCTAATAATCTGGTTCACACTCTAGTACAGTTTCAACCCTATTATATCCAGCATGGTGAAAATCATCAAACACCCCATTGTGAAGTACAAGCACAAACCTACCTTCTAACTGTTAAAAATCGAAACAACAGACCAACATAAGCTATTGCGTGGAACTTAACATATAAACAGTCGACCCTAACATGAATATGAAAAACGAGATAAGAAATTTCAAACAATAAATGATGATTTCGTTTAAAAAAGGGTTTTTAATCAAAACCGTAACCCTAATCTAGAAACCATTAAGAAAAAACAAAACCCTAAACCGGTTTCGCATCAAACCCTAACTTCGAAATGGAGAATAAAGAAGAAAACAAACCTTGTCGTTAGCATCGGAGGCAGCCATGCCCGGATTCGCGTTAAACTCCACATCTTCTCCTTCTTCGAGATCCTCCAAAATCATCTTCTTCTAAAATCTTGGACTTCCTCTCCCTCACTTTCTCTTTCTATTTCTGAAAAATGCTTATAATTCTCTCTCTAAACGGTAAGACAAGCTTTTATACTAGCCACGTAGGATTCGCCACGTGGCTCAAAATAACGGGAAACCAATTTTTTTGACAGATGAGATTTATTTGGCAAACGGAGGAAAAAGTGAGGAACTTAAAGGTACATTTTATTAATTATGGGACCAAAATAAAAACTTGAAATTATTTGAGGGACCAATGGATCAAATAAGCATTAAAATTATAACAAATCAAACTAATCATGATTATCTATTTCAATGTCACCAACAATATAACAAAAAAAATATAATCTTTTTTATTTTTTTTGTGATGGCCGAGGTTTGAACCCCGGACCTTGCATATATTATACATTGTCCCTAGCAACTGAGTTAAGCTCAGAAGGACAATTTTTTTTTAATGACACCAACAACAATCTTTATTATTCTTTAAAAAAAAACAATAATCTTTATTATATAAAAATTATTCCAGGGTATAATTTAAATAATGAAAAATTAAGTATATCTATACTCATCTAGTTTGTTACACGTAGGGATGAAAATAGGCTAGACGGGGCCTATAACGCCCTACTTCTATTAAAGCGATAAAACACGCGAATAATACAATTATTCAAGAAATAGACAATACGTTCTCCAAAAATCTCCAAACATGCATAGTAAAGTTTCTCAAAAACTTCGCAGCGGATAAATAGCATACATCACCAAGTAGCCATAGTATAAATATAAAAAGTGCATCATCAAATAAAATCTTCAATCTCAACAAATGAGTAAAATCTCAACAACACGGTCAACATAAAAAATAAGCGTAAAGACCGACACCCTAAATCAGAGCCCTAAACTAAGACTCCAAAGACAGATAAACGAGGAAGCTCCCGCTATCCTCAAGCAACTCACCAAGCAATCTAAAAGATCAAACATGCACGCCATCTACCCATTCATACAAATAGGTAGGCGGTCCACCACATACCACTGGGGATTAGCTTCACATCAATCACAATCAAACATAAACAAGCATAAGCATTCAAGGATTCATGCATAACACATATACATACTTAACATTCCTATAAAACTACCATCACACATATATCACCCCAGTTCAACATTAGTCACGTTATCATACTTCTATCATAACACATCAAGCATATTCAAACCTTAACTCATCGTCAAGATTCATCACTTAAAAACATCAATAAGTGCAAGAATTACTCAACTTATTCCACATTTAGCACAATTAACTTAACAACCACAAATCAACATTTCAACAAGTACACAATTCACCAAGTTCACCAATGCACATAAACATTTATGCACATATTCAACTAAATCACATAATTCACCATTCACAACATCCATCAAACACATAAGCAGTTATGACTCATGCCAAAACATGTTATGCACCTAGACATGACTTCTAAATGCATACGGTACCATCAACTACGACAATATCGTCAACTCATGATGCAACAAACACATCATCAACCCGGATATAAAATCCATCAATTACGACAATGTCGTCAACTCATGATGCAACAAAAACATCATCAACCATGTATGCATGAAAATATGACTCAACACCAAAACATATATTCAATAACACATTCACCAACATCATTGGATATAATATCCTATATCACCTATATTTTGCATACATGCATTCACCAACAATATCACCATCAAAATTAGCATGTATGGATTCACCACCAACAATCAACATTTAACATGTTCAACAAACAACAAAACATAAACATGTTTGTCACCAATCATTCATCAAATAATCATCACAAAAAACAAACATCTTTCATATATGCAAGCATCACAATTATCATCATCAAATTGCATATAAGAATTCGACAACATAATTCAATACATGCAATCACTATATCCAATTATCAACATTAAGAATGTATAAATTCACCATCAACAATCGACATTTAGCATATTCACATCAATAACAACAACATCACCACAAATCAACAACTTCCTACAATTTCTCACAATCCAAGTAAAAGAGAAAATCCACCTTACTATGATAAACATCATGTTCCACACCTATCAATCATTCAAATATCTTCATATAATCATATCAAACAATTCACAAAAGATTCACAAGATATTCGATCTTAAAGGTCATTTTCGACAAAGTTCGTCTATCGTTTTACAACTTAAATCAGTTGTGGAAATTGAATCAAAACTAAGCACACAAGTTCTAATGCCTCAACTATGTATACACTTAGATCAGATATAAGTGCAGTTGAGTATACATGTGCGTTTCACCGACCAAATACGACGAAATCATAAAAATCACAAAGTTCGTCTCTCTATATCATTTTTTCAAAAGAATGTCATTTTAAAAGAATAACAAATTAAAACTCATTGAAACCAATCATAACCATTTTTAGAAATCATATAATCAGTATACAACCTTAATCCTACCCCCTTTTCCTTGAGAAAAACGAGTTTCGGAAAAATCGACATTCTTAGACATTTTTCAAAAGTTTAGTTTAATTCACAAAATCAAGTCAAATTCAATACATATGATGTTCCAGTAGGTTACAGAGTAAAAACAGTGATCAAACATGTTGAAATAAGCAGTTTAGAAAGCTCGGATCGGCCCCCGAATTCCCAGAACACGGAACAAATGGTGCTGCAACTGGGCTCGCTCGCTTAAGTGAAGGACTGCTCGCTTAAGCGACCAAGCTCCAGGGACTTCTAGTGACTGCTCGCTTAGAGCTCTCTTAGAGCTCGCTTAGTGCTCGCTTACAGCTCGCTTAAGCGACCAGTTATCAGCTCTGCACAATTTTTCTCAGGTTCCAACCCCTTTTTCACCCAAAAACCCAAATTTTGATCCTCCAATGTCCAAATTCGTTCCCAAAGGTTGTTTACAGGTATATGTACACAAAAAGGCTTCCAAAAACACATCAAACTTGAAATCAAATACCATTTCAACATAATCCACCAATTCAACCTATTTTCACAAAAACCCTCAACAACAACTCAATTCACACCACAAATCCATAATTATGAACACCCAAAGTATGAATCATCAACAACTACATCTCATAACAACAACAACATCAATTAAACCTGAATTTATCAATAATCCATCAACAACAACATCATAGTTCACCAATTTTTAGCAAAACACAAAGTATGCATGTATGTATATCTTAAGCATGTAATTTCATCATCAACAGCTTAATTATCATCACATACCCAAATATTACATCAAAACATGAGCACGAAATTCAACAATTAAATTCACAATAATTACTTTTCACAATTAAGCACTTATGAGTTTTAAGTAGAAAAGAGATTATACTAAAACATTATGATAGAACACTATCCCCCTTACCCCAAACCTTCAAGAATTAGAATCCTAGCCTCACTTTTGCTTCAAAGCTCCAATCCAAGCTTTCTCTCTCTAGATCTTCTTCTGACCCTTTTTCTCTTCCTCTAGCTCTTTCTCTCTCTACCTCTCTCCAAAGTTTTGTGAAAATGAACAAATGATTCTATGTGACATAATTTCCTCAAAGACTAGAGTTTAAATAGGCTCCTCACTATTTGGCTCAACCCTTAAATGTCTTAATGGGCTCAAAACACTCATTAACCAATTCACAAAGTTTCTACTCACTTAACGGGTAAAAATAACGAATAGTTATCGGCTCTTAACTAATTACCACAACCCACTAGTAACTTAGTGAAAATAACTATTCCCACCCAAAACACTACTAAATAGTCTATACGGTGGAATTACTAATTTATCCTTGCTCACACAATGACCAAAATACCCCTAAGTCCAAAATAACTAAAATACCCTTCTAACACGGAATTTTAATAATCCCAACCAAAATACACACAAAGGCAATTAATCATGTACAAGCACATATAAACACATATAAAAATTAATTAAAATAAATCTAGCTAAAATCGGGTTGTTACAGGGCCAGACTTTATAAGGCTTGAGGATGACCTACTATAAAAAGTGTAGGCATGAGCCTGGCCTTTGGCCTATAATAGACCAATTTTAAGGCCTGCGTTTGACCTTTTTAAAGGTCTATCAAGCCCGAAAGCCTATTTAAAAGCCTACTTTATATTAAGGTTTAAACTTAAATCTTTTAAGTAGGCCAGTTTTATTAAGTTCTATAGATGATCTTCGTCAAATAAACGACATGAATGCTGTATACATGAAATTTTTGCAAAAAATAATAGTTCAAATGATTATGTCATAATCAAAGGAGTTAATATATGATAAAAGAAACTGAGAGGATAAAAGAAATTATAGGATTTCTACGCAATACAACTCTCTTTTAAAATTTACTAATATTAAAAAATGCTAATATAAGGTATTTTCTTTAAATATAGTAAATATTAATGTATTATTATGGCAACGTAAAATTTCATCTTTATTGAAAATATTAATAACATAAAAGTATTGAAAATATTAATGTTAATTTTTAATTATATCTATATAGGTCAGTCTGTTAGGCTTGAGAGATTTATTTTTATACCCAAGCTTGTCCTGTTTAAGTAAATAGGCTTTTTAAAAAACCTAAGTTTGGATCTTTTACTAAAAAGGTAAGGCCGGGCTGGACCTAAATATGCCAGACCATAGGCCTCTGTCGGGCGGTCTGGTCTATTCCCACCCCAAGTTACACGTTTTAAAAGATAAAGAAAAAAAATAGACATAAATATACTTATATCGTGTTTTCTACACTTTTATTTTAATATTTTTTTATCTATTTGTTATATGAGCCATTTGTATTGAAAGTCGATGGTGATTTTAAAAAGAGAAAAGTCAGACCAAATGAGTTGAAACATGCTATTTTCTTTATATATAATATAGATTTTTTTTTTTTTTTATGCAAAAGGAGGGTAGCTAGCAAATAACTAGGCTACCAAAATGTATTAAAAAGAGAAAAGGAAACAAAGGAGGGGGACAAGAACCAAAACCTCCAATAAACTTAACAAAACCTATAGAAAGGTAACCCTAGTTTGTTCTTTCCAAAAGTTTCTCTAATACAATCAGGAATGTTTAACCAAACTCTCAGATGGGCAACACTTAAACCAAAATTGGCCAAAACATCTGCACAAGTGTTTCCTTCCCTGAAAATATGAGTAGCAATGAAATTCATAGATCTGGTGATATGCAAGCAGTTTTCCCATCTATTACGCAGTCTCCAGGGAACAATGGATAGATTTTTAATAGCATTAATAACCAAAGCAGAATCACACTCCAACCATAAATTCTTCCAATGAAATTGACTTGCCAGCTCAATGGCACACATTGCTCCATGAAGTTCAGCATGGAAGGCATCCGAATTCCCTGTGTTCTCAGCAAAGCCAAGAAGAAAGTCTGCATCATGGTTCCTAAAAATTCCTCCACATCCAGAAGAAAGAGCAGTACAGGACCCATCTGTATTACACTTTATCCAATGGGGTGGGGGAGGTTTCCAAAGTACCTCTATAATGTTTGGCGCTTTAGGAGGATGGATACTAACATTGAAACGTTGTAGAATGACAAAATTAGAGACACTTGCAGAAGCAACAGCTTTAGAGAGGTTACCAGTCAAAGCCGTACTTGAAATGATGGTAGAAAGAGAGCTCTTCCAATGAATTTTCCTGCTTGAGAACCTCAATTGATTTCTTGCATACCAAACTGTACAGATGATGTTAATCATGGCTGCTGTGATTACCAATCTGCACTGAGGGTTCCAGGATCCATTACAAATGGTCCACATATCTGTCACTGACTGGAAGTGTAGCTGTTTGTTGATCAGAGAGGCAAACCAACGCCACAAATTAATTACATATGTGCATTCAAAAAATAAGTGAAAGGAACTCTCCTCATTCCTGTTACATAAAGAGCACATAGAAGGTAAAAGGCAGCCTCTAGGAGTAAGATTTTCATCAGTGGGGAGCTTGTTTAACATAAGCCTCCAAACAAGCATAGACTTTGATGGAGGAATATCTTTTAACCAAATAATTTTTGCCCAGGGAACTTTGTTGAAGTGGTGTTTCTTGAAATCATAAGCTTCTTTCAAAGTTAGAATGCCGGTTCCATTAAGATTCCAAACAAGTTTATCCGGTTTTGTCACAGTAGGGAGAATAACTTGAGAATTAAGAAGACTCAATGAAGGGAATTGCTGCAATATGTCTTCAGGGATGCGCCAATGAGTATCATGAAAATAGCTGCAGAGTTTAGGAGGAAAGGAATTAGCTTGATCTGCTGGTACATTCAAAGTTTCAGAAAGAGGTTCCCCATGCCAGTGATCAAACCAAAAGTTAATAAGTTTTCCATCACCAACAAGCCAGGTTGTGTTTTCTTTGACTATGTTGTATTCATTTTTCATTCCGCTCCATAAAGAAGAAAAAATGTGGTGTTGAATGCAATTACTACCTCTAAGAATCCTACTTCGCAGGATGATTGCCCAATGCTCCTCTGAATGAAGCATTTCCCAACAAATCTTCATGTTTGTAGCTTGATTCAAACAAACGAGAGATCACAAACCAAGGCCTCCCTCCTCAAGATCAGCACAAACTTTTTTCCATGCCACAATCACTAGCTTTCTTTTATCAATATCTCCACTCCAGATAAAAATTTTAATCCATTTTTCAATGTCTCTAAGAGTACTGATTGGCCAAGAGTAGACAGTCATTGTGTGGGTCACCATACTTTGAATTACGGACTTTACAAGTTGAACCCTACCAGCCATAGACAACAAAGAGGCTTTCCAGGAAGCTAACCTAATTTTGATCTTGTCAGCAATAGGTTGGAAATAGATTCTTTTGGGCTTACCTCTGAAGATTGGCGCGCCAAGGTAAGTGAAAGGCAGAGTACCAATTTCAAACCCTATAAGTTGCACCATATGATTCAGCCTGACATTAGATACCCCACCAGCATGAATTGATGACTTGCTCAAGTTTATAATATGTCCGAAACAATTGGCATACCTAGTAAACAATTCCTTTAAAGCTTGTAAGCAAGAAATTTTCCCTTTGCAAAAAACCATAAGATCGTCAGCATAAAAGCAATGAGAAGGGATATGATTACTTCTTGAAGCAGCTATTGTTTCCACTTTCCCTTCCTCCACGAGTTTAGCTATACCTCTACTTAAGACTTCCTCTGCAATACAAAAGAGAAGGGGAGACAGGGGGTCTCCTTGTCTAACTCCCCTATTACAGTTGAAAAATCCTACCTGCACCCCATTGATAGATATTGAGATTTTGGCTGAAAGCAGAATAGAGTGAATCCAGTGGATAAACGTAGAGTGAAAGCCAACTTGCTGAAGAACCTCGAGCAGAAAGTCCCAACTCAATGTATCGAAAGCTTTAGACACATCAATTTTTAAAGCTAGATTACCACCAAAAGATTTCTTGTCTAAAACATTGATTGCTTCTGAAGCTAAAGTAATGCAATCTCTGATGTTTCGCCCCTTAACAAAACCTCTTTGTTCTTTACAAATAATAAAGGGGAGGATCCCAGCTAACCTGTCAGCAAGTACCTTTGAAATAATTTTGAATTTAAAGTTAGCCAGAGCGATGGGCCTGTAGTGTTCAATCTTGTCTGCATTTGGAATTTTAGGGATGAGCACTAAGGTGTTCGCATTAAAGTTTGGAGGCAGCCATCCATTCTGAAAAAACTCCAAGACAGCTTTGTATACATCTACATGAATTATATCCCAGTATGCTTGGAAGAAGCAAGCTCCAAATCCATCTGGTCCAGGAGCTCCATCATGATTGAGGTCGAACACTGCAGCCTTTACTTCTGACAGAGATGGAATCATGGTGAGAAGGTTATTTGTTGTATCATCAATGATCTTGGGAATTGTTTCCTCCACCAAGAGTCGGTCCTGCAAAACAGTGTTAGAATAAAAAAAAAGACATTTATAATAGTTTACTATGTGGCTGGAAATTCTCTGAGGATCACTAATGATCTCATCCTCGTTTCTAATAGTAGTTATCATTTTTGTTTTATTTTTTATTTTGGTCAATCTATGAAAGTAGCTGGAATTTCTGTCACCATCCACATGCCATCTTACTCTAGCTTTTTCTTGCCAGAAAACCTCTTGTTTGAGAAGGGCATCGTTGAGTTTCATTTTTGCTTGCTCTTCATCATTCATGAGCGCATCATTATGACCTGAAGTTTGAATCTGAACTTGAATTTCATTTAAATCCTTCTCAGCTTCACTGACCAGGTTGTGTACATTGCCAAAAACTTCCTTATTCCAAACCTTTAACTTCATTTTTAACCTTTTGAGCTTTGTGCTAAGAACAAACATAGGGGACCCTGAGATTGCCTCACTCCAAGAGTTCAAAATAAGCTCCTTGCAATCAGCATGTAATGACCACATTTTCAAAAATTTGAAACAAGAAGCGAACTGGTGGTTATCATTTTTAAACTCTAAAAGAAGAGGGTAATGATCCGAGCAAGTGTTGGTGAGAGTAGAACAACTAATGAGAGTGCAAAAATCCAACCATTTTTGATTGCAAATACTTCTGTCTAATCTTCTTTTGGTATGTCTCCTTCCCATTCTCCCATTGTCCCAAGTGAAAAAAGAACCTCTAGTAGGAAGATGGATAAGATTATTTATGTCAGTCCAGGATTGAAAATCAGTCATGGGGGGTCTAGCTGGGGAGAAGAAACCACAATGTTCATGAGAACCAAGCACAGTGTTAAAATCACCAATAAGGCACCAAGGAGCATCATATTGGGATTGAAGGGAAGAAAGCTTATGCCATAGGTCTTTTCTTTTAATATTACTAGTGAAAGCATAAATGGCAGAAAAGAAAAGGGTGGTGTTGTTAAGGTTAATAGTAAAGGTAACTTGTTGTGAGTCGGAATCAATCAAGATTGGGTTAAGATGCAAAGAACAAATGCACCAAAGATTAGGAAGCAATTGATCTCTATTGTTGAAAGAAAAAAGTTTAAAACCTAATCTATGTAACCAAGAGGCAGGGAAATGGTTGAAATTCATCCAAGGTTCAGCTAAGAAAATAAAGTCAGGTTTATGAAGTAAAATTAATCTCTTAAGGGCCAACCTAGAAGGAGAGTTGGCTATTCCCCTAATGTTCCAATAAAGAGATTTCATTTGAAAGGTTTAGGGTTACCAGCTTTACCTCTGGTTTTGTAACTACTCACCACTACTGGTTTCTTTTTTACGGAAGTTTTCTTTGATTTCACCACTTGAAAACCATCATGTGACTGGACAGAAGTATTACCATCAAGGGCATCAAGTTGTAACAGCAGCCTTTTTTCTCTTTCCTCATCTTCAGCAATGTTTGCCCAAGATTTATCCAAGAATTCCTTGTTTTTCCTTTCTAATGGAGCCAAGTCAAGCTCACTATCATTCTCACTTTCAGACTGAATGGGAGAAATAAAAATATGAGCAGCATCTAGAGAGTTGTCAACAAATTCAGAATCAGTTTCTACTTCTTCACTAACTTGCGCCCTGCTGCTGCTCCTCAACAGCTCCTCATTCACCTCATTTTAAAGTTGTAAATCTTGTGCAATCATATCAGTTCTGATGTTATTTTCCTCTTCATTAAACAAAACATTAAAATTGTTCTGTTGTACTATTTTACTAGTTGATGCTTTGTCTGTTTGCTGCACACCATTGACGGCCTGAATGCCCATAAGCTCCATACTTTCATCGTTTTTACCATCATCAACATCAATAGGTTCAGATTCATTGCTCCCCTGTTTTTTCCTACCATCATGAACTTGTACAAATTATTTCCTTGGTTCCTTATCAACTTTATTTTGAGCAGCACCATCCCTAAATATTTCATGTTTATGCAAGCTTTTACAAACATTTATATGATGCCCTATCTTTCTGCAATTGGTACAAAAGTCAGGGATATTTTCAAAGTCTAGATCAACAAAGAAAGCATACCCTTTTCTTTCTACCAGCACTTTGTATCTCAGCTCTTGAGTGACATCCAAATCAACGAGAACCCTAGCGTATTGTCCAAAGGTCCTCTCCATCATAGGCTTTATTGAGGCAGGGTCGGTACAGATGGGGGTACCAACACTATTTGCGATTGCAAACAAGATTTTAGGTCGCCAATACTCCTGAGCAAGGTCGTAAATCCTGACCCAAACTTGAGCAGTAGTGCTTGTCTGAGAGCTAGGGCAAAAATCTTTTGTCCAGGAAAACAGCTTCAGGACCCCTGGGTTCAAATTCCACGAGGCAAATGACCTAACCCTTTTAAGATCTTCTAGGGTTGAAAAACAAAATTCATAGTAGCCCTTACCCAAAGATGTCACACCCCCCATGTTCAGATCCTTCCACAAAACATGTAATTTCTTTCGCAAGGCATAAATAGTTAAAGGTGTGGAGCCTTTTGGCCATATGATTCTAGCATGCAAATTATGTTTGCATGTTTCCATTCCAGCGTCGTATTCCTCCTCTGGAATGGCTATAGCGAAGTTATCACCCTTGAGAACAGGTTTGGGGAGTTGAGATGTGGGTATATCACATATGTTAGAGACGGCTTGGGCAAAGGTTTTGGATTGGGTGATTGTTGTTGGTTTTTTGGTTGAATCAACAGGTTTGTTGTTGTTATGTGTGTGAATCGGTGCAGTATTGGATGGTTTAGGTGGATTTTGAGTGATAAAACAACCATCAGAGGTTAAATTAGGGTATGAGGCTTTTCTGCGCTTTTGTTTGATAAACTTATGTTATCCTCCATGAAACAACGCCAGGGAAAAGGCTCCATGAGGATCAGGATGGATGGAAAAGAGAAGAAGAAAGGGTTAAAGATTACCTGATGTTGAAGCAAGCTAAAGGTAGAAGGCAGTGAACAGTGGAAAGAAATCGCCAGAGACTTTCGTAATTTTCTCACCTATATATAATATAGATTAACCAGCATTAAAAAAAAGGTATAGATTAACCAATAAGAATTGTGTTTACATCTTTTAATGAGTTTTTTTTTTTTTAAGAATCTTTTAATGAAATTTATTCCAAAAAAAACACAAAATATTACCTTAAATTACTATGTTTTAGTTTTTTTTAATAAGTATGAACTAATGTTTTTTACTTATAAATTAGGAGGGAGGGAGTAAAACTTAATAGCGAACAATATTAATATGACAATAACTATGAATTAATGTTTTTTACTTAATATTGGAATAATATGCAATAACTACACTGACGGACATACATGACAATATTAATGAAACATCTTAGCATATGTTTGCTTTCAATTCTAGAAGGCCAAAAATGATTATAGAGGTTGTAGAATTGATTTGATGATGTTTGTATGATTTAAAGTAGATTTGATTCTATTGAAAGCTACAATTTGTAACTTCTGACTTCTACAATTGATTTTAGTCTTAAATTCGTTGCTAAATCTACTTTTACATAAATATATTCAAACATAAATCATTTTATATTCAACTCATTTTCATCCAAAATCGATTATACTAATCAAACATACACTTGGATTACTTTGATGATTATTACTCTAGCATTTTGATTATCAAAGAAGAAGAAAAAGACGAAAAAAAAACAGTTACACAAGAGGCTTGAGCTCTTGATGTTTCTCACGTTCATTTTCAGTAGATTCCCTCGCAACTTTTCGGTTCGAAACAAAAAACTGCGGCAAAATTAAAACATTCTCAAAAACATAAACCACCAAGTCACCGACTCGTCGCCGCTAACTCACTCATTCTCTCTTTCTCCACCGATTTCACAATTTCGAACTCAGCTTCGACGCAATGAACCTGAAATACGAACAGAGGCTCCAAGTCGCCGCTAAAATAATACTCGACGACGACGCAAGTTCCGGCGACGCAGCGCCGAGTGAAGAAGAGCTTGGGATTAAGGCAAAACTGAAACCTCATCAAGTGGATGGGGTTTCGTGGCTTATAAGGAGGTATAAACTCGGCGTCAACGTTGTTCTTGGTGAGTGAATGAGATATTACTTTTTCATTTTTATTGTTGTTTATTTATTTTTCAGAATGTTATTACAAATTTAATTAATTAATTAATTAGTATTTGGTTTCTCTGAGAAATTGAAGGAAAGAAACGATCATTTGATGATGAATGTGCGAGGCACTGTCAGTGTAATTTGTAAGTGTATCGAAGTTGCAAACAGATCCCTTTTTTTTTTTTGAAAACTCGGTATCCGATCTAAGGACCGACTAATCCGAGGGGACCAACCCCACTGCCCACTTGTGGGGGCCGTTTAAAGCCAGAGCAAGCTCTGTATGGACTTAGCCCACCGAAATTGGCACCAGAGGGAATCGAACCTGAGACCTTTGGAGGAGCAAACTCCAAGATCCCAAGCCAACCACTAGGCCAACCACAAATGGGTCCAAACAGATCCCTAATGTCTGTTATGTTAGTAATTTTTGGACTATTGATTTGCGGAAAAGACATATAAGGACTAAATTGATTATCTAAAAATAGATTCGAGACCAAAATGTGATTAATAAAAGAGACACTTGCGGATGTGTTTGCAATTTCGATATATTCAAGGAATATAGTAATACTGTCTCACAAATTTAGGGACCAAAATGTGTTTTTTGTAGAGGGGGACCAAAATGGTTGTTTATTCAAAGTTTATATATCTTGGGTGGCGATGGGGATATTTTATATGAAGTTTGTTTGATTCAATTTTTTTAGATTTGTGGATAAAAATGACTAATTAAAGAGACATTTGTGAATGTGTTTGCAATTTTGATACATTTGGGGACTATAATGACAATGCCTTGCACATTCAAGGACAAAAATGGTTGTTTATCCAAAGTTTATATATCTTGGGTTGACTATTTTGGTCTCCTTAACGCCAAAAAACCCTAAAAGGAAATGATTGAAATTTATAAGAGTTTAAAATATGAAATTAAATTTTAGAGTTAGTGTCCATTTTAGCCATCCTAAGTATATGTCACACATGTGTACTCTTCCTGTTTCTCCTTTTATAAATGCATTAAATTGGTTATACGATGTCAATATATTGCTTCAAATTGAAGCTTATGGCATTATCCTTGAAGGACCAATTTGTTATAGATGTTGGACTAGAGATAATGTGTGTTGTGGCATGTCTTTGGCATGTAAAGTGATTTTCCTTTGGACAATGTGATTTACTTATGTTTGGTTACTTTGTATCAGAATTGATTTTTCCTCAAAATCCTGGTTTGACTACGGATACTGAATTTCCAAAAAGAAAAAAAACTCATTCGGAGCAAGTTTCTCAAATGGCCATCCAAACATAAAGAAATATATACTCCAAATTATTGTTAAATTTTTCACTATTCAATTAACTGAACAGTTTGAGTGATAGGCTTATGGTTTAATCAATGTTTGGTGAGGTAGAACTATTTTTCATGGAATGTAAATCCTAGTATATTGATGTTTGAATACAACAATGAGTGTTGCTGTTTCACTTTCTTTGTAACAAAGCAACACTATTACACTGTTGATCTATGCTATAAAGATTCAATTAAGTTTTACGGTTACCGTCGATGCCTAACACATCCCTCTTCTTTTATCGGGGCTTGGGACAGCTATGTAAAGCACACAACACAACATAGGTGGGATTTTCTTTGTAACAAAGGAAGACAGAAAATGGGATTTGACTAATGTTGTGTTCTTTTTATTTTTGTTGTTCTGTTTTGAAGGTTTATGACTAGGTGGTTTTGATATTACTTCTGAAGAAACAATTTTTTTATTATGTTAGTAATAATAATGTTTCCATTATTTGCAGGGGATGAGGTATACGCTCTTTATTCAAATTTGTATCAGAGCCTCTATGAAATGTGGAAGGGACAATTTTTTAATCTAATTGATATTACTGTTGTATAAAACTTACCCTCTTATATGATTATCTGACAATTTCTATGTTATTTATCATTATTATGTAAATCCAACATTTATGTACTTAACAAAGGAGTGGTTTCTCGCTTCTTAAATATCACATCTTTCCAGAAATTTCTATTTACCGGCAGGGGCATACAATGTATCTGTGTCATGTTTTCTTATGAACTAAGGGCAATTTGTTTGAGGCATGTGCAGTTTTCTGTTATATTATGTTGCTTTTGAGCTTCATAGTTAATAGTTTAGTCATAGTCACTGTCATGTGTCTCATTTGTTCATATGCAACAAGCTGCATTTATCTTAAAATTATTAACTGATAAGCATTGCACATGCTTTTGAAAATTCTGAGTCTCGACCTTTTCTAATTCAGCATATGAAGAACTCAAAACAAGTCTCATAGTCCATTTTTTCGGAATGAAAAATATGATTCCTGATGTGTTTATGTTACTGTCTTTGTGTATAAATATCGATAGATGGGATTGGGCAAGACATTGCAAGCTATCTCATTTTTAAGCTATTTGAAAGTGCGCCAGTCGTCACATGGACCATTTTGTGAGTGAAGGAAAACTTTGATTTGGATAGTTTTGTTTTCACAAAATTTCTATTGAAATAAGCACTTATACATTTTCCTGCTTTCATTTTACTTTTTACAGTGGTTATATGTCCTTTAAGTGTGACAGATGGTTGGGTGTCTGAGATAGTCAAATATGCCCCTAAACTAGAAGTCTTCAAATATGTTGGTGATAAAGAATATAGGCGCAGACTACGTACGAAAACACATGAACATGTAACAAAGCAGCCAACACATAATGTGAGTTTGTTATATTTTCATTGAGTCGTTGAATCTGGATGGCTTTTCTTTCAACAGTTCTATTTCCTAATGAATGTTCACTGATAATTATTGCAATCAAATGTTTTGGCAGTTCATGTTGCCATTCGATGTGCTGTTAACATCATATGACATTGCACTAATGGATAAGGATTTTCTTTCTCAAATACCATGGCAGTATGCAATCATCGATGAAGCGCAAAGGCTTAAAAACCCGTCAAGTGTATGTAAAAAATAACTTAAATGCCTATTTATAGTATTCAATTAAGAATTTGCTTCTTAATGTTAAATTTGTGTTTCACTTTTCATTTTTATTGATCATCAATAATCATATTTGACTATCTTTAGGTGTAATAGGAACAAATCATGCATTTCAGACAGTTTGATAGTCAGAACTTCAAGACAATTTAGTCATACTGCCTCTGAGATTATTGGACTGCAGTAGCTAAACTTTTTAAACTTTACAGGTTTTATTTAATGTTCTCAAAGATCGCTATCTCATGCCAAGACGGTTGTTGATGACTGGCACTCCTATTCAGAACAACCTTTCTGAACTGTGGGCGTTGATGCATTTTTGCATGCCATCTGTTTTTGGTACACTAGATCAGTTCCTTTCTACATTCAAGGACATCAGTGATCTTACCTCAGGTCAGTATTATCATTTTGTTCTATAATTTATCATTACTGGCTTGTTAATTGTTGTGTCTCTCAGAAGTTTGCTGCACACTTATAGAATCTGATTGCTCTACTGTAGACATTGATCCATTTGTTGTATACTAGTCTTAAAATTTGGATTGGACCTAACTCAACCTTACAAAACTGGCTTTTAAGGTGAGGGCTGCCCAAACTTTATAAGCACTACTCATGCCATATCTCTAGGCAACGTGGGACTAAATCCATCCCTTCACAGTCAACACAATGAAGGTTTTGGAGGTGGAAATGAAGGCATTCCTAATTCCGCAATTAGGTGGCTAGGGGCGGATCGCCATGAAGGTGGAATTTCTAACCCCCCTTCGTGCTCGGGTCCAATGAGCTCGGAGTGTGGATTATGCTTGAACCCCAACATCAGTTCTAGGATTGGCTCTAATATCATCTTAAAATTTGGATTGGGCCTAACTCAACTTTATAAAACCGGCTTGTAAGGTGAGGGCTGCCCAAGCTTTCTAATCACTACGAAAGCCATATCTCTAGGCAATGTGGGAATAAATCTGCCCATTCAGACCCAACACGATGAAAATGTTGGAGGCTGCAATGAAGGTAACCCAAATGCTGCAATTAGACGGATAGGGACGGACCACAATGAAGGCGGAATTTCAAACAGTTAGTATTAGTTTAATTAGTCTAAAGGATCTGAAGAGGCTACCACAGGATGGACGGTTTATCATCCAATTGAGTGCCATGTGATTATTGAATAAATAAACTTGTTAAATTGGGAACAGAATTATTGTCTTGCTTTTAGCGTTTTCTGATTGTGGCAGCTTTGCTTCTCAACAGTTCATGATTCTCCAAAGGTTAAGGAGAGACTTCAAATCCTAAGAAGTGTATTGGCTGCATTTATGCTCCGACGAACTAAATCAAAGCTTATGGAGTGTGGAAGTTTAGTGCTGCCACCTCTCACTGAGACAACTGTGTATGTTGTACTTGTTCTAATTAGATACTACCTTGGACTTTTTATTTTAATGGAATTGTAATTTATGATAACTTAAACATGAAAAGTTGTTCCATTGAAAATTGAAATTCCATCCTATGACAGGTTAGTACCACTTGTTAGCCTGCAAAAAAAGGTCTACATGTCAATACTGAGGAAGGAACTTCCAAAGCTAGTCGCACTATCTTCTGGAACATCAAATCATCAATCACTACAGAATACTGTTAGTAAAGCTCTTGCTTTTTTCTATTTCTTTCTTTCACCTTGTTGTTAATGGTCAATATGATTCACTCTTTTAGGTGATACAACTAAGGAAAGCATGCAGCCATCCTTATCTTTTTCCGGGTATTGAACCTGAACCTTATGAAGAAGGTGAACATCTGGTTCAGGTAATTACCATACTTATGTTTTTACTAGATAACTTTAGACTGATCCTACCTGGGCTGTTATGTCATACAGTCACTGTTAGAGTACATTTCTCTATTATCTTGTACTTTAATTGCTTGTTAGTATTGCATCTCCCATAGAAGAGGATAAAAAGGGCAATGAAAGTGCGAAGAAAAGAAAATTAAAGAAATAGACAACTCAGATGCTACATGAACCTGAATATAATTGCTACGTCTTGAAATACTAATATTAATTCCTAAACTATTTACCAAAAACTACTTGGAAGGTGAAACATTAATATTTTTCTATTTCCAATAACCTTTCATATTATGGGCTGTATTGGGGTTTAGTCCAACACTTGCTCCAACTCTTGCTTACCAGTCAAACTAGGCCCAAGTACCTTAGACACTTTGCAATTGCACCATCATTCTTGCTTTGAACGTATTTATCATCTTTTTCTGTCAGGCCAGTGGTAAACTACTGATTCTGGACCAACTTCTTCGAAAGCTACATCATAATGGACATCGTGTTCTTCTTTTTGCTCAGATGACACATACACTTGACATTTTGCAGGTAATTTTTTTTCTACCTATGTATTGAATGCCTTGTATTATTTAAATGGGTTAATTGATGAAATGTTCTTCTATTCTAATATAGGATTATCTGGAGTTACGTAAGTATTCTTACGAGCGTCTTGATGGATCAATTAGGGCTGAGGAGCGCTTTGCTGCAATAAGAAGTTTCAGCAACTCATCAGCTAATACGGGCTTGAATTTTGAAGCTAACCAAAATGGAGCTTTTGTTTTTATGATCTCAACAAGAGCTGGGGGAGTTGGCTTGAATCTCGTGGCTGCTGATACTGTGAGTTATGTCTAGCTTTAACCCTTCTTTTTTGAAACTAGAACCTTATTACCAATTCATTTTCTTGTCTTTTATTTTCCATTGTATTCTATAGGTTATATTCTACGAGCAAGATTGGAACCCTCAGGTGGACAGACAAGCTTTGCAGAGAGCACATAGAATTGGCCAGATGAATCATGTTTTGTGTATAAACCTTGTTACTGAACATACAGTGGAGGAAGTATGTTTCTGTTTGTATATTTATTATACATTGACTATGGAGGCTATTTGCTTGTACTCTATGAACTCACATGTTACACTGTAGGTAATTATGCGGAGGGCAGAAAGAAAATTGCAGCTGAGCCTAAATGTTACAGGCGATAATATTGTCGAACAAGAAGATAAACAATTATCTTCAGTTGGAACTGGTGATTTGAAATCCATCATAGTTGGATTACGTATGTTTGATCCCAATGAAATCAATGATGGAAAAGACAAGGACATGGATTTAACAGAAATTAATGCAATGGCTGACAAAGTGATTGCTATTCGTGATGAACAAATATTTGATAAGGATGACAGGAAATTTGAGGTCAATCCAAGAAACTTTTTAAAAGGATTTGATGTTAAGGAAAGAGGTTCTGCTTCTTTCTCTTGTGATCTTGATCTTGATGAGGCATCATATCTTGCTTGGGTTAAAAAATTTGAGGAAGTTTCTAAATCAAGTTGCGACTCAGTTATTGACTTGAAAAGCAGAAGGAACTTGGATGAGGAAAAGAGTCAAAAACTTGAGACTGCAAGGAAGAAGGCAGAAGAAAAGAAGCTGTCTAAGTGGAATGCTGCTGGATACCATTCGTTGAATGTTGAAGACCCTATTAGCCCACCAGATGGGGATACCATATCAGATGCTGGTTCTGTTCATTTTGTCTATGGAGATTGTACAGCCCCTACAAACGTTCTTTCATCTGAACCTGTTTTAATATTCAGGTTAACTTTTTATTTTTGCTCGACTGCATACTTTGCTCTGGTGCACCAAGCTTTTAATAATTATATTGATGAAATGAATTTCTGTTGGAGTTTTGTTCCATGTGGGTTTGCTTTCTTCATTAGAACTTAGCTCTGCGTGAGGCATAAAAATTGATAAAATGATAATGTCGCACTAGATACTAATACGTGTCTAGGTATATATTTTTCCTATATATTTTTCCTATCTATTTTGCATTGATGACAGGATTCAAATTAAATACCAACGAAGATTGTTTTAAGGTCAAGTATGAAAGTTTTAAAGCTTAATTGTAATTGGGAGGGAATTATATAAGTAGAAGGTAGTTTTGTTATTGACAAATGAAGAGTGTAAATGACAGAGTATAGCTATGATGAAAAAAGGAAATGAACCTGAAGGGAGGGGACACATTCTCTTCAATTTAGCTTTGGGCCATAGGAGAATATCATTGGCCGAAGCAAGCACTATCGTTACATCTCTTTGTAATTCTGTCCTAATATTGTCATCAACCAAATAAAGTCACCCTTTTGTATATATTAACCGTTTCCTATCATAGTTTTTGACTCCATTATTTACTGTGAATTTATAACCTCGTTTTACAGCTGTGTTGACACCTCCGGACGTTGGGGCCATGGTGGAATGTTTGATGCACTATCTAAACTTTCATCAAGCATCGGTGATGCATATGAGCGGGCTTCTGAACAAGGGGATCTGCATCTTGGTGATCTCCATCTTATAAGGCTTGAAGGTGAGCACAAACACAGGTTAATTTTTTAAGAAAATAGATTGAATAATATGATGTATCATGCATTTAATTAGAAAATAGAAAAAGATTATAACATATGCCAGTTGGTACACTTATTTGGAGTTAGATTTCCAATATATATTGAATCAGTATATGGTTCTTTATTTGTTCCATTTCACTTATAGATGACGGTGATGATCAAAACTTGGATGGTAATGCTCCCAAAATGGTTGCTTTAGCTGTGGTTCAATCCTACAATCCAAGGCGTAAAGTCCCTCGAAGTGAAATCTCACTTGTCCACTTGGAAAGCTGCTTATCAAAGGCAGCGTTCTCAGCCGCTCAAAATTCTGGTAACATGCTTCCACATTTATCTAATATTTTATTGTTGTTCATTATATTGTTTGTTTCTTGCTTACATGCATGACTAATTTGTTGTCAATGAGACACTTTGATCTTGCATTACTACAATGTATTATATTCATTATCCAATCATATAAGTTAAAGACAAGACAAAATAGGAAGGAAATTATATATTAAAAAGTGTGGACATTGAGTGTAATAATCAAGTTAATGTAAAGGAATCTTCGTATTTCTCATTGTTAAGAAAAATGTTTAGAGAACCTAGTTGCTATAGGTTAGATTCCTTTTAACAGATTTTGCTTTTTCAGTTGAGAGCGTTCATGCTATGTACTTAAAAGTCGAATCTTTTATGCATTTTACCCTTTTTCTTTATTGATTGTTGGAAAGTATTTATCAAGCGTGAATTTATCAAATAGAGAGCGGCTGAGATTGTTTTTAGCATTATCTTCAAAATTAAATTGTGACGAGTTGGTGTTTCAAACTTACTGATACAAATTAAATTCTTTTGATCATTCTGCAAAGCATCAATACACATGCCACGGATTGGTTATCAAGATGGATCTGATCGCTCACAGTGGTACACCATAGAACGGCTTCTAAGAAAATATGCCTCCATGTACAACGTAAATATATACGTGTAAGTTGTAATCTTTCTATCAGATCAACATCAGATTTAAGAACATTTGATAATGGATATCTGATCATCAATTTCTTACAGGTATTATTACCAAAGATAACGTTACGGATCCAGGCTGTTTCCAGACACAAGAGGGATATTTCAGATTGAAAAAAGAGCTTGAAGATACGTTTCCCTATTACCCTGTATGTGCACATGTATGTATGTAATATAATTTCGGACAAAACAAGTGTAATGTTTTGCAATTCCTTTGAAGTGTTAGAACATAATTTACATGTTGAGACATGACTAAAAGGTTGTGTCAAATCTGACTGACCATGCCATCAAATCTGTTTTTGCAACTCATGAAATGATTTTCTTGCCGTTGAATATCTAATGACAGAATCAACTGAAATTGGTTTTTATTGTGATTAAAGCATAACTTCAAAGAAAATGCAGCAAAGATGTCCTCCCAAAGTTGTAAAACTCCCGAAAATGAATGTCCAAACCTACATAATACACTAACATAGCATAGGAACTTGTGGTATTGTAGAATAACATATGCTTGCAGATAAACAATTTTTCTACTTATGACTGAGGATAGAGGAGAAAACATGGAAGGTTTCTATCATTAAAAA
>Ga0315913_1000639_pt1 | contig 33002 bp, 8 predicted proteins | sample MpolsnodulesMG_FD_207736 | JGI IMG/M metagenome (GOLD analysis project Ga0315913, IMG submission 207736) | Medicago polymorpha root nodule microbial communities from Los Angeles, California, United States - small nodules | ecosystem: Host-associated > Plants > Roots > Nodule | place: USA...
CACTTTCACCGGAATCTTCAAAAAAGAAAGATAAAAGATAGGCACCGAATTTAAGAGAACAATTTGTCCTCCTAAACTAATATACTTATTCCCCCAAGAGTTAAGCTTAGCCTTAATACGCTCCAACATCGGTTCCCAAGTAGACATACTCTTCGCCCTAGCACCCATCGGTAGCCCCAAATACATGAACGAGAAGGAACCTACACTACAATTAAGAAAGGTAGAAGCCATACCCAAAAACTCCGTCGAAACATTAATTCCCATAAGACAACTCTTGTGAAAATTCACCTTCAAACTGGACACAAATTCAAAACCCCTTAATAACGCCTTAAGGGTCCATAAATTCTCAATAGATGCTTCCCCAATGCACAAAGTATCATCCGCATATTGAAGATGTGAAATCACCGTACCACCCCTTTTAACCTCAAAGCCTTTAAAAAGATTCCGGTCTACCACATTCTTCATGAGCCCACTAAAGCCCTCCGCCACCAATAGAAAAAGGAAAGGTGCCAAAGGATCCCCTTGATTTAGCCCTCTTTGAATATCAATTTCTTCGGTTGGATAACCATTCACAAGGACCGACATATTCCCACCACAAGCACACGCCTTCATCCAAGCAATCCACTTCCCCACAAAGCCCACCCTTTGAAGCATATATTCCAAAAAACTCCAATCAACCGAATCATAAGCTTTCTCAAAATCAACCTTAAGGATTAAACATTCACGGTTTTGTAACATCGCCTCTTCCACGACCTCATTCATTATCAACACCCCATCCACCAAGTGTCTACCTTTTAATAAAGACGATTGAGATTTTGAGATAACCGAATTCATTACCTTCGATAGTCTTCCGGCCAACACCTTAGCAAGAAGCTTATACCAAGTACCCAACAAAGAGATATGACGAAACTCTCTAAGTGAAACAGGACTTTTAACCTTCGGAATAAGAGTGACAAAATATGATAAAAGACACTTAGGGAACACCTCATTACCATGGAATTGGTCAAAATACAATCTCACCTCATACTTAATGAGATACCAAAAATGCTTAATGAAAGCAAAATTGAACCCATCCGGACCCGGACTCTTATTACCATCACACGCCTTCACCACCATCTCTATTTCCGCCATAGAAAAAGGAGCAATAAGAAAATCATTATCAACATCGGAAATAGAAGCAAAAGTAACTCCATCCAACTTCTGTCTCTCCCACACGGGACTCCTAACATGCTCTTTAAAGTAATCGACCACCACTTCCCTAATAGCATTAACTTCAAACACCTAATCATTATCCACCTTAAGCGCTTTGATCCCATTTCTAAGGCCTCTATTCTTCACACAACAATGAAAGAACTTAGAATTAGCACCCCCCCTCTCTTAACCATTTGGATCTCGACCTTTGGAAAAGAATAGACTCTTTACTTTTCCACAACTTCCAAAGTTCCTCAAATTTATGCTTTCTAATTACCCCCTCATCATTAGTTAAAAACCGACTATCACTAAACCCATCAAGCTCCTCTATCTCTTGCCTTAGCAAATTCAATCTCATTTCAACATTGCCATATTCCACTTTATTCCACTCCCTAATCTCACCTTCCAAAGCTTTCAATTTTGATTTTAGAACAAACCCCATCCAACCACCAACCCCATAATTCCTCCACACACGTTCCACCATCCCCTTGAATTTCTGGTTTTCCAACCAATGATTATTGAAACGAAAGGGTTTGGGACCCCAATCACTACTTTCCCCCTTTAACACCAACGGACAATGATCGGAAGCATCTCTTGGTAATGCACACAAAGAAACATTTCCCCAAAAATCTCCCCATTCCTTCTCTTTGGTTTACCTATACTAAAATTATTTCAAATATAAGGTTGAAATTTCCAGAACCAATACCAAAACACCACGTGTACCACAGTTAACGTTTTTTTTATGACCAAAAAGTGTATCGAAAATTAAATTAAAGTATTCAAACATACTTAAACTCACCAAAATGACGGAGATTTAACCCTTGTTTGAATAAACAGTGAGACAACACCTTTTTTTTATTTTTAATCCGAGAGTGAAGCGTGTAATACCTTTTTTTGTTGTAATTACAAAAAAAAGGTTGTATAAACCCCTTACCCCCCCGACACGTTATAAATAAAAAGTGGTTATATACACATTGAGGTTAGGTATGACAACAAAACTCATACCAGCCGGTATCCATCTGAACCAAATCCAATTTGACAGGTTTTCTCCGCTTTGACTGGGTTTGAGTATGTGTTTGGATTTTCTCCGATTTTAAAACATGGGGGCGGGACGGGGGTATAGATACCCACCACGAACCCATACCCAAATCGGTCCCGAATGTAGAAAATCAATTTATTACCCCATTTTATATAAATAAAAACCCAAACCCTAAATTATTTCACTCACACAGTCAGAGTCTCAGACATTAATTAAATGACACTCACTTATCACAATTCTCTCTTTTCTCCTTCCATGCCTCACACTCTCGGACTCTCTCTTCTCCTTCACCATAGTCATCGATTATCATCATCTCTTTGCTGGATAATGCATTACAACATTGCATTCAGGGGCTGCAAAATACTTTTATTATTACAAAAGGAAATCCATTTCAGGGATGGTGTATGAATACCCGAACCCGTCGGGAACGGGGATGAGGTTCGATTATATTATAAGGTACATGTTAAAATAATCATTCATAGAAACTAATTAGTGTATTCTAGCAAAACTAATATATATTTGTGTGTGTACACTTCTCAAAATATTATCAAGGGAACAACCGACTTAATGATTTTCACACTAGATTCTGACCCACACGTTGGAATTTAAACATGTTTATAGGAAGGTTTATATAAAGAATTCCCTTTTGCCCCATGTTTACCACAATATAATGAAAGCCAAAACCAGGATATGCTGTTAGATTTATAGCTCAAACAGAAAATATAGGCCATTGCTTATAAAAGCACAAAAAAGGATAGCAAAGGATTGCCAAAAAGGTGTAAGTGCCAGGTACAACAGACAGAAAGCCCATTAAACTGAGTAATTGCATCACATGAACTGGGACCCCTCAACAGAAACATGTTCTAAAAAATTTGTGGCCTTATATTTAGATATGAAATATTTGTGGCCTTCTGCCCTTGATAGAAACTATGAAATATCTCCTTGGTTCTTATTTCAGAGACACTTGTAGACCAACTGAACTTGACAATTACCTATTTCTTATAAACAAATAGAAGATAAAAGTCGCTTTAAGAAACTATAATTGGTCAGTGCTGGCATGGCTAACTAAAAGAAAAGAAGAAAAGCTAGGAGGAATAATAAATATAATAAGTAAAAGATAAAGTTTGCTAGCTTTATTTTGTCTTTCTAATTTTGGATTCTATTGAATATGTTTGGACTTTTGTGACACTTTTTTATTCGAGTTTATCCGCATAAAGTTACCAAATGGGCCAATATTCTTTGTTATTAGATAATTATGCACTAATAACAATTTTAATTCTTTTTTTTAGGGAAATTTTAATTCTTCATTGTTTTGCATTATTATAAATACATGCCATCAATCTTCTATTGAAAAAAAATACAGGCCATCAATCGAGTAAAAGGTAGATTGTATTTTAGGGAGAAAAAAATGTATCTAGTATAATTAATTATTAAAAAAAACTTACAAATATCATAAATATAGAGAATTACATTTAAAAAATCTAATGAATTATTGTACTTATTATATTTTTTGATGTGTATCAGAATTTTAGAGCACTTTGGACCACTATTATTTTCTAATTTATTTTAGATATTAAAAGTAAAGTCATGTTTGATTTTTTGTCCTATAAAATATGGTCTATTTGATGAAAAGTATAAAATACGTTTAAGATTAGATTCTTTTTATGATAAAAAAATAGAGTGAGTTGGGTCCTTAGACTTATCATGGTTAGGCGGACTTCAAGATTTAAAGAATATTTATGGGATATGAGCCAACTTTCGTGAGTTCAACTCACAATTTTTCTACCAAGAAGTCTTAACAATAATTGTTGGAGTTGAATTCACGTCTTTATAGAATATGAGTCAACTTCTTATCAACCCGATCAATCAACATTGATAAAATAAAAATCTTTATTCTTGACTTAGTTTTGCATTATAAGTACCGACTAATATATTGACTGTATAAGAGAAAAAATGTAACTGGTACTAGTTCATAAAAAGATAATCGAACTTACGAATATCATAAATATAGAGAATTATCTTTAAAAAAATCTAATCAATAATTGTACTTTATATTATATTTTTTGATGTGTACCAGAATTTTAGATCACTCTGGACCACTATTCTTTTCTAATTTATTTAGTATGTTGCGAGTAGAGTCATGTTTGATTCTCTATGTCCTATAAAACATGGTTTCTACAATGAAAATCATAGAATAAGTTTAATCAAGAGAGTATCTATTAGATTCTCATACATGGATAATTCTTCTTGACGAAGTTTTTTTTAACAAGCAAAATAATTATATTAACACTCATAAAACAATCTCATCAACACAAGGCGTATCAAAAAGACTACTAAAAATTTGCAAAGTCAAAACCTGAATACAGAGACATATTAGCTGATGCCCAAGCACAAAAGCGGGGTCAACCACCACATATGAGTACCGAAGACAAAATTGGCTTTTTAGCTTTCAGCCACCATAAAGAATATGACATAACATTTTCTAATAGTTGAAACATAGTGTTTTCTTTCTGCTTAAATAACCTGCTGTTACACTCATTCCACACAATCCAGACACAGAGAAGCCAAATAAGCTAAGGAATGACCGTCGCAATTTCAGACCACACCTATGTAAAAAATAAACTGCGAAAAGTGATTTGAAATGACCTGAGAATCTGCCCCTTCAAAATCGATCCACAACCGCACTGGTGGCCAAAGGGAGCCGAACGTACTGCAAAAGAGAAACAAATGCTGAGCGTCCTCCACATGACCACACCCGGCCGCACAAAACCGCTCATCTGAAGTGATAATACCGCGCACCGCCAAATTAGCTTTAGTTGGCAACCTGTCACGTAACAACCGCCACACGGATGACTTGATCGATAAACTTAATACTATATTTGTTAAAAAAAACTTAATATTATATTAAAATGTAACTTTTTACGAATTTATTTCAAGCCTTATCTATGTTAAATATAGAATTTAAGTTCTTTCCAATAGTTCTCTTAAGACTTAAGAGGATTATACACCAGCAAAGTGATAATTAGCTACAAAAATAAAATAAAATAAAAATGAAATAGCATATTAATATCTGTGGTGGTCTAAGTGTCCTACCCTCCAACTTGGTATAATATATGTCGATGAAATTGAGGGCAGGACAAGTTGTTTTGTTTATTTCTTGAATATTTCTCTTATTATCTCCAACTGAAAAGTAGGAAAGAAAGTGAAGTTATAGTAATGTAACACCATGAATGGGGTATCCCACTAACGAAAGGTTGGCATGTTAAAGCATCAAGACCTAACTTTTTTGTTGCTGTGTCTACAAAGACTGAAAATGACCTTGATAGTTATTCTCATGTAAAAGAATATCAAGTTATCTTAAATAAGGGATAAAAAGTGTTCCCATCAACTTTCCATTTTCTTAATTTTCAATGAGAGGCAACAGTTTATTGGCTTTTCTTTTTCCTGTTTCTCTTATGTAGTATTAAATATCTAATATAAATTGATATCTTTTCAATCTATAAGATTGAATAATACATTTTCATCTTTCTCACCTTGAATCTTTGCTTTGATAAAAACTTTGGAAAATGAACTAGTTTTGATTTTGTATTAAGTTTTTTGTAAACACTTAATAATCATGCTATTTTGTCTAGGCATGTAATTTATTTCTTTGGGTATATGTATGTGAATCTTGCACATGACCAAGGAACACACTCATTGACATGATGAAACCTAGCTATAACAAGATAATGGTGGACGTAATACATATGCAAGTTGATATTTTGAGGAACTGTATGAATATAGTATTATTTTGCAAAACTAGCATTTTCCTTTTTTAATAAGAAAACAGACAAACAGCAAAAAAGAAAAAGAAAATCATATAAATATCATAATCCTTTGAGACTAACATTATTGTAGGAGAGAATCTAAAAAAAAGGGTAACAAAACAACAGGCTTCCAATGAAGATTTAACCAATTTATTCTAAACAATTGGATTTTAGCCTAAGAATCTTCTTTCCTTTCTCTTTTCGCCTTGTCTTTTTTTTCTTTTTCTGTGTCTCATATATATATATATATGTACATCAAGATATTTACTCAACATATTATCTAAATCTGCAGCAGAAACACCTGTTCAGTTAGGCAGGCTCAAGATAGCAGCTACTGAGGCTAAACTGCTAAAGTACACCACTGTTGTCCTAGGACTCTTGCATGGAGGTTGGTCAACTATACTTCCTTTTGAGCATTATAAAGATCAAGAACTTGTCAGCAGAATAAGGTTGCATTGATATAGCTACAATTCTCATAACAGTGTAATATTTCAATGCAATTCACAATTAGGTTTCCTCATGGAAGGTACGAGACCGCGATAAAGCCGCAGGGTTGGCATACATCAGCGGTGACGTTTCAACTGAGTGATTCATGTCCTTTCCCTTGGACTGAAATCCATTGAACATGCTTCCTCCATTGAGAGAATTGGCTTTGTCATTATTGATCCCAAGCTTTGACCATAATGAACTCTTTGCAGCTTCACTTGGATCATCAAATCTAAGTGTCTTTGGGATCAAAACGCTGCTTTCGGTACTATTGTGTTCATTTTCAGGCTTTTCTTTTGGTGAGTTGACTGATGTAATGATGTTTCCATCCCTTGAGTGTTTCCCCAAAGTCGGGACAGAACTATGAGCATAGTCACTTTGATTAACAGAAACACTTCCTGGTGAGATACATGGTATATTCCATGGAGGTGGCATACAACCCCAATATGCAGGTGGAGTTACTGGAGTATAGAATGCTAATGGATAGTTTGGTGGACAAAAGGTAGGAGGAGGCATTGCAGAATTCCATGTATAAGGCAAAAAGGGACTTGGAATATGTTGTAACTGAGGAGGGAAACCTTCAACTCCTTTATCCACTAACCCATTTGTGCCGATGTGGCCTTTCCTCTCTGATGAATTTGAAGCTGTAACTGAAACTCCAATTGAGTGATCATTTTCCCCACCATACGAACTTGCATGATGAAAACCATTTGACACACAATTTTGAGTTCTTTCAGCGATGTTCAATACAGAAGTCATGGGGTTACAAAGCGGAGGATTTGAATCAAACGTCAAAACAGCTGCTCCATTTCCCAAACTATGTAATCCATTAGGGGAATTAAGTTTAGCTCCCTCTGGAATTATCAAGTGTCGATAATGCGAGGCAGATAAGTTCTTGTTCTTGCGGCGACCAGCTCCAACAGGAACATTTCTCATTGTTCCTCCTGCAGTCCAGTATCTTTGACATTTCTTACAAAAATGACGGGGTTGGTTGACATTGTAATTGTTGAAGTAACAAAATTTGGTATCCATGCTATTGCATCGCGGGCATGGAATTATTTTGTCGGGTTTCTTCAGAGTTTTTTCTTCAGAAACACTAGTCTCGCTTTGTTCTACATTTGTAGAAGATTTCAATAACGAATTCTCAGTTTCAGCTGATGGAGTCTTAGGAGGATTCTCAAGCACAACTGAAGATGTTATAGGAGCTCTTAAATCCTCGGCGGTTTGTTGCGAAGCTTCATCATCTTGTGCTGTGATTAGTTCTTTCCTTGATGGTTCCTAAAACAATCAATATGATTAAGATGAGAAACACTAACTTACTTACTATATACACGAAACGGAAATTACAAAGCAGTAACTCAGAACCTCAGTAGAAGTAACAAACAAAAGTATGGTCATTTAAACACCGAGCATCTGAGTATATTAACATTGGTATTGCTGATATAGAATATCTGATATGCCACTACATATAATTTTAGCATGAGGAACATTATAGTATTGTATAAAAATAGCAAAAAAGGGTCATTATTGTCAAAATTGATCATATTTTTCTTTAATTTAGTGACTATGACTCCACATATATGGATTCTCATCGGAATTTTGAGCGCAAAGTGAAAGGTTAGTGAATTCACACCAAGTATTAAAGTTAGACTAGAGGCATAAGTATTGTAGGAGACAACAGAAAGGCCTAAAAACTAAAAGTTCATAAAACTAATCTTTGGTATTTGGTAAATTTTATACCAGTAATATGTGCATGAACGGTTTTTATATAAATATTTCTATTTCTTTTGCTATAAAGCACATATATGCACACGGACACCAAACACAAACATTGACATGCCAACACTGCTAATAATATGAGAAAATCATATTATTCAGTGTAATTATGTGTCAATGTCGTGTCGGATTCGAGGAGTGTCTGTGCTTCATGGTTCTTTTGTGATGTCACAAGGTCACATATAATTTAGATAATTGTTATTTTGACACAGAACAAGGACATGAATATGGACAAAAAGTGTCTAACCAAAATAGTTTAGTTCAAGTCGGCATGAAAAGTAACCAAAAAACTTCAATCAAGGCAACGAAATAGTCATAGAAATTCTGTGATGCTACATGAAAACTACTAAGAAAAGAATAAAGCATAATCATTGACCAAAACAAAAAATTGATAATTGAAAAAACCAAAGCAAAACAAGGTAAACCACATAATATATTAAATATTATATGCTCAAATTTATATTCCAGAATAGATTCGATCCAATTTCACTGATGGGAACCACATAATGAATTTGAGCCACAACTTAATAAAAAGATTCAAACACTTCAACAACAAAAAAAAAAAGTAAAAGAAAATAAAAAAACTCAAGGTAGCCATTGATAATTACAGCAATTCATCAATTCAATTGACATCAAAAACAAATATTTGAACAAACCCATTAACAATTAAGTGCTTAAGAAAAATGGGTTGGAATTAGATTTACAAAACAACATGTTTTTTCAATTTTCGTTTTCACTTCAGAAACTCAATCATGAAAATATGAAACCTTCATGGCACGTACCTCAGTTTCATGTTGTATTGCAGAGGTGAATTCTGGCGGAGAAGAAGAGGGAGATGAAGAGTCATTGGTAGGGATGATCAGTGGAAGAAGCGGAATTGTCCTTCCAAATAGCTTTATCGCAGGGTCTTTTACCTCTGACATTTCTGTAGGAAAATCTGTGTGTGTGTGTGACTCAGTTTTTTAGGAAAAAATGAGTGAAAATATTATGAGATGGAATATATAGAAGTTGTTGAAGTGTTAGTAACTTTTAATTTATGACTCATGTTATGTTAATTTGTATAAAAAAAAAGGGATATTATATAGTTTGATGGATCAGAAAGAGAGAGAAGGAGGGAAGATACATAGAAAATTTGTGTATGAAGGGGTTTGAAGGTTTTATTTATTGTATTTTTATTAACTAAGTGGTAAGAGAAAATATGGTGCCACTTCAGCAAAGAGGAGAAAATTTTGAGCCACAAGTTGTTGTGGCCTATGGGATCTTGGAATGCAGTTGGATTCCCTCACATCGTTTGTAAAGATAGTGCTGTTCTGTCACATCCCTTTTTCCTCCCTGTCAGCACTTTCAATTTTTTTTGCCTTTTTGCATATTACTTTTCAACTCTTTTCTCCTTCCTATTCGTGGTCAAATTTGCTCCCAAAGTCCTACCTTCTCTATTTGACCTTAGAGAGAATCCATTTCCCTCACTCTTCTTTCTTTGCATTTGGATTAGAAGCATTATGGTTATGGAGGAGTTTCATGTCTCCACTGTTAGATCTGAAATCAATAGTCGAGATAGTTTACTTGTTTTAGGGTTTGATTTATGACTAACGGTTGAGATGTCTTTACATCGTGCAACACGTTTACTTGTTTTAGGGTTTTTATTTATAACGGTTGAGATGTCTTTATATTGTGCAATTACGTGTTGTTGAACAACATGCAATCCATATTCTCTTTCTTTTGTTGATTTTATCGTCTACACCTTCGTCATAATCTTAATGCAGTATGAATTCATCAAAAAAAAAAATTTAAAATTATAACTTTTGTACGAGAGTTCTTAATTGTCACCGCTTGGTTTGAGTTTGAGAAATTAAGTCTATGTTCACCTATGACGTAGTTTACACAATAAATTGTCTCGACCATTTATTTAGTATTAGACGACTAAGTTACACATTCATCAAATTAACTTTGAATAATTATATCATTCATTTCGATTGAATGATCAAGATTGACAACTGTGAATGCAGTTATTGTGCATGAAATTTGATTCTCTTACGTATCTAGTTTGATATTCTCACATTCCAATTCTAAACACTAAATATATGAGAAGTCTGATTTGTTGAGGTGGTTCGCTGATAAAAGTACACATTTCTTTAATTAATCAAGATCATATTACTTTGATTTGATTTGGATTTAAAATAAAATAAGTGGTAACTTGAACCAAATTGAATCAAATATGGCATGCTTGTTTGATTTGCAATACATTATCGAGTTTAATATTTGTTCAAATGCAAGGCGGTCTTTAACATTTTAGGAGCTCTGTTCTTATTCATAATTAGGCCCCATAGTATAACTTAGGCTGATAAATATAATTAACATCCTTTTGTTAACACAATAAAAAGATGGTTTCAATGGCCAAATGAAGCGCCTATTTATGTAACATGATTCAAATTAGTGACCTCATAAACCCTAGCAGACAATGACGGAGGTAGTGGGGGGGCCTTTAGGGGCCATGGTCCCCCTACATTTGCAATAATTTTTTTTATATGCAACAATTAAGTAGGTTAAAATGTTTAGTAAGTTATGTATTAAGTGATGGTCCCCAAATTAATCTAATTAATATGTTTATTTTTTCCATCAAAAAATGTATTTTTTTTAGGAGTGTTATTTGAACAACCATTTGGTTGACAACTTATTGGACAATTATAATTTACAAAGAAAAAATATGTATTTGCACGAAAACCAAAACAATAGAGAGATAAAGTAAAAAATAATGTGAGTATGAGAGATGAAGTTGTCACAATAGTTGTTACAAAATGGATGTTCAAATATCGTTTCTCATTTTTTTTACCATGTTACTAGATTAATTGACAACTAATATCAATAGTTTTATACTTTATATTATTTTAAATTATCTCAAATTTCGTAAAATATATTGATATGGTCCTCTCCGGATTGAGATTTCCTGTTGTAAAAAAACACACAGTTTTTACGCTGTTTCAAATCACAGTCGTTAATCGTAGATCATACAGTTCAGATTAATACACTAATAAAGTTGATCTAAACAATCACAACCACATGTTTTAGATCAGACGGTTTTGATGTAAAACAGTGTGATAACTGTGTGAAATTCAACAACATGAAATCCTGTTTTGTCCTCTCCATAACACATTTTAAGTCAACACTTGTATGTTGACTATACTTACAGATTAATTCCTCTTATACTAAATATAGTTATAAATTGCCCATAAGTTCTAGCTTAACTGACAAAATTTTTCAAAATTGTTTGATCGGACACAATGATCGTGGTTTGAACTCCGTTCTATATTTATGTGTGTGAGTTTATAATAATTTATCAATTTGTCTATCTATCCGGATCATCTTCTGCATCAGCTCCTCTTTAATCATGGTGGCGCTCATGGCCACAACATTATCTGATATCTGCACGACTTCCCTGATGATCGTCAATGTGTCAGGCATCTCTCTGCCACCTCCCCTGTTCTAAAATACTGAGATGCCTCCTCATCCGGCTGATAAAACATAGCGTCCTCCTCCATCCGATCATATCCATCAAATCCCTCCGCATACCCGACATACTCATGTGCTTATGTCGGATCAACCACCTTGGATTAATCCATTTGTGACTGTGAGCCCTCTCCACCTAGCCTCGCGTCCCTACGTTTCCGAGTCTTTGGGACATACGGGTTTTGCTCCTGCCGCTCCTTCCGATGGCTAGCGGTAGTCACCTATTTACCTTTGCGCATCCTAGCCTCTCTAATATGTCGTTGCTCCTCGTTATCCGCCCCAGACATATCTGTGCAAAATCAAAATAAAAAAAACATTAATTTTAGGCATTTCATCAAAACTATATACTTTAACGATAAAACAACCTAAGACATTGAACAATGGATATAACCCTCACATTATATACAACACCAAAATGCAAGTAACATATCACAAAATAAACTTAGGCATTCATCAAACTTAATATAACAAATATACATTCATCAAACTTGCCAAAAAAAGCAAAAAACCCAAACTTAGAAACATCATAACATATATACATTACATAATTTAACATATTTGCAAAGAAATAACGCAAAAAAAGCAAGAATGTCTCACTTAGGCATTTCATCAAACACCTTAAGTGCATTCTAAATTACTAGCACAATTAGTGTTATTTGAACATCTAAACAACTACATTGTATATACACTTACTCTAAACAACAATTCAGCATAAACAATCCATCAAAGCATCTAATTCACTCATAATTAGTAATTTTCAAACCTAACCTAAACACTAAAATTTTGCTAAATTTATAAAAACTAAGACCCTAAACAACCTACATTGCCTGTAAATAGGGAGAAAATAACTTACTTGTGAATTAATTGAAGAAATTGGGTTCAAATTCGTGTAATTGAAGTTTGGAGAAATTTGGAAGAGTGAGTTGAGTAGTGTTGTGTTTCTGGAAAATGGGAATATTGATGCTTCTGTTCTTGTTTAATCGCTGAATGCAGCGGTAGTTAACTGCTGCCGGATTATCAAACGGTAGTTAATTACCGCTGGAGACAATTTAATATTTTCCATGTGTTATTAGGAAGCTTTTGAAGTCAGAAAAGCAATTTTAATACTTTTTTATTTTGGGGCCATGTGTTGTAGCCCGACCTCGACGGGCTTTTGAGGGTGTATATAAGTGAGTGCCCCTCAACAATGGTATTGAAGAGAAGGATAATGGTGGCCACTTATAATATGGTAAAGGGAGATGAAAGTCACAGCTATATATTGCTCAAATTCTTCATGACACCATGTAACAATTGAAAAATACTTAAATTTGTATTCAACTTTTTTTATACTATTGCCTTAAAGTATTGTGAGACGTAGGTTAGATATTTGTTTTGGAGAGTGTGAGTGTAATAGGATTATGGGGTTTGACAGAAGTCAATAGCGTTATTTTTAAGTTGTCATTCGACAACAACCATGGGTTTTCTCTCGTTTCAAGTTTTTCACATTATGTTCTTGTGTTGAGATGTTTCTTAATTTTTTGTGTTGTTTTTCCCAACAACTGGAATCAGGAACTTTGATTTAATCTAGAGATAGAAATTTCTAGTGTGCATTATGGATGCAACATTGTTCAATATTCCACATAAAAAACAAGGGTGATACTATATGAAGTGTTAATTTGGGTCTGATATGGTTGGCAAAGACTTGGTACGTGTGTCTATTATTACTCACCTCTCTTTTCTCAATAACCTACCTGGTGTACGAGTTTCTAGTTTGCCTACAATTGTAATGTCAAGTTATGCAATTATTGTGAAGTTTGACATAGAGAAATTTGATGGAAGAATGAATTTTAGAATCTGATACAATCAAGATTACAACGGGCGTTGATAGAAAACATTTCTAATATGAATAACAAGAAGTCAGAGGAACTAGATTTGAGAAAAACTTCACCTATGTTTACTTAAGAATATCTTCTGAGTGTGTAGGGCATGTCGGCCAATGAGCTTTGAGTAAAACGTGAATGACTATGTAAGACAAATGACATCTTAAATCAAGTATTGTTGAAGGAGAAAATTTATAATTTAGGCATGAGTGATTATATGAAAGTATTTGATCATTTTAGTGTTCTCAATAGGATCCTCTCTAAATTATAAGTTGTTGGTGTAACGATTGACGATGAATATAGAATATTTATACAATCTCTTTCATCTTTTTATGAGTATATTAAATTTATTTTGATACATGGGAAGGAAACTATAAGTTTTAGAGAATTTGAGAGTAAAATCATTTTCGAATAAATATGATTGAAAAGTGAGGATGCCTTTTTGACATACTCTATGTTATTAGTTAGAGGCGGGTCTTAAGTGAAAAAGAACCAATGAATTAATATTAAATATTTAAATTCAAGGTGAAGTAAAATTTGAAAAAATGCATTGAGTCAAATGTTAGCAATGTCCCCGTCGTCATGGGAGAGGATAATCTTCTCTAAACCAAAGAAAAGTGTATCCCCATGGCATCACCACGTTGTCATGAAAAATAATAAGGTATTCCCGGCAGTTTCTTATTAATACACGAGCATTGCTTGATAAGGGTGGCAATAGTCTGGATCAAGCTGGGCTTTGTAAGAAATATATTGCAAATTTTTTCTTAATCCAAAAGTATAAAATATAATATATTAATAATAGTTATAAAAAATATCATTTATATTTACTTAAGTTGGCATGTCTGGAAGAAAGTTGGACCGTAATTTTCATCCTATTTTTTTACATGTAAGATTTCTTAGAGTGGTTTAACTTGTATGCTCTTTATAATGGAATATGCTAGTTATTTTGAACTAAGATATACACTGTAGACAACGGAAGTGGAGGGTGTATTTACTTTCAATCAAAGTGAAGATTATTGAAGTTGATTGAGACATCTTTGAGTAAGTTTCACATTGTCCAAGATTGTATAGGAAGAGGGAACCAAAGACTATATACATATTGGCTTAAGCTCTTCATTACAACATGCATGGAATATTTTAAGTTTGTATTTGAGTCTGTTATTTCTCAATACTTTATGCTTAGAGTGTTCTGAGGTGTATGCTATATATTTTCTTTAGTGAGTGTACATTGGTTGTGTGATTTGAGAGAAATTTATGTGATATAACATTTTTTTACATACTTTTATTCATTAGTTGTCATTAGACGATTCTAATCTTTCTCCATTTTTAAAGTTTTTATGATATATTTTTGTATTGTGACTTTGTTATTGAATTTTTCATTGTTGATTTTCTCATCACTTTTTTAAGTGGTGATAGGTTGACACCTTTAGGTGGTATACCACCCTTGTACACATTTTCATAACAAAATTTTTCATATAATTAAAGGGTTAAAAGATGTGTTAAAGGAAAAAGAGGACACCTATCACAAATGTATGTGGAAGTTAATTAAAAGATGTGTATAATTAAAAGGTGTCAACCTATTATTTTTCTTACGTATTAGTTGTCTTGGATTGTTGATTTCTCTCTAAATTAATAAATTATATTTTTGTTGAAGACACCCAAATTTGAATTTGGAGCCCTGATACCCGTCTTGATTTTATGTTTTCATGTGATTTTTATTAGGAATATAGTGTTAGTTAGTTAGGATTTTAGTTAGTGTGATAGGCTTCTAATACAACATTCACTAGGACTAAAAAAAATCTCAATCTCTAGTGATCTAAATAAAATCCTAACCAACTAAATGTGTGTGCGTGAGGGGTTCCATTTTTGAGGTATCCACTTGGGCATCTAAATGAATAATCTCCATTTTTTTGTCAAAAAAAATAAAAATTCTCCATTTTCGTTAGAGGTCTTCTGCGGGACTTAATTAAACAACTAAACGAGGATACATTATTTTGAGTTGGAATTTTTCTTTGTTCTAGTGGTTCTCTACATTTTAGTTAGAACTTAGGCAATTAGTTAGGCATCGAAACTCTAACTAACTAACTATATATCTATAACAATATATAAGGGGATATATCCTTTTGGGTTGAATTTTTCTTTCATTTTTGCCTTTAATTTAAATTAAACTATTTCGCCATTATTATTATATTATCAATTAAAAATTTGGGTAAATTTTATTCAAATAGGAACAATCCACAACAATAGGAGAAAATAATATGGACACTATAAAAAAACGACCTTAGATAAAATAAAATTATGTTTTAGTGTAATATTTTTCTTTCAATTTTACCCTTCTCTTGATTATATTTTACTATTTTATCGTTAATTGCAAATAAAATTGGAAAGACAAACACAATATTCCCGTTTTCTTGCTAGTTTCTAATAATTTTTGACTAATTTTCATCTTTTATTTTCTACTGTTAATGTTGTTTTTCATTTAGGAAGTACTAACCGAAAGATTGGCACTATGTGCCTATCTACCTGTATTTTTTTTATTCTATTTCATGTATTTATGTTTGATGTGTTTTTAATTTAAAAAAGAGAGATTGTTGTGAGAAAAATTGTAGCAAATTTTTTTTCAATTAAAATATAATCATTTTCAAATTTCATATAATTTTGGCATAAATTTAAATTGAAATTTAAAAAAATTACTAACTACTCTAAATGAATTCCACATATATACATCACTTATTTTATATTCTTTTATAAACTTTTTTTTAATATTAATACTTAATTCATCCAACTCAGTTCCACAATTTTGTCTTACTAATTAATAAGTCCACCCAACAACTATATATGAATACATTTCAACAAAAGTTATTTATTTCGTAACGATTTATTAAGTTTGGTCTATGAAAAAGCGAAGAGTGTCCTTCCATATGCGTCATTCTCTAAAATCACACTAAATTTTCACTCCACAATTGAAGTGTTATTAATTCAGTGGTAAATATATGAAATATCAAGCATTGTAACACTTAAATTATTTTACAAGAGGGTATTCGAGTCAAACTTATTGTAATTTATTTCTTCTATTTTTTTTTCTGTTGACCAAACTTATTTTTTATATTAAAACCGGAGGCTAGTTCGGTTATACACTTGACTTGAGGGTATTCTAGTCTCATATATTGCATTTATTATTGCAGGAATTAAAGAGATTGAATGAACTCATACTCGTGAAGATAACATGAAGAGACCAAATAGAAGAGGAGAGGAAGACTTCATACATGTAGGCTGCTAAGCGGTCAAATGGCTGCAAGGTGCTTGAGCCAATTCATTGCAAGGCAGTTGACTTGACTAAATGGATTTCTTTTTCCTTCACAATATTTCCTTTAGGTTTTTTGTTCTACACATTATTTTTCTAAGTAAATTGGAATTTTAGTTCTTTAAATTGAAAAATATCAATCAATTTGGCTATTTTCGAAAGAAAAAATTGCACAAGATGTTTACTAAAAAATCATTTTCGATGGAGGGATTAAATTGATCGATTTGTTCCGGTTTAAAGAACTAAATTTGAATAGTGCTCATGAATCTCACAAACCTGGTACATACACTATGGAATAGATGTTCTTTCCTAGCAATATATTTCAAGCCAAATAAGTCAATGAATAAAGGAACCAAAGGTAAACGTATTTGAAGAAACAAGATTGAAGTGTTCGTGTCATTGTGCATATTGCTTGCCATGGCAGAAGGAAACAATGCCATATATGCTATGCTATTGATGATGAATTAGCATCTTAGTGTAGCATAACAAAAAATAAAACAAGCTGTTAGGACATGACTTCCAATACAAATTGTCACACCCACATAATTTTGAACTTCATGCACCATAGCTTAAGTGTTTTGGCCGACCAAAGAGGATAATGGAGAGAAGCTCAATTTCCCATTTGTTGAAATAAATATGTACTAGTGGTGGGACTGCAAGATTATGGGTTAGAGTTGGAAAGGTGTCAAGGAGGAAAATAATTGGCTTGTCGATAAATAAATCATACAACTTAGAAATTTGTATATGTCACGTTTCCTTAGATTCTCGTGGGATGGACTCAAGATTCTGTATTTGCTATTATACCCTAGCATGCAGAGCAACTTGATAAATAATCAGAACTGAGTTGAAAGGAGGAAAATGGTACCTTCCATGTAGCAACATGCAGAGAGGTTTTGCAAATTTGTGACATTGAAGTTTGTTAGACTAACGTATATGTTTTTCTTGTTCTTATTATTAATCCTCATTGCCGATGTGAAATTAATACACAACGCAACATATAAGTTTGCAATAAAATTCTAATTGTTTTCTAAATTGGTTTAACAGATTTCATTCAAAAATTTTTTTTATTGGTTTCACAGATTCATTTCTCTAATTAATACTGTTGGGTTGGGCTTTCTTCTCCTTCTATACATGGGCTAAGTCTTCACTCATACCAACTTCATGAGCTTTTATCCCCACCTCCTATGATTTTCAAAAAGTAATGATATTTATACAACCAATAGGTGACAACTTTTGTGACAACCCTTCTTTTCTCTCTTCTCATCGGTCAAAAACATTAGAGAGAGAGAGAGAAAAAAAAAAAAAGGAAGAGAGAGCGTAAGAACATAATGTGTGTATGAGAGAGAGTTGTCTAAAGTCGTCACAAAAATAGTTGTACAAATATCATTTCTCTTTTTAAAAACTGTTTCCTTCTGAATTTAGCAATGCAAGCGAAGAAGATAAAAAAGAAACACCATTTTTTTTAATTTAGACATTCAGAAAATAATAATTATTAATGGATAGGATCGTAAATTTACACGTCCGGATTGACAATTTCAGAAGGTTGTGGTTTTTAATAAAATAGTCGAGTTAAAAGCAGTTCTCATTGGATAAAAAAAAAAGTAGCTCTCAATGTTGACAATTTTATATATAATTTTTTTTTTGTATATTAATTGTTATTTGAAGAAAAAAAATAATTTGTTTTTAAATAATTATTATTAATGGATACGATCGTAAATTTGCAGTTCCATTTTTAGGCAACCTATTAAACCCAATTTTTAGGTCTCCAATTTTTTTTTTCCTAAAGAGTTGTAGGCCTCCAAATGAAAAGTTGATATGATTAGTAAATGAAAATTGATATGTTACTTTTAGATACCTATATGGTTTGATTGAATTGACTCTCTTGAGAGGTTGCATGATCAAATCCTTCTGAGGGAGTAAGTTTTGTTGCTGTCTTCTTTTTTCTTATATTTTCTGTTGGTGGACATCTTTTTCCTTGTAAATATTGTGGGGAGTCCATGGCTCTTTTTTAATTGTTTGACAAACAACATTGTTCTATTAATTAGAGTGTGTTATTTATTTGAATACGAGAATTGTTATGGAGCCAAAAAAAAATATAGTTATCTACATATCATAATACAAACTCATAATAATTGATTTTAATACTTATAGATATTTTTTAATTTTGCTACCAAAAAATACCTAGTTTATTTTTTAAAAAAAATATTTTTTTTATGTGTTACTCATTTTAACCAACATAGTATTTGGAGAGTTGACAACACAACTCTCCATCAGAAAAAAAAAATGATTGATGTTGTTTCTACAGTTGCTTATTTGAGAAATAGTCTAACAAAAAGTTAAATGTCCTATTGTCAATTTGAATATTTAGTAAAAAAGAAGAAGAAAAAAACTTGAATATTAGTCTCACAAGAGGCTCTATGGTGGGTGAGAAAAAAAGAAGGCATGACCTCATTTCAAGGTTCGGTTTACGCCTCATATTATATTGGGCTAACCCTAATAATCAATATACATCACATCACTTTTCTACATTTTTATGTCTTTTAAAGTGTTAAATGGGTGTATTGATGTCCAAATATACATTTTTTGTTGGTTACAAGGCTAAAAGAAAGTGGGTAACTTTGCCTACATAGAAAAGTGCTAATATACACCTTCATAATTTGATGTCAACGTAATTTAGCAGCCTATAAACACACATATAATAGTTTGACTTCTTTCTAAAAAAGAAAAACAATTAGTTTAGTTGCTAAAATAAGTTTCATTAACTTTTTAATACAACAAAGTGATTATTTTTATCAAATAAATGAATATTATAAATTGTGTTCTATTTAAAATTTCATATTTTATGTTTTTTTTTTTGCAAATGATGTTTTTTGGTTTTTATGTCTTTATTGGAAATTGATGACTCGTCTTGTGTGTGTTTAATGGGTTCTCCAATGAAGATCGATTATAACTAAATATTTGTAGATTGATTTTTATTATTATTTTTTGGATAAAAAGAAGGGTATAGCACAAAAACAAACAAATTACAACAGAACTAAACGAGGAGTAAAAACATCTAATATATCATACAAAAAAAATTACCCCTAAAAATAATAATTAACTTTAGTGCGACAAACCTCATTATAAATTAAAGAAGACCCATTCTAATAACCAATATTGGTTTTGTCAAAAAAAAAAACCAATATTGGTCGAAACATTAGCTTATATATATTGAGAGAGAGAGAGAGAGAGAGAGAGAGAGAGATATTATAATATTTTATGGGTGGTGGCTAGGGTTTGAACCCCGAACCTTGCATATATTATGTATTGTCCCTACCAACTGAGCATAAGCTCACGAGGACAGAGATATTTTAATTTAAAAACATATCACATTCCTTCAAATAAGGAAGTAATCATAAAGATATGTTAAACATAATTTCAAATATAAATCCTTATTGATTTTGTCAATAAAAATAAAATAAAATAAATCTTAATGATATCATTTTTCAAATCTAAACATAAATGTCAAAAGTTTTCTAAATATAGTTAGACATAATATTTTCAACACTCCTTTTTGATCGAAAATCTTTTGGTCATCAATTTGAGCTTCAAGTTAAAAATCCAACTTCATACTTTTTGTTTATTTTAGCTTCCTTCACATGTAAAACATGAGAATGTTTCATGAGTATGTAGGTCGTAAGTCATTAGTTGTAGTTCAACTACATTTTTATGTAACACATTAATCACTAGTTGTTGGTTGTTACTCATCGCATTTTCATGTAATACATGAACATATTTTATATAACACATAAAGATGTAGTCATTGATTGTTTGTTGTTCATCTAGATCTTCATATAACCCCATGAGTATATTTCATGCAACACATGAAAATATAACCGTTGGTTGTTGTTTGGTAAAATTTACATCTTCATTTAACACATGAAGATGTAGTCCATTATTGTTGGTTATAAACCAAATCCCATTTGATTCCACTTTGATTTCTTCCTCTTCATATTATTATTCTTTCATCTTATTTTGTGTTTTATTTGTGAATATTCTATGAGATATATATTTTTTTTATTGAAAATTGTCTTCTAAATTTTTATTTATGACTCTATATATGGATTTAAATTGTAATTCAAAAGCATATCATATTCTTTAAAATAAAGAACAAATCCTAAAAACACTTTAAATTGAATTTCAAATATAAATTCTAATGATAAATTTCTAATCTAAACCTAAATCTAAAGAAACTTCTTAAGATATTTAGACATAATATTTTCAACATCTCCCAATACATCAAGAAGGTAAATCTAAAAAAACTTCTTATGACATTTAGACATAATATTTTCAACATCTCCCAATCCATCAAAAATACCCTTGTAATTTTTCTTGATTATACTTACCTCACGGTCGAACTCTGGATTACCAGAGCCCACTCCCGTTAGGAATTGGAGGGTGAACACAAAATAACACCCTTTGTAGTATGTTAAATCAACATCAAAACAGAGACAAAATCATTCTTGCTACCTTGCAAAGTATTGGCTTATATTCAAGAACCAACTATAATTTAACTGAAGTTTTCTATACCCATTACCATAAGCCAACTTCAACAGTTTAAGATCACCCCCATAACTAAACTCCATAAGACTGTTGGAAAAACAAACTACCAAAATAAACCAAATCATGTTTAAAAAGATTTAACCATTCATTCAAGTTAATTAACCAATATGTGTTTCCCAAACATTTCAATAACCAAAATAGGCCACAATTAACCAAACCAAAGCGCTTAAAATATAACCATAATTTCTAATTTAGTTTCTAATCTATCTCATTACGTTAGATTCATTGCACAAACCACAGATTTGAAATCACCCAGTCATTCATATTACGAAATCGAAATCTCATCCATTAATTTCATGAACCTAAACCCTTAAATCACATTAGAAAATTTCAAGAACCCTAAACCCCGAATTGATGAATCACATTCACGAACCTAGTGTTATATTACGAACGTGTCCATCTTCATCAAGGTACATAACTGAAGGTGCGACTCACAAACTCATTTTAGAACCAACAACTTCCTCAAGGTATATAATCAAATACGTGATTTAGGAACTCATTTAAGAACCAACATAATCATCAAGGGTTTAGAACCACCATCTGAACCACCATCTTCACTAATGTTTAGAATTGATGGAGTGACTCATGAATTTAAAGTTGTAACCGAAACTTGAAACCATTTGTCATGCAATTTTGTGTTTTGTGTTCTCTCAGCGATGTTCAATACACAATGATTAATACAGAAGACATATGTTACGAAGAGGCAAATATGAATATAAAGTCAATACAATTGCTCTATTTTCCAAATTAAATAATCCATCCGCTAGAATTATCAATTTTGATATTGTGAGGTAGATAAATGCTTGTTTGTGGTGACAACCACCAACATGACATTTTCTCATTAGAAGTCCTACACTCCAATATTATTGACATTTCTGGAAAACGGGATTATTGTAATTGTTGATATGGTTGACATTGTAATTATTGAAATAACAAAATTTGATGTTTATTAATTTTCTTGTGAAACACTAGTCTTGCTTTGTTTGTTGTTTGTATAAGATTTTAGTAGTGAATTCACGGTTTCGGCTTTGAGAGTCTTAGGAAGATTCTCAAGTATGGCTTATGATGTTGTAAGATGAGAAATACTAATTGACTATAAACACAAAGAAAAATTACAAAGTAGCGGAAACATCGTTAGTAGTAAAAAAAAAATTGTCATTTTAGCACCGAGCATACACACACATATATGTGTGTGAACATTGATATTGCTAATACAAAGCATCTAATATGCTACTTCATACAATTTTAGCATGAAACATGTACGAGATTGTCATTGTTGTTAAAATTTATCATACACTTCTTTAATATAATGATGACTCTGACATATCTATGTTATATGATATGACATTACGATGTTGTACCATCCTAGTAGTCAATCTTATTTGGTGAGATAAGATTCAATTGTTTTAGCGACTTTAACTCTATATATATGGGTTTTCATAGAACTTTTTAGCGCGAATGGGAAGGTTAGTGAATTATCGCCGGGGGATTAGAGTGAGGCGAGAGTCATAACTCATAAATATGGTTGCAGACAACGGTTTGGCAAAAAAAACAACATTAAAAAAACCAATCAGAGGTATTTGTAAAAAATTTAGGTTATTGTATCAGTTTATTGTATCAGTGCATGTCTCCACTATAATTTGTTGTTACCAATTAAGCATAGAGTTGCAACAAAGAATCATGTAATTATGTAGGGAAATGCTGTATTTAGCGAAAGAAATCGTCCAGATCATTCCACGAATAAACTTGATTGGCTAATATGCACCACTACCGCATGTTTTCCACAATTTTCCAGAATTATATCACTAAAGCACTTTGCCTATTCCTTTTTATTAATTATTTAAAATGTTTTAAAAATACCTTCACATTATAAGAAAGAAAAACAAAGCCATGCACCTTGCTTTGTGAAATTTCGCTAAACAAACTTTGCTGTATACAACAGCGCTCAATTATGTATTCATACTTGCCTTCTGTAAAAAAGAAAAAAAGAAAAGAAGAAGAAGGATATCCTATATGTCAATTAAGCATTGAATTGCTAGAAATGTGAAAGCCCTAATTGTTGGTCATTGGACAATTGAGCACCATATTAAGTTGGATTCAAATAAAATTGTGGATGCCAAAAAATTTAATCGGGAGAACCAATATGAAAGTGGGACTTTTATTTTAAATTTTAGAAGTATTTTATCTTATTACTTTTACAATTTTTGGATAGAACTCCCACTCTATTGGTGGTGACTACATTTATTGCTATTGTCTAAAATTGTGACGAAGATCTGATATGTATTACAAATTTGATTATTAATGAAATTGTTTAGTTTTTCTTTTTAAAAAAGCATATCCTAAATCCTAATACATAGTACTCCTTAAATTAGCACCAAGTGACTTATTGCTTACGACATTATTATGTGTAAGTAAACATGTTTGAAATAATGCAATATTCATATTCATGTCGATAAGCTTCAATTATTCTTTGGTGGGAGGCTGACAAGTTCCTTTTGTTTCTGTTTTTTCCCTTTCTGATTCCTAAGGCCACATACATTCTTCTCATCTTCTTTTCTATGCTTTTGAATTTTGTGAGTTCTCTCTTGATGGGTCCATTTAATATAAAAGAATAATAATTGATTAAGCAACTTTTCTTAACCCACTTTTGATAAACTGGACGTTCTAATAAAAATACCGTGAGGGTCCCTTTGGCATCATTCTGGAATCTCCTTTACTTGTTTTGGAATATATTAAAGTGAGAAAAGAGCTTCAAGTACAAACCACAGCAGCATGTTAAAGAGAAAGGTACTTCAATATATATATTTTTTCTTTACTTGTTTTTCACACATTTGGGCCACATACTACAAATATTCCTTCCTTTGAGTATCAACAAAGTCTGCCACTAAGGAATTGCATATTTTTCAAGACAGAACTAGCATAGGTAGAGCATATATGTTCTTGCAGAGATAGAAAGAACCACCCACTTCACCCCCCGTGCACTTGATGGACCCACCCACCATTTAAGTGACCATAGCTCGTTTGTAATCTATCATAATAGAGTTTAATGGACATGCGTTGAGAGTAAGAAGCAATTACGAATCAATGATCTATGATTACCAAGAGACTTAGACACTATATTTCAACTTAAAACTTTAAATCATTATGATTTAAGTATATGAGTTACATCTCTTATGTAAATTCAACAATGAAATCATTTACAAATGATGTAACATAAACCGCTCACACTTGTATCCAACATACATTGTTAATGTATAGTAGTTTTACACTTGGATCAAATTGAAACTCATCATATTTAGAAACTTTTAACAAAGACGGAGACTATTTTGAAATATTAATAGAGTCGGAGACTAATTTGAGAATGACTTACAAAAACAGAAATCAATTCAGTGGTTTACTCAAATATTAATAGGTCTGAATATCATATCCTTTTAGATAATTTTCATTGTCTTAACTAAAGTTTGTTGACGATACTTGATTTTAGGTGAAAAATGGTGAAGCTAGTATCAAGGCTATTAAAGTGATAGAGGAATGGTTTTTTAATTGGTTATGGCATGAAGGTAAATTGTCATAAAAGTAGGCGTGTGAAAACTAATGTTAATTAATCCTAGTTGGTGGTTGTAATTATATTTAGCATCCTTGATATATTGTGTCTTGGATAGTTTTCTCTAATATATTTCTTTGGTTTGTTCAAAAGAAAGTAGAAAATAACATTTGATTGATTGTAGCCTACAAGAATCATGAAATGGTTTTAGGCAAATGATAACATGTGTTATCAGTGTACATGTTGAAAAACTCAATATAAAATATATTTTTTTAAAGTAAAATATGTGCTTAAATAGCTAAAAGGATTGATCAAGAGACATAGATAGAAGGAATAAAAAACATATTTCCATGTTTTTGTGTAAAAGGGTCTCTGACAAGATGCTCAATGTATTGTTGAAAGCTTTGAAGAATAAATGAATTTGTATTGCTTGCATTCAAACAATCGAATATATGTACAATTTTAACGTGACAAGATACACTCTAAGGCCATATAATAATAATTTCCTATAACTATTGGACACCATCAATAATTATTATAGTTGTGATCCTCTATTAAACTATTTTTGCAAGTGATCATGGAACACGACACGGTTTCAATCAATTAAATACCGAAGAAAAAAAATGTGAAGGTAGAAACGTAGAAAGAAAACAAAACAATTATTAATTAAATGATTGACCTCAATTGATTAACAAACTTTAAAATCGTTTGAAAGAATGAGTTCGAACTTTATAACAATTTTTACAAGATTTTATGTATCTCATGACTAAACTTCAAAATATGAAATGAAGATGTTGTGAATTCGTTAAAAAAGCATATCAATAAAATACTTGATGTGTGAAGCAAAGTAATCAAGCAACCAAAACAAAGTGAGTAACAGTTATAAACACATGAAAAAAGTAGAAAACAACGAGAGAAAGAAAGAAGAGAGAACATACGAAATTTGTTTACTCAGTTCGGTCCAATACTGACCTAGTCTGAGGGAGAGAGCAGCCATCCGTTCCACTATAATGATGAATAACTTTACAAAAGAGATATCAAAGAGTTACAAGAATAAGTCTTCAAACCTAATTCTACCAAAAGTCTCTATTTCTTCTCGTGACCAAGAGACTCAATCCTAGTGTTTGTTGCCAAGAGCAAACTCTATACAAACCCTACTTTATTGTTTGTTTCTAAACCTTTGTTTTCGGCCCTCCCTCTCTCAAGGTTTCATCTGATACAAGGTCTATATTTATAGTAAAAGAATCTCTAAAAAATTAGAACAAATCTCACACATAAAAATACATTTTATTTTTATGCATCAGCGTAAAATTGAGGCTCGATTTCTACAAATCGTGGCTCCATTTTTCTAGAAGCAAAACTCCCAAAACTGCACCCAAAATCGTGGCGCGATTTTGACAGATTCTGAAACATCAATTTTAAGTTACTTTCACAACATTCTCCACCTTGACTCTAAATTAGTTATGATGCCAATTTAACCATCAACACCTTGCTACTCTTTCCCTTGCTTCCCACTACACAGTGTAGCTCCACAAGTTTCCACCCAACCTCTTCAACCATCGGAATGCCTTCTGCCTTCTTGAAGATTCTTGCATCCAACTACACTAGGAATTTTAGGCAGTTCCACAAATCTACACCTTAACCTCTTCAGCCATCGGAATGTCTTCCGCCTTCTCATAGATCCTCGCATCCAACTACACTAGGAATTTTAGGTAGTTCCACAAATATACACCATAACCTCTTCAACCACGAAACATCTCCCGCTTCCTTGAAGATCTCATTGCATCCAATCATCTTTGGTCTTTTAGGGCAATCCCACAAGCCATGCTATACATTCTTCAAACTCCAGAATGTCTTCCGTCTTCATGAAGAATTCCCTTGCTCACAACTAGAGCATAGCACCCAAGGTCCTCCATGTCGTACCATTCCTGGTGTGTTCAACTCCACCTCAAGCTGAGCTTTCTCTATTTCAACTAGCAAATGCGTACATCCCACTATGTCTTCCACCTTGAAACTCCAACTAAAAGGTAGATCACAAGTATTTTTACCTCCGCCTCTTCAGACTGATGATAAGTGCTAGAATGTGTTAGTTTCATGATTTATATTAAGCACTCCTGGTTACTTGTTATTTAAGTTATCCAAGGAAAATATATGAAAAAGTGACTAAATGCATAATTATGCTTTTTAGGTCTTACTTAACCCAATTGTGCAGGAAAAAAGTGATCAAGACATGAACAAATGAAAGAAAAACAAAAGGAGGAGCAACCTGCAAATTTTGGTCTGCAACTGTCATTCCTGCCAGGCACAACATTTCCTGCCTGGCGAGAATTACAGGTCCTCTGACCTGTTTGACCAAAACCTGTTGCTATGGCGACAAAATCCTGCCTAGCAAGATGTCGCCCGAACAACAAAAAGTCGCCATGGCGGAAATGAAGTTCCAGAACCCATGTTTTCCAAGATCATATGTCGCCATGGCGACAAATGTCCTGCCTGGCGAGAAAAGGCGGTTTGAGGCAAGTGGATGATGACGTGGCAGAAACCCACTGGCAAAGAAAGCTGATGTCGCCATAGCGACAAAAATCTTGCCTGACAAGAAAGCAAAATTCTGCAAAAGTATAAAAGCCTCTCTTCTCATTTCTGAAACATTATTATCAAATCTTAAGTCATTTTAGGGAGAGAAAAACAAGGGAAAACACAGAGAAACCCTTAAGGAGCAAGGAGCACAAGGATTGAAGGGATTCACAAGATCATTGAGACATCATGGCTTGCTTCCATTCCATCTCTTCTTTTCTCCTTGTAAGGTTACGATGACAATGAGTAGCTAGACTCTTTTTGTTGGGATTAAATGTAATCAACTCTACTAGTATGTATTCCTTTTGACTATGATGTTGTTTGATTTTAATTATCTCATGATGTTGAGGTTATTCTTGTTTTCCATGCTCTTAATCTTATGGATTTGATTTGTATTGAAAAATACCTTTTGAATCTAGGTTAGGATAATCTTCTATCAAAGCTTTTGTTCTAGACATGGAATTTAGGTTTTGATAATCACTTTGAATATTGGAACCCAAAGCTTTTGTATCGTTTACTAGCTTGGGAAATCAGCTATACAACGATACAATCAACCATCAGATCGTTTAATAGTTTGGGAAATCGATGATTGAACGATCCAATAGAAATCACATCATTTGGACACAAATGATGTTGCCAAGCAATATGTGATTATATCAATTGATAATTAGAATCCGCAACACTAATCCGAGAATACGTATGAGTAGGTTGATGAAGTTTAATCCCAGCATAATCATTTCCCTGTTAACTCTCAAACCTTTTATATATTCGTAGTTTTATAGCTTATGAAACAAAATATTGTGAAACCTTAGCTCAGAACAACATCGATTGTTGAACGACTTAGAATATCACACCAGTACCTGTGGAGACGATAACAAAAATACTTACTTTTGATACAACATCAACTGACCATGAGTATTCTTACCACCACCTCTCCAAGCTAATGTTGAGTGTTTAACGTCTCTCCTGACGAATACCTCTCTATAAGGCTTCAGTCCCTAATGAGAAACATCGCTTTCACCCTTCAACGCTTTCTCACACTTTTGTTGTATTAACACTGCTTGTATCTTTACCTTCCATAACCCAAAATCATTATCTATGGTAAACTTCTCAATATCTCACTTCAAACCCATGGTACTTGATTATCGTTTGATCCTTGCCCCACGGTGGGACACCAATTGTTGTGAATTTGTTAAAAAATCACACCAATAAAATACTTGATGTGTGGAGCAAAGTAATCAAGCAACCAAAACAAAGTGGGTAACAGTTATAAACACAAGAAAAAAAAGTAGAAAACAACTAGAGAAAGAAAGAAGAGAGAACACACGAAATTTGTTTACCTAGTTCGGTCTAATACTTACCTAGTTTGAGGGAGAAAGCAGTCCTCCGTTCCACCATAATGATGAATAACTTTACAAAAGAGATATCAAAGTGTTACAAGAATAAATCTTCAAACCTAATTCTACCCAAAGTCCCAATTTCTTCCCGTGACCAAGAGACTCAATCCTAATAGTATTTCCCAAGGTGAATCAATTCCAACCCTAGTGTTTGTTGCCAAGAGCAAACTCTATACAAACTCTAGTTTGTTGTTTGTTTCTAAACCCTTGTTTTCAGCCCTCCCTCTCTCAAGGTTTCTTCTGATACAAGTCTATATTTATAGTCAAAGAATCCCTCAAAAATTGGAACAAATCTCACGTATAAAAATACATTTTATTTTTATGCATGAGTGCAAAATCGAGGCTCGATTTCTGTAAATCGTGACTCGATTTTTCCAGAAGCAAAACTCCCAAAACTGCACCCAATTTCGTGGCTCGATTTCTCCAAATCATAGCTCGATTTTGACAGATTTTGAAACATCAATTTTGAGTCACTTTCACAACAGAAGAAAACAATAAAACCCTAGCAATTATTTTTGTTGGAACGAAATTCAATAGGACGAAAAGAGTTTAGTGGGAAAGGAGCTGATATTATCATTATCATTTCATTATTTTAAACAAGCAGATTCTCATCACCTCACATGCAGAGAAGAATGGCGTTTAATTGCCACAATTCACATTCGTGTAAAGGAGTGAACATGTTTAAGTTGCTGCTTAAGCATTAGGTTGAGATTACTAGTTTGTTCAAAGAACTAGACCTTTTGGAGATACTTTGTAGAGTAATTGAATTTCAAATATCGTAATTACGATCATTATTTGAAAGGAAGAAAAAAGATGTGTGACTAGTTGATAGCCGAAATTAAAGGTCATATACCACTACTTACACAATTTAAGCAACTTGAGTATATATCATCATATAACAAATAGAAAAATAGACAAAAATGCAAATCATACTAAATTGGTATATCCTTTTAAATTAGGCATGACAACATAACATACACCTTAATGTTCTTTTTAGTGGATAACTTACACTTTAATAAGTCTTAGGATATTAGATTGTTTGATATGTAAAAAAAGCCTATTGGTATAAGAACCTTAACAATTAGCATGCCAAAATACTTCTTAAAAAAAATAGCATGCCAAAATAATTAACAAATATTTACTTATTTTCCCTTCAAAATTTTTTTTTTACTTATTTTCTAGTTAAAATTTAGATTATGAAAATCCATTGTCCTTAAAATTAAAAATTGTAAAGTAAAGACAAATGAAAAGGAAAATATAAATTAGAGACTACGAGAAAAGATAAATAATCTAATTATTAAAACTTTTTTGTCTTCGTATCTTAACTTAATTGGTAGGACATTGCATTATATATAGGGATGACAATGGATACCGTATGGGTAGGGTACTACAGTACCCTTTCTCATACCCGCATTTGTAAAAAATACCCGTACCCTCGTGGGCAACAACTTTAGTCCCCATACCTTATGGATACCTAAGTACTCATACCCGCACTTTAACTATGAAAAGACAATAAAAACATCACAATTGAAATAAAAGTACGGTCCAATTTTTTTAAAATTAACTCATAAAATAGTACGAACCGTATTATTTAGTCAAATAAAAAACATCCAAAATATCCCTAAAAAATTGTACACCGGCATAATGGAGTTGTTATTGTATTAAACAGTTTTTTGGTTTATGTTTAGGTTTAGGCTTAAATAGCTAAATAAATTAATTAGTTATACAACAAAAATAAATAAATTATTTATGATATTATATAAATATGTGTATGCGGGGTTGCGGGTCTGGGCAGTATAGTACCCTTACTCGTGCCCATACCTATTTAAATTTGTGGGCATTACTCGGACCCGTGCCCAGACCCATAAAGCGGGTTTTTACCCTACCAATTGTGGGTATTTTTTACGGGTACTCATTGGGTCTGAGTCCAATTGTCATCCCTAATTATATATGGAGGAATCGGGATTCAAACCTCGGATTCTTCACTTATTTACTTTAAGAAGTGAATTTTTAGTCATCTGACTATTTGAAGAAGAAAAAAAACTGTTCAAGGAAATTACTTTGTTTTTAGAGGTAATAATTTACATTTACAATAAAATATGGTAACATCATTTCACCTATGTCTCTCTCAAAAAATCATTTCACCTATGTTTCCCTAAAAAAATATATATTTCATTTCACCTATGTCATCATCTAATACCATATATTATTTCACCTAAGTCCTCATCTAATGCTATAACATCATTTCATCTATATAATCAATCTCATCTAATCTAATAAAAATACAATTCTTTGTTGTGTAGACATTATTTTAAGCTTTTTAATGTCTTTCATGCTTATGCTAAATTTGGTAAATATGATGTTCTTGAGTTTGAAATCATGGATATTTTGTTCAACAGTTGAGAGGCTGAGTAGCTGGGAATACACGGTGTTGTAGTGGCAGAGTTTTGAAGACCAATCATTGAATTTTGATTCTTGTGATCCATTTTTAGACCGCAACCCAAGAAATCTGAAAGAAAGACTTGATCGAATTGGCTTTTTAAGATATGGTGTTTGCCATTATACTCTTCCTTTCCCTTTTTCTTCTTTTCTTTTTTATTTTTTGGTGAAATTTTCTTTTAACTCTTCTTATCTTGGATATTGATAATTGATTACACCATTAAAGCAAATATTCTCTTTGGAATAATTTCTTTGAGACTTTTGTCCAAGAGTGAGCCATTTAGGTTGCTTTCATAATGCAAAGAAAAGTGCATACCCACATATTCTTTGTATCTTTGGCATCTAATTGTCATACGAGTATTCCCTTCATATTATATTTCATTTCTAAAATTCAACTATATACTATCATAATAATTAATCATGTTATAGTTCAATCTCTATGATGGAAATTATATTTTTGTCTTATAAAAATCACACTAACTAACTAGGATTGCCTTCGGTCAACAACTTGATGTATTCACGTCATCATTACATCTATGATTGTTGAATAAGATTGAATGGTCTAAATTTCAAACTCTTTATTTATGTATTTTTTTATTTTAAAAAAAACAAAATTTGTATGAAATTTAATCTATGTGATCTCAATCCAACGATTACAAATGTACTAACCACAGTCAAATTTTCGATTTCAAGCAATCCGATTTCCACCTTAACTTAATGATTTTTTTAAGGACCCTAACTTAATGATTAATAGGTTGGTGTGTTTAGTTATGCCTGAATTGTGGGGTTGAAAATTCCTTAATTTGTTAGGATAATCTTAAGAAAATTATGACATGTTAGATGTCTTGAACAGACACATAACTTATTGGTGTCGTTTTGATAAGAGGTACAACTTTATATCTTGAAATAGTTGATTAGTTTTTTTCTTTCTTCTAACATACTTTTCTTTAAAGAAAACATGGAAGCTCTTGGTCCAAAAATCTAATCATAGATTCTTTGATTCCTTCATCCTTACAAAGAACAAAAAGAATCTGCCAATTGCAATACCACACACATCACAAAAAGATAACTAAAAATTAAAGTTGTTAAAAAGAGAAATGAAATTTGAAAGAAAGATTGATTAATTTAGTTTACACTTTCAATCACCACAAACAAGCAAAATATCCAATAATGTATCATTCCCATTATAATTTTTTTTTCTTTAAATTTTTACCTGAAAGTTTCTCACAAAATTAAGAAAGTAGCATCCATTATTCATTATGGTAGGGCCTATCCAATTCAATTTGGAATCAACCTTAGCAAGAAATGAAAGTGGAAAAACAGCAAGATAAAAACAAACCAAACACTTTTTTCTTTATTTTTAATTTTCTCTCCTTTTAAGACTCTAATTTGAGCTGTTTTCCTTTCATTGTTTTTGCTGTATGAAAGATTCTATCTACCTCTTTTCAAGTCAAAGAAGAAAGAATTAGGAGAAAAAATTAAAA
>Ga0315913_1000640_pt1 | contig 33000 bp, 18 predicted proteins | sample MpolsnodulesMG_FD_207736 | JGI IMG/M metagenome (GOLD analysis project Ga0315913, IMG submission 207736) | Medicago polymorpha root nodule microbial communities from Los Angeles, California, United States - small nodules | ecosystem: Host-associated > Plants > Roots > Nodule | place: USA...
GAAGTACTATAAAAACAGAACAATAGGAAAAGAATAAATAGCATCATATTAGTCCCTAAATAATGAAAATTGTGTTCATGGTTTCTAAATGACATCCAGTCAAATTAGCTACCTTGCATCAGCAATTGCTTTGGTCGATATTAATATACATATACAATTCCAAAAATGATTCAATTTCATCCCATATAACACTGATTTCAACCTACAACAGAACAAACACATTTTCACAAACACTTGGCATGCATACTTTGAATAAACTAGGCATACTTAGGAGCAAATTGAACCTGAGATCTGACATTAGCACACATTATCCAAAAATTGGAGGAACATCAATTTCAAAATTAGTTTCAATTTCAACGATAAAACACATCAATTCAAAATTAGAAACAAAAATCTACAATTTATACATTATTATGGCACAAATGATATACAAAATCAATTCAACTAAAAATCAATTCAGTAAGCGATAATAACCTGAGCAAGATGCAAGTACGATGTCGATGATGAAACGCAATGCGGATAACAGATTCAGCAAACAACGTTGAAGGAATTGACGTGAACGATGAAGGAATCAGATGCGACGAATCGATCGTCGATGAAGGAAATTGTAGCTTCAAGGAGTGGCGAGAAACGAGCTTCAACGAGTGGAGAAGGTTTGGATCTAATCGCCGATGAGCAAAGAACGTTTGGATCGGAGCTTCAACAATGAACAGAGAAAGAGAGTTGAAATTTTTTTGTCTGAAAGGAATTTTTTTTGTCTGAAAGAAGGAATGGGCTTATGTTACAGAAATTGAGAGTTTCTTTTTAGGCCACCCTCATGTCTGTTTAGGACCCCATAATTACAAAATTGGCCTTGCTAACACATCCGGTCTAAACTACAAAACCTTTTAAAAGATATTTGGATGATAAGTCTACTACCCCGGGAGTCATCCTTTTGGGAGCATGTTGACGCACAACTCTCAGATAGTCAAGCTTCGCACACAAAACCTTCATTACACAAAAAAAAAAAGTGTGTGTAGTTAATCTCTCTCGACCCTAACACCAATACAATATATCTCTTAAATTGATCAGATGTCTAACGTTATGAAACCTTATATTCCTCATTTTTGTCGTATTGTGGTTACTTTATGGTTCATTTTAGATCTTGTTTTCTTTTTTTTTTTTTCACAAAAAGATAGTGTCTTTTTTGTTTAATTCTATAAAGATGCAAGAATTATTTTTTTTATCACATAGACTATATTTTTCGTTTTTAAATATTGTCAGATACCTAATTGTCCTTTTTATATAATGAAAGAGTGAAAACCATTATATTGTTGATCTTACACACACAGTGTCCATGTATTTTGTCAATATTTGTGTTATAATATTTTTTGATAGAAATTTGTGTGCCAATATTATTTCAACCAAAATATTATTTTTCAAAAATAGTTTGACGTTGAATTTGGACTTAAATCATGATCACTATATAAGGAGAGAGAAAAAAATAAGATACCCAAAATATTTCAATTTTTAAAATTTCATGAAAAAACTAAAAAATTAAAAATTTATTAAATCCGCAGGAAGAATGGTCATAAATATTCTGAAATCTTCCGCACGAAAAGCCTCAGCAAAAGTTATAGTTAGCTGTGGATATTCTTGCGGAGACAAAATCCGCAGGAAAAGTTCTCAGTCTAACGACATCCTCAGGTAAATCCTCAGGTATTCCTGCGGATTGTTTAGCGCAGGAAAATCGGCAGGAAAATCGACAGTTTCTAGTAGTGACATATAAAATGCTGAAATGCAAGGATAAACTTTGTTATCTTATCACCAAAATTTTAACTTTACACACTATGAAATTGATGGTTCATGAGATTGAAAAATAGAGGTTTATCGTTGAATTAGTGAAAATATATACTTATGAAACTCAAATTGTTTTATGTGTAAATTAAATCCCATTTGTAGTTTAGTACCCAAGATGTTGCAGTGAGTTGGACTACACATGGACTTCCTACATGTGTAATAACTAATATTTTTCTCGATAAAAATATCTGGTGTTGTTCTTGTAAGGTAAATTTTTTAAATTCAATGATATGTGAATTTTTTTTGATAGATAGACGAAATGATAAAGCCATTATAAATTCACACACACAAGTGGAGATACCAGGGTTTCGAACCCCGTCATGACATCCGGCCTAACAATTTCGGCATTTTGCCAGTTGAGCTAGGACTTCTGGACAATGATATGTGAATTTATCTTAGCTGATATAGATATTTTATAATATATGTAAGTTTGATGGTTTAAACACTCATATATCCATTTATTTATTTTAAGAGCTGAATTTCTAGCCAATAAATTACCTGATAAAAAAAAAAGTTATTATTATAATAAGTTGCAGGAGATAAATGAGATGATTAATTCTTTAAAAAAAATGAGATGATAATTAGTCATTTCTTTTTTGTACAAATGATTGGTAATAATTTAATCATCTTATTAATTATGGCAAAACGTCACACGACCTTAGGGTAATTTAATGCATTTTATCAGAAAAAGATGAAATTAGAAATTTTAAATATTATGATAAAGTGTAAGTAACACAGATGAGTAGATAGAGACAAAGACATGTTGCCTACCTTTGAGGTAGACTATCCAAATCCATAATTGAAATAAGATGGTGTGGGTGGTATTTGCCATGTGAGTGAGATCAAAAAGAAGCAAAGAGTGAAGTGAAGATGCCTTGTCTCACCCTTTCAACAAACGTTAACTTTGATGGTGTAGATGTATCTTCCATACTCTCTCAACTCAACTCTACTATTGCCAACATCTTGGGTTACCCCAAATCTGTATGAACACTTTTCCTACTCTCTCATAAGCCTCTCTATTTGCATGAATGTATGCATAAATTATTGATTAGTTTTATGGTCAAGTTATGTTCTTGTGAAAATATGGATAAAAATTGCATATCTAAAAAATTGGAAAATTTGAGAATCAGTTTTATTTTTATAGACAAATGTTACTAAGTAACCAAAGTCGTTAAAATAACTAAATTTAAAGATGAAACTTTCGAAAGAATCCGAGTTCAAATCCTGATTGAAATTTTTTTTAGTTAGTTTTTGTTTACCTACCTCCCTCTTGAATTATAGATTATTATAATACCCTCACTTAAGAATCGAAGAATCGGAGGGTTAAAACAAAATCTCTAGTATATAAGTTATTTTTCCTTCAATTTGAACCTTAGTTATTTAAATCATTTGGCTACTTCAATTCATTTAACTTAAAATTATATTAACTTAGTTAAAGAATATTTAACCCCATTTTTATCTCATTTTAAACTAATCCATAGTCCAAATACAAGGGAGCATTATTATCACACTTATTATTTAGATTTTATCTCTAAATGTTAATTTTTTAAGCTGAAATAATGTTTTTTAAGTGTGCTATTTCTTTGTTCTATACATGTGATGTGAAGTCTATATTCATTTTTCATTTTTTTGATATTGATTTGTAGTATGTGACGGTTTCATTAGAAGGATCAATACCAATATGTTTTGGTGAAACTGAGGAGCCAGCAGCATATGGTGAATTTGTGGCTATTGGTATTCTCAATCCAGATTTGAACAAGACACTAAGTGCTGAAATTGCCTTAGTTCTGCACACCATGTTGTCGGTGCCCAAGTCACGTTTCTACTTAAAATTCTATGACATTGAGGTTCCAACATTTACTATTTTGAATTGTTTCTCATTTTTAAACAATGCACCACTCTCATTGACTTTCACTCATTGACTTTTACCCCTCCCCTCTTTTAATTTGATTCAACTTTATAGTATAAGAGAGCTTCATTTGTTTGTTAATTTGTAGGGTTATAATTGTGGACTGAATGGGGGTCTCATGGTGGTTGAATCCAAATGATTCCGAGAAACTTGTGGACAAATTGACTCGCTAAATTAAGCGCTTTACTTTCTCATGAGTTCAGGATCATCCCGACTTGTCAATCTTGCATGATGAATTATGTTTTAGCCGATGATAGCAGTTCTTTGGTGTACAATGAAGGCTACGAGGTTTGAACACAAGACCTCGTGTATACTACATAAACCCTCGCCAATAAACAAATCTTTGTGGCTTTAGATGTAGTTTGTTGTTAAATATTAATTAGTTAATTCTATATAAAACTTTTTACTCTTTACATCTTTGTTTTTTATACTGTAATTCGAATCTTAAACATATGTATGAAGTAGTTAGAGTACCTGAAAGTGTGATTTGAGAACTTATATTTTATGCTTAAAAAGCTTGTGAATTTGTGCAAAGCTACCTAAACTCAACTTAAATATATACATTGTTTAATCTGTGTTTGATTATAAATTAAAGAAATGCATATTTAGGTTGAACTTGTTTTATTTGAGTGAAGCATTTGCTTTTTGATCCATATTGTGAGGGTATTGACCATGAGGAAAAAATGATCAACGCAGCAACTGCATAATACTATATGTGAGAGGAAAGTTCAGTTGCTTGTGTTTACACTCCCATTTTTCGACTAAAACTTTTCAGGAACTTATTTTCTGACGTTTAATTTATTGATAATTTCTCAATCCGCCCCCTATATTCTCATATGCCTTCCGATAGCTAGCGAGGAGAAAATTGAGAAATTATCAATTAATTTTAAGACGGGAAAATAAGTACAAAAAAACTGATAAGTTAACAGATATTTCGTCCCATAATTCAAAGAATAATCAGACTTCATACATTATAATAAACATACTTCTAAATCTAATTAACTTTCACTACAAGAGACTGATAGTTTAAGGAATCGGCATAACTCAAGTGTTTCAATCTTTTGACCATTGCAACAAATCCAATGGTCAACAAATTTCACATAAGACTAATTTGCTCATAAGATGAAGTATAAGAATGCCCTAATGGCCATCGAGTGTTGCTAAGGACTCGTTAAGAAGTCTTCGAGTTACTTCTCTCCTCCTGAAATGTAAAGGTAGGTCAGGAAAGACTAATGGCAATAATGTAATAAAACTTTGTATTGATGATGACCAAGTAAGCATTATATAAAAGACGCGGTAGCTACCTATTGTTTCCGAAGCAAAACTAGAAAAAGAGGGGAGGGAAAGTGCACCAACTATAAAATCTTATAAAAAGAGGGGAAGGAAAGTGCACCAAATTAGCTCTAGATTCAAATGAAGGTTGTCAAGCTGGGAGGATTCTCTCACAAATTATAAATTTTAATGACATGCCTTAGTTGTTCTGTAAGTCATGGATACAACCTGAAAGAATGAGCTGGTATAAGGATTCAGTAATCCACTAATACTTAGTTTGGATTAGCTTCCATTTTGTAGAAGTTTCTCAGTTAAAATAACCCTACGGTTCTTCACTTACAGAAAAGTCCTTATACGCTTATATATACATACAAAGAAGAAAAATACGAAAGCTTCTAAAAAAACAATTAGATGCAGAAGTTAATTTCAAACTATACGGAATTTTGTGGTTTAAAAAATTCAGGCATCATAAGATTTTTTTCATAGCTCTTTTCCCATAAGCGCTTCATGAGAATTCTATCTAAACCTGGCTAAAAAAGTACAAATTGAGTTAAATTCAGGGTTCAGAATTAAGACGGTTACAGTACTAGTCTCTTTACACTTAAATGATGGTATGTATGATAAAAATGTGAGATCATATAATACAGCAAGGACATTTCACAATGCTGGCACATGAACAAAAGATTACCCTAGGGTTTTTGTACCATTAAGGAAAATATTAGGAAATGTATTACATACCTCTTTATGTCCTCCACGGCTTGTTTGCGGCGCTCTATCTGAAGTTCCATAATGTGAATCAATGTGATCTTGCCTACAGAGTAAATACATGATGTAATAGTGAAAATTCCAAGAAAACGAAAGAAAGAAGCATGAAAATGAAAGGCAAGTATATATAATTGTATTATTTGTATAGAAGATTTAATACCTGATTAGGATGCAATGAATTTAAAAGATGATGCAAGTTTTTGAATAAAGTTGAAATTTCTTCGACTCTTCTTGCATACTGTGATGGTCTCTCAATAAGAATATCAGCAAGCTCCAAAATGTGTAGCTGCAGCTCTCGATTAAGTGACCTCAGTTCCTTCTTGAAATCTATATAAAATCAAATAACAAGGGGGAACTTTTAATGATAGAGAAAATACAGTATGAACACTATTTCTTTCCAATCACTCACATTATGAACATGGGTGTATGTTCTATGTATATTTATGAAGCAATGGTTATTTAGGCAGAGGATCCAATCAAATTAAGCTATTAAGTTCAAATAATAAAAAAAACATCACTAGCAGTTAGCTCAACTGATCATTTAAGGTGCTTGTTACCAGAATTGAGAGAACCTAGTTTGTTCAAAGTTGTAATTTGCGTATATTCTATGTTATTGAAATAGTGATCCTTCTCTTTCCTACAATGAAATCTCTAAGAACTGATGTAAATGTGATTTGGTATTTAGTGACATAACATGTGGCAAAGGAAAGTTGACAGACAAGCTAAAAGTGAAAGAGCCGAGGCGACATAACACCATGTAGTGACTTTTGTGACCGACGTAGTACTTCCTCAACACAGAACTATCAACTTAATACCTAAAAGATTGGGCATAGAAGTAAGTCTAGATTATACAATCACCTCCAAGGTTACTGCATTTATTATATCAAGATCACCAAAACTTAAAATGTGAAAGATAAACCTACGGAGGTTGCCTAAACGAAGCACTCATGTGGACAGAAAGTAAAAAAAACTGTTCCAGAACCATCCAAAAGGCCAGCGCAAGACAACATACCAAAGTAAGAAGAATATTGAAATACATAAGCTTTGCTTTGGCTTTAAATGGGGCCCCCTCAAGTGGACGGTAGGTTTGGACCCCTTGGATTACTCGATCCTTAGGCCGGATACCGAGATTTCTAATAACAAAAATTATTTTTAACATCTCACATGGTCGCTTCATAACTATCAATCCAAATTCAAATTGAGCAGTTAATAGTTTAAAACAGCTAAAGATAGCGTACCAACATTCGGCCCCTTAGATAGAGCGGGCGCACCCCTTGTTCTTCCAAGCTTGGTAGAACGTCGCTGGTCTATGTAAAAAGCAAAGGAATTTTTATAATTACATGTTATAACCTGAAAGAGATCCCGACAATGAAACACAAACAGATAAATAGACCTTAGAAAACTACCCAGCAAAACTATACAAAGAAACCCTATGGTAACAGCCCAAATTCAATCATTCAATCATAAACAGGGGGGAGGAGGGAGGACTTTATCACAAAACAATATGGCATCCAATCATCATAACCCTATAAAAAACCATACCAACCAACTAGATAGAAATCATGGGTAGACGACCTTAAAAATCACAAGGGCCATAGTACAAATACAAGTCCCTTCAATTGGCGGTGGAGGCTCTGGAGGATATTCAGAATCTTCCAAATAATATTTGTAAAGTCTATAATATAGTGGTGGTGGTGGGTATGTTGCTGTTGCCATAGCAAAAATTTATAGCAATTTCAATTTCAAAAGCTGCATCATTCAATGGAAACATAAAAAATTAAGATATGCGTGTATAAAATATAACGTGTTTGGTTAGCTACGCAATATGGAACCCAATTTTTTAACACCGTTACAAGTAAAATGGAATTTTTAAATTTGATTTTTTTTTATTTCACTTGTACCCTAACAACAAAGTTAACTACAAGAATGTTATATTTTTTTTGTTATTAAAGACAAGTTTAATTCTTAAACAACAAAGTTAACTACAAGAATATTATATTTTTTTTTTATTAAAGACAAGTTTTTAGTTCTTAAACAATAAGACTCTGAATGCGTTAGAGAATTGAAGCAAAAGCGAAGCTTATATGAATTGAAATAAGATATGAAAAAAGGTTAAATAGAAAGTCAACATCCTGACTAAAAGAAGCTTTTATCTCAAAAGCATCTGAAGGAATGAAGACTTTAAAGGATGAAAGCTTCTAAAGGTGACATTAGAAGCTGAAGACTCTGATTCACCTTGTCGTCTTCTAAAGGAATGTCACTATGATATTTAGAGTAGTAAAATTTGTCTTTTTCTGACCACGTGCAGAAACAAACAAGGAAATTCAAGGACAAAAAGAAGCCGAAGACTTTGATTCAGCTTGTCGTCTTCTGAAGTGATGACACTATCAGATTCAAAGTAGTAAAATTTGTCTTTTTTTGACCATGTGCAGAAACAAACAAGGAAATTCAAGGACAAAAAGAATGTAACTGATCATTCAAATAGAAGCAAGGAGTTTCGAATGATTACCCAACGACATTATCCATTTGATGCAAGATCTTAACATCTCTGATTAAGCTTCTCAACGACTAATTTGATGCGCCGACACTTATTCAACAACGACTCTCTCAATCTCTCCTTTATATGGACTAGAGCGGTTGATGAAAAATAGTAAGACCTCTATCATTTTACAATTGCCCTTACTTTGTCAAATTATATACCGGACAAATATTTAGAGAAATTCTTACGAACTTTCAATCTTAGAATTTCTTAAGTATTCTAAAGTCACTTGCACTTTAACTTTCTTACACATCTGATTGTATATCAAATGTAAACACAATCTTATTTATTTATTTAACTTTGATTGTAGAAGTTTCTTACTTGTGTGTTTAAGCAAATGAAGTCTCTTACTTGTGTGTTTGAGCAAATTGCAATCTAGTGAGATTATAATGCATGGGGACTGGACTAACCTCAGTTTGTTAGAAGAACCAAGATAATCGCTTGTGTCGACTCCCCCCCCCCTGTGTGTGTTTAATTTGATTGTTTTAGACTCTGATAAGAACTCTGCTTCTGATCAAACTCTGAACTGTTTTTGATAAACACTTGGAACTTTTTTTGAAAAAGCCAACACAATCCATACTTTGATAAACACTTAGTCATGATTACAGTAACACAAATTCCCATGATAAAAAACAATTACTCTACTAAACCTCCATCCTTTAATGGTAATGTTAGTCATGATTACGCTAATATAGAATAAAAAAATATTTGGTACAAGAAGTTTTGTTGAGTATGGTAATATTCCTACCGGACCAAGATCTAACAGAGTAAACCCAAAATATCCACGCCGAGTGTCTATACATATGGTGTGTCTCATCAAAATCAAGAAAATCATATTGATTTTAGTGTTGGGGGTGTCTTTACTGTGTATTTGTAATTGTAGGTACATTCATCATATTGGTGAAGGATTAGCTCCAACAACAAAAAAAAACTCATGTTGGAACTTCATAATTTTCTAGTAACTTAATTTAGTCTTTGAAAAAAAAAAAAGTAGCAAGTATGTTAATGTTGACTTAAATTTGATATATCGAGTTAAAGTGATGACATGCCAGTTATCAATGCCGTCTATATTTTGACATGTTTTAGGTCTATATCACTTTATAATATCTAGTAACAACTTTTGGTAATTAGTTAATTTGATTTTATTTATGTATCTTTAAATAATAGTAAGATTAATTATAAATAGAAGTTATAACTTAACATAAAAAATCATACACATGTAACATATTTATTATTTATAAACTTCCATAATTTGTCAATGATGATAAAAGATAAGGGACTCTTGACCAAAAAAAAATACGGGACTCGATAACGAACTTTATCATTAATGAACTCTTTATTATTTGTAATATTTTGACATAGTCATAGTTTACCATTTTATAATATTTAACAACAATTATTTCTCAGTTTTTATCATTAACATCATTTCTTACATCATTTTTTCTTATTTTTCAATTCAAATAACATTGCAAATGCATTTTTTTGAGCAATATATCTATAGAAAAATAACATCAAGAATTCTTGAAGAATAAAGAGCAGCCAATTACAATGCACTGTTTGTCACAATTCAAGGAGGTGTGACTGAAAAATAGGAAAATAAATAAATCATGCAATTAAAACTTGCCAATTGTGTCTTGAAAAATTCTTGATGCCATGGTACACCTTTAAATTAAGGTGTACTGATACACCTATTCCATAAATCAATAAGTTAATGATCATTTTTATGTAATAAAGAAATATTTGTCGACTTTTATATTTTAGAAAATACTATTTCATAAGAAAAAACAACATTTCATTTTTTATAAGAATCATACTAATTTTCTAACATTTTATCAAAAAAATAATCAATATTCACTACTATGAGTAATAAAAATTTAAAAAAAGTTGAATTTTGATTTGCCGCCACTTTTGAGAAATAAAATATAATTATTATAATTGTAAGTGATATAAAATATATTTTTTCCAAAAAAAATAACTCATTAAACTATTTATTTAATATATGGGTGTACCGGTACACTCAATTTTCTTGAGTGTACCGTAGAAATTGCCATTTTTCTAGAGAAATAGCATTTTTCTATTTTTTACGCATAACTCTCGCTTCGGCGCTCAACCACCCATTGGGATTTAGAAAATTAAAACGTGATGCTTAGCCCGTGGGAAAACGCTGGTTAGATTTCTAGTCCTAAGGAGTCTTTTTTGTTACAAACTAATCCTAAGGAATTAAAAGCCAAGCAAGATGTTCACCAAAAAAAAAAAAGGCAAGCAAGATGTACCAAAAAATAAAACCAAGCAAGAAATAAAAGGAGAGCTTAAATTCTAGAACAGTAAAAGCAACGATCCTATTTCCATGAATTTTACTTTTCTTGTTCTGAAGAGAAGTTACTTTAGTATAAAACATCTATTAAAGTGAAGTGTGAGATTTTTTTTAAGCAAGCATATTTACTTATCTTGTTTATTAGGTAAAGGTTTGAGAGCATGAAAAACTAAAGCACTACCCTGAGCCCATCTATATATAACTAGACATTTTGATTCATAATTTCGTTAAGTTTGAAAGATCAATATTCCTCAACCATTATTACATTGAATGAATGATGTCATCCCAAACTACCCTTGAAGAAAATATTGTGGAACTACAAAGACACATAGATACAGATCAAACACCCCAAATTTCACGACCAAAGATACAAAGGGTGCCACGGTATGTCAAAAATAGAACAAAATTTGAGGAGCATTACACCCCGAGGTTGGTGTCAATAGGTCCTATCCATCATGGAAATACAGATCTAAAGTTAGGAGAGAAGTGCAAGCTTTTGTGGGCAGCAAAATACATCAAAAACACCGGAAGAATTCAGAAGGATCTACACAAACAGATTGCTGATAACATTGATGAACTGAAGGGTCATTTTAGCGACGATGTTTTAACTTTAACCGGCAAGTCTCTTAAAGGCTTCCGTAGCCTTGAAGAAAAGTTGTCGTGGATGTTGTTCGTGGATGGATGTTCTTTGCTGCATATCTTGGAGAAAGCCGATCTTTTTTACCCAGAACACATGAATATGAAGGTTGATCAACTGGCTCTTGTGATGATGGATGTGGTTTTGTTGGAGAATCAACTTCCTTATGAAGTACTCAAGCTATTGTTGAAAGATAGCAACGATAGTGAATTGATAAAAATTATGAAAAATTTCCTCTGTGATCATCATTTTGCCACACCAGATGTGTCACAGTCAGAGAAGAAGAAGGATGTGGTTCCAAACATAAGAGGAGAAGGAGAGCATAGTGTATCAATAACAAATGAGTCACAGTCAGAAAAGAAGAAGGACATGGTTCCAAAAAGAAAAGGAGAAGGAGAACATAGTTTATCAATACCAAATGAGTCACAGTCAGAGGCACCCTTTCATCTTCTTGATCTTCAGCGTAATATCATCCTCAGGACATTTACACCCAAGGTACAGCAGAAATATTAGAGACAAAAGTAAAATTTGTTACTAAATTTTTGTCTTTAAAACTTAACGACAAAATTAGAAACAGATTTGGCCTTTTTCCGTTTCTAAATTTGCTACCATTATTATAATTACAAAGTGGAGGATAGTAATTAGAGAGGGTTAAACTAAAATAAAATAATTAATACTACGTAGAAAAGATAAAATAACAATTGTTTTAAAATATTTTTTCTTTGTTGCTCAAAAAAAAATATTTTTTCTTTGCAAAATGTGATATTTTATTACCGTAAGAGGAATTAAATTTTGAAATTTTATTGTTATGATCCAATCCATTTCTGTTTAAAACATAGATTAAAAACAATAAAGCTAACAAAGAGAATTGGAGGACGAAGAATTCAAATGAAAAGATATAAACGAACATAAAAGATCTAAAAGCAGTAGGAATAAGACTTGAGTCAAGCAAGACACGAAGGCCAAGAGACATAGATTTCTCCGAAGGATGGTTCACTGCCAAACTGACTCTTCCTGAGATCGTTTTGGACGCCAGATCAGCCGCTACTTTCCTCAACCTGATAGCATATGAGATGTGTCCAGATTATGACAACGACTACTGGATTTGTTCTTTTGCAGCTTTCATGGACTCGCTTATCGACCATCCTGAAGATGTGAAGGTACTAAGATCAAAAGGGATTTTGCTCAATTCCCTTGGGAGTGATGAGGAAGTCGTCGATTTTTTCAAAATCATGAGTACTGATGTGGTCCCGAACCCAGTAATATATTTTGAAGTTAGAGCCAAAATCAGTGATCATTACCATAAATACAGGAATGGGATAATGCAAGGTTATTACACTTACTTCAGCATTGCTGCATTTATCGCCCTTACTCTTACTTTCATTCAGACGGTGTTTACAGTTTACCCGGCTTTCAAAAAAGATGGTTAGTTATGACAATGTTGTTTTCGTTATGGCACTTCTCTATGGACTGTGTACCTTCTTGAATTTTTACTATGAGTATTTATTTAAAAAATGAAGAGCGTCTTTTTCTTTGTGCTATGTATAAGAATTGAAACATGAATTTTCATATTTCAAGTTAATTTATTCAAATTAATTTTCTCCTAGACGATCTACGTGTCTGTATATTGTTGAGATTATGTTGATTTTGTTTAGATGAGTTATTTAATTTTGTTTCAATAAGTGAATAGATCGAATGAGCTAATGAAACAAGTATATTAAGAGTATTACTAGTTATGAAAATGACAGACTTGATGAATCATTTCTTCATCAACTTCAGCACAAGCTTCTTCACTTAGTTTTTTCTGTCTTTTCATCGGTCACAGGAGAAAAATGATTATATAATTATAGACTCACATATATGCCTCTCATGGAATATTGTGCAAATAATTCATGAATGCAAGAGATGATTTATTTATCACAATTATTTAAATGCATGTAGATAGTAAAACCGATGGGGAAGGTTTCTCTTAGGAAAACATGAACCTGAACCTATTAGGGAATTAACTAGAGTTGATATAGATGTGTTATAGTTCCTTTTTCATGATGTTATGTACGTTAGTCTACTAAGTGTTATGATATGATCGAATATGAGCAAAGCTAAATATTATGATGGAATTTTCAACCAATGGCAAGAAGGATTACATCTATTATTCTAAAACTATTACCCTGGGTTACATTTTTTTTAAGATTACCCGATTACAAATATAATGTGTGCAAAGTTGTTTTGGAGTTTCAATCCATTATCATTAAACTCATACAATATTTGTTGTTTTGGATGTGTGAAAAATATTGTATGGTGTTTGTTTTAATTTGAGATGCATTGATACGAGTTCCTAGGAGTTCACTATTTGATTCTATTTAAACTATTTAAATGACCATCCCTAAGGTTAATCATTATGTTTCAGCTGCGATTTTGTTTTTATTTGTTACACAAGTATTTTTTTCTCTATGCTTAATTGATATGAATGTGCCATTTTTCCTAATTATTTGAAATGATATAGAAAAAAAATTGTTTGTTAATTTTTTCCTCCGTTAACTCAATTGGATCATCACAATGAGAGACCTATAAGGAAGGAATTTATATATACCTTAACAATATCCGATGTCTATATTTCGATTTATATTTTTGATCTCATTATAATAAAAATCGCTTTATTTTTTAGTGATTTATTTTTCTAATCGCAGATGTAAAACGAAGAGTAGGATGCCATATATAATAATGTTTTAAGCGATTTGCTTGATGAGAATCCATTAGTTGTGATAGATTAAAATGACCAAGTCTCACTGACATGGTGTGAGCAAAATTAGAAAAAGAAAAAAAAACAACAAGTTAATCAAAGGACAAATGATCGACTGATATCGCTGAATCAATTTCAGTTGGCGACATTGAAGAAGATTGTTCAACCACTAATGATTATTGAAATATGTTGTTCCCTCAATTAAGTTCGTTGTTTTTGAGATTGAAAGTGTTGAACATTAGTTTGTGGTTTTGATGCTTTAGTTTGTTGAATATTTTTTATTTTTTTTCCTATATCTTATTATCCCTTTTCATAGTAAGCTATAATTTAATAAATTTATATTCAAGAATATTATGTCTTTGACAGTATAGCAAGTGAACTTTGAGAATTAATTTTTGTACTTTGACAACATAGCAATGATCTTAAATTTGCATATTTGAGGTAAAAGGGTTCCTTATAACTGTTTAAGAATTCACTAAAAAAATTATTTTGAAGTTACATCCATGAACTTTGTTTGACCTTATTGTTTGTTATACATAAGTAAATTGTATAGTCTACATACTTTGAATGTAGGATTAATTAATTGTACATTAGTCTATTTGGGTCATATATACTTTCAAAGTGAATTTGCAATCATCTCATCAAAGTTTTTTTTTTTTTGAGCAAATCTCATCAAAGTTATATTAGTCAATTATTGCTTGACAAATAATAGTGATTTTTGAAACTCTATAATTTGGATTCCACTTTGTTGTTAGACCAATCCACATTATCATTGGACCTGTGCGTGGCACGGGTCGGCGATCTAGGATTGCAATGTTAATTAGGACTAGAAATAAGTAAGATTGCAATGACATAATCAAACCCTATACCTAATTCCTAGACGCCAAACTATGATAACCGTTGGATCTTTAACCTTTGACGTGGATGTATTATCAGCCCTTGATCTAATCTTTAATCTGGCTTGCACACATAGCATCAAGGAATTCAAATACTCATTTCCCCTCATGCGTTTATGACACTTAATGCAAAGTTGAATTTTTCATTCATGCGTTTATGACACTTAATGTGTTGTTGATTGACTTTCCATAACATCAAGGAATTCAAATACTCATTTCCCCCATGCGTTTATGACACTTAATGCACTCTTGATTGGATTTCCACCTTTCCTGATTACATTCAAGTATGTTATACTTTACCATGTGCCTGTTACTTTACCAATCCTAAATGATTATTATGAGATAGGCATCTGAGTGTGTATATATATGCTTGATTCACTCTGCTTGGATCACATCCTTTCCAATCTCATCGCATTCACAGAAGCATGGCCAGCAATGACATACAAACTTTGGTGTCTTATCATGCTTTGACAGGTTTAGGGTTTGCCATTTTTTTTATATTTGCTGTAATATAAATCATGTTATCGTAATACTCATTTTTGTTGGTGTTTTGTTGCCAGCCCCTTTGAACCCAAATCCCACATCAGAATTTGAGAGGGTTGTCAATGATCTCCGTACTAAACATGACATATGTCGTTGAGCTTGATGTTTTACAATTGAGGATTTCTTTCTGCTTGCATTTGTTCAGATCAACCTTTCCATTCACATTCATCTATTAACATGCTTACTATGATAAAAAATCATTTTTAGTTTGTTTTGAAACTCTTAGACTTGAGTTCATCGCATTTATAAAATAAATAGATTTAGAAAAAGCTACTTTAATTAGCTTTTCATTTTGAGGCTAAAAATGACTTTTTTAGCAAGAAAGATTTTTTAAAAATAAAAAACAAATATTACAAAAATAAAAAGTGATTTTTTAGTTAAAAAAAAAGATTTTTTTTCAAAAAAAATCCAAAACAAACGGGCTTCATATTGCAATACATTAGCTTCTCCATTGTTTATGACCTGGGCGGCAGCATGAGTAAAAGTTCTAGTATTTGTAATATTTCGTAAAAGTTATTATAACTCCAAAGTATTAAGAAAAAATTCAGATAAACTTATGTCATTGAGATAAACTCAAATAAGTCAATTCAAACATATCTTAAATTGTTTAAAACAAGACAGTATCACAACGAAGAGAGCTTATGAAAATTGTTTTCATAAATTCTCCAAGTCAGGTCAGTGTCACAACTCACAAACCTTATGTCGAACAGATAATCTCAATTAAATCGGTTTAGGCAAATTACCTTAAATCCTAAAAATCACAAGGGCCATAGAAATATCAAAATCATAGTTAAGCAAAAAAAAACCTCGGTGTAATTTCCACCAAAACAAATACAAGTCCCTTCAATTGGCGGTGGAGTAGGCTCTGGGGAAGATTCAGAATGTTCCAAATAATGTTCGTAAAGTCTATAATAAGGTGGTGGTGGTGAAGCATTTGAAGGAATGAAGATTCTCAAGGATGAAGCATTTGAAGGAATGAAGATTCTCAAGGATGAAGCATCTGAAGGTGACGTCAGAAGCTGAAGACTCTGATTCAGATTGTCGTCTTCTGAAGGAATGTTACTATCAGATTCAGAGTAGTAAAATTTGTCTACTCCTGACTGCGTGTAGAAACAAACATGGAAATTCAAGGACAAAGAGAATGTAACAGATCATTCTATTCGAAGCAGAGGAATTTTGAATGATTATTCAACAACATTATTCATTTGAGGCAACATCTCTACATCTGTGATTAAGCTTCTCAAGGACTAATTTGATTCGTTGACACCTATTCAACAACGGCTGTCACAATCTCTCCTATATAAGGACCCGAGTAGTAGAAGAAAAATAACAAAATCTTACTTACTCTGTCAAATTATATAACGCACAAATACTTAGAGAATTCTTACAAACTTTCAATATTAGAATTTTTTAAAGTATTTTGAAGTCACTTGCACTTTAACTTTCTTACTCCCCTGATTGTATATCAAATGTAAACACAATCTTATTTATTTGTTTAACTCTTGATTGCAGAAGTCTCTTACTTGTGTGTTTGAGCAAATTGTAATCTAGTGAGATTTGAGTGCAAGGGGGGCTGGACTTAGCTCGGTTTGTTAGAGGAACCAGGATAATCACGTGGGTCACTCTCTCTCTCTCCCTCTCTCTAAACTCTAAACCTTAAACCCTAAACCCTAGGTTGATAGCTAAAAAGATGGGGAGATATGTTCTTGAAAGAAAGGTGATAACAAGAAGCAGCGATGGGGATAAGGTATATATAGCAAGACTATCATTAACACCTTCAGATATAAGAATTCTTTTTAAATTTTAACATAGACAATTTCCTATACTTGTATGTTTTGCAGTGACTATTAACAAAAGTCAAGGACAATCACTCAAATAAATTGTCGTATATCTTCCACAACCTGTCTTCTCGCATTGTCAACTGAATGTTGCAATATCAAGAGTTACAGCAAGGAATGGTCTGAAAATTTTGCTAATAGATGAAGATGGTGTTTGCATTAATAGTACTTCAAATATGATGTATAAATTTTTTTTTGAAATGTGTAACATGAGAAACTTCAAATATAATTGTACTCCCTCCATCCCATATTATAAGTAAAAAAAAAAAATACACTTATTAAGAAAACTTAAACATAGTAGTTTGCAACATAGTTTCTTGTGTTATCCTTGAAATAAGTTTTATAGGAAGATGTAAAAACAATTTTCATTGGTTATTCAGAAAATGAAAGAGAAAGCAAATTGAATGGACCTTGCATTTAATTTTCCTTTGGAGAATATAATTTTTTGAAACAATATAATTAAATATGATAAAAGTTGGTCTTTTTTTACTTATAATTTGAAACAAAGAAAATGAGTTTTTTTTGCTTAAAATTTTAGACGGAGGGAGTATTTATTATTATAACATTAAAATTTTAGGTTGGGTATGTACTATATAATTTTACTTTTGTCTACTACATTTTTTATGTATATGACCCGTGCGGTAGTCAGGTAGACAATCTGGTTAGGTTTGAATCCCAAGGAGTTAGAAGCCAAGCAAGAAGTACCAAAAAAAAAAAAAACGAACCAAGAAATAGAAGGAGAAGATGCATGGCACACATGATTAAATTATAGAACAGTAAAAGCAAAGATCCTTTTTCCATTAATTTTACTTTTCTTGTCCATTGAGTAAAGTGATAGACATTATATACTTTGTTCCGAGGAAAAGTTTCTTTAGTTGTGAATAGGACAGGTATAAAAATCGATTAAAGTGGAAGTGCAAGATATTTTTTAAGCAAGCAATGCATATTTACTTATCTTGTTCATTAGGTAAAGGTTTGAGAGCATGAAAAACTAAAGCACTACACTGAGCCCATCTATATATAATACGCATTTTGATTTATATTTTCGTTAAGTTTGAAATATTAGTATATTCCTCAGCCATTATTATATTGAATAAATGATGGCAACCCAAACTATTAAAAAAAAATTGTGGAGCTAAAAAATCCAAGCAAACACCCCAAAATTCACGACCAAAGATACAAAGGGTGCCACATTATCTCAGAAATAGGAACAATTTTGAGAAGCATTAAAATACATAGAAAACACCGGACTTATTTCAGAGGAACTACAAAAAAAATTGCTGATAACATTGATGAACTGAAGTGTCGTTTTCGCGATTATGTTTTAACTAATTTAACCGGTGTCGTTGTGATTTTCGGACAACAAGCTATTGGGTAGCATTGACTCGCAAATTTTTAAGTTTACCACCGAGCTTTTATTTTTCCAAGGAAAAGGGGGAAGTTCGAATAACCCTAAAAATTAAGCGATTAAAGGTTCGGAGGTTGGTTACGCAAAGGGAAGGTATTAACATGCTAAACGTTTATAGTATCCTATAGTAACCTCTTGTTTTTATTTATCTTGTGCTAAAGTGATTGCTTGCTTGTAAATAAGGCCTAAGTGTGAATAAAAAGTCTAGTGTAAATGAAGAAAGAAAAAAAAATGTTTTTTGTTATTTTGTTGATTTGGAAAGACAAAGTCTTTTGCCTACGTACCCGAGCGGGATCAAAATCACGTAGTTCGGGGTAAAAAGCCGAGTGATTTGTTTAGATTGATTTTAAAGTTTGAAAATGTTTTTTGAGAAGGTAAGAGGCCGAAATGGCATAGAAAAATAAAAATGTGATTCGATTGATTTTGAAAAATGTTTTTTGAGAGGATAAGAGGCCGAAATGGCATAGAAGAATAAAATGCGATTTGGTTGATTTTAAAGTTTGAAAATAAAAGTCTAAATATGATTAAAATTGATTGAAGTTTGATTTAAAAATTGTAGGAGTCACTTGGTTTGAATTCCAAGGTTTGTTAAGAATTTTTTTTTTTTGTGATGGTTTTTTGAATTTTTGAATGTTTTGTGATTTTAAATTTTTCTACCTAAAGTCTAAAAATTAAGCGTGATAATAAGTGACTAAAGCGCGAGGGGTTTCATAAGGACGTTGGATCCAAAATGAAAGTTCCCTTTTCCTTGAAATCGATTACACTATTTTTGGCGTTTTCGTTTTTGTGCGTAAAAGTGGAATAAATAAATATGCATGTAATGCAAGATTCTCATTTATATTTACAATGGTCCCTAAAATACATTCTAAAACATAATAAATATAAAATGCATGAGATGATATAAATATGCATGCAATGCAATATTCTCATTTATATTTACATTGTTCCTAAATACATTCTAATACCTCATTAATATAAATGACAAAAAAGAATAAAATGCATGTGGTAAAAACATAAATAAATAAATATGCTCAAAATAAAAAAAAACAACAAGAAAAATAAAGTGCATGAGATGATGTTGTCTAAAATAACTAAAATGTAAAAGCATTAAATAAGCTACAAACAAAAAGATGCACAAAAAAAATAAAGAAAATAAAACAACTAAAAGGACAAAAAGGAAAAAAAAACCATTAAAATAAAAAAAAACTAGTTAATGTTGCACATAGGTATATGTGCTTAAAAAGAAAAAAAAAATAAAGTAAAAAAATAAATAATAGGAAAATAATGGTGAAAAAAAGCAAGAAATAAAAAATAAAGAAAAAAGGGTGCAACAAGTAAACAGGGAGTGTAGTGAGTCAAAAAGTAGAGAAATCAGAAAAGAGGTTTAGGGTTAGGAAAAAAGTGTTGGGCTTAAACAGATCAGATCTGGATCGTCTGATTGATCAGAGGGTCCATATCAGATCCCAAGATGGCAAGCTCCAAGCAACTGGATTGAGATCCAAAGGTAAAAAAAGGGAGGGAGCACAACGTTATTGTAGACTAGCGCGCGCGAGATAAACAGAAGTGAAAGGGGGAGATAAATAGGGTTCTCTTGATAAAAAGTACACACAATAAACAAAAAAAACATCTCTCTTCTCCTAGTTTTAGAGAGAGAAGCTCTGACTTCTCTCTAAAACCAGGAGGTGGCCGGCCTACTCCTTAGCCGTCTTCTCCGACGAGGTAAAGAGCTCTGGCACGGTGGCCGGTGGTAGCGTCGTCGTGCCGGAATCAGAGAATCCTTTTCTTTTTTTTTCTTTTTTTACGAATCTACTCCCCTTCTTCTACTTCTTTCATTTTCGAAATTGGTTTTCAAGAAAAAGCAACAAAACGGCCTAGATCTAAACTTTTCAAAGACGGGAAAAGGAAAAAAGAAACAATGAAACTCTTCTTCTCTACCTCTTCCTTTTCTTGTTCGATTCGAAGTAACCAGTGATGATTTTGATTTGATTCAAAGGTTTTGTTGTTGTTCACATATTGTTGCTGTAGTTCGAAATCGTATTATGTGATATTGTGGAATTTCATGTTCGGTTGGAATTGTGAGCTATTATGATTTTTGTGTGGTTTTGTGATGTTTGTGGTTTCTAGTAGAATTATTTTTGTAAGATGCCGTTGTTTTTAGGGAGGAAAAATTAGGGTTTGTGTTGAAATCTGCGCTCAAAATTTTCCACGTCCTCATCTTGGGCTGTGTGCCTTGAATTTATACTGATCCTTGTTTAGGGTTTTGCAGCAATGTTCATGAGCTGGAGAATGAGGTGTACACAATTGTGTACTCTAGACCATTATGCCCTTAGTGGCTTGGACAAAAAAGAGGATAGAATTGGACTTTGGACAAATGATAAAAGGACTAAAAAAAACAAAATTAAAATTGGTTTGAAAGAAAGAAAAAATCTTAAATAACTAAAAATTGTCGCCTTCGGACCAAAATGAGGTATTTTAAAATACCTCTTTGCTGAAATTTCGTTTGAAACGACGAAAACTCCCTACTTTAAAAGACGAGTAAAAATGAGAAATAAATGGTCAAAAATGGTGTATGACAACCGACAAGTCTCTTGAAGGCTTTGGTAGCCTCGAACAAAAGTTATCGTGTATGTTGTTCATGGATGGTTGTTCTTTGCTGCATATCTTGGAGAAACACAATATTTATGCACTAGGGAACATGAATATTAAGGTTGATCAACTGGTTCTTGTGATGATGGATGTGCTTTTGTTGGAGAATCAACTTCCTTATAAAGTACTCAAGCTATTGTGGATGGGTAACAACGAGAGTCATGAGTTGATAATATGAATGTGGAAATTTCTCAGCCACCATCATTTGGACACGCCAGATGAGCCACAGTCAAAGAAGGAGAAGAACCGGGTTCCAAATAGTGTATCGATACCATCATAAAATCGCAGTCAGATACACCCACTCATCTTCTTGATCTTCAGCGTAAATATATCCTCATTACATCTAATTCCAAGGTACAATAGAATTCAAATAGTTTTTTCTTTGCAAATGTGATATTTATTAGTGTTTAGATGAAGTATAATTTTGAACTTTTTTTCTTATCATAAGTAAGATGATCCAACCCATTTCTAATTAAAACATAGACTAAAAGCAATGAAGCTATCATTATGAAATTGAAATTGAGTCAGAAGCTTCTTCAACAAATAAAGAAATGGAGTCAGAAGAATTTGGAGGAAAACATCCCGCTGATTACATATAGGTGCATACAAGATCTAAGAGTAGTAGGAATAAGACTTAAGTCAAGCAAGACACAAAGGCCAACAAAGATAGATATCTCTGCAGGATGGTCCGCTGCGAAACTGACTCTTCATCAGATCTATGTGGACAACAGTACAACTGTTAGTTTCCTCAACCTAATAGCATGTGAGATGTGTCCAAATTATGAGAACGACTATGTACTCTGTTCTTGTAACATCCCGCCCATCAGTTATTGGAATATTATCAGGCGAACGTGTCACATGACGAATGTTCAAGGAATTCATTTATGACGGGGAATACTTTATGATGCAGTTTTTGTAGTTGCAGGTAAGTCCAGTTATCAGTATCGAATTTGGCACGTTTAAGATGGAGGGCAGTTCAGTAATTACATGCAAGGAGTATATAAGTGACTTTGGACCCAAACATCTCATTATAACTTGTGAACTCTCTCTCTCTAGAAATGGAAAATCAGATTCACTCTCCCTTCTCTCTAGCTTGTGCGCCACCCTTTCCCTCTCTACCATCACCAATCCATTCAAGCTACTTCCTTCAAGAATCATGGTTTGTGTTGACTCTAATTCTACTCTTGAAAGAAATTGATGGCAAGAATTGGTCACTAGTTCCATCTCTTCTTCTTTGGAAACAAGAATTGAAGCTAGGGTTTGATGTTGGAGGAGAGTTAGATTTTGGAGCTCAAGTGGAATGCATGTTGCTGAGAATCATAATGTGAGTTCTTTAGATTAGTTCCTACCCTTGGGTTAATGTATGTTGTGTGAGGAATGATTGAAAGTTAGGTTTTATACAATTATGAAATTAGTACCCTTTGTTGCCATTAATTGTTGAAATTGTGAAATTGTTGTCATGCATTGATTTTTTTATTGTTTTTATGATGTTTTGGGAGTATTATATGTGCATAAACACTTGAATTTGAGGTTTTTAGGTCAAAATACGAATTTCTGTAGTCTGGATTGATGAATGCTCGCTTAAGCGTGCACTGCTCGCTTAAGCGAGCTATAGGCAGAAGCTAACCATGCTGCACGCTTGGGAGCACGCTTGGTGCACGCTTAAGCATGCAGCCTCAACACAACATTTTTTGAAAATTCTCCTTGTGGTCCAGAATGTCGTCCGATGCTTTTCTTTGCAAACTTTTATAACTTTAACAAAGCCTCAATGTCAAGAAACTAATGTGCATTATATGTGGAGGTATTATGAATGAAATGCATGAGTAACATTAACAAGTTCAACGATGAATGGCATACGAGCGAGACATGAACTATGCGGGTAGAATTTAAGTCTAAGAATGGGGAAAATCCTAGAGCCTCGACTTAGGTAGTCGAGAATAAGTATGTTATCATGTAACCAAAGCACATTAGGTATAAGTTGTGTATGATCAAGATTATGCACGAAATAATTCACCGCTAAACGAGTAGGTTACGGACTCGTGGTGATCATTTATGTAAGTTAAGTATAAGCTCCTTACGTATGAACAAGAATATGTATATGAATATGAATATGATTATGTAGGTGTCGTATCTCTTGCTATCCACGCCAGGGGGATACAAGAAGTTCACGTCAGGGGAACGGGACACGCTCCGCAAGGTAGGCCCACATGACACTGAGAGGAGTCCGATGAACCTTAGCTAGGAATTCATCGGTCAAGTAAGGGATTGTACTCGGGGTTACTCCACCCGATACACTCCGTAAAACGAACCAAGATAATGTTGTTTGTTACACGCTAACCTCTAGCATAATGAATGGCTATGAATATGATATGATGTGATTATGCTAGTATAAGAATAGGTATATGCCCCTGCAACAAGTTTATGATATCTCACTGTCGACGATATTAGTTTTCCCCGATCGTCCAGTTATAACATGTTATGTATATGATATGATTAAACCATGATGTCATGATATTCAGACTTAGCGGTGTTAGCTTCCCCTAACTGCCATGGTATGCAGGGCATCTAGCAAGACTTGTAGCCTGTGATACGAGGAACCTTATGACGGCCCTAATATGCACGACCGTCTAGGTATGCATGTCCCACACACATATAATCAACCGTAAGGTTTTGTTGTAGACACGTGGTAACCGTAGGTTTCCCCGAGGTTGCCTATAGCCTATGATTAGGTAGAACTCACTGAGACATTATGTCTCATCCCAATCCTTATTTGTTTTAGATCAGCAGGTTGGCTTAGCAGGATGTCGTAGGCATGTGGCCGAATGGATATTCAGTAAGTGCTCGTTCGTACCGGTTGCAGGATTTTATTATGGATTCAAGTGTGTATATTCTATGTATCGGATGTGTAGTGTTGTATCACTAGTTGTACGAACATGATTTGTTGTATTTATTTATCCATTCGAAGACTTATGTTGTAAATTTTAATGTATCTAGTACTAAAGATAATGCACACGCTAAACCTTCTACATACGTTTTGTGTGGGCGTTACAGTTCTTTTTTAGCTTTCTTGGCCTCGCTCATCGACCATCCTGAAGATGTGAAGGAATTGAGATCAAAAGGGAGTTTGCTCAATTTACATGGGAGTGATGAAGAAGTTGTCAATCTTTTCAATATCATAAGTACCAACGTGGTACATGACGGAAAAACATTTTACATAGTTAGACGCAAAATACATGAGCATTACTATAATAAATACAAGACTTGGATAGCGCAGGGATTTCACACTCACTTCAGCAATCCTTGGGCCATCATTGCATTCACTGCTACATTTATCACCCTTGTTCTTACTTTCATTTAGACATGGTTTACGGTTAACCTGCCTGACAAATAAAGGTGGTTCATTATGATAATGTTGTTTTCGTTATGGCACTCATCACTATGAGTGTTTAAAAAATAAAGAGTGCCCTCTTTCTTTGTATTGTGTATTTGAATTTAAACATGAAGAAATCAATATTCTCATTGATGATCTACGTGTTAGTATATTGGTGCAATTATGTTGATTTTGTTTAGATGAGTTGTTTAGTATTGTGTTCATAGACATCACAATAAGCGAATAGACCAAATGAGTTAATAAGATAGGTATATATTATAGGCAAATTGGTCACGTTAGTCCCTGAATTTGTAAGTAGTTATCAGAACAGTCCCTAAATACAGAGAAATTGTAAAACAATACCCGAATGTAAACTCTGTCCATGACATTAAATAGGTCTATTAACGATAACATGACGTTTGATGTGGCAATATGACAACTACCTTTTAAGACTGTGACATGGCAAAGCCTAAACACGTGGCAGGACTAAAATGAAGATATAAAAAAATGATTAGTGATAAATAGAATGGTCATTTTAGTTCCTTATTTATATTATAGTTTCATTATGGTCCTTGAGTAATAAAAAAATTGGGTATATTAGTCCTTGATTACTATAATTTTTTTATGGTCCTGAGCTTTAAATTTTGCAATTTCTTATAAAAGTAAAAAATAACATCCAAATACGAATTTGAAGCAATCTATCCATGCAATTGAAATCAAACATTTGTTACAAAACATGTCTTTCGTAGCAAATACCATAGATAAAACTCATCAATGATCCAAACACTAAATAAAATCCAAACACCAAATTACATAGATTCACAGCAAACTATAAATCACAAAAAGACATTAATCTTCAAAATGGAATTCTACATTGTTGCTTCGTCAAAAAAATCCTTCATTCTTCATGCTCCTGCTTCCTTTAACACCATGGCCTTGGAGCTTTAGGAGGGTTGAAGCGTGGCGGGTTAATGCGCGGAGGGTTAAAACGGAGAGTAGGCGTGAAAGATGTAAGCATTTGTTGATCGAAAATATAAGCATTTGTTCTCGTCATTGGCCTAAGACCTCTCATTGGTGTAGGCCTAATCCCTAATGGTATAGGCTCCACAATTGTCTGACCAATACCAAATAGTTGTGGTCCTCGCACATTCATATCAAATTCTGGTCCATCAAATTCATCATGTTACAACCAGAATTCATAAATTTGTTTCGATCAGAATTTAGAACAAAACCATGAAATATAATTCAATCAGAATTTTCAATTAAATCCAACAAAAATCACCCATAAAATCAACCAAAATTAGTTAATTTTTTAAAAAAAATAAAAAATAAGAAAACTCACAGGTTGTGTAACTTGTGTTGGTAGAGGTCCTTTTGTGTCATCCATATCAATAGATACATTCTCCATAGGTTGTGTGTCAATATCAAGTTTAGTGGCATAGGATCCGCACGTTGACCATTACAACCTTGAAACATATAGTGTCCTTCAAGATCACACCTTTCACAAATGATAACTTGCGTGGCATATGGACCACACCTTAACCACTGCATCTATTCATGTTGTGACCTTCAAGACCTCACCTTGAGCAATGCAGGGTTTGGTATGCCCCCTTAATTTTTGTTCTTCTAGAGGATGTTCCTTCTTCATTTGAATCTTTTCTTCTTGCTTTTTTGGGCCTTTCTGGACGCTTCTTGATTGGTGCAGGAACCGGTCTAATATAGTCAGTTTGTTTCCAATATTCTTGACCTTCATTAGGTCTAACACAAAAGTTGTATGTCGCTTCCAATATAAACCATCCATGACAATAATCTTATGGTTTTTCCTGCATCCATGCAATGGCTGAACATGCATGTTCACATGGCATGCATATACAAAATTAATAAAAAATAAAATGTGTGTTATACTTGTAACTTCTAGTCAAATATAGATATATTATTTAAATTAAAGCTGTATTGTTTGATAGAATATGAACTGTGTCAAATTATTTAAATTAATTTTGTATAATAAAACAACATAAATCATTTGAACCATATTATTTTGTTTGATTCATAGGTTTGAAATGTAGCTAAACCATGCACAACCCCTTTGACTGTTGGTTAATTTTTGATTAATTCTTATCTCACTCAACAAGAAAATTTGTTTAATGTTACATTACATCCCCAATATATAAGAGTCAATTTTGAAGCTTTGTGCTCTCATCATACCAGTCACACATAAAGGAGCAAAACAAATAAATTTTAATACTCTTTGGCCTCATAATTTATTCTGCCTGAACCTTATTCTTCCCATTCCCTTGCCGTGGTGTAATTTAGTGCTGCAAAGATAACAAATTAACCATATGGGACTTGGTGGTCTAGGAGGGCCTCGTGGACAATGATGTTACTCATTCTTTATTTTATTTTTATTGTTTCCATTGATGTAACTCATTCTAATTTAAATTTTAACTCCTCAATGCGGCCTCTATTTTTTTTTTTGTGTTAAGTAGCCTATTGCATATATTTTAAATGTGGAGAAGTGGGGTGTCTAGGGTTTGAACCCCGACCCTTACATATATGCAATATCTCTACCAACTGAACTAAGCTCACAGGTATAACCTCTATTCTAATTAATGGTTTCTAGAGTTGCTATAGAACATGTCAGCTGGTCCGTATAAAAATTAGTCACAAAGAATGGCTTGCAACAACTTTATACTTTAAACATAGGCCAAATGACAAGAAAACTCAAACACATATCAGCTGGTCCGTATAAAAATTAGCCATAACAACAGCAGCAAAAATTGCTTGCAACAACTTTAAATTTTTTAACTTAATGCAAGTAAAAGATAAACATACCTGGTAACCGCCACATACAACATGTACAAATATTAGACATGATATCAACATCTACATGTGAATTTCAAGCATTTGAAACATGATAATTCCAAGCATTTGTATCTTGAAACTTGAATTCCAAGCTTTAGCTAATAAGACAAGTATATATTATAGGGTGGGTATTCATAGACATGACAACGCACAAAGTTTTTTTTTTTTTTGTCAAAACAAAACAAGCGCACAAAAGTATTTGTTTACAAAATAACCTAACAACAAAATTCATCTCAAATCTAATCACTAGCTATGAAAATGACAGACGAGTTGAATTTTGTTGTTAGGTTATTTTTTATATAGGGTGGGTATTTCTTTATCAACTTCAGCACGAGTATTTTTTTATTTTTTAAGGAAACTTCAGCACAAGCTTTACTTAGTTTTTTCCTGTCTTTTCCTCGATCACTGAAGAAAAATGATTATATAATTCTAGACTCACATGTATATACCTTTGGTGGAAAATTGTTTCAATAATTCATGTATGGAACAAATGATTTATTTATCAAAATTATTTAAGTGTGGTACATGTTAAAAATTTATAATCAAATGCCATAAAATAGATATACAATTAAGTGCAATAGAAAAGCGGAGAAACAGACACCTTACTTCCCATCTTTCCACTGGTAGAGCTTAAAAAAACGTCAATTATTTTAAGGCTCGAATGGTTAAGTAGTAAGGTACAATGACATATTTATAGATTTGATGACATTAAGCGACTTCGTATATTTTACGAGGGCCAAAACTCTATATAGGTTGATATATGATGCATTGAGCTATGGCAGATATTCTTTGGCAAATGAGCATCTTCGATTGATGTCGACAACAAAAAAAAATTATTTGGAGAGCTCTATCATCTGCAATGCGCTCAAGAGGGATTATTGTGTTGACCATTACTTCAAACGGTATTGCAGCATTGCTCATACCTGAGGGAAGAACAACACATTTGAGATTTAATCTTACAATAACTGTTGATGAATTTTCAAGTTGCGGCATACATCCCAAAAGTCCATTATCCGAGCTAATTGTTAATACAAAGTTTATCATATGGGATGACGTTTGTTTTGAAGCTCTTGATCGCAGTTTAAGGGATATTCTTAGACATCAAAACAACTATAGGTTGGAATTCCTTTTGGTGGAAAAGTTGTTGTAATTGGTGGAGATTTTCGACAAATTCTTCCCAGTTATACCCAAAGGAACAGGACAAAAAGTTGTTCATGCAAGCATTAATTCTTCGTATCACTACTAGAAAAATGACATTTAACATCAGGATTTTAACTTCAGTCACCATATACCTGAGGTCAAATCTAGTGCAGTGGCAGTTTTGTAATTACTGTGTAATATACAACATGTTTTCACATCCGTGGCAATAATGCCTGAGGGAAAAAAGATTTATTTATTTATTTTTTAATCGCAAAATGAGGGAAAAAGGATTCTACGAGCCACAAATTAGAAACACAATTCGCAACCCTAATTTTTCTCACACAAACCCTTTCTCTTCACCTTCGCAATAGATCTCTCTCGCCGCCCATCACCACCTTCGCAACCTCAACGCCTCCTCTCCTCTCATGCCTCATCTCCTCTCTGCATCTCGTCCTTGACCTCACTCAAGACTCAATCTCCGCGCTGCTGCCTCAAGTAAGCCATTTGATTCTCCTTCCTTCTCCGATTTTCATGCTTGTTGTTATTAAAGGGTTGAAGACAATATAAATTTTCCCAATTCTTTATTTCTGTTTCGTCCCCAATTTTGATTTCCCCGATATTGATTTTGCAAGGGATGAATTACTGTTTTGATATGCTTGTTGTTTAATCCCCAGTTTTGATTTCAGTACAAAATTATTATACTTAACTCAAAAGAATTTCAATTTTTTTACATTAAGTAGTTATCTATTGTTTTAGTTTTCTGCATCTATCGTTCCAACCCTTCTCACTGTGAAATTCAAATAATCTCAAAAACCCATTGCTACTAATGGTTGGATCTTCTCTTTAGGTGGTGCACCCAACGAGCTCTCCAAAATGTAAAAATAAAATCTTTATTCTAATGAGTTTATTTGGGTATTGCAAAATGTTGTTTTTGTTTTGTGTCTGTAAGGTGTTTGTGTTAATGATCGATGTGTTGTTTTTGAATATTTTATTTGGGGTTTGCAGTAAGGTGGTAAGCTTGTGGATTGCTCAGGTTTTGACAGTGATTTCTCAGAAGCAGAAGGCTGCATTGAGGGATGTTTACCACTTGATCTTCGCCCTAAGAAGAGGGCCATTCGCAGAAGGCTCACCAAGCTTCAGGTATTAAACCCTTTTAATCATAGTTCCATGTTATTCTCCTTTATGTTCAATATATGGTCGAAAAAGGCAAATGAAGAGGAATTGAACTGAACATTGTGCATATGAAACTTACCACAATGATGGACTGATAGGTGGAGTTTTTACTTGAATACTAATCTTGTGAAACGTGAAGGGATTAGCATGGTTGATTTGGCACCATGGGCTATTCAAATTGGTCTAATAGTTTTGAATTTGTATAAATGATAACTAGATATGGTCCATCTTTGTGGTTGATCGAACATACCAAAAAAAGGCCAAGTTATTTAGCTATATATGTAATGAAATACTCTCACACTCACACAAACATTATTATTAGTATAGATATATAGATATCAATATAACACACAAAGACCATGGCCACGATCACTCATCATGGAAGAGTACTTGGAGATTTTGGAACACAAAACTGATTATAGAGAAGGCACGCAGGAGGGAAAACAAAGCACTTGTAATACCAAATCAAACAATCTGTCTGAGCACCAAACTTTTTAGATTTGTATAAATTAGGATATCTTTCCCCCAATTTATAATTACCTCTTCCTTCACCCTCAACAATACTATAGGCACCATTCAGAAATACCACAACAATGAGAGCTAAGACAAATGAAGTGGTGATGAATTTTGCCATAGTTTAGCAATGTGATTGATTACTCTCTTACACTTTATAATTTTTTTTCTCTAATCAGTTTGTTTTGCTTTGAATAAATTGTCACGAAAATCACTCCAATTTATAGGACTAATAATTACCTTAAATGAGAAGTGAATCAATTAAATGTTTAGTTGTGTGAGGAAGATGATTTTCACAAAATTAGGATATAAGTTGGTGTCAAAACCGTGTGGTGTGGAGCCATGGTCTTAAATATATTAACATTTGGTGGTTTCCTTTTAGGGAGTATAATGTTGAGATGAATTAATATTTAGGGTGTATAACCGTAATATATTAATCCATCTCAACATTATACTCCCTAAATGGAATATATTCTAAGGGAACTTCTACGGTACACCCGCAAATTATGGTGTATTGGTACTCCTACTTTAAAAATCTTTAAATTAACTATTAATTTTATGAAATAAAGAGCTATTTGTTGATTTTTATATTTTAGAAAATGTCATTCATAAGAAAAAACATTATTTCATTGTTTATAAAAATCATACTAATTTTTTTTACATTTTATTCTAAAAAATAATCAAAATTCTCTATCATGAGTACTAAAAATTCAGAAAAATTAAATTTTATTTCGTCGATGTTTTTGGTAAATAAGATTTAATTATTATAATTATAGGTGATAGAAAACAATTTTTCTCTTAAAAAATAACACATTTAACTATTAATTTAGTGATTTGGTGTACCAATACACTCAAAAATTTTGGTGTACCATAGAATTTGCCATATTCTAATAACGTGGCTTGCATATTAACAACGCAGATGTGGCCTAGTGGCGTTTTTGGTGCTGAAATTCCAAAGGATTCTGAGTTCAACTCCTAGGCCAGGATTCTAGCTTTTTACCCTTTAATTGTTTTTTTTTATGAATAAGTAATATATTTTTAATAAAAACACAATATAACTTTTTTCTTCTTGTTTTTGTTAAAGCAATTCTTGTAATTTTTTTTGCTCATACTTGTTATGTAAAATAGCAAAGTTCTAACAACAAAAATTATAATTATTCTCTAAAAAAATATTATAAACATTTTTTTTTCCTTTGTATTAACTAAGGAAAATAACAACGTATTTTTTTTTGCCTTTGTAAAATGTTGATAAAAATATTATTCGTTTGAAGTTGTATGTTGATAAAAGGAACTGAAGAATCTTCATGGGTTTGCATTTGCTATTTTTTCTTTTCTGTTGGATATGTACTTGACAAAAAAATGTTAAGATAATACTGTTGTAAAATGTAATATACTAACCAAGTTACACTATCAATCAAAATAATATGAAAAAAAGAGTTGAAGAAAGGAGGAAATCACATATGTCGTCAACTATTTTTCTCTTCCAACTGTATTGTATTTTTCTGTCGTTAAAGGGGCTCCAATATGTACGCTCCGAAGTACTTAGTTCGTCCATTCATATTTTTCCAAAATACAAAGAGTTCTATACTTTTTTGTTTAAGCTGTTCTATATTGGAGTGCAGGCTAAATACAAAAGGAATTAGGTGCCCTGTTCCACGTCATCAAAAGCTACATATGGTGGTTATGGATTTTACTGGTACTGCTTTTATCTTGCATTTTGATACAATCTGATTGTCCTATTTTGATACAATCTGATTGTCCTATTTTTGTAGTTTCTTTAACATTTTTTTGTTTTCCAACTAATAAACTTGTTATCTTCTGATCGATGCATAAGAGTTTTAGGGAGAAGATTAGATTTTTACGCTTTTATATTTCATTTATTGGAATGATAGCTAGCCACAAGATGAATGGCCAAAGAAAAACCATCCTCTGTTAATAGAAGCTCTAGGCATTTTATAAATGAAAAAACATCCTCTGTTTTGTTCATCATCTATTCTGCTTTCCACGTTTCCTTATTCTTTGGTTAGAGGATGATCCGAAATATTTTGGTAAAGAGGAGCTTTATGATGATGTTGATGAATGATGATGATCATCATTGATTTCCAATGCTATGTTATGTTGGAACTATCGGTTCTTTTCTTTAGGATTTAATGTTTTGAATTTTGATTAAGACTTTTGAATTTTGATATTATGTTGGAGACTTGAAAGCTTTCATAAGATTTTGGTGGTTTGTAACTTTGAATGATTTATGAATGATTATGAGTAAAAGCTTTCATAAGATTTAGGTGTTCTGTATGATTTATGAATGTGTCATGAGATTTGAATTTTATATTTAATTTTATATTAGATATATGTTTGTTTATAATTTTTAGTATTATTTATATAATTTGTCCAAAAAGTTATGAAATAGCGGTCATAGCGCTATCCCGCTATAGCATATTTGGGGTCGGCCGCTACGCGCCGCTATCTGTTATTAACTACTATGATATTGAATACCAGTGATATATGTCTTCATTTGATTAAAAAGAAAGATGGAAAGTTAAGTAAAGGATGCATGGTTCAATATTTGATCAAATGAATTATTAGTACTATAAAG